>CDYI01036748.1_pt1 | contig 103959 bp, 93 predicted proteins | sample 557711 | NCBI WGS metagenome assembly CDYI01 (sample SAMEA3182054, study PRJEB8094) | gut metagenome | biome: human; feature: gut; material: Stool; isolation source: human stools | place: Canada | collected 2012-11-13 | reverse complement strand
GAGATCATGATCGAGGATCTTTACGACAAGGTCAATGCCATCCTGGCCAGACAGACCGCACTGGAAAAACAGCTGACGGAGAAGGGCGAAAGCGCAGGGCAAAAATGAGGGAGGACAGAGCCGTCCTCCCTCATTTTTTGCTGTTTTTGCGCAACGCGGAATCCTCCTCCGCAAACCTGCGCGCTTTTGTTGAGATGCCTCTCCGGCGCGTAAAGCCCTTATACGTGCAAGACGCTATGTTGCTTTACAGCCGGAAGTGCTTCTTAAGTTCTTGGTTTTCCCCCAGCACCAGCAGCGTCATATCAGCGTCCAGCACAGTTTCCGGGGAGATGTTCACATCGGTTTTGCCGTTCCGCTTTACGCCGAGGATATTGACGCCGTATTTTCTGCGGATGTCCAGCTCGCCGATGCTGCGGCCCTGCCAATCCTCCGGCACGGCAACCTCGATAATGGCGTGCTGCTCGTCCAGCTCAATGTAGCTGAAAATATGGTTGGAGGTATAGCGGATGGCCGCCCACTTCGCCAGCTGCTTTTCCGGGTAGGCGACCGCGTCCGCGCCGTTGCGCAGCAGAAATTTCGCCTGCACATCCCGCTCAGCGCGGGATACCACATATTTTGCTCCCAGCTCCTTGAGCAGCGACGTCGTCTCCAGCGAATTCTGAAAATTTCCGCTGATGGTGACATAGCAGACATCGTAATTGCTCACGCCCAGCGAGCGCAGAAAGTCCACACGGGTGCTGTCGCCGATCTGCGCGTTGGTGACAAAGGGCATACACTCGTTGACGCGCTCCTCGTCTTTGTCCACTGCCATCACCTGATGGCCCAGCTCGTTGAGCTGCATGGCAAGATGCCGCCCGAAGCGGCCCAGTCCGATCAATAATACCGTTTTCATCGTGTGCTCCTTTCAGCCTACGGTAATTTTCTCCTGCGGATAGCGGGCGTAAGTCAGATCATGCCCGGAGAATGCGGCGTAGATCAAGGTCAATCCGCCGACGCGCCCGAAATACATCAGCAGGATGAGAATGCTCTGCGACAGGACTCCCAGCTGCGGCGTCAGCCCCAGCGTCAGGCCCACCGTACCGGCGGCGGACGCTGTTTCATAGAGACAGGCACCGAGGGGAAGCTCCTCCGCTGTGCTGATGACCGCCGCCCCCGCAAAGGTCAGCCCCAGATACAGCAGCAGAATGGCGGCGGCGTTGCGGACAGTGGATGTCTCCAATCTGCGGTGGAAGAGCTGCAGATCCTCTCGCCTGCGGAAAGCGGCAATGGCGTTGGCAATGAGAACTGCCAGCGTCGTGACCTTCATGCCGCCCGCCGTGGAGCCGGGTGCTCCGCCGGTGAGCATCAGCAAAATGGTGACCGCCTGAGAGGCATCCGTCATCTCCGTCAGATCCACTGTGTTATAGCCGGCCGTCCGCGGCGTGACCGACTGAAAAAGGGAGGCCAATATCCGCTCTCCCACGGGGAGGTCCGCAAAGTCCGTCAGATAAAAGAGGACCGCCGGAATCGTGATCAAAAGCGCCGTCGCGCTCAGAATGACCTTGCTCTGCATCCGGTAACGCCGCAGGTGCAGACCGTGCGTACAGACATCGTCCCACGTTAGAAAGCCGATGCCGCCCACGATGATCAGCAGCATGATCACAATGTTGACCAGCGGGTCGGCGGCATACGCCGTCAGCGAGGGGTAGAGGGAATCCGTCCGCCCCAGAATATCGAAGCCCGCATTGCAGAAAGCGGAAACGGAATGGAAAACGGACATCCATACGCCCCGCAGTCCATAGTCCCGGCAGAACACCGGCAGCAGCGCCAGCGCGCCCAGCAGCTCGACCAGAAAGGTCCCCTTGAGGATAAATCTCGTCAGGCGCACGATGCCGCCCACCGCAGGGGCGGAGATGGCGTCCTGCATGGCGCTGCGCTCCTTGAGCGTGATGTTCCGCCCGGCGAGCATCAGGAAGGTCACCGCACCGGTGATCACCCCCAGCCCGCCGATCTGGATCAGCAACAATATGACTGTTTGACCGAAGGCGGACCAGTAACTGCCGGTATCCTGCACCACCAGCCCCGTCACGCAGACAGCGGAGGTGGAGGTGAACAGTGCCTCATGAAACGGCGTCCAGACCCGCTGTACTGTGGCGATAGGCAGCATCAGCACCAACGCCCCCAGCAGGATCACGCCCGCAAAGCCGAGGATCATAATTTGAAAAGAAGTCAAATGCCGCTTTAAGCGAAACACAATCTCCGTCACATCACACACCTCCTTGAAACAATGGTACTCTCAATTTTCCATACAGTATAGCACGGCTTTTGCAATGTGTCTGTATGTATCTTGTAAAATTTTTAGGTGCAGAGTCCTTATTTGCAGCCCAGAGGCGGGCTGCAAAGCTGCGGTTGACAGACTTTGGTGCATAGAATTCTCCGCGTGACCTGTAAATCTTTCCTAATTTTTTACAGGAACCGTTGCCTTTTTTCAATATTTGTTTTAAGATAAGCTCTCTATCTGTCATATTCAGCTGAAATTCTACAAAGCTTTTTAAAAAAGCCCCAACGGGAGAACTAATATGCTCAAAGAAAAAACATCCGATGTATCCATGACAAATACAAATCAAGGCTCTGGCACTGCTGCTGAAGCGGCAGTGCCCATGAGCCATGGCCTTTGAAATACGTGGCGCAAAAATCTCCTGCTGTTCTGCCTGACCGGCGTTTATGTGGAGCTGTGCCTGCATCTGTGCGTATTCGGCTCGATGGACCGGTACGCGGGATATCCTGTCCTGTTTGGCCTGCTGGGGGGCGCACTCTGCACGCTGGTAGTCTCAAGCCTGCCAAAGGTTCTGCGCCAGATCACAGGGGTTTTCCTGGTCGCAGCACAGGTGCTGCTGGCCGAGGTGCAGCTGGTCTATCACTGCATCTTCGGAGATTTCATGCCCGTCAGCCAGATCGGCATGGGCGGAAATGTGGTCGTCAATTTCAACTCGCAGCTTCTCTATGGGATCCGCCAAAATCTGCTGAAGATCCTGCTCCTCCTGCTGCCGCTGATTGTCGTGATCCTCTGCCTTGCCCTGCGAAGGGGGCAGGCTCTGAAGCTGCGGCTGCGCTGGAAACAGACTATGGCCTCCTTTGCCGTGCTCCTCGCACTGCTGCTGACGGTCACGGGACTCATGTATGTTGGACGGGACAACGCCTTTTCCGTCTATCGTACCTTCACCAATGTGAACACCTCCACCGACAGCAGTTATAAAAAAATCGGTATGCTGGCCACCACGGCGCAGGAGCTTCGATACATGCTCTTCAGCGGCAGCGGCAGCATTATGATCACGCCGTCGTCCTTGAATATGAGCGATGTTCCGCGGACATACAGCAGCAACTCCTATAACGTGATCGAAAGCATCGATTTTACGGCTCTTGCAGACAGTACCGACAGCGATATTCTCAAGGCCACAGACGAGTATCTATCAAATGCAACACCCACCCGCAAAAACAACTACACAGGACTTCTTAAGGACTATAACCTCATCACCATCTGCGCCGAGAGCTTCTGCCCGTGGTTTATCAGCGAGGAGCTGACGCCGACGCTCTACAAGCTGAGCCATACGGGTATTCTCTTTGAAAATTACTACGGCACGTTCCAGTCCGTCACCACCAACGGCGAATACACCATGTGCATGGGGCTTTATCCGGATATGTCCCGCACGAAGACGGATTCCAGCTTCAATGTGGCGGGCACCAACTATCTGCCGTTCTGCCTGGGCAATGCGCTCAAGGGCATGGGCTATCAAGCCTGGGGCTATCACGACTACATCGGGGATTTCTACAACCGGAACATCACCCACGCCAACATGGGCTACACGTTCAAGGCGGCGGATTCTGGTCTGGCCATGAAGATCGACTGGCCCTCCTCCGATCTGGAGATGATGGAGGCCTCCGTGGACGACTACATCAACAGCGGAGAACCTTTCCACGCCTATTACATGACCTTCAGCGGTCACTACCAGTACAACTGGGACAACGCCATGAGCGCCAAAAACCACGACGCGGTGAAAGATCTGCCCTATTCTGAGCCGGTGAAGGCGTACATTGCCTGCAATCTGGAGCTGGAATACGCACTGGAGTACCTGATGCAGCGGCTGGAGGAAGCTGGCGTTGCCGACAAGACCTGCATCGTCCTGACCAACGACCACTACCCCTACGGCCTGACCGAAGACGAGTACAACGAGCTGGCAGGGCAGACGCTGGACACCACCTTTGAGAAGTACCGCAACAGCTTCATCTGCTATGTTCCCGGCCTTTCAGAGAACATCGTGGTGGATGAATACTGCTCCACGGCGGATATCTTGCCGACACTGCTGAATCTCTTCGGCGTGGACTACGATTCCCGCCTGCTGGCGGGCACCGATGTACTCTCCAGCGGCCTCCATGTAGCGGTGCTGTCGGATAAGTCCTTTCTGACGAAGACCTTCCGCTATGACGCCGGTACGGAAACCGCGATCCCCGCCGATGAAAGCATCACTGTCTCCGACAAGCTGGTGAAAACCTACCGGCTCTATGTGGACAGCAGGTTCCAGCTCTCCGGCAACATCCTCAACAGCGATTACTACGCCCACGTCTTTGCCAGGGAGTCCAGCGGCGGAAGCCTTGCGGACACGGTGGTATTCACGGACATCAAGAGCATTTTCAATCAGGCCAGCGTCCTCTATATGTACCGCAAGGGCTATGTGGAGCCGGAAGCGCCGGACACCTTCGGCGGCAAGGCCACGGCAAGGCTGGGCGAGTTCATCGATGTGCTCTACCGCATCGCGGGTCGTCCGGAAACGGACAACACCGCCCTTCCGGCTGACTACGAGAACGAGGAATTCAACGCGGCCCATCCCTATTATAATGCCGTGTGCTGGGCCTATCAGACAAGGCTGCTCCGGCAAAATGATCCCAATGCCGAATACGATGACAAGGTGGACTATCAGACGGCGTGCGTACTGATTCGCCGCTACGCGATCATGGCAGGCGTCGATACCGGCGTGGATCAGACGCAGCTCAGGCAGCTTCTTCGGGATGCCCCCGATCTTGGCAGAGAGGCAGCCAAAGCGATGCTCTGGTGCGATGAAAAGGACATCACCACCCGGGACAGCAGCCTTGACGAGCTGCTGGCGTCCGCTGGCACCCGCATCAGCCGCTATCAGATGACGTCGTTCCTGTTCTACCTCTGCACCTACGAGCTGGATATTGGCAGCTGAGCATGCGGCGCAGATCCTGCCGGAGAAGTGTTCCGCGACCGATTCGCAAAAAGAGCCGCCTTTCTCGGCTGTGTACCGGAAGATACCCATTCGATGCCGCACTACGCTTAATGTTGGAATAAGTAAACATACTCACAAGCATTACACTCAGTGTAGACCTAATGTAGATTCAGACCATTCTGTGTTTACGAAAGTTTACATTGAGTGTAATTTTTTTTGCCTTGAATGGGTGGTCAAACAGGGCCGGTTTTCTACATTTATTACGAAGGGATGAGACATCCACCCCCCTATTCTCACACGAAAGAAGGAGTTTGATTTGAGCAAACGAAAACACGGACCTACGATTGTACCGGCCTTATCCGCCAAGGTGGATAACAAAGAAAAACGATTCATTCAGGTTGGAAACTCACTGCTCCTCTCCAAGCAGTTCCACGCACTCAGCACCGGCAGCCGGTTTCTCTATTTCTGCATGGCCATGGAGAGCGGCGGAAGGAAGAATTTCATTCTTCCACAAAAGGACGCAAAAATGGCTCACGGGGTAAACCCGCGTAGCCGTCTGATCCGTTTCAGCAAGAACAGCAGCTTTCATTATTTCACCGTCGATGAGATGGGCCTGCGGCTGATGAAGCTGGCGCTGGATGAAATGGCGCTGTATCGGTTTCAGCGGTACTTGCAGCAAAACGGCATTTGCAAAGCATCTATGCTCCCGCTGTATCTGTTCAGTCTGGAGCTGCTTTCAGAGGCGTATGCCTTGAAAAAGGGGAAGCAAATGCGGGCAGAGCTGGATAGAGGCGCATTGTTTTCGTGCCAGGCAGATGTTGTAAAACGGATCTGCAACACAGGACCCAATCTGATCACGATCCCAGACAAATGGCTGCTGGACTTGGATATGGAAAGAGATGATAGCTCAGACGAACTCTTACTTTCCCCAAATGCTACGTTTCTAAGTCAACAGTCCGGAATGTAACACACAGGTGGTAACAGTATGGTCGAGGAATTGCAAGTGCCGATCCATCTCAAAATGACGCTGACGATTAAGAAAGCCGCAGCATACAGCAACATTGGGATCAACAAGATCGAGAGTATGCTGCGCAGTCCGAATTGCCCGTTTGTTCTCTATGTTGGGTCCAAAAAGCTGGTCAAACGCAGGGAGTTCGAGCAATATATCAGCCATAAGTTGATGATTTGACGGTAAGTTCACTATTGAGAAAAGAAAGTCCTTGTGCTACAATTATAAAATGCATAGGGGCTTCTTCTCATAGTGGGAAAGGAGCTTCCGAATGGGTAAAAGTTTACGAGGCAAAGAATGCGGCAAGGGTATCTGCCAGAGAAAGGACGGATTATATCACGCACGTTTTGTAGACAAAGCAGGAAAACGACATGAGAAATATTTCCAGACGATTCCCGAGGCGCGCAACTGGATCGAGCAGGCGAAATATGCTGACAAGCACGAAGGCGTGTTTGTTCCATCGGACACGACGGTTGACGCATGGTTTTCATTTTGGATCGAGAACATTGTGGGCGATTTGGCACCCAACACCCTGCGAAATTATCGGGAGCGATACAAGCAGAACATCCAGCCCATCATCGGCAAAATGCTCCTTTCCGATGTGAAGCCCATGCACTGCAAAAAAGTGCTGCTTTCCATGGATGCGGATTATGCAGGTTCTACCATCCGGCAGACCTATATCACAATGGGTACGATGTTCAAGGCTGCGAAGATGAATGACCTGATTGCCAAGCACCCAATGGACGGTGTGCGGTTTACAAAGCCCGTCCGCGCTGTGGATGATATCAAATGTCTTACAACGGATGAGCAGCAGAAATTTATGGAGGCGGCCAAACGCTCCCACAACTACAATCAGTACGCGCTGATCCTTGAAACCGGTTTGCGCACCGGCGAGATGATCGGACTGACGTGGGATGCGATAGATTTCCAGAATCGGACGCTGACGGTCAACAAAACCTTGGAGTACCGCCACAAGCAGCACTTTTGGCGTGCAGGACCTCCGAAAACGCAGCAGAGCTATCGCACCGTCCCGCTGACAGATCGGGCCTATGAAATTCTGAAAGAAATCAGGGACAAGCGCCCTTGGCAAAAGGAATCTCCGCTGCTCTCGCAAACACTGGAATATATCGACCGGCGAACGGGGGCAATCTCCCGGCTGGTCATGCGTGATCTTGTCTTTATCAACTGGCGTACCGGGGAACCGGCGAAAAACAGTTCCTATGATACCCACCTTTACAAGCTATGCGACGAAGCAGGAATTGAAAAATTCTGTATGCACGCTTTACGCCATACCTACGCCACAAGAGCGATCGAAAGCGGGATGCAGCCGAAGGTGCTGCAAAAGCTGCTGGGTCACGCAAGTATAAAAACAACGATGGACAGATACGTCCATGTCACATCTGAATCCTTGAATCAGGCTGTGCGGCAATTTGAATCAGGCAGGGTTTCCTAGCATATAAGTCCATGCGAAAATGGCGTAAAAATGGCGTAAGCCAAACATGCCGGATTCCGGAAACCCTTGAAAATCAAGACTTTTTAAGGAGATAGAGAAAACTATGAAATTAGGTATCGTCGGACTGCCGAATGTCGGCAAGTCCACTCTCTTCAACGCGATCACCAACGCGGGCGCGGAAAGCGCCAACTACCCCTTCTGCACCATCGAGCCGAACGTCGGCATGGTGGCCGTTCCCGACGAGCGCCTCGATAAGCTCGCCGAGATGTACCACCCCAAAAAGAAGACCCCCGCCGTCATCGAATTTGTCGACATCGCGGGTCTTGTCAAGGGCGCAAGCCAGGGTGCGGGTCTCGGCAACAAGTTCCTTGAGAACATCCGCCGCACGGACGCCATCGTGCACGTTGTGCGCTGCTTCGACGATGAAAATATCATGCACGTCGTGGCCGACGCGAGCACGAACGTCCCCGTCGACCCCCTGGGCGACATTGAGACCATCGACCTGGAGCTCATCATGGCAGACCTTGAGATGGTCAACCGCCGCGTCGAAAAGGCGACGAAGATGGCCAAGGGCGACAAGAAGTTCCTGCACGAGGTCGAGCTCTTCTCTGCTCTTGCCAAGCACCTCGACGCGGGCAAGAGCGCGCGCACGTTCGAGGTTTCGTCCGACGACGCTGAGCTCATCGCGACCGCCGATCTTTTGAGCCTCAAGCCCATCATCTACGCCGCGAACATGGACGAGGACGGCTTTGCGAATCAGGACGGCAACCAGTATCTCCAGCAGGTCAAGGAGCTCGCCGACCGCGAGGGCGCGCAGGTGCTGCCGATCTGCGCCAAGCTCGAGCAGGATATCGCCGAGCTCGACGGCGAGGACCGCGCGATGTTCCTCGAGGAGCTCGGCATTCAGGAGTCCGGCCTCGACCGCCTCATCAAGTGCTCGTACGCGCTGCTCGGCCTCATCTCGTTCCTGACCTACGGCGAGGACGAGTGCCGCGCCTGGACCATCAAAAACGGCACCAAGGCCCCGCAGGCCGCGGGCAAAATTCACTCCGACATCGAGCGCGGCTTCATCCGCGCCGAAACGATCAATTTCGACGACATGATCCGCTGCGGCAGCGTCGCGGCGGCAAAGGAAAAGGGATTGCTGCGCAGCGAGGGCAAGGAGTACGTCGTCAAGGACGGCGACATGATCTACTTCCGCTTCAACGTGTAAAATTTCAAAAAACTCATCATAAATTTCCGCTAACGGCGCAGATTTTCTGCGCCGTCTTTTTTTAAGTGAAACGGGTGCACTACCATGGTAGCGATTCTGCAAACCGTTGGTATCACAGGAAAAACCGCACTTTAAATTTTTGGACCGCTACCAAACCGCTACCACGACCGGCCCGCAAAGCGCTGGAATACAAGGAAAAGCGAAAATCCTAAGGGGATGCGATATCCACTGAAATGAACGATTTTGCCTTGATTCTGCTGCATTTTGATTATTTTCTATTGTTTCTGCAACAATTTGAGGATTTGCAAATTTTGGCAGCAACCACGGGAAAGAGGGAGAGACGGCGGGTGTTCGGCCGCAAGAAGATGGAAATTTATGAAAGGAGAGTAACATCTATGGAAAAGTTACTCGCAATGGTGCTGGCTCTGGTCATGACTCTGTCTCTGGCCGTCAGCGCCAACGCCTTCAAGGATGACAAGAGCATCAGCGATGATTACGCTGAGTCTGTTGCCGTTCTGAATGGCATGGGTGTGTTCAAGGGTTATGAGGATGGTTCCTTCAAGCCCGAGGGCAACATCACCCGCGCTGAGGTAGCTACGATCGTCTATCGTATCTACACTGCCGACGTCGCCAAGAACGATAAGTCCGGCCTCTATGCCACTTATAACAAGTTCAGCGACATGGCTGGTGCCGGTTGGGCTCAGGGCTACATCGGCTACTGCGCCAACGCCTCCCTCGTCAAGGGCTATCCCGATGGCACCTTCAAGCCGTCCGGCAAGGTCACCGGCTATGAAGTCCTCGCCATGATCCTCCGCGCTGTCGGCTACGACAAGAACAACGAGTTCTCCGGCGCTGACTGGGCGCTCCATGTTGCGCAGACCGCGCAGCAGCTCGGCGTTCTGGACAACGTGGCGAAGACCACCGACCTGAACGCTCCCGCTTCCCGTGAGCTGGTCGCTGAGCTCCTGTTCCAGGGCATCCAGAAGGCTCAGGTCACCTACACCCCGGCCTTCGGCTATGTGACCGATAAGGTCATCAGCACCAAGACCAACAGCCTCGGCGAGAAGAACTTCAAGCTCGCTTCCGCTGCTGCTGCCGACAAGTGGGGCCGTCCCGCCACCAAGTGGACCTACAACACCGGCGACAAGGCCACTACCTTCGTTGAGAAGCCCGACCTGACCTACACCAAGGCTGTTACTGAGTGCGATGTCGCTCACGATGCTGGCCTGAAGGTCGACACCGCTTACACCCTGATTGTCAACGGTCAGACCGCCAGCACCAAGTACACCGTCAACCTGACCGACACCAAGACCAAGATGGGTGCTCAGGGCCGTCTGTTCGAAGTCTATGACGATACCATCGTCATGATCGACACCTTCCTTGCCAAGGTCACCTACGTTGCTGACATCACCTATGATGCTCAGGGTCACGTCAAGACTCCTGCCACCATCACCCTCGAGGTCTATGATTCTAAGACCGCTCCCAAGACCACTGCTCTGACGCTCAAGGACTACGACAACAACTATGGCTACGCCAAGGATGAGTATGTCCTCATCAACGCTTACACCGATGCCACCAACTCCGTCACTGTCAGCGGCAAGGTGTACAACAACAATAAGCAGTATGCCGAGATCGTTTCCAAGGCCACTTCTGTTGACGGCGCTCAGAGCGTCATCTACTGGAACGCCCAGCAGCACAACGTTGAGGGCACCGTTTATGATGATGCTGCCAAGTTCTACCTCGACCAGGCCGCTCAGAAGGACGCCAAGTACACCTGGTACTTCGATTCCTACAACAACCTGATCGGTGCGGTTGAGATCGCTGCTGCTACCAGCTACGGTGTGATCAACTCCATCTGGTGGGCTGGCAACGCCACTGACGGTTCCGGCGTGGCAAAGGCCAACGTCACCTACATGGACGGCACCACCGCTCAGGTTGACATCAGCAAGATGACCTATGTCTACACCACCCCCGCTACCAAGACTGTTAAGTCCGGTGATGTTACCCACAGCACTGGTATCAACGCACTGGTCATGAAGGCCGACGACCAGAACAAGTATTTCTACGTTGACACCTACATCAACACCAACAAGGTTGCTGATACCAATGGCATCCTGAACGGTCACCTGTTCCAGTTCACTACCAAGTCCAACGGCACTCTTGACGCTGTTGAAGTTGCCACCGGTACTGCCGCCAAGCTCTACAATCTCGCCGATGTTGCCGTGAGCAAGAACACTCAGGTCTATGGCGGCGCGACTGGTACTCTCGTTGTCAACTCCAATACTGTGTTCCTGGTTCGTTCTGGTGCTGACACCACTGCTAACCCCTATACCTTTAAGTCCATCACCGGCTTCACCAACATCGACAACTATGCCAAGGGCGAAGTTGACTATGTTGATTTGAACGGCGACAACGTTGCCGATTACGTCTACGTTATCGCTCCCACCACGACCTCCAAGGTCACCAGCCTGTTCTACTTCGACGGTCAGCAGGGCGCTTACACCCTCGCCGACGGTACGTGGGTCGTCAAGGGCTATGTTGACGGCGTTGCCGGCGAAGTCAAGTTCGCTAACTTTGACGCTCTGCAGAACACCCTGAAGATCAGTGGTCAGACTGGCTATCCTGTGAACAACACGCTCTATGTTGTCACTCTTGAGGATGGCGTTGTCAAGAGCGGTCACATCGTCACCGACGGTGAGCAGCTGAAGGGTTATGCAAACTACCCGCTTTCCTCCGCCTATAACACCTATAGCGACATCACGATCAACATCGTTGAGGGTGCTGCTGGCACTGTGGAGAATAACTATTCTGATCGTGACACCTTCGCTGATTCTCTCTATCACGACTATAGCGCTAGCAAGTATTACAGCGTGGTCACCGACCTGACCAAGGTTGTTGGCACGATGGGCAATCCTGCCGACCAGCACTACTACTTTGTTTCTATCCAGAACAACGGTCAGCTCAACGCTCTGGCACTGCAGGCTTACGCCTACGACAAGGTCAAGAGTGGCGTCGATGTTCCCAACGCCGCTACTGTTATCGGCGTTGCCCTCAACGCTAACAAGGACGCTACGGTGTCTCTGAACGCTAACAACGATGCTAAGAAGGGTGATGTTTACAGCGTCACTCTCGAGCAGCTCCGTGACAACGGCTATGTCACCGTCGGCACCTTCTCCGGTACGGTTGCCAGCGATGGTGCTACCTCTGTCACCATTGAGCTGCGCGGCGTGATCGGCGCTGGTACCTATAAGGTCACCGCCGGTTCCTACTCTTCGATCATGTCGTTCGCTAACTAAAAACTTCTCTTCTGAGGGATCTTTCCCCCTAAAGTAGAGTTTCAGCCCCGAGGCTTTCGCCTCGGGGCTGTTTTTTGCCGTGATTCAGTTTCCCTGCTCTCCGTCGTTGCTGTAGCCCAGCACCAGATAGTAATAGGTCGTGTCGATTGTGTTCATCTGGTTGCCCGACGGGGAATAATACTGGTCGTCCTGCGGGTAGTACCAGCTCACGCCGGTATCGCCCCACGTCATTTCGTTTTCGCGGTTGTTGTTGTAGTAGAACTTGTCGAACCCGCGCACCGCCCAGTAGTGGCTGCTGCTCGAGCTGCTCACCATCACCAGCAGCGGGTAGAACCCGCACTCGATGCTGACTGCGTTCGCCGCGCCGTAGGTGCCGTTGCCGGTATACGAGCCGTATTTTATGCGGCAGATTTTACCGTTTGCGATCGTCTGCGCCAATGCCGTGATGCGCTCCGCCGCCGTGCCATCGGCCTCGCTGCGCGCGTCGCCCTCAGCCTTGAGCGCCGCGTCGATGCTCGCAAACGCCCCGTTAAAGTCGTCCATCTTGATCTGATCCGCCTTGACCCATTGCGGCAGGTCGAAATTTGTCGTCTTGTCCATGCGCTTTCCCCCAAAATATAATGTTGGAAAAGGCAGCCCACACCCCCCTGCAAACGCGGGAACACTGATGCATGATTTGCCTTTTCATGATACGCCGTATCATGAAGAAACGTTGCACACAACGCGGCAAAAAGTTGTACCGCCTCCGGTATTAGAATTCACGATACCACAAATTGCCGCGTTTTGTGCAGCGATCGCCGTTGTGCGTGGGAACTTTTTCGGCTATCATACGTCTATAGAAGTATCCGAAAGAAATGAGGAACGAACGATGAAGAAGCTCCTTTCCCTTCTGCTCCCGCTCGCGCTCCTGCTCTCCCTGACCGCCTGCGGCGAAAAAAGCGCAGACGAGGCCGCGCGCCAAACCCCGCCAACACTGACGGTGACAAGTGCAAACGCTTGCAGCGTCACCCTCAAAAGCAGCAGCTACGACTGGACCTACACCCAGGGCCTACAGAGCATGACCGCCATTGCCTGCGGCGCGCACCCGCTGGACGAAACCTCCCGTGACATCACGCCTGTACTGGAAATGCCCTTTGCAGTGTCGGCCGCCTATTTCTACACCGTGACGCTCGATTTTGGCGATAATTCGCCCGATTCCGTCAGTCTCCGCTGCTGGCCGTCCGACGCCTGGGGCAGCACCGTCATGCCGTCCGGGACCGTGACCGCCCAGCGGCAGGATAACGGCACATTCCGCGCAGAACTGCCGCAAAGCGACGGCATTTTCGCCGTCGACGCGCTCTGGGACGGCAGCAGTGCGACCTACACCTTCTGCACGCAGGCGGAGGGGAGCGAAGAGCTCCACCCGGGCGCGGTGCCCAGCATCGGCGAGAGCGAAGACATCCGCAAGATCGACATCTCGTGGCGCAGCGGCAGCGTGAACATCTATACCGCCGAGCAGAGCGCGCAGATCAGCGTGAAGGAGGAATCCGCCGCGCCGCTCGCCGAGAGCGAGAAGATGGTCTGCACGATCGACGGCGATACGCTGCGCATCCGCTTCCTCGGCGACGCTTACCGCGGCAGCTACAACGGGGAAAAGTACCTCGACGTGGGACTTCCGAGGGAACTGGTCAGCGCCGGTCACTTTGAGGAGATAAAAGTCGAAACAACGGACGCCTACGCCTACGTGAGCGCCGATGCGCAGAAGATCGAGCTTTCGACGCTCAGCGGCGACGCGCGCGTGATGTGCGCGAACTGCCCGGAGGTGGAGATCGAGACCACGAGCGGCAATGCCGGCGTGGTGGACGGCACGTGGGCAAGGGTCGATATTTCGACGCTCTCCGGCGCGATCGAGCTGGCGGGCGAAGCGGAAAATGCCGAGATCGAAACCGCGAGCGGCAAGGTGGATATCGCCGGCGCGCTCGGCGCGCTGGACTTCGAAAGCGTCAGCGGCAACCTGATTTTGGCTACCGAGCGTGCGCTGCGCCTTGATGCCGAAACGGAGAGCGGCAGCATCTATCTGACCCTTCCCGCGCAGGACGGCTTTACTCTCGACTATGAAACGAAAAGCGGCGCGTTCCGCTCCGCGCTCACCGAGCGCGAAGGAACGCTCATCGCCTGCGGCGACCACGAAGCGTACTACACCGTGCCCGCGCTCGAGGGCGGTGAGATGAGCGAGCTGGAAATTTCGACGGTCAGCGGCACGTTGACGATCGATGCCTCCTCCGGCAGCAACTAAAGCGCAAAAAAAGAGAGCGGCAGCGCCGCTCTCTTTTTTTCGTTATTTCTCGTCGATTGCAAGCCACGTCTGGTCGAAGCCGTAGGGGAGCAGCTCCTTGATGTGCAGGTGCTTTTCCTCGTTGTCCTTGTTCAGGCACACGACCTCCATGTCGGGCCCGAACTCGTAGAGCACCTGACGGCACGCACCGCAGGGGTAGCAGTAGTCGTCGCTGCGCCCAGCGATGACGATGCGCTTGAAGCGCCGGTGCCCCTCGCTCACGGCCTTAAACGCCGCGGTGCGCTCGGCGCAGTTCGTCAGGCCGTAGCTCGAATTTTCGATGTTGCAGCCGGTGAAGACCGCGCCGTCCTCACATTCGAGTGCCGCGCCCACGGGGAAGTGGGAATACGGCACATACGCCATGTCCAGCATGGCGACGGCCTTCGCCTTGAGTTCTTCTAACGTTGCCATAATAACGCCTCCTCACCAGTCTACGCCAAGATCGGGACGGACTTGCGTATCCATGATGTCCTCGGCGTTATAGAATTGCAGATAGCGGCTGCGCGAGTGGCGCAGCGTGGTGCCGTCCGGATGCAGACGGTCGCAGATGACGGCGGAAATGTCGGGCTTCACATAGCTGAACGAACTCGTGCCGACGCTCGCGAAGATGCGGAAGCCCTGGCTTTGCAGGTACTGGAAGCGCTCGCCGGTCTGGTGCCAGTCGTCACCGTCGGGACGGCCGCCGTGCGGATAGAACAAAATCTGCGTGGGGCCGACGAGCGAGCCGACCTCGTCCGCCCAGCGCTCGGTGTCGTTGATGACGGTCTGGAGCGGCTTGGTGTCGAGGCGGATGTGGCCCCAGGTGTGGCTGCCGAACGTCCAACCCGTTTCCTTGAGCCGCTCGATGACGGGCTTGACCGCCTCGATCTCGCTCGCGCGGTAGGCATCGAACGCGGGGCGGTCGGGCGAATCTGCCGCGATGTCGCGGTCATCCTGCGTGCGATAGCCTAAAATACCCTGATAGCCCGTCAGCGAGAAGATGGCCTTCGCACCGTTCAGCGAAAAGTCGGGGTGCTCGTAGACAAACTGGTCGAGAATGGGGGTCGCGTCGAGTTCCTTGGTCAAAAAGGTCTCATTTGTGTACGGATCGGTGCACTGCGCCCAGATCTCGCCGTCCTCGCCGACGACGAGCTTGCTCGTGAAGCCCTCGTCGAGCATATAGGGGTAGTAGTTCACGTCGTCAAAGCTGATGACGAGCGGCTTTTTGCCCTCGGGCAGCATCAGGGTGTTTCGCACCATGTGCGTGCCGGTCTCGTCCGTCACCTCGCTCCACACGTCCTCCATCGCGACTAAGATGTAGCCCTTGTCGTACACGGACTGCAAAATTTTGTTGTATTCGTCGACCGTCACCATCCAGTCGTCGAGGCCGTAGCGCTGGTCCTGACTGGCATTGCAGTCGTGGAAGGCCCACTGCGGATAGGCGATGATCGGGTGGAAAAAGAGGTGCTCCACCACCTGATCCGGCCCCCAGGCCTGCGTGAGCTGGTCCTCAGACCAGTAGTTGCGCACGGCGTCGTAGGGGTCAGTTGTATCGTCAGTATTGTTGTCGGTGTCGCTGCCATTCTCGTCCGTGACGGTCTGATCGTCGCCGTCGGACGGCGTCGTCTTATCGCCGCAGGCGGTCAGCAGCGACAGTACCATCAGCGCGCTGAGCAGCAGTGCAAAAAAGTGTTTCATGTCAAAATCTCCTCTCTCAAAACTGCGCGGTCATTATAGCAGACTTCACTTCTTTTGACTACGCTTTTCGAGCTTTTGTTCCCATTTGTAACTATTTACCACAAATAATTAAAGCGTCACAGCTTTTCGCATCCGCAGACGCGAAATGATTTCGAATCGTTTTTTGGCGCGACATGCGCGTGCCAAAAAACTCTTCTCGCTCCGCGCGTGTCGAAGCCGCCCTTTGGGCGGCAAGGCACGAAGCGGAGTGCAATTCTCAAAAAAGAGGGAGACACGCTGTGTCTCCCTCTTTTTTGAAGAATTAGAAGTCTGCGTTGCCCACGGTGCGGGGATGCAGCTCCACGTCGCGGATGTTGCCGATGCCCGTTAAATACATCACCATGCGCTCGAAGCCGAGGCCGAAGCCCGCGTGACGGCAGGAGCCGTAGCGGCGCAGGTCGCAGTACCACCAGTAGTCCTCGGGATTCATGCCGAGCTCGCGGATGCGCTTTTCGAGCAGCTCGATGCGCTCCTCGCGCTGGCTGCCGCCGATGATCTCGCCGATGCCCGGAACGAGGCAGTCCGCCGCGGCGACGGTCTTGCCGTCGTCGTTGAGGCGCATATAGAACGCCTTGATCTCCTGCGGATAGTCCGTGACGAACACGGGGCGCTTGAAGATCTGCTCGGTGAGGTAACGCTCATGCTCAGTCTGAAGGTCGATGCCCCACTCGACGGGGTAGTCGAACTTCTGGCCGCTCTCCTTTAAGAGCTTGACGGCCTCGGTATACGTCACGCGGCCAAAGTCGGAACTCTCGACGTGCTGGAGACGCTCAAGAAGGCCCTTGTCGACAAAGCTGTTGAAAAATGCAAGATCATCCGGGCAGCGCTCCATCACGCGGCGGATGATATGCTTGACCATCGCCTCCATGACCTCAAGGTCGCCGTCGAGGTCGCAGAACGCCATCTCCGGCTCGATCATCCAGAACTCGGCGGCGTGGCGCGCGGTGTTGGAATTCTCGGCGCGGAACGTGGGGCCGAAGGTGTAAACGTCACCGAACGCCATGGCGAAGTTCTCGGCGTTGAGCTGGCCGGAGACGGTCAGGCTCGTCTTCTTGCCGAAGAAATCCTTGCTGTAATCGACCTTGCCGTCGGGCGTTCTCGGCGGGTTCTCAAGGTCGAGCGTCGTGACCTGGAACATCTCGCCCGCGCCCTCGCAGTCGCTGCCGGTGATGATGGGGGTGTTGACATAGACGAAGCCGCGGCTCTGGAAGAACTCGTGCACGGCGTAGGCCGCCGCGCTTCTCACGCGGAACGCCGCGGAGAAGAGGTTCGTGCGCGGGCGCAGATGCTGAATGGTGCGCAGATATTCGACGCTGTGGCGCTTTTTCTGCAGGGGATAGTCGGGGGAGGACACGCCCTCGACCTCGATCTCTGTTGCCTTGACTTCGAGCGGCTGCTTGGCCTCGGGCGTCAGCACGACGGTGCCGCGCACGATGAGCGCGGCGCCCACGTTCTGCGCGGCGATCTCCTTATAATTAGAAAGAGAATTCGCATCCATCACGACCTGCAAATTGCGGAAGCACGAGCCGTCGTTCAGCTCGATGAATCCGAAGGTCTTCATATCGCGGATGGTCTTCGCCCAGCCGCATACGGTGACGCTTGCGCCGCCGTACTGCTCTTTGTCGGCGAAGAGCGCGGCAATTCTCACTCGTTCCATAATAATTTTCCTTCCTTTTGTGGGTTTTCACGGGATAATAGAGGTATTATATGCCACTTCCCGTGTAAATTCAAGCCCCGCTTTGTGTTGACTTTTGACAAGTTGTATGTTATGATACAATCTTACCTCAAAAGGTAAACGTGAAACTTTCACCTATTACTTTACAGGAGGATTTTAACGATGAACAAGTATCTGGATATCGCCCCCGAGGTTGCCGAGGCCCTTGCTGCCGGTAAGCCCGTCGTGGCGCTCGAATCCACCATCATTTCCCACGGCATGCCCTATCCCCAGAACGTTGAGACCGCGCTCAAGGTCGAGAGCATCATCCGTGAGGCCGGCGCCGTGCCCGCGACCATCGCCATCATCGGCGGCCGGCTCAAGGCGGGCCTTTCCAAGGAAGAGATCGACTACCTCGGCCGCACCGGCGCGGGCATCCCGAAGGCTTCCCGCCGCGACCTGCCCGTGCTCGTCGCGCAGGGCAAGGACGGCGCTTGCACCGTCACCACCACGATGATGATCGCCGACATGGCGGGCATCCGCGTGTTCGCCACCGGCGGCATCGGCGGTGTGCACCGCGGCGCGCAGGAGACGTTCGACATCTCCGCCGACCTTGAAGAGCTGGCCAACACCTCCGTCATGGTCGTGTGCGCGGGCGCGAAGTCCATCCTCGACCTCGGTCTGACGCTCGAATATCTCGAGACCCACGGCGTGACCGTCATCGGCTACGGCACGAGCGAGCTGCCTGCGTTCTACACGCGCAAGTCCGGCTTTGGCGTCGACTACGAGCTCGACACGCCCGAGCAGCTGGCCAAGGCGTTCCACGTCAAGCGCGAGCTGGGTCTGCGCGGCGGCTTACTCGTCACGAACCCGATTCCCGAAGAGTACTCCATGGACAAGGAAGTCATCGACAAGGCCATTGCCGAGGCCGTCGAGGACGCGAAGAAGGACGGCATCCACGGCAAGGCCACGACGCCGTATCTGCTCGCCAAGATCAAGGACCTGACCGGCGGCGACAGCCTGGATTCCAACATCCAGCTCGTGTTCAACAACGCGCGCCTCGGCGCGGCGGCGGCTGTGGAGCTCAGCAAGCTCGAAAAGTGAGATACTTTGTCATCTATCTCGCCGCGATCAATATTCTGACGTTCTGTGTCTACGGCGCAGACAAGCGCCGCGCCAAGATATCGGGCGCGCGGCGCGTGCCCGAAAAGACCTTATTTGCACTCGCGCTGCTGCTCGGCAGCGCGGGTGCTCTTTTCGCAATGAGGGTCTTTCACCACAAGACGCGGCACTGGTACTTCCGGTTCGGCATTCCCGCGATCTTACTCGCGCAGATCGCTCTGGGGGTGTTCGTGTATGTGCGGTTTTTCGCGGCGTAAAAAATTTTTGGGAAATTTTCGGGTTTTGTGAAACAAAACAGACGTTTCTTGCGTCTAATTAAGGAAGCAAAGGGAAACTGGGCGAAGAGGGAAGATAAAGAATTTATGAATTTTCCATTTTCCTGTTCCCTTATTTCCCGCGGCATGGTAAAATGCCATGTATGAGAAAGGCTCTGTGCGCGCGGAGCCGACAACAACAAACACGAAAGGATGAAGATCACATGAAAAAATTTCTCTCCTTGCTATTGGCTCTGACCATGGTGTTGAGCCTCGTCGTCGTGCCTGCAAGGGCGGCTGATGGTGATGAGGCCACAATTGCAGCCGCATCTTCAAGTATTGTACGCGGAGCAAGTACTTCTGTGCTGGTTACAGCTCCTACTACTGAAGGGCATTCTATTAAACTCGGCTCTGGAAGTTGGCGCAGCAACGACACCTCTATTGTCACGGTTGTTGGTAACGATAGTGGTGCTACAGTTACCGGCGTTAAAGCAGGTACGACTAAAGTTGTATTCAGCTATACGCTTGTAACTACTGGTGACAACTCGACTACAACAGAAGAGGCCAAAACCGCAGAGGTTTCCATTACGGTTACGGATAGCATTGTCCCGTCTGATGTTGCATCTGTCACCTTTAATGGCCGTACTTACAATAACACCAACAGCGGATGCACGGTGTATTACCTTTCTTCTGAAATTAGTAAACTGGGCACAAAAGACGGCAACTGGTCTATTACCTCTTCTACGGTCACTTTAACGAGCGTTTCTTACAATGAGCAGAGCCACAAGGCAACGCTTAGCCTGTCTAAAGCTCAGGGTGAGGGTCAACAGCCGCTTACCGGCAGTCTTGAGGTTACCTGCACACGGGCTACTGTTCCTAACGATAAGATTACCGTTAGAACTACTGCTGATTCCGATGGAAAGTACCGCGCTGGCACGGAGTTAACCCTTTCTGTTTCCGACAGCAGCAACAAGAATAGCCAGAACGTCCGTTACGTTTGGAGCGCAACCAAGGATGGCACGGCGCTCCCCTCTGTGACGGTTTCCAGTGCAAACAAATGGACGCCGAGCGCAGCGGGCAAGTACATCCTTACCCGCACCGTGTATGAGGGAACTGCTGAAAAAGCAAACGAAGTAGGCACGCAGACGTCTAACGCGATTGAAGTTAAGGAAGATAATTATAAAACTACCGTTACTGCACCCCTCACTTCTTTAAGCGTAGCGGCTAATTCAACAGCAATTCCGTATTCGTTTGTCTTTAAAGACTACCGCAGTTCGACTGCCGGTGTCATTGTTCCTTTAGACAGCACAAGTGTTACATGGAGCGTTTCCGGTGGAAATGCCAAGTTCCAAAACAACAGTACCACCTATACTGCTCCGGGAACAACACTTGGAACAGCTAATGCGATTCTCACTCCCGGCACGACGGCCGCGGCCAATATTACGGTCACAGCAACGTTCACTTATCAGAACAAGACCTATACAGTTAGCTTCCCCAACCTCAGCATTATCAGCCTGACGGCTAAGCTGAACGCGACTTATTATGGCGCCGGCAGCAACTATACCAGTTCCTCTCTGGCGTACTATGCAGATTCCGCCATTAAGAGCTATTCCTATGCGCAGCTCGCTAGCGGAGAGTCTGTCTCGTCTGTGCTGATCGATACCATCGGTATGAACAGCAACGGTCTCGGCCAGTTCAGCAACGTCAGTTCTGCATCGATCACCTTTACCCCGTATGTCAACAGCTTCGGCAAGGCTACCTTTACCGGCACGGCTGTGACCAACAAGAACAACCGCTTTGCGATCACATTCTCGATTCCCGTTACGCCCGTGCCCGTGAACAGCTTCGACAGCCAGACTGCCGAGCCGATCAGCACCAGTTCTGTCAACACGAGCTATAAGGTGTCTGCTCCCTCCGGCTACACCAAGTTCTATGTTCTCGGCAACAGCAGCAATCTGAGCACCAATCAGACGATTGATTATTCTCAGTACAGCGCAGCGCAGCTGAACAGCATGGGCTACACCAGTAGCACGCTGCCTAGCACCTATTTCGGCACGAGCGGCCAGTGCACGCTGTATGTCATCGCTTGGAATGACTCTACCAGTTACACGAGCTACAGCAGATATTACTGTGGCCCGATGACCGTTACCCAGACCAACTACAACATTCAGTACAACGGTGTGGCCAGTGAGACTGTCCAGTTCGCGCAGAGCGACTTCAACGACTTCATGAACAAGGTCGCTGAGGCCCGCGGCGACGCCAGCAAGACCAAGTCCTATCCCTATGTCACCTTCGATTATGTGACCTTCTCCCTGCCCACCACCGCGCAGGGCACGCTGTACTATGGCGGCACCGCCATGTCCACCAGCAATTCCTCCGGCGCGTTCAACCGCAATACCAAGGTCACCAACCTCGATAGCGTGACGTTCGTCCCCAACGCCAAGTCCACCGCGAAGACCATCACGCTGAACTTCACCCTGTACGCGACCCGCTATTCCAGCTCCTCCACGAGCCGCGGCACGACCGTGAGCTACTCCGGCAGCGTCGTCGTCAACCTCGTGCGCGAGGACATCAAGTACACCGTCTCTCAGGGCGACAGCGTCCGCTTCGACGAGAGCGACTTCCTCAGCTACCTGCGCTCCACCAAGGGCTACAGCAGCAACTACACCATCGACTACGTGACCTTTGACCAGAGCGCCGTCTCCGCCGTCAACGAGGGCTCGCTCTACACCTACTACAACGGCTACAACTACGGCGGCTCCATCAAGACGACTGACAAGTTCTACTACAGCGCCACCGCCAGCCAGAACGCGCTCAGCGACGTCGCGTTCCTTGCCAGCCGCTACGCCAAGACCGGCGAGACCGTCTACATCCCGTTCACCATCTACGCCCGCTACGGCACGACCGGCACCGGCACCCGCCAGCTCACCGGCACCGTGGCCATCAAGATCGGCCAGACGATGAACTTCATCGACGTCAAGACCACCGACTACTTCTACAACTCCGTCAAGTGGGCCGTGAACAAGGGTGTGACCACCGGTACGTCCAGCACGACCTTCTCCCCGTACAACCCCTGCAAGCGTGCCGAGATCGTGACGTTCCTGTGGCGTGCCGCCGGCAGCCCGGAGCCGACCACCACCCGCAACCCGTTCCGTGATGTCAACGCCGTCACGCACTCGAGCTACTACAAGGCCATCCTGTGGGCCAGCCAGAAGGGTATCGCAGCCGGCACCAGCACCACGACCTTCTCCCCCGATCAGGTCTGCACCCGTGCCCAGATCGTGACCTTCCTGTACCGCTACGCGGGCAAGCCCAGCGGCTATTACTCCAACCCGTTCAAGGATGTCAGCGCCACGAACGAGGCGAGCTACTACAACGCCATCCTGTGGGCCTCCGGTAAGGGCATCACCACCGGCAGCAGCCCCACGACGTTCTCCCCCTACGCCTCCTGCAACCGCGCCGAGGCCGTGACGTTCCTGTATCGTTACACCAACGGACTATAAAACCTAAAAAATGCGTCCAGCGAAAGCTGGACGCATTTTTTATTCCTTGCAGGCCGCTACGCGCATAATTTGCCCGCCGATGGCGGGCAAATTCCACACTTGCGGCCTGAGAGGTATTTTCCGCCACGCGCAGGTCGCGGCGGAAAATGATTTGAATTTATTTCGCCGCGGAGCGGCAAAACTCTGCGAGGCGTTTTTTTTGGGGGGGCCCCCTTGCCCCCCCTGTAAGGCGACTGACGGGGGCGGGCGGTTTGCGTTTACTCTTTTCCATTCTGTAAACTTTTGTTCAAACGCCTTTACGGGGGTCGAAAAAGCGTGTAGAATGGCAGCATCAAGATTTTAGGAGTGTTTTTTGTGAATAAATTCCGCGATGCCCTTTACCGCTTTATGTATGGCCGCAACGGCGTAGATGCGCTGAACTGGGCGCTCGTGATCCTTGAGCTGGTCGTGAGCATTCTGAGCTCGATCATCCGCGTGCAGGGCGTGTCGCAGGCGCTGTACTTTGTGTCGATGGTGCTGATGTTCATCGTGCTCATCCGCATTTTTTCGCGCAATCTCGCGCGCCGTCAGGCCGAAAACGCGAAGTTTCTGACCTGGTGGACGCCGAAGGCGAACGCCATCCGCGGCGCGAAGGCACGCCGCGCCGACAAGGCGCACAAATACGTCCGCTGCTCCTGCGGCGCGTACTGCCGCGTGCCGAAAAACATCGGCAAGGTCGAGCTTACGTGCCCGAAGTGCGGCAAGAAAAGAGTCGTGAAAACGTGAAAGAAAAAATCCGTCCCGCGGGACGGATTTTTTTGTAAGAAAACCGGTTTTTCGCCGTCCTATAGACAGAAAGGGGGGGAGGGCGCTGACGAATTTTGAAGAGGTGTACGCCGTGTACTTCGACGATGTGTACCGGTATCTGCTTTCGCTGTCCGGGAGCGAGAGTACCGCCGAGGAGCTGACGAGTGAGACGTTTTTCCGTGCGATGGACGCCCTCGACCGCTTTCGGGGCGAGTGCAGCGTGCGCGTCTGGCTGTGCCAGATCGCGAAGAATCTCTATTATTCGCAGCTGCGGCGCGAGAAGCGGCTTGCCCCGCTCGAAGACTGCCGGATCGCCGAGGAGAGCCACGAGGAGGAGTTAGAAGATCACAGCGAGGCCGCACGCATCCAGGAATTGCTGCACGCGCTCAGAGAGCCGTACAAGGAGGTCTTCATGTGGCGCGTGTACGGTGAGAAGAGCTTCCGCGACATCGGCGCGCTCTTCGGCAAGACGGAAAACTGGGCATGCGTGACGTATCACCGCGCCAAGCGCATGATCCGCGAGGGATTGGAGGACGACTGAAATGGACAAAACTTGCAGCATCGTGCAGGACCTTCTGCCGCTCTATGAGGAAGACATGCTGCGCGAGGAGACGAAGGAATTTGTGGACGGGCATTTAGCGCAGTGCGCGGCCTGCCGCGCCGAGCTCGACGCGCTGAAGGCGGACGTGACGCCCGCGCCCGTCAGCGCGCAGCCGCTGCGCGACCTGAAGCGGCAGCTTCGGCGCAAGAAGCTGACCGCCGTGCTGCTGGCCGTCACGCTCGCGCTGACGCTGGCGACGGCGGGGTTCGCGTACCTCACCGCGCCGCAGTATTTGCCGTACAGCGAGACAGAGTGGGCAATCTCACGCTCGCCCAGCGCGCTCGCGGACGACGGCTCGGCAGCGGATGGGCTTTCTGATCTCAGCGGCGCGGAGAGCATCTCCGTCAGCCTGCTCGTGCCGGTCTCCGGCGCAGAGGTCACGAACACGCAGGACCCCAACAGCGGCAAAACCATCTACTTCATCACCGCATGGCGCACGCCGCTCGACACATGGCGCGGCGCATTCGACAAAACCGGGGGCACCCCGAACACACACAGCGCAAATGATCGCACACAGCGCGAGGCGGACGCACTGCAAGGCGTGCTCGCCAAGGCGGAGTCCGCGCGCACGCTCTTCACGCTCGACGCCGCGAATTGCACGGCAGTCTGCTATTCTCAGAACAACGGGCAGGACGATGTACTGCTCTGCGGCAGCATGAACGGCGGCATCATTTCGCTGCCGCGGCTGGCGCTCGGCTATTACGTTTTGCTATCGTTAGCACTCCTTATTACGCTGGGTATTGCATTTTTCGCCTGCCGCAGGAAGAAAACGGGCAAAGCGCTCGGCTATCTGACGCTGATTCCCGCGAGCTATCTTGCCGGTCATCTACTCGTCAAGGGTTTCACGACGACGAGCTACCAGATGCAGCGCGACTTCTCGCTCATTATCCTCGCCGCCGCGCTGATCTACGCCGCGGTCATGCTGGCGATCAACCTCTGGCGGCAGAAGAGGGAGAAGGTGTAAAAGAGGAAGAGACGCATTCGCGTCTCTTCCTCTTTTGCAATCAAATTCGAATGCTCAAGGCCCTTTGAGCAAAGCCGTGATAGTCCGCAAATGCGCTTTGCAGGCCGTCGATTCCCTGCGTTTCCCATCGGTCTGCCAGATACAGCATACCGCACATACAGGCAAACTTTTCATAGTACGATCCGCAGACCGCCTCTTCGAGAAACTGCTTTTGCCTGTCTGGGTCCGTCTCCGTAAGCGCGAGGCGCAGTTTGGCACGGCTTGCTGCTGCGACCTCGGTAAGCTGCGGTGTATGCCAGTCCACACAGTCGATTTCTGTCGCCTGATAGGAGAGAAGATGGGCGAATCCCTCATGAAATGTGTAAGCATCCAATCTTGTCAAATAGTCTGTACTTTCCAATGCGGCATCTGCCGCCGGATAGCGGTGTCCAATCAAGAGATGCGTAATCTCATGCGTCAGCAGATTCCGAATGATGCTGTCGAGCTGGTCGAGCTCCGCATAATTGCACCAACGGATGAGGTCAAAGATGAGATGTGCCTGCCCGTCGGGCGAGTGTGCCGCAACGGCGTCGTAAGGCTCGGGATAACCGACGATCAAATCAAGTGTCGGCTGTACCGCCTCCCAATCGGGGAAAAGCGCGTCCCAAATCGGGCGGTTGACGGGGACAAAGTGCGCAGCCGCTTCACAGATACGGCGTTCGAGCTTGCGCACAGTCTCTCGGAGAGCAAGATCCTCAGGCGGCGGAGGATAATGTACAATAACTTGCGCAAATTGAAAACCGCATAAAAGAAGACATAGCTTGCAGGCTCTGGTAGAATGAAGTTACCACACAAACATTCGAAAGGAGACAGCAAACTATGTCCGAGAAAATTGTACAGCTGAATGAAGAAATTATCAAGGGGCAGCTCAAAGAATTAGTTCGAGGAAGCGTGGAGGAAACCCTGAACGAGCTGCTGGAAAAGGAGGCGGAGTCCCTGACGCAGGCGGCCCGCTATGAGCGCAGCGAGGCACGTCAGGGCTACCGCAGCGGTCACTATGACCGGAATCTCACCACAACCTCCGGCGACGTCACGCTCCATATGCCCCGACTCAAGGGCGTGTCCTTCGAAACTGCCATCATCGAGCGGTACCGCCGCCGGGAAAGCAGCGTGGAGGAGGCCCTCATCGAGATGTATCTGGCGGGCGTTTCCGTGCGCCGGGTGGAGGACATCACCGAGGCACTGTGGGGCAGCAAGGTCTCGCCCGCCACCATCAGCGAGCTGAACAAGAAAGCCTACGTTCACATCGAGGACTGGCGCAACCGCCCGTTGCGGGGCGGGCGCTATCCGTATGTCTACGTGGACGGTATCTACCTGCGCCGCAACTGGGGCGGAGAGTACGAAAATGTGGCAATTCTGGTGGCAATTGCCGTGAATGAGGACGGTTTTCGTGAGGTTTTGGGTGCCGCCGAGGGCATGAAGGAGGACAAGGCCAGCTGGGTCAGTTTCTTCCAATGGCTTCGTGGACGCGGCTTGGACGGCGTAAAGCTCATCGTCGGCGACAAGTGCATGGGGATGCTGGAGGCCGTGGGCGAGGTGTTTCCAGACGCCAAATATCAGCGCTGCACGGTGCATTTCTACCGCAATATTTTCTCTGTTGTGCCCAAATCCAAGGTTAAAATTGTGGCAAAAATGCTCAAGGCGATCCACGCCCAGGAGAGTAAGAAGGCGTCCCGCGAGAAGGCAAAGGCTGTGGTCGCCGAGCTGCGCGCTATGAAACTGAAGGAGGCCGCCAAGAAGGTCGAGGACGGCATTGAGGAGACACTGACCTACTGTGACTTCCCCAGCGAGCATTGGACGCGCATCCGTACCAACAACGTGATTGAGCGGCTGAACCGTGAGATCCGCCGCAGAACCCGCGTGGTGGGGACGTTCCCTGACGGCAACTCCGCCCTGATGCTGGTCTGCGCCCGGCTCCGCCACGTGGCGGGCACCCAGTGGGGCAGCAAGAAATACATGAACATGAAGCACTTGGAGGCGGCTCTGGACGACGCCTCTATTGCCGGCTGACTTCACTCAGCCGGAGCCTGCAAACAATTTTGCGCATAAATCTTGACGGGACCCTGCATTGTGCACAGCTATAAAAGCAAAATGTTGTGTCTGCATACTTTCTTTGATCTCGCTATACACGCGCAGAGTATTCCTCCTCTCACAGCACACAAAAAAGCTGATGCGGTACTCATAAGTTATGTGTACCGACATCAGCTTTTCGTTGCTGAAAATGTAACCGTCAAACCTAACCGCGCATAGACACACATGAGACAATAGTAGCGGAACGTTGCGAAAGGTTTCGCTACTGTTGTATTGTGGGGTGTCAGAATGACAAGCGCAGAGTTGAAACATCGGGCGGAGCTACAGGAGTGGGCGGCACAAATCCAGGAATGCCGCAGCAGCGGTCTCTCCGTAAGCGAATGGTGCCGGCAGCAAGGTGTTACAACAACACTCCTGGTAAGTTTCTCAGGCATCCCTCTTTCTTTTGCGGAAGCTCAAATCCTGCCAAGTAAAAAAACCGTTAAAATGCTGCGCAGCGGATTGAAAAAATAAGCTGACGGGACTATTTTATACAAGGTGAGTGTGTAAAATCAAATTTTTAAGGGGGAGGCGGATAAAAATGCCGCACCGTAAGAAGATTTTACTCTCAGACAGTAATGAAGCCCTCAGCATGCTCCTGGCGGATTCCCTGCGTGAGCGCGGAAACTTCCATGTATTTCACGCAAAGGATGAGGACGAGACAACCAAGGCGCTCCACCGGCACCGACCTCACGTTCTTCTGCTGGATTTTCTGCTGCCGCACAAGGGCGGCTTTCACGTTATGCAGCATCTGCGCGAGGACGGGTACAAAATCTCGACGATTTTTATGACGGCTCTGCCGACACACAGGGTCATAGAGGAGGCATACCGTTTGGGCGCAAGCTTTGTGCTCCCGAAGCCTTTTACGGCAAGGGCGTTGGTCGAACGGATACACGATGCACTGCACAGTGATCGGCCCTAATTTGCACACATCAAAAATAGTGACCGCCATCTCAAAGTGAGCTGCTGCTCACCGAGATGGCGGTCTTTTATTTATGAGGCATATAGCATTCTTTCGGGGCTCTCGCGGGAAACAGCTTTTCAGCCCATGTTTCATCAGTTTCGCTCAGTTGCGGCGCGTTTTGCAGAACCCACAGCAGATAACGGTACGGATCAAGGCCATTCTCCTTCGCCGTTTCAATCAGGCTGTAGATCACGGCGCTGGCCTGCGCGCCACCGGGCGTATTGGCAAAGAGCCAATTTTTCCGCCCCATCACAAATGGTTTAATGCTGCGCTCGGCACGGTTGTTGCTCAGCTCCAGACGGCCATCCTCCAGATACCTTGTCAGGTATGGCCACTGCTCCAACAGGTAGTGGATGGCCCTGCCCAACGCGGATTTCGGCGCAGCCCTCGCCTGCATATCATTTGCCCATGACAACAACGCGTCTAAAACAGGTTTCTCCTGCTCCAGCCGCTTTTCATATCGTTCCTCCGGCGTCAGTTCCGCAAACGCCTGCTCCAGCTTGAAAAGCCGGGAGCAATAGCATTCGCCAATCGCTGCCGGCGAGTCCTTTTGCATCTCCTTGGGCAGCGTTTGCAACGCCTCGTCAAATTTTCGCCGCGCGTGGGCCCAGCACCCAACCACCCGGATATTTTCAGGCAGCTTGTGGTAGCCCTGGTACCCATCCGCGTGCAGCCAGCCCGAGAAGCCTTTCAGGAAGGCCTCCGCATGCTCCGCTTTTCGGGTGGGCTGGTACTCATACAGCACAACCGCCTGTTTCGCGCAGCCGCTGGTGCGGTACAGCCACATGTAGGACTTGCTGGTGGAGGAACGTCCCGGCTCTTTCAACACCTGCAAGGTCGTCTCGTCGGCGTGCAGCACCGGCTCCTTACAAAGCTGCTCGCGCAGCGCATCGTAGATCGGCCGCAGCCATTTCTCCGAAGTGTTCAGCAGCCAGTTGGCCATCGTCTGCCGGGATAGCCCCAAGCCCTGTCGGTTAAACTCCTGCTCCAGACGGTACAGCGGCGAGTACATGACGAATTTCTGTGCTGCCAGATACGCCACCGCCTCCGCAGAGGCAAAGCTGCCGGGCAGCAGCGCAGGCTCTTTCGCCGCCTTCACAATGTTGGCTTCACCGGTCTCTTGCTCACAATTCTTGCAGGCGTAGGTGTAGTACACGTCCTCGCGTACCCAGAACTCTGCCGGCTTCATCATTAAGCTGCGGCGGACTTCCTTGCCAATCTCCACCAATTTGCTGCCACAGGCAGAACAAGTCAGTTCGTTCCCCGGCAGGCGGTGCTCCACCACCTCGGTGGGAGTACCCTCTGGAACGACATCCAGCACATTGCCGGACTGCCGTTTGCGCTCGTGCGCCTTCACGGTGATCTGCTTCTCTGTGGCGGCTTTGGTGCCAAAGGCGTAGGCCTCCAGCTCGTTGTAGGTCAGGCTCAGCTGCTCCATGACCATCTGCTCCGCCTGCTCTGAAGAACGGCCAAACAGCTTCTTCTTGGACAGCTTCAGCTGCTCCAGCAGCCACTCATTTTGCAGCGTCAGGCTGGTGATGACCTGCGCCTGCTCCTGTTCACGGGCAGCAAACTTTGCTTCCAGCTTTGCATTCCGTGCTTTTTCCTGCTGCAAATGCTCATATTCCGCACGGGAAATGGTCACCATTTCTTCCGTGTTACTTGTCTGCATTTCTCTGTTTTCCATGCAAATATTATACCACAGAGCGCGGCAAAAAGCCAGTATTTTCAATGGTTTTTGGACATTCTTCCTTGCTCAGACTGTGGTCAATCCCGTCACCGGTCGGTGGGCTTTCGGCTGCTCGATTTGCAGTCCCTCCATGAGCCAGCGGTACTGCTGCGGCGTTAGCGTCTTCACCTCGGATTCTGAGCGCGGCCATTGATACGCGCCCTGCTCCAGTCGCTTGTACAGCAGGATGAAGCCATCTTTTTCCCAGTACAAGCCCTTGATACGGTCTCGCCGCCGTCCGCAGAACAGGAACAGCGTGTTGGTAAACGGATCCAGTTCAAACTGCTGCTGGACGAGCCGCGCCAGGCCGTCTATGCCCTTACGCAGATCTGTGTAGCCGCAGGCGATGTAGACTTGATCTGCACCGGTGAAATCGTTCAGCATAGGTGCAGGAGCTCCTCCAGCAGTCTCAGCTGTTCCGCGTCACAACCGGGGTAAATGTCCAGACTGGCCTTCCCAATATGCAGTGTGGCGCAACGTTCCGCTACGTTGCATGATACCTGTTTCGGCACCGGTAACTCCGCAAAGGTCATGGCCGTTGATGGCGGTGCTCCGTTTTTCCGTACGCCTGTCAACAGTTCACGTTCCCAACGGTAATAGGTGGCTGTCGTAACACCCCGCTGCCGGCACCATTCACTTACAGAGAGACCGCTGCCCCTGCATTCCTGTATAGACATGCTCCATTCCTGCTTCTTGGCTTCATGTTTCAGCTCATTGCTCGTCATTTACTTCACACCCTGAACATTGTAGTGGTGGAAAGTTTCACAACTCCCCACCACTATTGTCCCATGTCTGTCCAGCCGCTGCCTGCTTTGACGGTTACCTGAAAATATCTAATTTTGTCTTTATGGTTCAGATCATATTGAGAGAGTCTACGTGAACATAGCATAGATCACTTCATGTTCGCCATGTAATTCCGGCATGTCCTGTAGCCGGACAATGTCACCATACTCGCAAGATGAATCATCCGTCAGAACCCAAATAGTATGTTTTGAATATACCCCATTGTAAATGTCTGTTGTACACTGTTTTAAGTACAAATAGGACTTGCTCATAACTTCCAGAGGATACCATGTTGACCACTTTTGAAGTTTGAAAGTCGCACCATCATAAGAAATATCCAAAACCGTTCCCTTTAGTGTGCTCCCTTCTTTCTCTCCGGAATATACAAATAACACACGAACTTTTGCGTCTGATGCATGTTTGACTTTCTTAATAAAATCTTCCCATAGCTCAGCTTTTTTAATCTCACAGAGATCCGTAATAATCACACATTTTTCACGCTGCAGCTGTTCAAGGGAAAAGTTACCACTATGAAGTCGCTCCATCGGGGTTAGTCGTTCTGCATACTTCCACAGGCAAAAGGCACTAAGCAGTACTAAAAAACAAATTCCGAATGTTCTTCTCATTGTTAGGCTAAACTCCAATAGGAGTACGTGGTTCGATTTCCAGCATAAGGACAGTCGTATATAGTATGCTCATATAAACCATACTCTCCCCATTTTGATGTTACCATTATTGTACTTCCCACGCTCTTGACAATGCCAGAATGATCTCCCAGTGTTTTACCATCTGTACCGACTTCGCTTCCAGTATTTCGATAGAATACTCTTCTACCCGCAGCAGCACTGCCAGCGTTTAAATAACTGCCATCAGTCATGTACGGAAAAGGATTAATAAGCCAAACATTGTTTTCAGGCGATTGGTCATGCCATGCATAAGAATGGCAATTATAGCGTTTGGTCGCACTCTTTCGCCGTATTGCATTAGGATAAAGCCTCGCCATTTCCAAATCAAGGTAATATATCTCATCATCAGAAAAGCCACTAGATGTCGTAATATAGTAGTCATCATACCAGCCCTCTTTAAGGACCGTTCCATTTGGAGTCTGGACAATCGAAGCAGTACCATCTGTTGCATTTGTCTGGTTGGTAGGCAAAACTGCTATGCTTTCACAAAGATATAATTTATCGGCCTCATCAAGTTGGTTGAAAAACGGTTCTATAAGAAGCAGGGTTTGATTTTTTCTTTTTTCAGTATGTTTCTGCATCTGCATATATGTCATATGCATTAACTCGGCGGAGCTGGCCAAAACATCTGCATTTTGATTACTAACATCTGCATTTTGATTACTATAGGTGTTTTTATATCTTGCGGCAAGCGCATCCGCCGCATCATCGCGCCTTTGCAATTCCTGTAATGCGTCACAATACTGCAAAACAGCATCAAATCCCTCTTCAATGCTATCATAAGCATACATGTTAGAAAAAAGCGGGTAATATAAAACTGCTTCGATAAGTGATTCCGTAGACATTTGGTGCAATGTTTCCTTTGGAATTTCGCAAGCAGCTATTTTACTCTGTAACGTCTCCAGCTTCTTCCATTCCTCCGTACCAGGTTGAATTGGGTATACATCCTTAATATTGAGTAGGAGACTATACTCAGACAAATCATATCGGTACTCTGCCTGAACTGGAATGTAGAGCGGCACACAAAGAGCGATTGCTAAAATTAAGGTAATTAATCGTTTCATATTTTCTCTTCTCCATTCAGATTAACTCAATTAGTTTTTACAAATAATATTTCTGGTGCAGGAATTTGCTTATCTTATCGTTACTACGCAAATATAGGCCGTATATATCTCACTTATCTCTTCTCGTCATCCTACTTAAGTATTTTCCTTTTAAGTCAACATCTGGGATTTCACCGCCCTCTCGCTCGTCTAACTCTAGAGTTTCACGTTGGGCTGTTTTAAGGATTATTTCATCAAGATTAACCATATATCATTTTACTCGTTCACGTACACCTACTGTGAATTGCTACTTCAACTTTTCACTTGAAACAGTCAAGTGAGAGGTATTCATCATTTCTGTTATTTCAATTGAGTAACTCCCCTTTCTCATGTGGAAGAATATCTCTCTTCCAACTATGTTTCCTGTTTTTAAAGTATAACAGTTTCTATCAAATGTAAACCGCTTACGGTTTACATCTATGCAATTTCAGATTGCTTTTTGAAAATCTTCAAAGGCAAGAAATAATTAAGCTTTAAATAACAGGCAGAACAAACATAAGCGTGGGGCTCTGTGTGATCGCCCCACGCTTTATACTTATATCTTTATGTTTATTTCCCCTTCTCATGTAAAATCGGGTTCAATTTTCTCCTCCTATAGCCCTACTGCAACCATGCAATGGTTCTATAACACGATTTAATCCCATATAGAAACCGCAAATTGACAAAATGCAAACTTGATGTGGTTTACATTTCCTCAGTTTTTTCTTAATTTATAGCTGTAAAACCTCTTGTTGTTACAATCGCAAGCTCAAATCATTGCAACACCTGTTCTCTTTTCATAAATGACGACTTTCAAAATAATGTTCTACGATAAATAGGCAAAAAAGGGGGGAATGTCATACACCAATTGTTTTTTGGTCCTTAACTATTCTGTTTTGCTATGCTACCCGTCATAACAGCAAAGGAATGTATTTAAACGGCAGGTAGCATAGCAAAGCACAATTTACTTCAGTTCTTCAGCCTCTTTACAAATCAATTCTCAATAGTACAACAAATCTACTCGTAACCCCACCTTAGTCTTGCAATAAGCATTACGATTTAGCTTTGTTATGCCACTCGCCGTAGCTTTGAGGAGGTAGACCGATGAACAGAAAAATTTTCCGCTCTATTGGGTTACTTGTACTAACGCTGCTCCTGTTAACAACAGCTGCTTTTGCAACGTCCAGTCTCAGCGCACATTGCATTCTGCCACCCATTGAAGGAACAGCAACTTCCGAAGACAGTGGAATTAAAGAAGTCGATGGTTCCAACGCATATCTGTACGATGTTACAGTAGGTGGTGGATACGAGGTCGATTGCCGCCAATACTGCACTTCAAACAATGTTACTGGTCCTTGGACAAAGGGTATCAGCTCAGTAAAAGATGCTGCACATCTCGGAGGTGCTACTCGCATCTTTGCTGGCAACGAAGTGCGTTTGCAGTTTTCCACTCACTTCCTGACCCCTGTACGCGTCGAGGTCAACGGGACTTGGGATAGCAATTAATCTATCCTAATTTAAACATATAAATTTTAGATTCAAGGCGAGTGGCATAACAAAGCTAAATTGAATATATCAAGAGGTAGGTCAAATGTTTATTACGTCATTAAAGCTCAACCGATCAATGTTTATTTTATCTGCTGCAATCGGATTTGTTCTATCAGTTTTGCCCGAAGTTCTTATTGCTTCAAACACGTCTATAAACCGTCCAATTGAAATCTGGCTTTATTCGCAAGATTTTTTTACTGTCGTATATCCTTTTTTGTGCACAATTCCTTTTTGCTGGGAACTTCTCGCTGAACGTAAGGGCGGATTCCTAAGGCAAGTCGTTTCTCGCATCTCCCTTAATAAATATCTCACATACCGCTATCTAGGGGGTCTTATGCTAGTTAATTTGCTCTTTTTCTTACTCTCTCTCGGCAGTGCACTTATAGCAGAAAATGTGATTCCCCTTACACATCCAAGTCCTTATAGTTCAAACCTTCAAATTGAGCTTTTTGGGGACTTACTTGTCAATGCTCCAATAACTTATGCACTTTTTCTCTCCCTCTGGCGAATTCTTCACATTTCGCTCTATTTTAGTTTAGGCTTTGTCCTTTCCTTATTTTGCAAGAATTCATTTATCGCACTTACAGGGCCTTTCATCTATTCCATCATAGAAAACTACATTATGTCCATTCTCGGCATTCCTCAGTATAGCATGACCACATCGTTTTATATCTCAAGGCTCGCTCCTGGCTATGCGGAAATTTCAGATCTATTCGCTGGCCCTGCCATTCTTGCCTTATTCGTTGTAACTTTCTTTCTTATCAATATCATGAAAGCTCACCGAGGACCTACAAGATGTTTAAATATTGTTTGATAGACACTCGTCAATGCCTTTCTAATCAGTGGATCATCCTCACTGGATTGACATACATCATCAGTAGTATTCCTGATGTCATTTTTTTTAGCAGTTATAGGGGCAGCATTGCCGATTTTATAATTTTGAGTTTTTCCAACCAGTATTACTTTTTACTCATAATCCTTCCATTGCTTTTTCTTTTTCTGCTAAAGATAGATTGGCTGCCATCTTCAACAATACTCTTGCGAAATGCCTCAATTACAACTTATGTTATAGCAAGATTTTCTGCTCTGGTTATTTCTCTTAGCGCAATAATTACATTCCATCTTTCCCTCGCAGCTATAATGGCAGTCGGATCATCAATGGTTAAATCTACCTCTTCTTACACCTCTAGTTATTATAATTCGACCATTTCTCTTTTCAAAGAGCACTTCGTTTCCTCGTCCGTCTCTATTTGTTGGATTATCGTAAATTATTTATTCGGTCTCCTTTTAATTGCCTCTATCATTTGGTTAATCATAGTAAGTACCCCCAGAAAATTTCGTGTTCCGCTCATTGTTCTTCTATACTTTTTCATTTTCTTCGGTGTTCAAAGATCATCTTCGTGGTATCACCCAGCCCTGTTCATCTTTAATATGATTATTCTCTCAAATGCTCTACCTTATAACCTATTTCCATGGTCTATGCTGATATTTTTACTCACCACAGGTTTGATTCTATTCCTTTTATGTAAGAGGTGGTGGACTATCTACAGATGGTAAATCAACGTACAATTATAAAGTGGTCTTTTATTTCTCTTCTCAGGAAAGAAAACATTATCAGTGGTCTTGTTTTTCTAATAATATGTATTCTGTGTGTGATATCCATGCCGGTGGTCTCGCTCTCTGAACGTATCGTTCTTTTATTTGACGGTTATAGATATGCCCGGTTTAATCTGTTTGATTTCTCCAGAGTCGTTATCTTGCGTCTATTGCCAATTTATCTCATTGGATTCTCTTTTTCTTCAAGCCTTTCTGTAAATTGTGACTATTTCAAGCTAAGGCTTTATCGCTATTCAATATGGCATAATGCTATAAACTGTGCATTCGCTTCACTGATAGCGATCTTCATTGCACTCCAGCTATTGCTTGCATCTACCTTGCCCTTCTCATCTGGGCAGTCCTCACAAGAAGCGCTCTTTAACGTCTCACCGTTAGTTCTTATTTTAGTTATAATAACTGTCTTCATGGAGCTCTTTGCAGCAACACTCTGTTTCTTCAACTGCTATCTTTGTACAAGTAATAGTGTCCTTTCATTTATGCTAATTTTCTTCATCTATCTATTGTTTTCTCTATTCCCCTTTCCTTCTCCACTATTTGGTACATCTCTTTCTGGTAAAATTAAAGCTTCCACTTTATGCACATTTTTCTCTTTCATAACCACAATCACTATATTCGCAGTTCTTATCGTCATTCTTCATTTAGCGGCTATTAAAAATGTCAAAAAATTATTATCGAGGTGATTCTCTAAATGCAGCAAATCTTAGTTGATCACATTTCAAAAAGCTTTGGAGATACTGTTATATTTCGCAATACCAGCCTAACAATTCAAAAAGGGCACGTTGTCGGTATTATCGGAGCAAACGGTTCTGGAAAATCAGTCTTATTCAAAATGATTTCCGGGTTATACCGCCCCGACAGTGGGGAAATATACGTCCGCGGAGAAAGGATTGGAGATCGTTTTGACTTTCCTCCTAATGTTGGTGTTTTTATTGATGCCCCCGGGTTCATACAGATATTTTCAGGGTTTAAAAATCTGAGAATGCTTGCAGACATAAAAGGGACTACTTCTGATGAAGCCATCCGAGATGCAATGAACTTGGTCGGCCTTGAAAGCAGTTGCAAAACTTTGGTCAAAAATTACTCTCTCGGAATGAAGCAAAAACTTGGGATTGCACAAGCCATAATGGAATCTCAAGATATTCTTCTTTTAGATGAACCTTTCAATGCGTTAGATGAGTCTTCGCATCGGCGAATGTGTAATGTGATCAAAGAATTAAAAGATAAGTCAACTACAATTCTTCTTACAAGTCATAACATGGCCGACATTCTTGAGTTGTGTGACGAAATATACCAAATCAAAAATTACACTATCGAACAATGGAATCCGCCGTCTTCTTTAAGCTAATCGCTGACGAACATTCTTCCTGATCCCAATAACTCAAATTAGGCAGGTGCTCCCTGTCATTCTTCTCCCCATTGCGCATACCGGCCGGTACACGGCAGTCTAGTCACATAAGTGCAAGGGCTCGTAGTAGTTAAGGACGATACTTAAAGTATCCCGCTACTGCGGGCCTTTTTTCTCAATGAAATGTGTCAAAACAGGATCGCCAATTATACGCCAGTAGCTCAATCTACTAGATAATATAAAATGAGGTGCAGTTTCACCTTCTCTCTGTTCTTGTTGCTTTTATGCGTATTACATCCGTATAAGAGTAATATAGGAGGTACACAGCTATGTTAATCGCAATTGATCATGGAAACAAGCAGATCAAAACCGTCCACGCCATGCCATTTACATCTGGGCTCATTCAGAGCGACGCACTGGGTTTCGGTACAGATTATCTTGCATATCAGGGAAAATACTACGCTCTGACTGATCAGCGTATTCCCTATCGGCGGGACAAGACAGAGGATGAACGCTTCTTCATTCTTACCCTGTTTGCCATTGCCTATGAGATTGAGGCAACGGAACAGTACAGCGACAATCTCATGCGCGTTCAGTTGGCAGTTGGACTGCCGCCGGCACATTTTGGTGTGCAAGCAAAGCGGTTTACTGTCTACTTTGAGGGTCGCGGGGCGATCTCTTTTCAATTCCACGGAAAGGCATATGCCATTTTTATTGAGAGTGCCACTTGCTTCCCACAGTCTTTTTCAGCTGCTGCCGCTACTATAAAAGGCCTTGCATCGATTCCCAAAGTATTGGTGGTGGATATCGGCGGCTTCACCGCAGACTACGTGTGTCTCCGGAATGGTGTACCGGATATGGCTGCCTGCGACTCAATGGAAAGCGGCGTGATCCTACTCTATAACCGCATCCGCACAAGAGCAAATGCTGAACTAGACATACTGTTAGAGGAAAACGAGATTGACCATATTCTGCGCGGTGAGGATAAGGACGCGACTCCGAAAATTGTCGCATTGATTGAGCAGGAATCACAGGAATTTATTAACGATTTACTCAGTGGTCTGCGCGAGCGAATGATAGAACTCAAGTCTGGCAAGGTGGTTTTCCTTGGTGGCGGTGCAAAGCTGCTGCGCCGCCAGATTGAAGTCTCTGGTAAAATTAGACAAGCCACCTTCGTGGAGGACATCAACGCCAATGCCAAAGGTTACGAATATCTTTACCGGCTTCAGCACGGTGTGCGGTGATACCATGGCCGAAAAAAAAGATCCCGGCAAGTTTACGGTCCGCTTCAACATTTGTGATCCCCAGCACAAAGCGGTGGTCGATCTGCTCAATCAGCAAGGCCGCAGCAAGGCACAATTTCTTACTAATGCAGTCCTTCACTACATCAACTGCACAGAAGCTCCAGAACTCCATATACCAACTGTTCCAGACAAGAAATTTCTAGAAGAGCAAATTCTCGCTATTCTGGCGGAGCATTCATGGCACGTAGAGAAAAATACGGTCGAACTACAGATTCAAGCCAACCATGAGCCTGAATGCAAGGATGCTTCGTTAATCAATACGGCGGATCTGGAGCAATGGTTTGGCGGGCAGGATGGCATGTCAACTATCCTGAACTCGCTGCAAATGTTTGAGCAAAATTAATGCTACAACGGATGTGGTTGGTCTCAGCACTTTCTCAGGCAAACTTGAAATAACATCTCAACAAATGCTATCGCCCTGCCAGCATGAATCCTGACAGGGCGATTTGTGTCTTGTTAACTCTTATCTTTATTGCTATTCGTCGCAAAATCAAGTATCCTATTTCGCTTATAAGAAAGGGCACCTCTCTGTCCCTTCTTCATATTCTTACACTCTTCTGACGAAACAGCAAAGCACAGTTCATTATCGGCATCAGTTTTAAACGCCACATATGCTTTCTCTTCTTCGAAATGCGAAAAAGCAGTAATCGAACCGGTAAAAATCGGGTAGTGATAGAAATCTTTTTCCTTTTCAATACCAATGATGGATGCTTCTACATCCTGTCGCTCAGCTAAACAGTTAAGAATAAAATCAACAAGCAAATATAAAAGCGTCGCACCAGCTATTGTCACTACAATGACAGCAAGAATTTAAGTTATCAAAAAAATCGTATCTAAAAACATAGTAAAATATGTATCCCTTCCTAAAGTATCAGTCGTTGTATCACTTTATAGTGAAAATATGATACAAGAATTATTTCCCCGCGTCAAGGTTGCCTTTTTTCTGTAGCAACCTTACCATCTCCATATAGTTGAAGCGGGAGACTGTATGCCAGTCTCCCGCTATATCCTTATGCACTTTCTCCAGCCATGCGGAAGAACTCGTCGGGTGACAGGATCTTGACCCCAAGCGCCTGTGCCTTTTCCAGCTTACTCCCGGCGTTCTCGCCGCAGATCAGATAATCTGTCTTGCTGCTTACCGAGCTGCCGGCATGAGCGCCCAGAGATTCAATTTTTTCGTTGATCCCATCCCGGGTGTACGGCTCCACTTTGCCGGTCACCACAAGGGTCTTGCCGACAAAGGGATTGCTCATATCGGTGCTGACCGCAGGCGGCTGATAAGTCTTAATGCACACCAGCAGCCGAAGCTCCGTCCAGACCGTCCAGTTTTCCTCGCTGCGGAACCACTGACAGATATTCCTGTGCAGTGTCTCTCCGAAGTCCGGGAGCTGTGTAAAATCAAAGCCCATGCATACAGCCGTTTCAAATTCCGAAAGATTTCCGCGGAACCTTTGGCAGATGGCCTTACTGGCTGTACTGCCTACCATGGGAATATCCATTGCAGTCAGATACTGCTCAAAGGTGGTAATACGGCTGTGCTGGATGGCGTCCCAAAGATTTTGCCAGGATCTCACCCCAAAGCCCTCCATCTGAACGATCTCCGCCCTGTGCTTATCCAAAGCGAAGATGTCCATATAGGAGTGAAGCCAACCCTTTCCGATGAACTTTTCCAGGATCGACTCAGATAGTCCCATAATATTCAGCGCCTTCGGGCTTGCGAAGTGGACGAATTTGCGCAGCTTTCGCGTTTCACAATGCTCGTTGTCGCAGAACAGCGCCGCCGTGACCTTTTCCACCCCGTTTACGGTGTTTTTGGTCATGTGAATGCGAGTGGGCTGTCCGCAGCACGGGCATCTGGCCGGAACAACTTTGTCTCTGGAGTAGCAGTTTCGATCCAGATTCTCCTCCACATGGGGAATGATCTGATTGCGCTTACTCACCTTGATGCGGCAGCCCGGCGCCAGCTCCAAATTCTCAATAAAAGAGAGGTTGTGGAGGCTCGCTCTGGATACCGCGCAGCCGTCGATCACCACCGTGTCAAAGATGGCTACCGGAGCAATTTCCCCTGTGCGGCTGGGCGTCCATTCAATCGAGCGCAGGACTGTTTCATAGGTGTCGTCCTCAAACTTGAATGCCAACCCGTCCTTATAGTGATGCCCGGTCCGTCCGCAGGACTTTGCGTAGGCTGCATCGTTGTAGGTGACCACGATGCCATCGATAGGTATGTCGTTTTCCTGCGCATATTTCCGCAGGTGCCGGATACCGGCGTCCATATCGAACTGCGTCAACGCCTGCTTGCTCGCCAGATATTTGCAGATGGGAAAGCCGAGCTGTTCGATGGCCCGAAGCCGCTGCGACTTCCAAGCGTATTCTGTAAAGCCCTCCAGCACATTGAAAGCCATAAAGGTCACATGACGATCCTTGCAGGCACCGCAGTCCAGCAGTCGGACAGAGCCGGCAGCCAGATTGCGCCCGTTTTTATAAGGTTCGCCATTTCCGTCCCGCAGCGTGTCCTTTAACGCCTCAAAATCGCTGGGACGGATAAATGCCTCGCCGGTAACAACCAGCCGTTCCTTGTACGGGATCTTATCCGGGATGCCGGAGATCCCCAGTACATTGTGGGTAATGTTCTCACCCGTATCTCCATCGCCGCGGGTAGCGGCCTCCATCAAAAGGCCATTTTCATAGGTCAGCTTTACCGTCAGGCCGTCCAGCTTGAGCATCAGCATGACCATCTGCTCTCCCGCAAAGCGCAGAAGCTCCGCACTGCTCTTCGTTTTATCCAACGACAGCAGCGGAATCGGATGCGCTGTCTTCACCAAGGCGCTGACGGCGGGATAGCAGCCTACCGTCTGCGTGGGCGAGTTCGTCATGCTGAAGCCGGTTTCCTTTTCCAACATACTCAGTTCATCAAAAAGCGCGTCATATTCGGCGTCTGTCAGAGACGGCGCGTTCAGATTGTAGTATTCATACCGGCAGCGATTCAGCCGGTCTGTCAATTCCCGTATCTGCTGCTGTTTACTCTGTTCCATTCCTTACACCAGCCTTTCCTTAGAGAATGCTCCGAAATTCAGTTCATAGATCATCTTTTCGATCCGCGTATCATCGTTCCATGCGGCCTCCATCGCCGCACGGTTTTTCGCCTGTACCAAGACCAGACCGCCCCGGAGCTGCATCAGCAGCTCCGGGCGTTGGGCGCAAATAACCGCGAGGTTTCCCAACTGTTTCATTTTCACATGACTCCTTTCATACAGCAATATAGGTTTCCCAGTACGATTCCCGCTGTGCAGCAATCGTGAGTGGAACAATGGTGCTGCCGATATTGGCTGGCGCCTGCGTCAGTCCATAGACGGTCTGCGTACTCCGGACACGAACCATCTCCCGCTTGAGCTGAGAGAGAATGTACTCTTTCAGATACCCCTTGCAGGGATCATAGCTGTTGACTGCCCGGATCAGGCGTACCGCCAAAGACTGGTACACATCATCGGGGTCTATGGGCGCCGCCTGCAACCATGCGGCGTACTGCGCCATGACCATGTCAATGCACCAAAGATGCTGCTCCACCACAGCGTTGCGCTGCGTGATCGTAAATCCGTTTTTCATTTTCTGTATAGTTTCCTTTCTTTCGTTCAAATGTATTGTGCTGCGGCTTAGGCCGCAGTTTCCATGAGATCCGACACCAGAACATCCACCAGCCGCTGACCGGCAAGGTCGCCGGTATGGATACGGATGTCATCCTGTCGCAGCTGCTCGAATTCCTGCAGGCGAAGGACCTTGCTCTTTTCCGCTTTTTCCCGGTCGCTCTCTGTCAGACGTTCGGAGACAACTTTCTGCCATTCTTTCAGGAACCGCTCCGCGTCCTTGAGGTCATCGTTCTGTCGGTCAAAGTAGGTTCGTTTCTGCCGTATCGTGCCGTTTGGCTCCACCTCAAGGGTGTAGTACGGCTTGTCGATCTCTGCGGTCTTGCGCAGGAACAGGATATATGCCTCCTGCTGTTCGATGCGCTCCCAATAGCGGTCTGACTTGCCGACACAGTGGGAAAGCGCATCGCCCTCGCGCATAATATCGCGTACACCTGACGGGACAACGATGGAATACACCTCGCCGGTGTATTCGTATTTTGGTTTGATCAAGCGGCAGATACCTGCAATTTTCCGATACTTTCTTGCTGTTGCGGCAGCTTCCATGTCCCGTTCTCTTTTCCGCAGCTGCTCCACCAGTTCATCGTGACGCTGGCGCAGCAGCTTGACACGGTACACGATCTCATCATGGGTGTTGATTCCCAGCTTGTCCGCCATGGAAAGGTAATCCCGCCATGTGAAAATAATCTGCCGCAGGGAATCCCGTGTGCCGCTTTTCTGACGCTGAAGATAGTTGCAGACCTTCTGCTCTGACATTCGATCCAGAATGAAGTCGATATCGGAAACATGGATATTCTCCTGCTCCAGCCAGCGCAGCGCATGATCCGGGATGATTCTACCGCTGCACTTCTCCCGCTGCAGCCAGTCGAGCATAATGGCACCGCCGTTGAGTGTCCGGAGCCGCGAAAGCCGGTTCGTATCAAGTGCCAATGCCTTGACGAGACTGGTTTCAGACTCCTGCCGGATACAGCTTTTTACGGCTCCGAAATTTTCCAAGCACTCCGTGGTCAGCCGCGGAAGATTGGCTTTGCAGATCTGCTCAATGCGGGGAAACCTCCCCCACGCAAACAGGTACCAGTTAGGGCTTACACAGCCCCGGCAAAGTCTTACATACTCCCTCAATCCGGTCCTTACAAGAAATGGGGCAATGCTGGAAAGCGTTTTTCCATAGATGCTCCCCGGCTGATAACAATACTCGTTGTAGGAATAGCCCATGCCCGTGTAGACGTACTCATCGATGCCCTCCACCCATCGGGTACGGCGCTGTTTGTACCAGCCCCAGTAATACGAATGTGAGGACAGATCCGCACGGTAGAAAATACGCTGCTTCTCAAAGCTGGAGGTTTTCGATGTGATGGTGTTCTCTTCTTTCCGGTACTGCCTGTTCACCTGAAATTGGCGAACCACAAACCCATCTCCGCACTTCTGGGCCAGATATGCACATTCGGTCGGTGAGCGCAGGTACTCCGTTATTTTCCCTTTCGCCTTGAACGTGATCTTATGACGGCATCTCGGGCACTTTCCCACCGCGTTATGATAGGGCCGCTGTTTCAGTGCGACTTCCTTTTCACAATAGGTGCAGTAGCCGTACCTTGCCCCGCCCTTGCGGTAATCATAGAAGATGTAGTTTTCCTGAATACCCACCTTATTGACCCATCGCTCCCAGTCTTTTGGCAGCGGCGGCGTCTGGGCCAATTCCGCATCCCACGGATCGGTTTCCTTTCTATGCCGACGTTCCAGTTCAGCATCACGAACGGCGCGCTGAAATTTCAGAATAGCCCGATATACGTTTTTTTCATCCGACACCAGATATTGCCGGATCTGTGCATCATCCACGGCGCTGATCCACACGTTATTGGATCCCTTCGCCTGCCATTCCAAGTAGTCGATCTTTGCCGTCCGCCATTTGTCATGGGCACGGTCATAGGTGAGAAACTGCTGCTTTTCTTTCTCCATGAAAATCTCATAGGCCGGCAGCGTCCCACCAAGGCGCATTGCGTCCGGGTCGTACAGGGTGACTTTCAAAATGCCGCCCTCTACCGCGCTTCGTACAAAACCGCTGTATCGGCATCGATAGGAAGTGTTCCAGCCCGAACCGACCTTGACCGGCACATCCTCGCGGGCCACCGCAAGCATTTCTTCAGTCGCAGGCAGATCCTTCATTTTCAACAGGCTGTCCTTTTTCATTTCTGCACCGCCTCTCTTTTCACAAAATCAATGTCATACCATACTCCGGGCTGGATTTTTTCTCCATCTACTTCGGCAACAGCAATCTGACAGATTACTTCGGATTCACGCCGCTCTCTGGCAAATGCGAGAATATCGCCCAGCTTTCCACACGCAGCGGGTGTCTTGCCTCGAACGATGGCATAGCCGTTGCGGCTAACGCCGTGCTCACGCTGTACCTTGCCGCTTACCTTGCGGCCTGGGTGATCCACCATGTAGGCAAGTGCATGGAGAAAGAATTCTTTCCTCGTCAGCTGCCGCAGGATCGTCAGCTCTGTGCAGGCAATTTTGGAGTCACGATCGTCCTCGTCAATATCCCCGCAGGGCTGCACCAAGCAGTAAATGGAGCGATCCATATCGCTGTAATAGGTGAGGCAATCCAGCGGATCCTCTGCACAGTGAAAACCGGTGCTGGCGCAATTTGCCTCCGGGGTGACATTCTTTCCCATGATGAACCGATAACCACGGCAGGAGAGATCCGGCTCAAAGCCTTTATAAGCATACATCAGGCTGCCTCCCCAAAGGAGGAGAGGTCACCCAACGAGATCTGCCCATCGTCGGCTTCCGCTTTTTTCGGCGGTTCCTTCTTCTCCGGCTCTTTCTTCTTTTCTTCCTTTTTCTTCTTGGAAACAGACTTGGAAGATGTTTTCCCACGATAGGGCTGCGGGACAAACTCTTCTTCATCCCCCTGATCCTCCTTGGCATTGGGGTCACGGAAATAGTCCTCCGCCCACTGGTAGCAGAGATCGTCGGGAATATCGCAGCCGTATGCCTGCTGACCGGGGCCCGGTTGAACGCCGTTCGCTTTCAACTCATCCTGCACATAATCCCATGACTTTCGGCTGATATACTGGAAGCAGTGGATCATGCTCTTGCGCGGGTGCATGGTAAGCCGTGCAAAATCGAGGTCATCAATGCACTTGGTCTGGATAAACTCGGAAACGCTTTCTTTCATGTTGCGCCGTGTCAGCTTTTCCGTATCTGCGGACACGCGCTTTGCGGCAGCCTTGAGCAGTTCAGCCGGGCTCATGGCATCCAACTTTTCCAATGCAGCCTGTTCCGCCCGCTGCTTTTCTGCCTGCCTGTCGTCCCATTCTGCCTTGCGCTTGGCTTCAGCCGCTTCGTGCGCACGGCGGGCCTCGTCCTCACTTTGGGTGTCGGAGACGGCCGACGGTTCGCTGACCGCTGTGGCCGGAGCCAGTTCTGTGTCCGGCGGGAAACTGCCTGTTGCTGGCTCCGCGGGGACCGTCTGCGGCATATCCATATCATCATCTTCCATAAAGGCGTTGGAAACGGCAGCCTCATTATTTTGAAGCTCGTAATCCACATTTGAAAAAGCGCCCATTCGTACATTCCTCCTAAATAAAATTTTGAAAAGGACGCTCCTGTGCCAATGGCACAAGGCGTCCTTTTTACATACTTGGCTCAGACCGTGTAGACCAGTGTGCTGAATGGGTCGAAGCAGTAGCACACAACAGTCGGATACTGAGCAGCCGTTCTTTGAATTTCCTGTTGGATGGCAAGGGCCTCACCCATTCCGCAGGGCGTATCCCAGCCGGTCCAGACCATAGCTGTAAAATAGCGGTACTCCGGATGATACCGGATCTCCGCGCCTAAATTTCCGCAAAGCTGTAATACCGCTTCAAGAGATTCCTTCCTTTGTTTCTCCATCGCAGCATACTCATGCCTTCTTTGCCAGCGCGGGAGAGAATTTCACCTGCGGAAAACCAGCCATATCGCAGTAAAAGTATCTGCGCTCGCTTTCATCATACAACTCCAGCACATCGGATGGGGCAATGCTGCGGCCGTGATAGTCCGGGGGGAACGCCTGATTATAGCGTGCAAAAATGCGTTCCAGAATATCACGTTCATCTTGCCCGACCGGGCAGGTTAGCTCACCGTCGTAAACGAGTGTGTATTCCGCCGCCGGCGGCTGCTGAAAGCCGGCCTTGTGCAGCGCGTCAATGCCGCCAAAGGCGAATGCGCGCGTCTCGCCATGCTCCAGATCCAGCTGATAAACACGAAACCGCTGCGTTTTACGCTGACTGTCCAACAGCTCCCGAAAAGAAACGCCGGGGGCAGTCTGTAAGTACGCATCGTATTCCTGCTCCGTCAGCCCCAGATAGTCCCGCAGGGAAATACTGTCCGCCTCCATTGTGTGCCATTTTTCCGTACAGGTTTCCAGCATTTCCAGCCCGCATAGGCCATTAAGATATTGCTCCTTAAATGTCATTCCTGGATCCTCCTTCATTTTCTGTTCTTTCCGGCGCAGCGCAAGCTGCCAGTCATCAATGCCCTTGTAATTGGGATTCCATGTGAGCCTGCGGCAGCGCATCCCGTGCCTGGCCGCCAGCGCATAGATCTTCGATGCGCCTTTCTCCACCATTTCATTGCTGTATTTATCCATGTCCTCCGCCTCGATGATCTCCTCCGTTCCGTTTCGGTGCAGGAACGCAAACAGTCCATCCAGCTTGGCGGTATTGTTAACGCCCAGTGTGGCAACAAAGGTCCTGTGCATCAGCGCGTGAGCGACATCCGCCTTGAGACAGCCTTCCGTCACATATACAACGCGGGAGCAGGGGGCGCCCACAAAATGAATGGGGCTCCCCGAGGTCGTTCCCATGCGCTTTCCCGTGGAGGACAGCGTCAGGTATTTCACGCCCGTTTTCTCCGGTGGATCATCCTTATCCTTGAGCGGGTGATCCAACCGGATCTGCGCGCCGTGGATCAGACCGTCTACACCGAAGATGGGAATGATGATGCCGGATGTCCGCTGATGGAATTTGACCGTCCAGCAGCCGTTATCATCCACATAGAAGCCGGGAACACCCTGCACCCTGCAGCCCGCCTTGACCAACCGATTGGTCAGGGAGCGGCACAGGAAGGGGGGCGGCGTACTCTTAAAGCCAAAGCGTGTGATCTCATCGTCGGACAGCCCCCGCACAGACTGAAGGTGTGTGCGGTGCGCCGGAATGAGGGTCAGCATGGACAGCAGCATGGAGAGGGTCTGATGCACTTCCTGGACAGAAGCTGCGTCAGACTGTTCAACCTCCGTAGGTGCCGCTTTCTCCGGAACGGTATAGTCCGGCGAAAAACCGTTTACCGCCAAAGCGTCGCAGATCTCCCGATAAGCGTCTGAATTGCTGACGCCATATACCTTTGCGTAAAGGGACAGCATTCCGCCGCCTTCACCGCAGTAGTTACAGCGCCACAGGTCTTTTACCGTGTTCAGATTCATTTTCCCCCGGCGGTCACCGCAGATGGGACAATCCACATACACCTGACCGGGAGCCCTCCGCCTGATATTCAGGCGGAGGAGTCCGGCCACATCCATAATGCCAAAGGGGAGATCATGCTTTTTCCCGTAATTCAAACCAGCATCCCTCCCAAGACGCAAAATTTACGGATGGAAGCGGTCAGCTTGCCTTTAACTGCTGCGAACCGCCCATCAGAAGCATGGCGGCAGCCTTCATAATATTGCCGCAGTCCTCACAGAGATAGGCGTAATATTTCAGGCTGGAGGGACGCTGCTCAGAAACCTGTGCCATCGTCCAGCCCTTATTGACGCCGGTGGTTACGACCAGCTCCGCAGCTTCCTCTTCTGTCATCAGCGAAAGGATCTCGTCCACCGTCATATCGTCCGAATATTTCGGTGCAGCCGCTGTCGATGCCGCTGCCGGCATATCGACCACAACAGGCTTCACCGTCTGCGCTGTTTCAACCCGCTCCGTGACAGCAGGCTCCGCTGTTTCCGAAGGAACCTCCTGCGCCTTTTGGGGCATAACCGGATCAGGCTCAGAAGCCGCAGTTCCGCCGCTTAACGCCTGCAGCAGACTCATGGCGTCTGAAACGCTTTCCGTCTGCTGGGTGGTGTGAACCTCTTGCTGAGTTACGTTGGGCGTCTTTGCCGCCTCCTGCGGTTGAACCTCTTGCGGTGTAGGCACTGCCTGCACCGGATGATTTTCGCCGATAGGATCTTCTCGCTGCGGTGCTGCGGCTCTATTTACCGCCGGAGCAGTCTCCTGACGATTTACAGCGCCCGTTGCGACTTCCTGTTTCCCATCGGCCTGTGCATCTACCGCCGCAGAGGGGTTGATCTCACAGAGCTGGATGCCGAAGCCTGCATTATCCAGCGCCGTTTTCAGCGCCTCGTCCTGCGCGGCCTGCACATAGCGTCCGGCAGGGGCCTGTGTCTTTTCCACCGCCGCGGTAAAATTGGTAATGGGCTGGTTGTCCTCTCTGGACAGAAATACCTGCGCCTCATAAACGGCGATTTGGTCTGTGACCCGCAGCCGGTTCAGCAGCATTTTTCCATCAGGGCAGGCCAATCGGAACCAGAGCCGCTGATAGCGCGGCTCCAGCTCGATTCCGCCGTTGGCGTTTCTTTTCAGAAAGCGCAGCGGGTCAAAGCCCTGCACCCTACGAAGCTGCTGCACGGCAGGAATCGCTTGGGTCAGCATAATTCTTTCTCTGGACATGGTTTGATACTCCCTTCATAAAATAAATAAGAGATGACTGTGCGTTTTTTTGCACATTCATCTCACATTAACTGGCACGCTGCCATTCTTCGCCCTCTTCGTTACGGAGAGCCTTGCGCGTGACTGCCTTATAGTAGAGGGCGATGCGTTCGCCCAGCATGGTATTGCGTTTTCCTTTTCGGCTCCGATGGATCGCCATATACAGCGCCCTTTTTTCACCCACCAGCAGCACGCGGCGCTTGGCACGCGTGATTGCCGTGTAGAGAAGATTCCGCGTCAGGAGCACATTATGGGCAGCCAGCAGTGGAATAATGACCGTATCATACTCTGAGCCCATGGATTTGTGGATCGTAATGGCATAGGACAGCTCCAAATCATCCAGAAGTACCTGCGGGCAATCCATATAGCGGCCGTCAAACTCGATCACGACATTGGTACCGCTGATCTTGCGGATCGTGCCGATGTCACCGTTGAAAACACCCTCGCCGACCTGCTTGCCGGATCGGTTATACAGCTTGATGTCGTAATTATTCCGCATCTGCATCACGCGGTCATTGAGGCGGAATATCTTTCCGGCGTACACGATCTCCGGCGTCTCCGGCGCTGCGGGGTTGATCTCCTCGCGGATAGCTTCATTCAGGCTGTTGACCGATGCCTCGCCCTCGGAGCGGAACGGCGATAAAATCTCCACCTGCTCAATTCCTTTTGCGGCGATCTGCTCCCGGTAAAGCTCACGGATGATGCCGGCAGTCTCCTCCTGGCTCTCTGCCTTATGAAAGGCAAAGTCCTCACCATAGTAGAGCGTCGTTTTGCCCTCGTTGATAAAACGGGCATTGTGGGCGATCAGGCTGTCCTGCGCCTGACGGAAGATCTCGTCCAGCACCGTGACTGGCACGACGCCGGAGCCGATCAGCTCGTGAAATACATCACCGGCGCCCACACTCTCTAACTGGTCTGCATCACCGACCAAAAGGACTTTGGTGCCGGGGCGCAAGCGGGAAAAGAGCTGATGGATCAGCCACATATCGACCATGGAAGTCTCGTCCACGATCAGGAGCCCTGCTTCCAGCGGTTTCCGTTCCCGGTCTTTCTTCGATTCCGAATCACCGTGAAGTCCCAGAATGCTGTGGAGCGTCTGTGCTTCATCGATCCCCGTTGCCTCCGCCATACGCCGGCTCGCCTTACCTGTGGGCGCTCCGAGTACGATCTTCTGCTGAGGATAGAGCTGACGGTACACTTCGATCACCGTTTTCAGAACCGTGGTCTTGCCGGTGCCGGGGCCGCCTGTGATGATGGACAGGTTATGCCGGAACACCATTTCCACGCCTTCTGACTGGCGTTTGGACAGGTTGAGCCCTAAGCTATGTTTCACTCGCTCCAACGGCTGTGCAATGTCTACCACCGCCGGATTTGCCAGAAACAGCTCTACCGCTTTCTGTGCGGTTTCGCTCTCCTGCAGAAATTGCTTGGGCAGATACACATTGCCGTGATTCGATACCACCTCGTCCTGCCGGATCATGGCAGACAGTTCCTGTTCGACCTGGCTCATGGGGACGCGCATCTGCGGGAGGGGTATCCGCTCATTGAGCAGCTGCATAGCCGCTTTGAGCAGAGCCTCTGCCTCCAGATAGAGATGTCCGTCCTTTGTCCGTGCGTCCTCCAGCGCATAAAAGAGCGCACCGTGGACGCGCTTCGGATCACGCAGATCTCCACCGGATTTTTGTACGATGGCGTCAATCCTCTTGAAGCCGAACCCCGGCACCTGACAGAGATTGAAGGGACTCTGTCTCACGATGTCTGCACAGGAAGGGCCGAAATGCTGATAGATCTTCTGCGCGGTCGTCGGCGTGACCTTGAACGGGGCCAGCAGGGTCATCAGGACACGCATCCGGCTGGTTTCCGCATAGGCGTCCTTGATCTCCGCAAGCCGTTCCTTCGTAATGCCGCGAATCTCAAGAAGCCGGTCTGGCTGATGTTCCAGAATCTCCAGAGCATTGATGCCAAACTTTTCAATGATCGCGTCGGCGGTCTTTTCTCCGATGCCCTTCAGCAGACCGGAGGCAAGATAATTGCGGACGCCCTCCAATGTGGGCGGCACGATCTCCTGCCAATGATCGACCTGAAGCTGAAGCCCGTATTTTCCGTCCTTCCACTCTCCATCCATCTCGATCTTCACCGTATCCGTCTGCGGCAATTCGATGCCGACGGCGGTAAAGCGGATCAGGTGGTCGTGATAGCGATAGGGACTCCGGGCTTCTGCCGGTACGCTGCTGTCCTCCGTTTTCATCCGAAGGACAGAATATTTGCTGGACGCATTGAAAAACAGTACCTTGTCCAGTGCTGCAACAATGCTCACAGCACATCACCTCCGTTTCCTTTCACGCTGCCTGCAAAGCAGCTTTTTTCACATGGAATCTTCGCCATTCAGACACCGTGACATACTGATCGTAAATATCAGGGTGTTCGTCCTTCAAACGCTCTAAGGCGTCCTTCGATATGCCTGCGGAGCGTACCGGATTGTAGGTTATGGTGTAGCTCTCCGCAGAACCGTTATACACGGCGGTGCAGCTTGTGCCCATTTTCTCGATGAGCATACCCTTCAGCCGTTTAATGTCCTTTTCCAGCTTGTTCACTTCAGCCGCCAACGTCTTTTTCTTCTCTTGCAGGGAAAGAAGCATGGACAGCTGCCCAAACTGTGTCTGTCCCAACAGCACAGGCGGCGCGTCCTTGTCCGCCGGTCCTATCTTTCGCCGCAGGCTTTCGAGGATCAGGTCACCGTCCGCTTCCACATAGGGAGGCGGCGTTTTTGTGAGAACATGATTCTCCCAGAAGTCCCGTTCCAAAGCGATCAGTTCTTCTTCATAGGCCATGTCACGGTCGATACGGCGGATGATTGCCTCGTCTTCCGAATTTCCGTAAAGGCAGCAGAAGTAGACCCGGTCAATATTCATGACCGTCATGTAGTGCCGCCCCTGTGATTCGTAGTAGATGGGAACGATCTCCTCGCCGTTGTACCACCAGTTATCCTTGGCGTTATAGTTTGTGGTCTTGATCTCAAGGATGGCTGTTGTACCATCCGGCAGTTCCACCATATAATCCAGATCCGCCAGCATCCAAGGATACAGCGGGTGCCGGAACATGAATGGTCGGCGGTAGATCTTATAGCCCGTCTTATGAGCGAAGATCTTGGCAACCAGTGGCTCCAGCAGGGTTCCAACCTCCAACTGGACCCAGTTTTCGGCATCATCCGCTGTGACGATATTCAGCTTGTCATAGTAGAGATCCCGCCCAGTACGGAATGGTGAAATTCCGAGAACGGCAGCGGCGTCGCTTCCGCCGATGCCCTTGCGCCGGTATTCCAGCCATTGTTCACGCGGCAGACCTTCTGTACCGACGAGAATTTGCGGAGCGTAACACTTTGCATTTTTCATGGATGCATTCCTCCTCGGTTTCATATTTGATGCGCGGCTTATTCAAAAGCCGCTTCTCTCTGTACCCGTGGTACGGTCGGGAGGAACGTCTGGGATGCCCTCCGGGTTTCCATTTTCGTCTGAATTTCATTTCTTGTTTCCACCTTTCTTGATGATATATCCTCAAAGCCTTTCGGCGTTTGGGCGCAAAAAAGCGGGAACAACGATCCTGGTAAAATCCAGTATGTTTGCCTGACAGCAAACTCTCGTCATTCCCGCAGTATGGGGCAGTACCCCGTAAAATAAAAAAGCCAGCAGCAGCCGGCTCTCATGGCACAGCAATACTACTGACAAAAACGTACAAACCTGACAACGTGCGCAGGTGGATCACTCCACACACAGATCATTGACCTATGCCCAAAGGGAAATTGCGCAAAACTCATTTACGGGCAAAGTGTAACACAATATATTGTATAAGTCAATGCAAAATACTATATTTAGTTTTTCTGGCGCGCGTGCAAAAAATACGGACATGGCCCCGTATTTATTTTGTGAACGGGAAAAACCATCTATTGAACCTTGAAAACGCCGCCCCCAACTGCGGCTGCATCGATTTGTCCGGGAGTTATACAGGATCGGCTGACAGTATGCGTTTGCGTACCTGCCGGGGAAGTGCCGCACAGCGGCAGCCTGCAAATACGCGGCCTGAAGCGAGGGCGCAGGAAATGGTCCGGACGCAAAATCGCAATCCTTACAGAATTTTATGCTTGGCAACCGCTATTGCGGAGTGTATAATGTGCCTACCCTGCTAAACCATTAGGAAAGGAGGCACTACTGCATTCTATAACGGTTTCCAAGCTGCAATAGGAGGTATTACCTTGTCTGACCAAATTTGCAGCAACAATGTTCAACGTACCTACACCGTCGAACAGGTCTCTCGAATCCTTGGGATCAGTCTCCGCAAGACCTATTACCTCTGTGAGCACACAACTGATTTTAAGGTCATTCGGCTTGGGAAGCGGTGCCTGCGCATTCATAAAGAGTCTTTTGATTCTTGGTTCAATGCGTTGGATCAGCCATAGAGCATCGAACAAGGAAGGAACCGTTATGGCAACATATACTATTCGCGGAACATCTCACAACATCGTCTACACCTATAAGACGATTGACGGAAAACGTAAACAGCAATGGGAATCCTATTCCTCGGAGTTGGAGGCGATACAGCGCAAAGCCTACATCGACTATCTCCAAGCTCAAAATAGGGCATCTGATATTACTCATGAGGCTGCTGAGTATCGCCGCAAAAAAGCCATTGAGAAAACAGCTCAAAAAATCGCCGCAGAAAATGCAGCAGTCGTTGTCGAGCCTCCGTCCATCGAAACTGAAGACAATATGAGCAAGACCTACCGAGAATTCATGGAGCGCTTTTTGCCGATCTATGCAAGGAAACGGAACTTCTCGCCCAAGACCTACGACAGCTATCGTCAAAATCTGGAAACACACATCTACCCTTACTTTGGTGATTGGGTCATGAGCTCTATTACGAGCAGCGCTATTGACGGCTTCATTGACTATCTTTTTCAAAAACCATGTCGTGGAAGCAAAAGTTATGGCAAACGTGCTTCAGAGGTTCCAACTCTGAGCTCTGGAACTGTAAAAAAATGCTATAACATTCTTACTCTTGGCTTTGAAACAGCAAAGCGATGGAACTATATCTCGGAAATTCCTAACACCAAAGGTCCGTCTGAGCACTACAAGAAGCGCAAAGCCTGGTCTTCTGAGCACATCTCAAAAATTCTCGACCAAATTCAGGATGATCCCATTCTCCATCTCTCGGTACATCTCGCTTTTATTTGTTCACTCAGAGCGGGGGAAATTGTTGCAATCGATATTAACTCAATCAACCTTAATGAAGGCAGCATGTGGATCTCCCAGATTCTCGAGCGCGTCTCTGACGAGTCTCTCAAAACTCTTTCCAAAGAAAAAATAGCTAAAGTTTTTCCAAAGCAGTTTTCTAACGCTAAAAGCCGCCTTGTCTTAAAAACGCCGAAGACGGAGGGCAGTTTGAGAAAACAGTACCTAACTCGTCCATTGGTTCAAGAAATCAAAGAGCGCATTGCAGAAATTAACAAAACAAAAGAACTCCTTGGTCCAGAATATCAGGACAACGGTTTTCTAATCTGTCAGTCTGATGGACGCCCTGTTGATCCAAATAATCTCTGCAAATCCTTTAAGGAATGGCAGAGTACAATGAATATCACAGATCAAATTGATCTTCAGGGGCTACGCAAGTCAGGGCAAATGCACAAAATCAGATTGACGAAAAACAATTATCAACTTGTCGCTGCTAATGCTGGGCAATCCCCCGAAGTGCTTATGCATCATTACAACGAAGCGCTTGAAGCCGAAAAACAGCAGCTTGCCTCGATGGTTGAATCAAGTTTTTATCCATCACTTGAAAAAAAGAGTGAGACACTATCAACTCTTGACCCAGCCGAAATTTTGAAACTAATTCAGGAGAATCCAGACCTCGCAGCGAAACTTGTGCAGCTATTGAAAGTCTCTGCGTAAGATGACACTCCTTGCAAACATTTTTTCGTTTAGCACGATCTTTAGCAGGATGTTTAGCAGAACCCATAAATTGAGGTATTTGAGGGCTATCTCAAAAAAAGAAAAACCTCAAAACCATTGCGGTTTCAAGGTTTTTTTGTCGGGTGTTGACAGAAAAGATGCAGGAGCAAAGTCTTGTGTCGCAAGGGTTTGCGGGCTTTTGAGGCTCGATTTTCCGTTTTGCAATTCGAACCCCCAGCATCTTGTGATGACGGATGAATGATCTGTAAATGTGCGCGTGAATCTGTAAATTAAGTATACGTGAAAATACATAAAACGTCAATTCCAATAGACCAATTTTACGAGCCTTTCATTTGAAGATTCTTTGCGCTATCAATCGTCATGTTTGTTTCCTCCTGTTTTTTGTCTTGGGCGTAGCCTGCGTCAACACAATGGCATAACGTAGTCGGGAAAGCTATTCGTGAACCCGGACAAAGATTTATGCCTGAGCTTGTGAAAAACTTACTTAAATAGAAAGTGGAGACACATTAGCCAATCGCCAGTGCGCCTCCACTCATCATTTCAGTCGGATAATCTGATTATAGAGCATTACGAACTCTTTCTCTACCACCATGTTTTCGTGGTAGTGTCCGAAAAACCAGTATTGGAATCGGCATCGCTCTCGAACCTCATCGAGAAAGTCTGTCAGGGCATCCCGTTGGAACAACCCCCCGCTGAATGTGTCCTGAATGCTACTGGGGCAGCAGTGGGTGATGATGTAGTCCACGTCCCAACCTGTTTTGTCCAGTGCTTCTCTTGCGGTCCGGTATTCGTCCTCGCCGGGCAGTTCCTCTTTCCACCAGGAGCGGTGATTGACTCGGTAGAGAGCGCCTGCGGCGTTGAGCTGCCGCAGCTTTCGCTCATAGTCCGGATTATCCGGTTCCAGAATGCCGTCCCGGATATCGTGGCTGCTGGCGCCGCCCATGGTAAATATCCGCTTTCCGCAGATGTTATAAAGCTGGCCCCGCATCAGATGCAGGACGCTGGGGCGTATGGCCTGTACCAAGCCGCCGTGCCATTGGCTGATTGGATAGTTGCGGAGCAGATCATAGTTTTCATGGTTTCCGCTGACGAACAGCGTGGTAAAGGACCTGGTCTCCAGCCAGTCCAGCCACTGCTGCTCCGCATCGCCGCCATCCCAGACACCGCCGAAGTCTCCACAGATGATGAGGTAATCCTCTTTGGTCAGGTCACGTTGCTCATGGAATGCTGCAGGCAGGAGCCTGCTGAAATCACCGTGCGTATCACCGGTTATAAAAATGGCCATTTCTTTTCTCCCTTTTCTATTCATTCTACTTCCTGTTCCAGCACCACATCCGAGTCTCGGAAGTGGATGTGGATGGTTTCCGCATCCTCCACCGTGATCTTTTGGATGACCTGCCGGACGAGCTCATTGTCAAATTCCGTGTAGCCCGCGGCGCATTCCATGATACTGTCCCACATCTGCCGGCGTCTGGCATCCTGTTCCTCCAGATCGACCTCTGCCTGCTGCGCGTCTGCGATCTGCGCCTTGAGGGATTCCTTCTCATCCGTCAGCGCTTTCATTCTGGCATTCAGCTCGGTATCGGCCATGTTGACGAGCAGCCGATCCAGCACATCGCTTTGCTCCCGGCTCACCGCATCCATACGCTTCTTCAGCTGCAGCAGCCGTGCACCGGCCTGAGATAACGCCTGCCTGGCTTCCTCCGCCATGGCCAGCACATCGGGGCAGACCTCCTGCCGGATGGCGGCGTACTCGTTCATGGCCGCGAGGATGGCGCTGTGCAGCTTGCCTTCATCCAGTGTCGGAGAGTGCTGGCAGTATTTTGTACCGAACTCCAGCCGGGAGACACAGCGCCACACGATGCGCTTTTTCCCATTTCTGGCCCATGTGACCCGCTTGTAGGGGGAGCCGCACTCGCCGCACACCAACAGTTCTGTCAGCGCGTATTTACCGGAGTATTTTCCAAGTTCCGTTTTTCCGCTCTTTTGCAGCACCTTCCGTTTGCTGGACCGGCGCGTCATCTCCTGCTGCACTTGATTGAACAGGTCCCTTGAGACAATGGCCGGGTGGCTGTTCTCCACATAGTACATCGTGCGTTCACCACGGTTCTTTTTGACCTTTTTGTTGATGCAGTCCGTCACATAGGTTTTCTGCAGCAGGGCGTCTCCAATGTACTTTTCATTGGTCAGGATATTGTGGATGATGGAGGGAGACCAGCGCTCTACACCCTGTGCGGTGGGAACACCGTCCTCCTCCAGCTCCCGCTTGATCTTTCCCAGGGTGCAGCCGTTCAGATACCTATGGTAAATGCGGCGGATGATCTCCGCTTCCTCCGGTACGATCTCCGGCTGTCCGTCCGCCCCCTTCCGGTATCCCAGCATCTTCTTGTACTGGAAGGTGACCTTTCCCGCCTCCGCGCTCTTCTGCTTTCCCCACGCGACATTCTTGCTGAGAGACTCGGATTCCGCCTGGGCGAAGCCGCTGAACAGGGTGATGAGAAATTCGCTGGATTCCGTGAGGGTGTTGATGTTTTCCTTCTCGAAGTACACCCCAATGCCGTTTGCTTTCAGGAGCCGCACCGTATCCAGGCAATCCACCGTGTTTCTGGCAAAGCGGGAGAGGGACTTGGTGATGATGAGGTCGATGTGTCCCCGCTTGCAGGCGGTGATCATCTTGTTGAACTGCGTCCGTTTTTTCAGGCTGGTGCCGGAGATGCCCTCATCGGCATAGATCCCTGCCATCTCCCAGTCCGGGCTGTCCTGGATCTTCTGGGTGTAGTAGGTCTTTTGCGCCTCATAGCTGTTGAGCTGCTCTTCACTGTCGGTGGAGACGCGGCAGTAGGCCGCTACGCGCATTTTCCCGTCATGGTCTCTGTGCAGTTCTTCCGGTTTTCTGGTTGCGGGGATCACCCGCACCCGCCGCTCTAAGGTGGCTGCTGTCGCTTCCATGGATCATTCGTCCTTTCCTGTCGCTTTTTTATCCGTAAATATAAGAATTACTTCGGTATCCTGTGAGATGGTGATATGGGAAACCGCTCGTTGGAAGCGTCTCCAATCCGCCTCTGTCAGACTATCTGACGGCTCAGATTCGGCAGACGACTCCGGACAGCAGGCATACCGTGCTGCCGCACCCTGCATAATCAGCGCCATCACCGCTTCTGGCGAGTCTGGCTGCTCCAGCCCCCGGTTGATGGCATTGTCCAGCCGCATGACCTCCGCGGAGGGCGTGTAGGCGGTGCAGCTGGTCTGTTCATGGCCCCGGAACTGACGGACGATCCCGTTTACCGTCGCATCCATGTCCATGACCGCGGTATTCCCGCAGCCTTCGCATCTCAGATACAGCTTGCCGCTGTTCTGCCAGCCGCCGCCCAGCCGGGTCATCTTCCCGCCGCAGGTGCAGCGGAAGTATGGAGTCAACCGCGCAATGGCAGGCTTCTCTCCGTGGGACTGCTTCCTGGCATTCTTTTCCGCCGTCTTTTCCTGCGCCGCTTGGAAAATATCCGCTTCCACCAGTATGGGGTATCCCCCCTTACCGGTGTAACGGGGATTTTCCAAAAGGCGCTTTACCTTGTGCTTGTTCCAGAGCGGCACTTCCCGGCAATACGGAACGCCCTGCCGGTTCAAGGCGTCCGAGATGGCCTGATAGGAAGCTCCGGCGTTGTAGAGCGTAAAGACCATGCTGACGGTTCGCTGTTCCTCCGGCACGATCTCCAACGCGCCGTTTCGGATTTGATACCCGTATAACACCTTGCGGTTGATCATCTTGCCGCCACCTCCCATTGTTCTGTCAGTTCCAAGCCTCCGTAAAGCCGGAAGCGGATGCGGGTTTGAGTCTCTGCAATAATCTTCTCCACCAGACGTTCGAATAGCTCTTCATCGAAGCCGTCCAGCCGTTCCGGTCCGTTGAGAAGCGTCTGCTCCACCTTGCGGAGCGCATCCATCGTTTCGTCTATCGCTTCGTTCTCTGTCAGCCTGCGCCGTTCTCCGCGAAGCTGCGCCAGTCTGGCGCTGATGGCATTCATGCGGGCGGCGCAGATATCCGCGTCCAGCAAGCCATTGGCCCGCAGAGTGCTGATCTTATGGCTTTCTTCTGTTGCTTCCGCGATGGCCCGGTTGATGGCCAGCACCTGCGGATGATTCTGCCGCAGAATCATGTCCAGCGTGTTCAGCTGCCGGAGGGCCGGGGCCAGAATGATGTCCGCGTTGCTTTTGAGCCTGTGGTACATCCGCAGGAAGGCGGCATGGATCTCCGCTTCCGGGATGCGTCCTACAGGGCAGTCCGCGGCGTGGCGGTCGTGGGTTCGGCAGACCCAGGTCACATATCCGTTCTGGCTGCTTCGGCGCTGAAACACCGTCCCGCAGTTTCCGCAAACGATTTTTAAGGCAAGAGGGCTTTTTTCTCTGCGCTTTTTCTCTTTCTGCGCTTTCTTTTGCAGCAGTGCCTGCACCCGCTCAAAGGTATCCCGGTCGATGATAGCTGGATGGGAGTTCTCCGTGTAGTATTGCAGGCGTTCCCCGTGATTTCGTTTCTGCACGAAGGGGAAGCCGCAGCTGTAGGATTTCTGGCTCAGAGCGTCTCCAATGTACTTTTCATTGGTCAGCAGGTATCGAACCCCCGTTTCTCTCCAGCATTCCGCGCCAGACTGGGAGGGGATGCCTTTCGCCGTCAGCTGCTCCGCGATCCATCCGGAGCTGCGCCCCTTGAGGTATGCGTCGAAGATCCAGCGCACCGTGGCGGCTTCCTCCGGGACGATCTCAAGGTCTTTCTTATTTACGATTCGGTATCCGTAAGGGGCGGTGCAGGTGATAAATTCCCCACGCTCCATCCGCCGCTGATAGCTCATCTTCTGATTGGCGGAGATGGAGATGGATTCTTGCTGGGCAAGAGAACCGGAAACGCTCACCATCAGTTCGGTGGTGAGCGTTTTCGTGTCGATATTTTCTTTTTCAAACCGGACGCTGACGCCCATGGTGGATAACTCCCGCAGGGCGGACAGGCAGTCTCTGGTATTCCGGGCGAAGCGGGATACGGACTTCACCAGAATTCGGTCGATCTTGCCCTTTCGACAGTCTGCCATCATCCGGTTGAAGTCCTCCCTCCTATCCATCCGGGTGCCGGTGAGCCCTTCGTCGGCATACACGTCTACCAACTCCCAGCCGTCATGCTGGGCGATCTCCTCCGTGTAGCTGCGGATCTGGGCGGCGTAGGAATGCAGCTGATCCTTGGAGTCCGAACTGACCCGGCAGTAGGCTGCCACCCGCAGATGTTCCGCTTCCCGCGTCTGCGGCGCGATGATTTTTACCTGTGCCATGTTTTTCACTTCCCTGTATCTTTTTTGTCAACACACAAGCTACCACACGATCCGCAGAATATCCAGCACTATTCCCAAACAGTCTGCGGGGAATATTTCTCTCTGGCCAGTCTCTTGGCGTAAGACAGTTCTTCCGCGCTCAGCAGGCCGATTTCCGCCAGATGCTCCAGCATCCTGACTGCCAGCCGATACTGCAATTCTTTCTTTGCGTCGATCATCTTCCCACCTCAAAATAGCTCTCCGGCTTTTTCTCCCGCAGAAACCTTGTCACTTCCCGCAGGCTGCCGGTCCTCCGCATTTCCGGCAATGCCTCACTCACAGCCTGGGCGTATCTGCGGCCACGGCAGGCCCGTTCATCCAGAATGGCGATGACGCAGGTATCGCTCTCCGTGCGGATGGCCCGTCCAAATCCCTGGCGCAGCTTGATCTGCATCTCTGGTACAGCTACCTCACGGATGAATGCGTGAAGGGAAGGATACTTTTCCAATTCCCGCTCCTTCCGGGCGTCCGGATAGGCGAAAGGCAGGCGTGGGATGATCAGCAGAGATACACAGTCGCCGGGGAAATCAAAGCCCTCCCATGCCGCGCCGGTGGCCAGCAGCACCGCTCCCGGCGTGTGCCGGAACTGTTCAATGATGTGGGGCGCGTTGCGGCCCAGCGTCAGCAGTGGGAATGGGAGAGATTCCTCCCACAGCCGCTCCTTCACAGCCGACATGGCTGCGTAGGAGGTAAAGAGCACCAGCGCGTGACCGGTGGCTGCTTTGATGAGTCCGACGAGCTCGGCAGTCAGCTCATTAAAGTACACATCCGTATCCTCCACTCTCTGGCGGGGCGGGATTTGCGGAAGGTAGAGCAGGCAGTTGTTCCGGTAGTCAAAGGGGGATGGAGAAACGGATTCCATGACACGGTGTCCCTTCTCCAATCCTGCCTGCGTTTTGAAACGGCGGAAATCGCTGCCCACCGCCATGGTGCCGGAGGTCAGAACAAACGCCTGATTCGGCTGCCACAGGATCTTTTTCATCCGCTGCGTGATGTCATCAGCCGCGGCACACAGCATGGTGCCGCCTGTGCTGACATCTTCGGCAGTGTAAAAAATCATATCTGTCTGGGGTCTGGTGAACAGCTTGACTGCATCCAGCACCGTATTCAGCTGGCAGCTTCCCAGCGGGGAGAGCACGCTGCCGATCTGCCGCTGGATGATGGGCAGTGTGCAGGATGGTGCGGTCAGCAATCGCAAACAGGCTTCCACCGGCTCCGCTTCCTCTCTGGGCTGTGCCAGCTTGCGCAGCAAAGGACCTGTGCTGTCCTCCAGCATTTCTGCCGCCAGTAAGTACCGTTCCTCTTTTAGCTGAAGGATCAGGTTTCGTATCTCTTCGGCCGCCAACGTCACACCCAGCATCTGTTGTGCGGTTTCCGGGAGCTTATGGGCTTCATCCACGATGATGATGCTGTGCTCCGGGAAGATGGGGCGTTTTCCCTCGCTGCGGTGGATGGCGTCTGCCACCAGCAAATTATGATTGCAGATTTGAAACAAAAATTGATTTTTGTCGCAGGTCTTGAGGAACCGCTGATATCGGCAGTCCCTCTGCTTGCAGTCGCAGACCTGCGGTACGCAGACACGCTCCCGGTCATAGCCGCTGAGATGAGAAACTCTGTCCATGTCCAGCGTTTCCCGAAGAGTCCGGAGCGCCGTCAGCGCTTCCGGATTTTTCTTTGCAGGATATACCTGACGCAGCCGCCTGTCCAGCCGCTCGTCGCAGACATAATGGCTTTTGCCTTTGCGGATGACCGCTTTCAGTGGCTTGGTAAGAATCCCGTCCGCCATTAGGACGCAGGACAGCAGCGGCAGATACTCCGTCAGCACCGCGTTTTGCAGCGCGATACTGGAAGTGGAAATGATGATGGGGCGGGCGATCTGCCCTGTCGGGAAAGCAGACGCTGCCGTGGCAGCCGCCAGATAGGCGTAGGTCTTGCCGATGCCCGTCCCGGCATCGCACAGGGCGATCCTCCCGTCCTGCATGGCGTCCAGCATCCGGTGGCTCAATTGGATCTGCTCCGGACGCTGCGCCATACCGTGGGTGGGAAGAAGGTCCTGAAAAATATGGTCGATCAGTTTATGGGCTTTCAGCCTGTTATCGTTGGTATTCATCCGATAATTACCTCTTTTCCTGTCATGCTTTGTTTTCGTTTCCACCGTATTTGCAGCGCGCGCCCCGGTGGGAAAAGGGAACAATACGGACAAGGTCCGGCAAGACCTTCACGGGCGTATTTCCGGGATCTCTACTGCTTTCAATCCCGGAGCAGCCCAGCCTCTTCATGCTGGCCAGTGCATTGTGTCTCATTATCTGCCCGGACAGCGTCTCTGCGGGCGGCGCTGCCAACGCCGCCCCTGCGCAGGTAAAATCGCTCGCCGCGGGAAGCTGCAAGGCTTCCCACGGGTCGTGGCGCACACTGCGCGGATCGCTCTTCTGTCCGGGTGGTTATCCGTATTGCTGGTATGCAATTTTCAAGGAACAGCGAGGGGCGATTCGAAGCCCCTCACTGTCCTCCCGAAAATTGCGTTCGGTGAATACCCTTATTTCGAGGAATTTTCAAAAAACTTTTTGAGATCCCGCAGGATGCGGTCTCTCCGCTTGATGACCGCCCGCTGGCTGACGCCCATTCTTTGGGCGTATTCCCGTGTAGACGCGCCGTCGAAGAACAGGGCGTTGATGAGTTCCCGGTCGGTATCCTTTAGTGACAGCAGCGCCAGCAAAAGGATCTGCTTCTGTTCTGCCAGATTCCGAAGTTCCTCACGCTCCAGTGCCTCCGTTTCGGCGCTGGGGGCCGTTTCTGCTCCGACATAGTCCGGCAAAAGCGCATCTTCCTCCATCTGCTCCAGAGAGAGCAGTTTTCCGGAGGACTGTTCCTCCGTGATATAGCGCTCCCTGCGGTCTGCCTGCGCATAGGCGAGGTAGACATCCTCCGGCACCTCTACGTCCATACCGTCTACAGTGATGATATTGGCGATGACTTCGCCAGCCTCGCTTCGAACGCGCCGATAGTTGCGTTCTTCCTGCCATTTTTTCATGATTCATGACTCCAATCTCAGATTTTTTGAAATGTCTGAGATTGGGTCACGGATATTTAGCGATATAGGGCTGCCAGCGTCTGCGCATTGTGTGCCTTTCCGCTTTTCAGCCGAAGAAAGGCGCAAAAAAAGAGCCTTACGCATAGCTGAAAAGCTACTTGTAAGGCTCCTAACTCAATGTTCCCATATTCGATGATGGGTGGCTGGTGCGCTTGACGAAGTCATATCAATTGGATTTTTAATTTATGCCTGAACATATCCCATAAAGGGGATGGGCGTGTGGATCAGGGGGTGAGCATCCGGTGTCAGCACCGTGATGCCGATCTGTTCGCCGCACTTGGGGCATTTGGCGATCAGGTCAGGGTGTTCCGCTCTGTGCAGAGCAAACAGCCTGTACTGAGACTGCTCCGCACCACTGGGGATATCCGCGATACGGCCCTTGCCGCACAGCGGACAGCGCAGGGAATTGGTTTTTGACATAGCGCCTCGCTTTCTCTGTTCTCTTTTTTGAGAACAGCACATGAAAATTTTTTACAGCAGGTTATGGTTCTCCAACCGAATGCGCATGGCCTGTTTGGATACCTGAAAGATACCTGCCATATCCGTCACCAGCTGTTGGTTCGTCCGTCCGGAGCGCAGCTGATAGAAACAGCGCTTGACCTGCGGCAGCGGCAGCAGAAGGATAGAGCCCAGCAGGTTCGCCTGCACTTCCAATGTGTTGTCGCTCTCATCGCCGGAACGGAGCGCCGCGTTTTCGCCGGTCCCGCTGAACTGTTTCTTATGGAGCAGCCAGTGCCCCAGCTCATGGGCGCAGGTAAAGCGCAGCCGCCCGGTAGATGCTTCCTCTTCGCAGAGAGAGCAGTCGATGAGGATGGTGCCGCCCTTGACGGGAAGAAGGTCATAGCGGTGGTTTTCCCGGTCATAGATCGCTGTGAGACCGTCGTCAAAGATTGTCTCGCCCAAAACCCGCCCATTATTCCGCAGATATTGATACTCCAGCACCAGCCCCTGTGCCTCGATGATGTCCTCAATGGGAATGGCTACGGGGGAACCGTAATAAAGTCTGGGGTCATAGGCGGTGATCACATCGCGGGCGATCCGCTCCAGCGCCTGTTCGCGGTAATATGCTTTTTTCATGCGTCTATTTCACCGCCCTCTTTGGATTTCTTTGCGCGCTGGGTAATCCGGTCGATAAATTCCTGCCACTCCTGGTCTGTGGCGTCTGCCTCCTTCGCCGTGCGGAGCGCGGCCCGGACGATCTCCCGATTCATGATGTAGTCCGGCAGGTCTGCGGATACCCGGTTATTCTGGGACTTGGCGGCAAGATCCAGCATCTGCTCGGTTTCCACCTTGCTCAGATGCAGTTCCTGCTCCAACCGTTCCAAATATGCGCGCGTCGGCGCCGGTCTGCGGTCGTTCTCAATGTTGCTCAGATAGACTGGCGACAAGTCCAGCTTTGCCGCCAGTGTGCGCAGGGACAATCCGATAGATTGCCGTTTCTCTCGAACGAAGCTGCCGAATGTCTGTTCCAAGTAACTCACCTCCTATCCGTGTTCTCTTCTCTGGAAACACTGTAGCCCCAGTATAGCAAACATTCGTTCGATTGGCAAGCCGTGAAAAAGATGGTGTTCCCCGCAGGGAACACCATCCTGAAATTATTTCAGCCACGCTGCCATATCCCGCATTTCCTCCAGCACTGCTGCTGGGCTGACGATGCGAATCTTACCGCTAAAGGTAAAGACCCAACTGAAGAACGGAGGGCTTGGCGCGACCTCGACTGTGGCACGGAAATGCTGTTCATCTACAGTTTCCGTCTGCACATTTTCACCGAAGCGGTCGATCACGCTGCGCATGACCTCATTATCGCACAGCAGCTCTACGGTACAGAGGTTGTCCGGGTACATCCCAAATACCTTGCGGACATACTCCGCCGGATCAAAGTCCGGTGTCTGGACTGCCGTATGTTCCAGCGGTTCGACTGCCGTCATGCGATCCACCCGAAATTGTGCAATCTTTCCGTGCTTTTCCGACCAGCCTACGGCATAATAGCAATCTCGGCTCCAGATAAGGGCATACGGGCTGAACTGATAGCGGTAACCGTTATGCTTGAGTATCTTTTCTTTCTGCGGGGTGTATTCGTAATACTGAAAGGTGATCTGCCGTTTTTCCTGAATGGCGTTATGGATCTCATCCACGCTGTAATAGATGCACTCATTCTCCGGTTTGGCGGTACCTTCCATATAAATATGCCGATCCAACTGGCGGGCATGAGATTCACTGGTGAGCTTACCCAACTTTTCAATAAGCCGCTCGCTCTTTTTGGCCGTAATAAAGCGGGAGGATTCCACCGCGTCCACCAGCAGCTTCAGCTCCGGCAGTTCAAACAGCCTCTCCCCCACGAAATATCGATTCTGGGTGCTTTTGACGCATACGATGTCCATACCGCTGCTTTGCAAGACTTCAATAGCGGAATATACGCTCTTGCGCCCCGCCTGAATGCCACACTCCTGCCAGAAGGCAAGAATATCCGCCACAGAGGCCGGATGCTGGTCATCCGTATGCTCATACAGATACCGCTGTAATAGCAGCAGGCCGTATTGGGATTCATTTTTCATGTAGCAGCACTCCATTCAAATGAGAAAAGGCGCGGCGGCAATGTGTAACCGTCAAACGCAGCAGCGGATGAAAGATTTTCCGCGAAAAAGAGAGAATACCCCGTATAGAGCGTAGAGTTCACGCACTATGCGTGTACTCTACGCGAAAAACGGAGGAGCGCTGGCGGTAGAGGCTGAGAAAGGGGCTTCATTTGATTTCCTGTTCCAGCATATCGAATTCAGGCGTAGAGAAGAACTCGCCGAGGGTAATGTCAAGACCATCACAAAGCTTCTTAATCGTCACGACGCCCGGATTTTTACTTTCATCATTAAGGATACTCTTGATGGTTGCTTGAGGAACGGCAGACAGATTTGCTAATCCGTTCGGCGTAATTTTTCGTTCTGCGCAAAGTTGGCGGATGCGAAGTGCAACAGTTTCCCGAGTATCCATAGTGTAAACCTCCATGACGATTTATCACTATGGTAAATTATTTGAGAAAATGTTATTAGTGATACTTCACTAATTGAAAAATATGTGTTAATATAGTGATATAACACTATATTGCCCATGTGGCCGGCACCTGGCTTACAATTTATCCACCGATAAATTGGGAGGTCAGCACATGGAATACGGTTATGCAAGAGTTTCGACCAAGGAACAGAATGAGCTGCGTCAGCTCATCGCCCTGCGGGAATTCGGGTTAACGGACCGGGCGATTTTCGTGGACAAGCAGTCCGGCAAGGATTTTGACCGCCGCAGCTACCAACGGCTGCTACGCAAACTGAAAGACGGCGACACGCTTGTGATCAAGAGCATCGACCGTCTCGGCAGAAACTATGAGGAAATTTTGGAGCAATGGCGCATCATCACAAAGGAAAAGGGTGCGGCAATCGTTGTGCTGGATATGCCTCTGCTTGACACACGGCGGAACCGGGATCTCACCGGAACGCTGATCGCGGACATCGTGCTGCAGCTGCTATCCTATGTGGCGCAGACAGAGCGCGAATTCATTCATCAGCGGCAGGCGGAAGGGATCGCCGCAGCGAAGGCGCGTGGCGTGAAATTCGGCAGGCCCCGCAAGGCGCTGCCGGAAGGGTTCGGCGAAGTCAAAGCACGTTGGGAGCGCGGCGAGCTGTCTGCACGGGCGGCAGGAAAACTGCTGGGCGTCACCCACCGGAGCTTTTTGCTCTGGGCTCAGGATGACGGGCGTAAAGAAATCGTTAAGAAAACACAGAAAGTAAAAAGGGCTGGATAAAAAAGTACAGGTTGCCGACCACAGCGATATACACAAAATCTATATCTTTACTATAGCACACCCCCAACAGAATATCAATAATACAAGGGCCTAAAATCGACTAAAAAAGCGTACTTTTTTATCCACTATGCCAGATACACAATGCGTGATAAAAGACCCTTCCGCCTGTGTTGCAGGCGGACAAGTATTCTGCGGGAGGTGAGCAGCGATTCATCCGTCTCTGTACGATTTCTGCGCCGGGCATGAACAAACTCACCTGCTGGCACAATGGGACGATGAACGCAATGCGCCGCTCACGCCGAAGGATGTGACCTACGGAAGCCATCAAAAGGTATGGTGGCGATGCCCCCAAGGCCATTCCTATCGTTCCGAAGTCAGAATCCGCGCGCGGGGAACGGGCTGTCCCGTCTGCGCGGGCCGCGCTGTTCTGCCGGAGGAAAACTCTCTGGCGGCAAAATTCCCTGATCTGCTTTCGGACTGGGACACAGAAAAGAATTCCCCGTTGCTGCCGACGCAGGTCATGCCGGGAGCACACCGGAAGGTCTGGTGGAGGTGCCCGAAAGGACATAGCTGGCAGGCGAGCGTTGCCAGCCGCGTCACATCAAATGCAGGCTGTCCGTTCTGCGCGGGACAAAAGGTCCTGTCCGGATTTAATGATCTCGCTTCGCTGCATCCGCGGCTTGCGGTCCAGTGGGACCGGAAAAAGAACGGCGCGCTGACGCCGGAGGCGGTGAGCGCATATTCCAATCGCCGCGTGTGGTGGCTCTGTGACAAGGGCCATTCCTTCTGTGCGGTCATCGCCCACCGTGTGAATAAGGGGAGCGATTGCCCGTACTGCACCAACCGCAAGGTTCTGCCGGGATTTAATGATCTGGAGACCAAGGAGCCGGTGATCGCGTCGCAATGGCATCCAACCCTTAACGGCAGCTTCACGCCGCAGCAGGTGACGCCCGGCAGCAGCCGGAAGGCCTGGTGGCTGTGTGAAAACGGCCATGCGTGGAAATCGGTCATCAGCAGCCGTACAGGAAAACAGCGCTGCGGCTACCCTGTTTGCGCAGGCAGGCCGCTGAGCCAATGTACGGCGATCTTAGCCGGGCAGCCGGAGAAACCGACACACTAATGTAATAGGTGCTCAACTGCGGGGAGCCGCAGAAAACATATACTGTAGGAGGATCATTATGAAACATAAGCTGCTATCCATTTTACTATGCCTCGCGATGGCGCTGTCGCTCTTACCGACGGCAGCCCTGGCGGAGGGGGCGACAGGCGCTGGACCGATCAAGGTAGGGGGGGAGACCTATAGTTCGTTTAGCGACGCCGTCAATGCGGCGGCGCCTGACGAAAACGGCGTCATCACCTATGAGATCAGTGGTAAGGTTGATGTGACTGATACCGGCTGGGTGCAGGTCGCAAAAGCTGGTCTGGCCGACCTCTCCAAGGTCGCGTTCGTTGGCATAAACGACGATGCGGAAATCTGCATCACCGGCGGTCTTGCAATCTTGGCTGATCAGAAGTACGACATCGATGTCAGTTTTACAAACCTGAAGCTGAGCAAACCTAATCCAACTTATGGTGGTGACTACGGTCACAGCACCAATTACTTCACCTGCTGGCTCCGCAACACCGGCGCGGCGGAAAACACCGTGACCTACACGAACTGTGTTTTCCCGAACGGCGTGTGCAACAACCAGTACGGCAAGACGGTGTTTGACAGATGCCAGTTCACCAATGATACTTCTGGTAAGTTCAATCTGTGGAACTACGGCGGCAATACCGAAGTGAAGGGCAGCACCTTCACCGGCACGCGCGGCATCAAGACCTACAACGAGGGGGATTTGGATGTTGCGCCCACGGTGACGGTCACGGACACGAGCTTTGACGGTCTGACTGAAAAGGCGGCTATCGTTGCTTCCAAGCCTACGAATATCACGCTGACGACTGTGACCGCTACGGACTGCACTAAGGGCCTGCTTCAGAAGGACATTGAAGGCTCTAAGGGCGAGCAGAAAGTCACCATCGAGGCCAACGGCACCGGCATCAGCGGTGACTTTAATATTACAGCCCAAAAGGATGCCGAAGCCGCCAAGAACGAGTTCAACATCACAGCCGGTACGTTCCCCGGAGGAATCAACAATGACTACCTTGCGCCTGGTGCAAATTTTGACGCGACCACAGGCGAGGTTAAAATGTCGTATGTTGCCAAAATCGGCGATACCGAGTATCCCACCCTCGCCGACGCCTTTGCGGCCACAGACAAAACCGGCGACACCGTGATCGAGCTGCTGGACGACATCAATATGACCGGTAAGAGCTGGACGCCGGTGAGTGTGGATGGATACCAGGGTCAGGGCGTCATCACCCTGAACGGCAACGGCAAGACCATCACCGGCTTGAGCGCCCCCTTGTTTGCGGGCGGCTTTGCGGGCAAATCCGGCATTGTGATCAAGGATCTGACCATTGCTGATGCGGATATCAACGACACAACGAATGATCAGGGAATCGGCGCATTTATCAACTGCGTGGATTCCATGACTCGAATCGAACTGGATAACTGCCATCTGAAGAACAGCAAAATTGTCAGCACCGGCGGCGCGCGCGTCGGCGGTCTGATCGGCTGGACATCCGGCTATAACAAACCGAACGACGGCCCGGTCGATACCAAGGTCACGCTTACAAACTGCTCCGTCGAGAATGTGACGATTGAGGCGAAGGGCTCTGTCGGCGGCCTGATCGGTCACGCCGGTGCGAATCCCGCCACCTATCACACCATCACGGGCTGCACTGTAAAGGACAGCACTCTGAAGTGCACTGAGATGGGAAAGAGCTGGCGCGTCGGCGATCTGGTCGGCACGGCGAATGTCGGTCAGGTCACCGTTGACGCTGCTACTTCCGCAAGCCAGAATACCTTGACGCAGGAAAATGCAAGCACCCAAAAGCCCGAAGGCAACATCTTCGGCCGTAAAGAGGTCGGCAAAGCCGGTCTTGTGATCATTGACAACAAGGTCGTTGCCGCCGGTACTGATTACGGCGATGGCGATATTGTTAACAAGAACGCCAACGAAGTGCTTGTGGAGGTTTCGAAGGGTCATTGGGTGAAGCCGAACGAGGATGCGGTCGCTATGATCGGGGCAAGGGAGTACTCCACCCTCCCCGACGCTATCACCGCCGCCAAGGACGGCGACACCATCAAGCTGCTGAAGGACGTGACCGTTACCAAGCCGATTGAAGTCACGAAGAGCATGACGCTTGATCTGAACGGTCATGTACTGACTGCTGCGACGGCATCAACAGCTACCGTAAAAAACAGCGCGATTTGGGTCACTGCTGAAAAGGTAAATTTGACCATCGACGGCACGACCGCAGGGAGCGGTATGACGATGGGAGATACGCATGATACCAACTGGGAGGCAAAAGTGTGGGGCTTTGTTGACCTTCGCGAGGGTTCTGCTGGTTCTACGGTAACTGTTAACGGTGGATCTTATACCGGCAGCACCTGCGCAAGCGACAGCTATCACTACACTGCATTGTTTACGGTGGGCAGTGAGAGCAAGTTGGTCCTGAACAATGTCAGCGCCGAGACGGACGAGCGCGTTGTGAAGGCTTCCAGCTGCGGTGAGGTCGTTGTCTCTGGTGGTACCTATAATATCACTGGTATTAATGCGTTCTTAGGCGCTGCCTTTGAAACCAAGACCGCATCGTTCACCGACATGAAGCTGACCGCAAAATACGGCGGCTGCGTGCAGGTTGGACGCAATGCAACATTGGAAAATTGCGAGATCAAAGTTACGGATATCAGAACTGGAGATGGCACGTACTTGAATTGTGCGGTGGCTGTTCAGTATGGCGGCACCGCCACTGTAAAGAGCGGCACCTATACCGCTCCGTATGCTGCCTATGTTTACAACTCCGGCGGTACGATCAACATTGAGAACGGTACATTTACCGGTGTTGTTCGCGCTGATGCTACAACTGACACAACAGCTGTTATCAATATCAAAAATGGCTCTTTCAATGGCGAAATTCAGAAGGGCGGCGGCCCGGGCAGCGAGACCATCTCCATCACCGGCGGCACGTTCAGCTTTGATCCGAGCACGAAGGTCAAGAACAACGGGACAGACTACATCGTCAAGCGCGCTGGCAGCGAGGGCGCTTATACCTACACGGTTCTTGCAAAATCCGGTTTGACCTCCGGCGTGTATCTGACAAACCCCTCCGGCGCTCTGGCAAGCAATTACTATGTGAGCAGCACCGCGAACGGTGTCTGGACGGTCAGCTACTCTGCGCCCTACTCCGGCGGCAGCAGCTCCTACGACCCGACCTACTCCGTCTCTACCCCGAGCAAGACCGAGAACGGCACTGTGACCGTTAGCCCGCGTTCTGCGGAAAAGGGCGATACTGTGACCATCACTGCTAAGCCTGACAGCGGCTATCAGTTGGATGACCTTACCGTGACCGACAAGAACGGCAATGAATTGAAGTTGACCGACAAGGGCAACGGCAAATACACCTTTACCATGCCCGCCAGCAAGGTCGAGGTTAATGCTACCTTTGTCAAGGAAGTTGAGACAAGCCCGTTCAGCGATGTGTCCACCAGCGCCTATTACTATGAGGCTGTGAAGTGGGCACAGGAAAAGGGCATCACCGGCGGTATTGGCAACGGCCTCTTTGGGCCGAACCAGCCTTGCACCCGCGCACAGATCGTCACCTTCCTGTGGCGTGCTGCCGGTTCTCCCGAACCCAAGGCTATGAGCAGTTTCGCCGATGTGTCCACTGATGCCTATTATGCAAAGGCGGTTGCATGGGCGGTAGAAAACGGTATCACCACAGGAACGGGCGATGGCAAATTCAGTCCTGACGCCACCTGCACCCGTGCCCAGAGCGTGACTTTCCTGTTCCGTGCCATTGGTAAGCTGGTCGATAGCAAGGCAGAGTTCAGCGATGTTCTTACCGATAGCTACTATGCAAACGCTGTGGCATGGGCGGTGGAGAACGGCGTCACAAACGGCATTGGTGATGGCCTGTTCGGGCCGGACAATAGCTGCACCCGCGCACAAATCGTTACTTTCCTTTTCAGAGCCTATCAGGGCAAATAAGAACCCAAGCGGCAGGGAGCCTCTATTGAGGCTCCCTGCCTTTCTCTGTATATCATGGAGCACGATAGCAATCAACTATGAACACATCTCCATGCGCACATTTCTCAATCCGCAAAATACTCGGGCCTGCCAATCGAGGTAAAGCCGCTTTTCCCCGTCACCACCACATTATTCTCGCTGCTGGCACAGTGGATGACCATGATATTACCGCTGCTGTCAAAGCCGCAGACAATACCGACATGGCTGTCGCCTGGATAAAAGACAAGGTCTCCCGGCTGGGCATCGCTCCATGAAATATCGGTGCAATAGCTGTGCTGACTGGACGCTCCACCGCCATGCCCAATGACGTATTGTCCGCCGCTCTGGTTGTAGAATACCCAATCCACCATTCCCGAACAATCCAGTCCGAAGGGCCGCACGGTGCCAGTGGTGGAACTGCCCTCGGCTGTAACTTTCATCGGCATTCCCCAGCGGCTGTCCCAGCCAATAATCAATGACTTTCCTCCCCAGAAATAATGGACTTTGCCCAAGAGTTGATACGCCGTCAGCACAACTTCTCTGCGTGCCTCGCTGAGATCGGCGGGGAGGTTTTCCATGATCTTCGCTACCTCGTCGGGACTCAGCTCAATGTCCTGGTAGCTACCGGTGAGCGCCGCGAACAGTTCCTGATACTCCGGCTGCATCAGTTCCTCCAACAGCTTGTGCTGCTCGGCGTTGAACCGATACTCGTCCGCCATTTGCAGATGATCCTTGACTGTGACAGTGATGTGCAGGATGACGGTATCGCTTTCATCCTTGTCGCCTGAGATGGTTTCCACCCAATAAGAGATGGCGTTCATATCCCAGAAAATCTGCCGCAGAATATCCAGCTTTTCTTCCGTCAGCGTCGCCACCTCGTCCGGCGACGATGCATCTGTCGTTGTCCGCACAGCATAAACAGCCAGCACATCCCGCCAGTTAGAGATCATGGCGGCGCTGCCGGCGTTGTCCATATCCAATTCATCATGCGGATTCTCCGCCTTGATCTGCTCGATGCGGTCTGTAAACTCTGTATTCAGCATAGTCACAGCCTCCGGCATCGTATATCCGGTGCCGCTGTCCTCGCCGGAAAAGAATATCCCAAACGGTGACGCGACCAGGAGCCCGATCAGGCAGATAACTAACACCATCGAGAGGACCGTACTGCCGCCAGCCATCATCGCCGCCGCAAGACTTCTGGCGGCGGACAGGATGGCCCGCAGCGCCCGTCCTGCCGCCTGGGATGCTTTCTGCGCCGTGGCCTGCACCGCTTTCGCGGCTTGCTGATACCGCGCTGTCTGCACCGCTGCTTCCCGTGCGGCATGGGCGTTGCTTTGCAGCATGGCCGCCTGCTTCTGTGCGGACTCCAAAGTTTTCGCTGTATCAGCTATCTTCTTAGAACGCGGCGAAACAGAGACGATGTCACGCTCCATCGGCAAGTGCTTTTTCATCGCTGGTTTGGGCAAGCTGGTTTCAGCCCGTTCTTTGATGTGAGGTATCTGCTCCGAACGCATTCTGTCCGGCATGGTGCTGCCGCCCCCATCTGAACGCACGGCTTGCGCCGTCTTGACCTGGTGGCGCGATACGGCTCGCTTTTGCTCTGCCTGCCATCGGGCAGCTTTGCGCCCGCGTTCCTCCATGAATGCTCTCTGCCCCTGCCGTTGCGGTTCCGCTGCCACTGTGACCTGTGTCTCTGTCTGTGCGCCGATATAAGTATCTTTTGCCTTGACCTTGGCGGCCTTTTGCGCAGCGTTCTGGCGCGCCTGCTGCCGTCCACGCTCCGCAGCGCTCTGCGGCTGCGACCCGGCAGAAGTGGTATCTTTTCCCTTGATAGCAGAAGGCTTTTGCTCTGTGGCATCGGCAGTAGGAGTGCCGCCCTCCGGCGGCTGCTCCTGCTGTTTCTTCTTCCGCTGCCGGGTGAGTTCCTTTTCTGCCCGATGCAGGCCGCGGGCGGCGGTATCCTCAATGGTGTCGCCGCCGTACTCGTCTGCCTGCCCGTGCTGGGCCGTATCCCGCAGCTGCGTCCGCAGCCGCTCAGAGCCGTCGTCCAGACCTCTGTGCAGCAGTTCTCTGGGTGTCGATACCGCCTTTTCCTTGATGCGTTCAGAGAGCGTGGGTTTTTCTTTGATTTTTTTCATAGCACATCACGCGATAAGGTCGGAGGGGCGGGTCGTCATCATCTGATACAGCCTGGTGTGGCGGGGAAAGCTGTCCACGAAAGGCACGATGGCGCTGCCGCACTTGATGAGCCCACGCCCGGAGTCCACATTGGTGATGTAGGAAAGCTGGTTATCTGAGATGTTCAGCAGGTGCGCCAGTTCCTCCCGGTCTGTGGCCGCCTGATTCAGCATGATGAGGAACTCACTGTTTGCCAGCATGGTGCGGGCCGTGTGGGACTGCAGCAGGTCCTCGATATTCTGGCTGATCCCCGTGCCGCAAGCCTGATATTTTCGCATTCGTTTCCACAGGGTGAACAGGAAGTTGGCGCTGTACTCATGCTGGAACAGCAGATAGATCTCGTCGATATAGATCCAGGTGTTGCGCTTCAGCCCACGGTTGCGGATGATGCGGTTGAAGATGCTGTCCAGCACCACCAGCATTCCTACCGGCAGAAGCTGCTTGCCAAGGTCCCGGATATCGTAGCAGAGGATACGGGCATTGGTGTCCACATTGGTGGGCTTGGCAAAGGTGTTGAGACTGCCGTCTGTAAACAGCTCAATGGCCAGCGCCACATCCTGTGCTTCCTTTTCCGGCTGGCGGAGCAGCTCCGCGTGGAAGTCCTGCAAGGTGGGGACCGCGCCGTGATAGCCGCTGCGGATATAGTCCCGGTACACCTGCGCGGTACAGCGGTCGATGACGGATTTTTCCTTGGCAGACAGCTTGCCTGCCCCAATGAGCTGTTCACAGAGGGAGAGCAGGAACTCGGATTTCAGCACCACGGGGTTTTCTCCGTCCCCATAGCCCTGCTCCATATCCATGGCGTTGATATGGTTGGGTGAGGTGGCGGAGATGTTGATGACCTGACCGCCCAGTCCTTCGATGAGGGGGCGGTACTCCGACTCCGGATCGATGACGATGATATCGTCCTGCGTGGACAGCGCCAGTGACACCATCTCCTTCTTGGCGCTGAAGGATTTGCCGGAGCCGGAGACGCCCAGAATGAATGCGTTGCCGTTGAGAAGCTGCCTGCGGTCCGCCACGATGAGATTTTTGCTGATGGCGTTCTGCCCGTAGTACACACCGCCACGATCCCAGATCTCCTGGGCCTTAAAGGGCATGAGGACAGCCAGCGCTTCCGTGGTCAGAGTGCGCAGGGCATCGATGCGGCGCAGGCCCAGCGGCAGCGCCGTCACCAGCCCGTCCGCCTGCTGCCAGTTCAGCGTTGTGAGCTGACAGAGGTGCTTGCGGGCAATGGACTGGAGCGTTTCCGTATCACTGTCCAGCTCTTCCTTGCTGTCTGCCAGATGTACCAGCGTCACCACGGCAAACATCATCCGCTGGTCGCGGGTGGTGAGATCGTCCAGCATCTCGCGGGTCTCCTTGCGCTGCTGCTCCAGATCGTAGGGGACAACGGCAGAAAAGTTATTGTTGGCGTTCTGCCGGCGCTGCCAGTTGGTCACATTGGTCTCCACACCCAGCAGGCGGTTCTGCATCTCCCGCACCGCCTCATCGGTAGGGACAGGGATGATGTCGATGGACAGCATAAGACTTCGGTTCAGGCTGGTAAGCTCATTGATCATGGAATCCTTGATGTAGCTGGCATACTCCTTCAAAAAAAGCACCCGGCCATATTTACCGCCCATGATAAAATGATCCTTTTTGAATTCCATGCTGTCCGGGCAGATGGCGTCCTTGAAGGAGCGCCCGTTTTTCATGTTCTCCCGGAGGTCAAAGCGGAACTCGCTTTCCTCGCCCACACGGTAGAAATCATGCAGGATATGGAGGCGGTCTGCCGCATCCATCTCCTCGCAGTGGGAGTCCATGTGGTTCAGACGGGAAGAGGCGTCATGGACCGTGCGGTCAAAAAATGCGCGGGCCTCCTCCACATTTTTCTTGTGGACGGACAGGGTGATGTAGCGCTCCTGCACCACGCTGTTGGATGAATCGGTAACCTTATCCAGCAGCATGGCGTTGTATTCCTTGCGTCCGCCGTCCAGATCATCTCCCTTGGGCGGGATGAGGATCTCCTGCTCAAAATTGCGCCGGTCCAGGCGCTTATTGTTGATGGTGATCTTCGTGGTGGAGCCGGTGTCCAGTGCGTTCAGCAGCTCGGAATAGCTGAGAAACATCGCCGTCTTATCCTCTTTCGAGGCGATGGCGTAGTTGATGTCGCTAAAACGCAGTGTTTTAGAATACTTGCTGCCAAATTGAAAGACCCCATCCGGCCAGATGCGGCGGATGGGGATGATGTCCTGTACAGATCTCGGAACCGTAAATCTTTCTTTGTCCTGCTTCAGTGTATTTTGCAGAGTTTTAATCAAGTTTGAGAGCCTCCTTTATCGTTGAATTTTCCAGAGCTTTGGCGTATATGTTGTCCGATTTGAACACAAGCCTGCGGGGAAACCGGAATTCAGAGCGGATATACGCGAGCAGAAAGCGTTCCAGCGTCATGCCGTTATACTGAAAAAAGCCGCCCAGGGCAAAGGGAAAGGCTGCAAGCACGCAGACCCAGCCGATCTCCCCATTCCCCAGCACAGGGCGCAGGCCGAAATATACGCCCAATGCCACGGCGACCGCCAGCAGTGCGAACAGCAACTGCCGTAGGGACAGGCCGAAGAATAGACTCTCCTGGTAATTTCGTACTTCTTTGTTGATGCGGACCTCCAATAGATCACCTCCAAGTTTTTTCTGAGTTTTGCTGAACAGACTCTTGCTTTGTCTGTGCAGTCATGGTACTATGCCACAAACCCGATGAAGGAGGTCGTGACACATGATCGCTTTTCTGATGATCGCCGGGCTTGGCGTCCTGGCGCTTCTCTCCCGGCTGGCCGCGCTGACGCGGATGACCATCCCGCTGCTGTACACCGTGTCCATGCTGACGGTGTTCCACGGCTGGTATCGCGCCCATACCGTGCTGGCAGACCGCATCCTGTTCGCCCTTGTAGGGCTGGTGGTGCTGTCCTGGCTGCTTTCGCTGATCCGCTTTGTCTGCGATCTTGTTATGCAGGCATGGGATGACGCTGCCGCTATGGAGTATTTCTCCTACCGTGTTCGCAAAGCACGGGAGAACGGCGAAGACACCGTCAGCACAGAGGGTTTGTGGCGCTGAATCAGCCAAGGCCCATCAGCTCCCGGATGATGCGGTCGCTCATCTTGATCGCACCCACCAGCACCAGCATATTGAAGATCAGTTCGCCCACATAGTTCCACACGATGGTGGCTGCCGCCAGCGTATCGTCCGCGATAGCAGGCGGCGAGGACGCGAACGCCGAAAAGATCACACAGGCCAATACGATGACACAGCCCTCCAGACAGATGGCGGCATAGCTTTTCAAAAAGGCTACGCCGATACTGCTGGAGGGCTGTCCTGCAAAGCTGGCCAGCGGCACAGGGGCGATGGCCGTTGCGATGTAGAGCTTAAAAAAACGGCTATATACCGTCAGTATCATGACAAGGGACAGCACCCAGATAAAAAGGGAGCCCAGCAGCGTCACCGCCCAAAGGGGGATGGAGTCAATAAAGCCCACATCCTCGATGACACTCACCAGTTCATCCGGTAATGTGGTGGCAGACATCGCCGTCAGCCCGGAGGAATCCATGATGGTCGTCACCATGCCCTGGGCAACGCGAAACGCGCCAGTCATCAGCTCCATGCCCCACGATACCGCCGCCTGCGCCAGCACAAAGCGGATGAAGCATTTGAAGGCCACTTCCGGCTTCTTCATCTCGGTGAAGCTGCCGCAGGTCTTGACCACGCCCATTACGAAAAACAGCGCCAACAGCGCATACCCCACAGCTTTTAATCCATCGTTGATGTTCACGATGACATTCCAGACACCGCCGCCCTTGAAGGACTCCGGCGAGGTGCTGATGAGCTGCCAGATCTCTGCCAGCCTTCCGTTCCACATTTCCAACGCAGAGTTCAAATTGTCTACGATCCAGTTTCCGCTTCCCATTCAAAATCACCTCCTACGGGAAGAACAGGGTGAACGGTATCATGCCGTTCACCCTGCCGCGTTTTTCAGCCGGTGATGAGGGAGAGGATCTCCTTAGTAAAGGTAATGACGATACCGCCTGCCACCGTCAGCATACCGTTGGCGCGCTGGGAGGGGTCATGGCTCTTGAGAGACAGGCCCACCTGCAAAATACCGAAGCCCAGCAGGATGAGGCCAATGGCGCGGATCAGCGAGAAAATGAAATCAGACAGGTTGTTGACCACCGTCAGCGGGTCATCTGCCGCCAGCGCAGGCACTGCGGTGGCGACCAGAAGCAAGGCAACGCAGGCAAACACGGAATAGACGCGCTTTGCCTTTCTCTCGAAATTTTTGTTGTTCAAATCATGTTTCATGCTGCAGCATTCTCCTTTTCATTGTCAAAATCAATTTGGAACAGCGGCTCTCCCAGAATGGGAGGCTCCACCGTTCCGTGGTGGATGTAGGGCGGTCCGCCGCCATCCACCGTATAGCGGATGGCGGGATGCTCCATGAGCTCATACTTTTCGTCCATCACCGGCCGTGTGCCGCGGATGAACAGAATACAATACCGGTTATCCAGCATCCGCACCTCGTCCGGCGTCAGCAGTTCCCGCCCACTGATCTGGAAGTTGGTGGAGTAAGACCCGGACCGCCCTTTGGTCTGCCCGTGGGTCTTGGTGTCGATGGTGGACTTGCCCAACGCCTCGGAAATGTACTTGTGGGTGCTTGCCTCGTTGCCGCCCAGATAGAGCAGCGTGTCCGAGTTGCCGGGGATGGTTTCCCACGAATCCTTGTACAGCTCCTTGATCTGCGCCATGTTCTGGATGATGGTGCTGCAGGAGATGTTGCGTGAGCGCATGGTCGCAAGCTCCCGCGGCAGCCCCGGCAGATTGACCGATGGCGCTTCATCCAAGATGAAATGCACATGGCAGGGCAAGGCTCCGTGATGGATCTGGTCTGCGCAGTAGTAAAGGGTCTGGAAGATCTGGGAGTACAGAAGACTCACTAAAAAAGTAAAGGTCGTATCATTATCCGGGATGACGGCGTACAGAGCGCACTTTCGCTCTCCCAGCGTGTAGAGATCCATGTCATCATGGTCGGTGACAGCTTTGATCTGCGGCAGATTGAAGGGTGCCAGCCGCACAGCGGCAGACACCAGAATCGATTTTGCCGTCTTGCCCGCCGCCTGCTTGAAAACCTTATATTGCCGCAGGGCAACACTTTCCGGGTTCTCATACTCCATTGCCCGAAACAGCAGATCCAGCGGGGAGACATACTCGTCATCGTCCTCCTTCACTTCGGCATATTCCAGCACACGCAGCACCATTGAAAAATTCTGCTCATATTCCGGCGCTTCCTGGAACAGCATGAGGATGATGGCCTGCAGCAGTGCTGTCTCGGACTTCGACCAGAACGGATCGGACTCGTGACTGCCCTTGGGCGTCGTTGCCTGGATCAGCGTGTTGACCAGCTTCAGCGCGTCTTTTTCATCCCGCAGGTAGCGGAACGGGTTATAGCCGTCTGACTGCGACAGATCCACCAGATTCAGCACTCGGATGTCGTATCCCTGCCGTTTCAGATACCCTCCGGTGGCGGTCAGCACCTCCATCTTCGGGTCCGTGATCACATAGTTGCTGTTTGCTTCCAGAATGTTGGGCTTGACATAGCCGCGGGTTTTGGCGGCGCCGCTGCCGCCAATGACCAGCACATTCAGTGAGCGCCGGTGCTTGTGGGTATCCAGCCCCAGCCGCACATGACGGGTGAGGATCTTGTTCTGCTTCTGCCGGAACTGCGCGTTGAGCTGCCGGGGAGAGCCCCATGCGGCGGAGCCGTGTTCCTCTCCGTCCCGTGTTCTGCCCTGTCCGGAAGCATAGAGACACAGCCCCATGAGATATGCGCCGGTGCAGACGAGAATGGAGAACAGACTCTTGTCTGTCCATTGGATCTGGAAGGGTTGTTCCAGCGCGGCAGTTAAGTTTGATAGCAGCTCCGGCAGACCGCCGCCAAGGGACTGGGCGATCAGCAGCGCCGCCCATACCACAGGGATATAGAGGAACAGGGCAAGTACCAGATCCGTTGTTTGGGATGTCTTTTTCAGCCGCACCACCTCCTGCGTAAAAAATACGAGGCCGGCAGAGTAGAATGCTCTGCCGGCCTCGCTGACGAAACGGCTTCCTTACTTTGTCCTGTCCGGTCGTGCTTTTTGATGGATCTTTTCTTTGGCCGGGGCAGACTTCTGCCGGGTATCCAACTGCGCCTGATAGCCTTTCAACCGTTCCAAAACCGAAGTGCGCTCATTCGTCATCGTCCCGGCAGCCGTTTCCCTGCCGCTGGATGAGGCCGATCTGCCTTTGGTATCTGGCAAGTCTGTTCCCGACCGAGATTCTTTTTTTGGCGCCACCTCCTGCCGCTTGCCCACAGGCGGTGGCACAGGCGTTTCCCCCTGCCGGGGGCGTTGCTGTTCGCGCTGCGGCGCCTCCTGTGCCACACGGGCTTCCTGCTCCTTAGAGGGGGCATCCTGCCGCATCTGCTCCGGCTGTCCGGTATATCGGATGCGCTCAAAGATCATATTGGCGCGGTCGATCTCCGTTACCGGCATGATCACATCCACGACTTTTCCCTTGTTATCCGAATCACGGATGGCAGAGAACAGGATCTTCTGTTTTCCTGCCCGCTGCCTGAATTGCTGATACTGCTCCGGAGACATGGCGAACCGCCGCACATCGCGGGTCTCCTTCAGCATCTTTGCCAGATTGACTTTGCCGGAAATGGTCTTGTGTTTTTTCGCCAGCGCCATGGTGAGCGCCAGCATATTCTTGATGGCGGAGCCGCTCAGCCGGACAGCGACCTCGCTGCCGGAGAGCATCATGCGTACCAGCTGGTCCGCCGCTTCACCGCCTCCGATGTTCATGTTCCTGCACCTCCTTCTGGTGTTCTTCTGTTTTCTGGATGTCCTGCTCCATTGCAGGCGTCTGCTGGCAGATTTCCCGGCAGAGCTTCCACTTTTCCCGCTCCGCCCGGATCTCCCGATTCACCTCTGAGAGCTGTTCATACACTTCTGCCTTTTCTTTCTTCAGCACCTCCTGCGGAATGCCGCTGTCCTCCAGCAGCTTCACGGCTTTCATATACTGCTCGAATTCCTGCTCCATGCCGGTGAGCCCTTCCTCGTATAACGCTCTGCTGGGTTCCAGCGCCTCCGCATCTGCCAGCGCCGCGTAGAGCGGCTGGCGTTTCTTCTTCCGCACATTGAGGAGGGTCCGCTGCTTTGTCAATCTGCTCAGCGTTTCCTCTGTGCGTTGTTCGAATGCCGCCATGTCAGCAGGCGTTGTGATGTCATTTTCCCGCAGGAACGCGAACTGTGCCTGATACTGCTCGAAGCGCATGACCGCCTGCCGCAGATGCGGCGTCATGCGGGGCGGGTACTGCCGCTTTTCGATCTTGCCCAGCAGATAGAGATAATGGACATAGAGAGCAAGGAAGCCGCTGTACTTGGGATGCTTCCGGTACGGCTGATACGCCGGACGCACAGGCAAGACAGGCCGCAGCCCCGCTTCGATCTGTTCCAGGTTGCCCTGGATGGCAGCACGGATTCCGTCCTCTGTGAACAGCGGATCTCGCCTGCCGGGGTACTGAAATCGCTCCTGCCCCCGCAGGCGGAAGCCGAGCCTGCCGCCATGATGGATCTCATACCCCTTATGCTCCATGAGCAGGAAGAAGTGGCCGAGGTCGTTGGCGTCCCGGATGGCATCCCGCAGATCTGCCTCCAGCATGGAACGGAAGGTGGGCTGCCCCTTGGACTGGCGCAGCCACTCAATGTAGCTGACCGACCTGGCAGGCGCGCCCTGCACGATGACGGACAATCCATGCTCCCGGCAGAGCCGGTCTGAAATGGCACGGATCTGCTGGTAGTAGCTTTGCTGCGTGCTGTGATACTTTTCGCCGGTATCTGCATTCACCGAATTAAATACAATATGCGAATGGATATGATGCCGGTCTACATGGGTCCCAATCACAACCTCAAAGCCGTCCAAGTGTTCCTGCGCGAATGCTTTAGCAATTTCTAAAGCAAGTTCAGGTGTGATTTCACCAGGCTTGAACGATTGAATGATGTGATAGCATTGACGCTTATCCAATCGTCCGGTTTCCAGCTTTGTTTTCATCATCTCGCGGTACTCTCTCCCTGGATCGCAATTAAAATGTGCTGTTAAAATATGCCCATCCGTTTTGTCACCGTTCAGAACATAATCAATGGCTTCTTTTAAGCCGCCGTTACGGGGCAGGATTTTCGTAACAGCCATTACTTATTCGCTATCCGGAACATAAGCTCATATACCTGATCCAGAAGATAGAGTCCCCGTTTGGCATCCTCCGGCTTCGCAATTCCGGCATTGACGCTGCGGGCGATCTGGTTGATGTTGTTGCCGATATGATGTATTTCCGTCCGGAGCTCTTTAATTTCTTTTGTAGGGCGGGCTTTGACCGGTCGTCCCTCAATAAGCCGTGCAAGATATGCCCGTTTTGTCAGCCTGCACTCTTTGGCCTGACAGCACAGCAGCTGATACTGCTGTGTTGTCAGTACGATGTGCAGATGGTGTTCTTTCTTGTTCTCATCCACATTTTTCTCCTTCCTGCGGCGTATAGCCGCAAGTTTTTCCGCCAGCAGGCGGCATTGGGGACCGGGGTATCCTCGGCAAGCTGTGCAAATGTACATTTGCGCGATGCTTGCGCCAGCGCCGCCCACGGCGGCGTTGGCTGTTCCCCGCCGTCGGCGGGGCGTTTTTTGAGAGGTAGGTTGATTCCAATACAGGCGGACACGGTCCGCACCTTTTCCAGAAAAAAAGAAATGTCTGGCAGCAGCGCCAGACATCCGGTTTCGCAGGGTCCTTCCGCACAGGGTGTCAATGTAACACCCAAAATAGAAACGGCAGGGTGTCATCAAGACACCCTGCCCGTTCAAATATTGAATCAACGCTCGATCTCTTCCGTTTTCTGCCTGCTGTTTCGTGCAGTAGTTCGAGCTGCGTCGAAGGGAAGGACGAATCCTTCTACCTGTTGATAATAGCTCGTCTGTTCCTCTACAAAGAATGCCGCAAGAGGCGCATAGCAAGTGCTGTTGCCACACAGCGCAGGCTCAGGCGGCGCACGCCAGTTCCTTCCGAATACGTTCCCGTGCCAGCTCCGCATAGGTGTCTGTGACTTCGATGCCGGTGGCGGTATAGCCCTCCTGCACAGCCGCCAGCACCGTGGTACCGCTGCCGGCAAAGGGGTCCAGAATATGCCCGCCCGGTTCCGTGATCTTCACAATGTCCCGCATCAGCTGCAGCGGCTTCTCCGTCAGATGGATGCGGCTCTGGGGATTGCCGTATTTAAACACCCCCGGCAGACACGGGACCGGACGGCTGATGGGCATATCGCCGTTGGAGCCCCAGACGATATATTCCGCCTGCTGGCGGAAACGTCCCTTCTGGGGGCGGCTGTTGCCCTTATCCCAGACAGCGGTGCCGCGCCAGATCCAGCCCGCCCACTGGAGGGCGTCGGTGGCTGCCGGAAGCTGCCGCCAGTCGATAAACATACATACCGGCGCACCGCTCTTGCATACCTTTCGCGCTTCATACAACCACTCCGCCGCCCAGCGGGTCCAGGAGCGCTGGTCCTTGGCGTCCCCATCGAAAGGGGGCGGTGCGTTCTCACCCATGCTGGAATACTTCCTGGCGGTGGATTTGTTTTTCTCCGCCTGGGTGCGCCCACCGGACGCATAGGGCGGATCGGTGATGACCGCGTCAAAGGTGTTGGGGGCAAAGGTCCCCAGCACCTTCAGGGCATCCCCTTGGAGGATGCTCCATTTCTGATTATCGCTCATGCTCATGCTTCTCCTTCTTTTTCGTTCGATTTTCGCGGGGCGGAGACAGCTCCGTCTCCACATATTCGCTGATGATTCCCAGTGCTTCCTCGTAGCTGTGGCACGCTCCGCCCATGATGCGGGTCTGCATTTCCTTTGCCTCTGCCGCCATGCCATTCTGCCGAAGAACTCTGGCGGCAATACCCATCAGATGGAAGATGTTGCCGTCCTGCCCCAGCAGAGGGCAGAGAGGGCGGGGGTTCTCCTGCCGGACGGAGCGAAACCCGCCCAGCCTGTTGGGCACATAGTCAGAAAGCCATGTGCCGCCGAATGCGCCGTGGGTCTGCAAACGCCACATCGCCAGTTTCCCCATGTCCACCTGAATGTTCTCGAAGGGGAACAGCAGATTGTTGAATCCATCGTGCTGAAAAACCTTGACCGTCTCAAAGCGGCTGTCATTCTGCAGGATGCCGTCCTGCGTCAACAGGTCGTTGATGCCATCCAGCCACTCCTGCGCCTCGCCGCCACAGCCCTGCAGCACCAGTCCCTCCTGATGTTCCATATCCCGCAGATCGTCCGCAGTGATCCTCTCAATTGGCATTTATCTCTCCTTTCTTTTGGGATGCCGTGCAGGCGGCGTCCGGCCAATGGTTTTCTGATCCGTCAACACGGGGATGCCCAGCTCACCGGCTTTATAGATCTCCTGCCACATCCCATCCGTCCAGACCGGACCGTACACATTCATCTGCTGGCAGGATTCCAGCAGGCGCAGTCCCATCGCCCTGGCTTTCTCGTCCTGGGCGGGATCGGCGGGATCTGCGACAGGCGGGAACAGCAGATGCGGACAGATAGGGATATTCCCCTCCACAAACACCTCCTGCGCTTTCTGCCGCGCAAACTCCACATTGTTTGTCACATCGCCCCGCAGCGGAGCACAGATATAGACCAGCTTGGGGCCGCTCCGTTCCAGTTCCGGCGTGCGCTCCCGGAATGCGGACAGATACTGACCGACGGCATCCCGCAGAGCGGCATAGTCCGCGGCAGTGGGATGATAGGCGTACCATTCCACTTTTCCGTAGTCATCCCACAGGTGGGGAATGACGCCGCTGCGGAAGTTGGGATTGTTCGGCACCTGCTTTTTACCCCAGACATCCTGAAAGCGCAGCAGCGTCCGGTCCACCACGCCCTCCGTGCGGTTGAGCACCGTGAGGCGGATGGCGTCATATTGGCTGGAGATATGGGTAGAGAGAAACTCCGCCCGTACACGCAGGTCCTTTCCGAGATCTCCCACGCACACACGCCCGGAGAATTGAGGCCGATCCACGAGATCGCTATGTTCAAACAGCTTTCGCAGCTCCTGCTCATACACGGTCATCGCTCCACACCTCGTTTCTTTGGCGTTTTTGTTTTCATAGGACTTACTTCTTTTTGCAGAGGTTTCAAGGTCTCACGCCCGATGCCGCGGATCACGCTGCGGCTCTTGCCGCTCAGGACAAAGGTATCCCTTGTATCGTTGCGGACTTCCTCGCAGGGCAGGATCACGGCAGAACCGGTGATGCGGATATCCCCCTGCACCGTGCCATACACCTTGCAGTTGCCGGACAGGATGGGAGTCCCCATCGTATGGGGATCGTGAATGATCTGCGCGTTTCCGGAAGCCAGCGCTTTTCCGGTCATGGAGGCCCCGCGGAGATAGGCATTGTCCTCGGCGTGGCTGTGGCCGCTCATCACGCTGCCTTTGGAAACATAGGCGCTGCCGCAGGCAATGGCGTCGCCCCGCAGACAGGCATCCCGATCCACATAGGCGTCACCCGCTGCAATGGCGTCATCGAAGATCCACGCGCAGTCTCCCGGCTCCGCGGACAGGTTGCTTTCGCTTTCCACGAAGCCACCTATGTCGCCTGCGCAAATCTCACCGCAGATGTCCCGCAGCGCGCGGATGCGGTGCAGGAACGGATATTCCTCATGGGCAATGTCTGTGATCTCATATTTCTGATTGCTGATGGTTCTCATCTCCTTTTCCTTTTTTATGCCGCTTTTTGGCACAGGGCATCTTCTTTTCGGAATGCCGCATCGATGTCGGAAAAGCGCTCCGTGCGGTTGAATTTCTCGGACACCTTTCCCGGCATGGCCTGCAGCTCCAGCATTCTTGCCCACAGCTCCGGATGGTGGTCATAAAGGTGCCGCAGTTCCTTCCGCTTGGCATTCGGGCAGAACCAGCAGCCGCCACGGTCTGTGAACGCATAGGCAGGTGAAAGCAGCCCTGCCGTTTGGCAGAGCTGCTTTGCATCCTCTTCGGTGTAGTGATATTTTTCCAGCAGGGACACCTGATCTCCCTGCAAGCGGTGCAAGCGCACCGGCTCATCGCTGGCGATGCCCACATACTGCACAGTATCCGGCGTCAGAGTCCTGTTATACCGGCGGATGGGACGGAGTTTGCAGTCCCGCTGAACGTAGCAATGCCCGCACAGAGGGAATCCGCGCCGAAGTCCCTTTTTCGGACCGCGAGTAACTGTTCCTGCAAACAAATCCAGATAGGTCTTATCCGAACGCAGCACACGGACCGGGATGCCCAACCGTTCCAGTCTGGGGAGCGCAGTCTCATAGATGAATGCCCGATGCTCCGGCACCTCGCCGGAGGTCCTTTTATCGAACATCACCTCACAGTAGACCGCTTCATCCAGCGGTTCCCCGTGCTCCAGCGCCAGCAGGATCGTGGCAAGGCTGTCTTTGCCGAAGGAGCAGGACGCAATATGCAGGGTGTTCTTCTTTTCTTTTGAAATCATGATCATCCTCTCTGATTCTGTTTTTGCTGGCAGTATTGTCAGCAGGTGGGGAGTCTGCTATAATAGCGCATATCATTTCCAGTCATTTTAGATATGAAGGAGACGAAATACGATGAATAAAACAGAACTGATCACCGCCATGGCGGAAGCCAGCGGCCTGACCAAGAAGGACTGTGACACCGCTCTGAATGCGTTTGTCGACACGCTGCAGACTGCGTTGAAGTCCGGTGACAAGGTACAGCTGCTGGGCTTTGGTACCTTCGAGGTGAAGGAGCGCGCCGCCCGCACCGGCAAGAATCCGGCCACTGGAGCCACCATTGAAATCCCCGCTTCCAAAGCGCCGGCTTTCAAGCCCGGCAAGGCGTTCAAGGATTCCGTGCAGTGATAACACGCCCGCGAGAGACGATCTCTCGCGGGCCTTTTCTGTTATCGGTGCGATACGCCCATGTCCTTGGCACGACAGGCACATTCCAGCACCTCTGTCATATCCGTGCGCTCCCAGGGCGCGTCCGCATGGGTGAAGTGACCGTAATTGCAGAACTTTTGGAACATAGGCTGATCCAGTCCCAGCGTTCCGATCATGCCATCCGGCGTCAGGTTGAATACCGTGCAGACAGCCTGTTCCAGCACGTCATCGGAATAGATGCCGGTATGCTCCGTATCCACCGTCACCGCCACAGGCTGTGCCTTGCCGATAGCATAGGCAAGGCTGATGGTGCAGCGCTTGGCCAGTCCTGCCGCTACGATATTCTTGGCAATGTAACGGGCCATGTACGCGCCGCTGCGGTCCACCTTCGTTCCATCCTTGCCGGACAGCGCGCCGCCGCCATGAGGGGCGAGGCCGCCGTAGGTGTCCACCATCAACTTGCGTCCGGTGAGTCCGGTGTCCGCTTCAAAACCGCCCTGGACAAATCGACCGGATGGATTGACCAGCACTTCGGTATGTTCGTCCAGCGGAAGTTCCTGCATGGCGGGTCGGATCACATGGCACAGGATGTCCCGGCGCAGTTCCGGCAGGGGCAGCTCATCCTCATGCTGGCAGGATACCACCACTGCGGCAACGCGGTACGGGACTCCAGAGCGGTATTCCACAGACACCTGCGCCTTGCCGTCCGGACGCAGGCCGGGGATGATACCCTGCCTGCGGGTATCGGTCAACAGGCGGGTCAGTCGATGGGCCAGCACCACAGGCAGAGGCAGCAGCTCCTTTGTTTCATCGCAGGCAAAACCGTACAGGATTCCCTGATCTCCTGCGCCGGTCTCCGTGCCGCCGCACACAGCTTCCGCAATGTCGGGACTCTGCTCATGGGTGATGACCTCCACCTCATAGTCGCTGCCGCCGTATCCGGCTTCCCGCACCGTCCTGCAAATAATGGCAGGGATATCCGGAATCTTCGCTGCCGTGATCTCGCCTGCGGCGATGATCTTTCCGGCTGTGGCCATGACCTCGCAGGCAACGCGGGCAGCGGCGTCCTGCGTAAGACAGGCATCTACCACCGCGTCCGCGATGGTGTCGCAGAGCTTGTCGGGATGTCCCTCGGTGACTGACTCAGCAGTCAAAATGCAGTTATCTTTCATATTCATGTTTCTCCTTTTTCATTGGTTTCTTATGTGCCTCCGGCTGTTTCGGAACAGAGAGGATCATTTCGTTGCTGTATTTGTCCTTGTACTTTTCGATCTGCTGCTCCGTCAGCGATGCAAAATCATCCTCTTTAAGACCGGCAACAAAAAATGTGCCGCAGACAATGTCATACGGCACACCGTGATCATCGGTCAGGGTGCGGTTCCACGGCAGGCCCAGCAGCTTGCCCTCGTCATTTGCGATGAGCGCCACCGGGTCATCGAAGGGGTAAACTGCCTGAATGGTGCCGCCTACGAGTTCCTGCATGGCAGAAAGGGTGTGGTCGATCTCCTGCACTTCAGGCATTTCCATGGGGCGCACCACAAGGACTTTCATTTTTTCTGTGCTGATATGGGTTCCTCCTTCCCAAAAGAAAAGCGGCAGCAGCAGTTTGCACTGCCGTTGCCGCAAATGGTGATTCTTATTCTTTTTTGGATGCCAGCGTCCGGGTCTTCAGCAGGGCATTTTCCAACGCCCGATGATCTTCATGCTCCGGCCACCATTGGGGGTGCAGGAATCCCAGCGCCGCAGCCGCCCATTCATAATCGGCCCGTTCCAGTGCGCCGCCCAGCAGCCCTTGCCGAAATCTTCGATGCTGCTCCCGCACTGCCGGGTCCACGCTATCCCGTTCCAGATACAGTTCCAGAAAGCCGCCGATAATAGCGGCTTCCTCCATCGTGTAAAACATATCCGCACCCCTTCCACAAACAGGGGATATTGTAACACAGACCGCGGAAAATGAACACCTCTTTTTCACTCCGACTGTCTGTTGCGCGGATACCGCGCCTGTGATACACTGTGCTTACGAACAAAAATATGAGGAGGCGGCTGTGATGATATGGTTTTGGGAGCTTTCATGGCTGTGGAAGATGCTTGGTGTCGCTTTACTGGTTTCCGCGGTATGCGTCGCCGCGGCCGCGCTGATCGGCAAGGCGGCAAAAATCCGCCCCGGCAAAAAGGTTTTCCTGCTCGTTGGGATCTTGGCCTTTGTGATTTCTATTCTGGTGATCTTCTTTCTTGCACAGACGCCGGCGCTGCTCTGAGTTACCGCTCCGGCCCTCTGTTTCGCTCAGGCGCTCGCTTTGGTTTGTCGATCCTGCCGCTCCACACCTCGTCAATGGTCCTGCTCCACGCATCCCGAAGGGAGTCCACCGGCAGGCCGTTGGCTTCAAAGCCCCGCTGGATCACGCGGTAATAATACGGGGACGGCAGTGCAGGCTGGCGGCAATAAGGCTCCGCCATGATATAGACCATGACTGGGATCTCTGTGCCAGCCGCGTCTTTAACCGTCACGGTTTCTTTCGTGTAATGGCGGGGATACCCCTCATAGCGGTCCAGAGACTGTTCGCAGTTTGGCGTGATCTTCCACACCAGTCCGTGGACAGTACTGCCTTTTTTCGGCGCAACGGTAGCAAAGCCGCTGCCGCGGAACTGCAATTCGTAGTTTTGCAGCGTCACCGGCCCCACGATCTCGGCATCCGGACAGCGCTGCGCCATCTGCTCCAGATCAAGGTTGCTGCCGTAGGCAAAATACAGGTTTTCCTCCACGTCACACCTCCAGCAGCTTCAGAGCGCCAAAGCGTTCCAGATGACGGAGCAGGGCTGCCGCCTGTGTCTCCGCATCGCCATCCGGAAGGGGACAGTCCATTCCCGTGGTGCGGATGACATTATTCTGTACAAACCAGATGTAGGTCTCCACATCCGGGAACTCTGTGGGATCAAAGCTGAGATCCCGAAGCTGTTCCATGATCCCGGCTGCGGTCCCTTCGTACACAGTATCTTCAATTTGAATCTTCAAAGGCTTCACCTCTCCATTTCTCTGGATTTTTTCTTCTTTTGATTGACTGCATAGCTGTCCTTATCGAAACGCCATGCACGGTCACCGTCCAGATTTGCCAACAGGTGGTCACGGGTATGCTTGAATTCCCCGCCATTGAGCCCCAGCCGCACCAACCAAACCCGAAAGGTAAACAACTCATTGTCGCTGTGGGTCTTGCGCATGACCGTGCTGCGCTGGGCGATAGCCTGGGCGGAGATGGCAAGGCACAGATTCACATAGGCGGCAACTTTTCCCGCATGGAGCGTGGAATTGAAACAGCGCCATTCCACCGTTCCCCGGTAAAAGACCGAGTGCAGATTCAGCGCATAATAGCGGGTCCAGTTATAATGGTCTGCGCTGCCGTTATCTCCCTCATACCAGATATTCTCCAGCTGCGTCAGATCCCTTGTCTCATCCGATGAGAGCCTGCGTGCCTGCTTCAGCATGGGTTCCCGCACCTTCTGACACCAACGGGACGCCCGGCTTTCATTGACCTGCAGCGCTTTGAACAGGATATCCTCCTTGGAGTACATGATGCCGATGAGGTTTTTCAGACTCTGCCGGTTATGATTTGCTGCGTCCACATGGACATGGATGCCGCAGGAGCTGTTGGCCTTGGCTCCTGCGTGGCGTACCTGCCGGACACACTCCTGCAGCTTGGGCAGTTCCGCATAGGTGAGCTTTGGCGTTACCATCTCCACGCGGTATCTGTAGTCACCCGTTGCACGATAGCCGCTGCCGATCTTCTGCTCCCCGTGGATGCTGGAGTCGCTCATGACGGTCCACTCTTTGCCGTCCCGATCCGTCACACACCATTTATCGTAAGCGCCGCCCACATAGCGGGCGTCCGTTGCAAAATACGCGGCCAGCGCTGTTGCCGCCTGTTCACGGGTGATGCCGGTCATTTCAACTTCCACGCCGAAGCACTGGTCCTTCAGCCCGATCATGCGGCAGCACCGGCTTTCAGTTCCGCATCCACCTCCCGGATGCGGCGCCCGATGGCTTCAATGACATGGACGGTGACGCTGTTGCCTGCCTGCTTATACGCCTGTGCGTCAGACTGGATGGCGAGGATGCGGTCGATCTGCCACTCATCGAAGCCCTGCAGCCGCAGACACTCCCGCGGCATCAGACGCCGGATGCGTCCGCCACGTTCCACGATGCCCTGGATGCAGCTCGTTTCCAATGTATGGGCGATATCCTGTCCCACACGACCACGGCGGGTATTGCTCCCGGAGAAGCCGAGATCGACGCTGTCACCGGGATTCGCCTCTTTATAGCCTTTTTTCGTGGCTTCCTTGATGAGCAGAACGCCGGAACGTTCTGCTCTATGATTAGACAGCGTTGTCTGACCATAACGGGCAGTGAGGCAGCGGGCGGCCTCCGTTTGTCTCGCCTCCCCGGCACATAGATCCACAAAGGGTCTGTCCTGCGGAATGATATACAATCCTGTTTTGCCGCCCACACCTCCAGCGCCGGCAGTCTGCGTGCAGGCTATTCCGTCTGCGTCGTAGACACGGGAGCCTTGCGAGCCTCCGAGGACTTGTATAAGAGCTTTTCCACCTGTGCCGAAGACAGGAAATATTTTTCCGGCGCATCGGGGATCAAGATAGCAGATAAGGAACAGCCGCCTTCTGGATTGCGGGACTCCAAAATGTTTGCTGTTAAGCACCATCCATTCCACGCGGTACCCCAGGTCATTAAGCGTGGCGAGGATGACAGAAAACGTCCGGCCTTTGTCATGCGACAGCAGTCCCGGAACGTTTTCGAGCAGAAGATACGAAGGTCGTTTGGATTGAGCCAATCGGGCAATTTCAAAGAAGAGAGTGCCGCGGGTGTCGTCAAAGCCTTTTCTTCTGCCAGCGATTGAAAATGTCTGACAAGGGAATCCTCCGCACAGAAGGTCAAAGTCCGGCAGGTCTGCGGGGTCGATTTTTGTGGCATCGTGATAATATCGTTCCTCCTTTCCCGGCTCATAAATGGCCTCATAGCTGGCATTGGCGTATTTGTCGATCTCGCAGTGTCCTACACACCGGAAACCGCCCGCGCGGGTCAATCCCGTGCGGAAGCCGCCGATGCCGGCGAACATATCAAAATATCGGATCAGGTCATCTCATCTCCTTCCTGCAGGGCAAGCAAAAAGCCGAGGACGCTTTCATCTACATCCCCGGCTCTGACGCTATCCTGCGCGTCTTCTTTGGTGAGCTGCACTCCCCGCAGTTCCTGCCGGATGGTCTGGCGAACGGCATCCAGCAGTTCCTGCTGCCCTTTATACTCACAGACCATGCGGCAGACCGCGGCGGTGCGCTGTCCTGCGGGGATCTCCGTCAGCTTCTTCCACGCCCTGCGCTGTATGGGCGAGGACATGGAAAAGGACAGATTGATCCGCTTTTTGTTACTGCTCATCGTTCTTGGAGAGACGTTCTGCCAGCCGCTCATAGCCTTTGGCGTTGAGGGACACATCGTCAAGGATGACTGGACGGCAAAGGCCGTCCGCGGCGGATACATTCCGCTTCAGCAGCGCCGCACCACCGCCCAGAAAAACAGCAGGCATGGCGCGGGTATCCAGTCCGCTCTCCGTAATGGCGGAGAGCAGGCGATGGACATAGGCGTCTGCCTGCTGGTCAATAATTTTTCTGGCATCCTCGTTGATATGGACAGCATCGCCGCGCAGCACGCTTTCCATCTGTGCCGCCGTCATAGACAGGCCCAGCGTGCGGCGGATCTGCTCACCGATCTCATCCAGACAGCGGATCATGCCGAGTTCCAGACTGCGGCAGGTCGATGCATTGGGGATACGGTTGTCCAGGCGCATCAGATCCACTGTCCATCCGCCAATATCCGCCACGATCACAGAAGGCTCATCCAGCAGGATGCTCTGGGTCAAGACTGCGGCATAACCTTGCGGGAACAGGGACACCTTGCGGATGGCGATGGAGTAGTCCTGTCCTTCATAGCGGAAATTCACCGTTTTCCCATCCCGGAGCAGATAGTCCCGGAATGCGTTTTTCTCCCGTCCAAAGCTGGTGAGGGGCAGTCCGGCCGCCAGATGGATCTCTGCCGCAGGCTCCGCATGACGGAAGGAGAGCTCCTTTGCGATAGCGGCCAGCGTGAGGAGGTAATAATCCTCTGTTTGCGTTTTGTTCTTCTGCAGCGCCTGACGCCCGCTGCCCACCACATAGAATTTTCCGCCGTATTCCAGCACATCCTTCAGCGTATATGGCTCATGCTCATATGCCACCAGACCGGAGGGGAACGAGAAATGGGCCGTTTTCATAGCGGCATAGCCGTGGTCGACACCAACAATCATGGATTCGCTCATCTTGCCTCACCTCCACGGCTGCGTTTCTTCTTATTTGATGTCTGGCGCCGGTCATAGTCCTTTCCGGCATGGATCAGATCCCGGATCTCCTTCAGCTGCGGATTCCAGCGCGTTTGACCGTCCCACTCCGGATGCTTCGCACAGAGCCGGGGCAGATATTTCTTCAGATCCGCGCCCTCTCTGGGAAACTCGATGCCGTCCTTATAGACGATATCTTGTTCCAGCTTCATCAAAAGAGCTTCATATGCGCTCCAATCTGTCTGATCATAGGCGCTTTTCCCAGTGAGCTGCTCGTAGGCATAGTCCCCGACATAGCTCAACTGCTCAAAGCAGCAATCGCCGTAGGGAACGACATCTGCAAGGCTGTCCGGGTCTGCCAGCGCGGCAAAATAGACCTCGCGCCCCTGTGCGATGAGCCAGGCGCGAAAATCGATAAAACCGTCATCGCTGCAGCCGTATTCTTTCATGATCCCTGCCGCGTCCCACAAGCCGAACTTGTCCGCGAGATCTTCATAGACGTGGATGATGTCGTGAAAATTCTGCGCCTGCGCGTGGCCCATAGAAACCAGCCGGTCTTTCAGATAGGCCAGCATAGCGTCCATATCCTGCCCGCAGGCGTTTTTTGCCTCATGGATCAAGTCCCAGAAGGAATCCTGATTGATCTCTGTGATCGGTCCCTTCACATTCTTCATCTCCTTCCCAATACGTTTTTTGATGTGCGCTGCCGCACCCGCGCAGATCTTTTGATAAAATGCGCGATACTCCGGTGTGGTCTTATCCACTTCACCGAGAATCGCCCGCTCATAGGGCGTGCCGGGGACGATCTCCCAGGTAACGGTCCCAAAGTATGCCGCTTCCAGATACCGCAGCAGCGTGTGTCCGTCTGCCAGCTCAAACATTCCCCGGTTATCCTCATAGGGAAATTCTTCATAGACCTTGAGCCCGGTGACTTCTTCCGCGGCGGCATACAGCGAGAAACCGTCTGCGTCCAGCGTCGGCGCAAGCTGCGCGTACTGTTCCTCCGGGGACAGCATTTTGTCATGCTGCTCCATCTGACCGCTCCTTTCTTACCCAGCCCATAAAACGCTCTAAAAAGTGAACGCGCCCATGCACCTTCCCGGCAGACACATCCAGCCCATTCATCTGCGCCTGAATGCGGCGCTGGATGGCTTTCAGCTTCTGCGGGTCATTGCAGCAGTCTACGATGACATACTCGCCGCCGCTGGTGGAGAGGATTTCCCGCTTGCCGTTCTCGTCCCGGATGCCGGACAGGAGACGCTGTCCCAGCCGTTTCCGGTAGGCGTCCTGGAGCGCGTCCATATCTCCGCAGACATCATGCTTTTTCAAGATCTCCGCGATCTCACAGGAAGTGATCTTCGTCTCGGCAGACAGCTTTTGCAAAATCTCCGCCTGCGCGTCAGGCGGGATTCCCGTCCGGCTGGGCATCGTTTTCTTCGCTTTCTGCATCGGCACACCTCCAATCCGCGGGCAGGATCTTCTGCTCGATGATATCCGCAATCGTCCGGAACACCTCCGCCAGCTCGCGGGATTCCTTCACGGTATCCCGCATTTCCTCCGGGGTCATCCGCGTCCCGTCCGTCCAGCAGCGGACATTTTCCTCGGACGGTGTCAGCAGGACGGCTTTTTCATACGCTTTGCAGAAAAGTGCCGCGATCTTTCCTTTTCGGTCGATCTCGGCATCCTGCTTTTTCAGTTCTTTTTTCGCTTTTTCGTATTCCAGCGCTTCGGCGGCCGCCTGCTCCCGCTGCTCTTCCGGAAGGTCCTGAAGCTGCCGGGTCAGGTCATAACCCTTGTTGATGGACAGTTCCTTCTTATCCAGAGCCTCCTTGATAACCTCTGGGGCGTTCTCGTCGATCTGCATAACCTTGCCCATGGTGCGCTCACCCAGGCCGACTGCTTCTGCCAGCTCCTTGCGGGTGTCCACAGTATCGGAACTTTCCGGCAATGTTGCCGAAAGGTCTGTGCGTGTCCCTTGGTTTGCCCTGGCTTTTGCCTCGATCTCCGGCTTCAGCTTCAGCGCGATCTTGCCCAGCTCCCACTTTTCCAGATTTCTGCGATTTTTCTGCGTGTCCAGCGCCCACTGCTTGGCTTCCAGCAGATCCTCAAAGGAAAATACCGCCATCGTATAGGGCAGGCCATGCTTTTCACACAGCGACTGACGGTTATGCCCGTCCACGATCACCATGTCCTCATTGACGATGATGGGGGCGTAACAGCCGTTTCGCAGCAGATCCTCTTCCAGAGCGGCAGACTGCTCCGCGCTCAAAGGCGGGAGCAGTTCGGCCATCTCCGGCAGGATCACAGGACTGCGCTCTGCGCTGGTGTATGTGATCCCGGTGTTTTTCATCAGGCGGCGTCCTCACTGGCGGACATATCCTCCACCGCCTGTGCCGCGCCCTCCGCCTTGCGAGGAGACAGGAATTCCACATCGCTGGCTTTGATGAGGAAACCGGGCTGGCGCTGGGGATCGTCCGCGAAGGTGATGGTCTCAAAATCGCCGGAGGCCGCCAGCTTGCAACCCTTCCAGGCAAACTCGGCGCAGCGCTCGGCCAGAGGGCCGCGCACCTTGATGGAGATAAAATCGGTGAGCTTGTTGCCGTCCTTATCCTTATAGCGGCGATCCGAGGCGATACGCAGGATGGCATAGGGTTTGCCGGTATTCTCGTTCATCTTCAGTTCCACATCGTGGGTCAGATTGCCAATGGCAGTGATTTTCAGCATATTCAGTGCTCCTTTTTTTAATGGTTAGGTTTAGTTAAAAAGTGCGGGTGGTCTGCTCTCAGACCACCCGTAGGGGGATAGAATTTACTTGCTCCAGCTTTCGTTCTCGCCCAGCACGGCAGTGTGGGCGTTGGCAGCTTCCATGACGGCGTAATATGCCCAATGGCGCTTCGTGACATCCGGGAAGGTGTTCAGCTTGCGGAGGTTGTCCGCAATGTAGTCCTCATCCGCTTCGCGTCCCAGCAGGCGGTTGACAATGGTGACGACCTCAGCGCGGTTGATCTCATCGTCAGCGCGGAAGGAGCCGTCGCCATAGCCGTTGATCCAGCCATGCTTGGCGGCAGCCTTGATGTACGCGGCGGCCCAATAACCGTCGCTCACATCGTTGAAGTCCTTATACTGCTCCATGATCTCAGCGTCGCCATCGCCGTACACATCAAAGAAGCGGACGGCCAGCGTGGTGAACTCGGCGCGGGTAATGGCATCGTCGGGGGCAAAGATGGTCTTGCTCTTACCGTAGGTGACACCGTTGTTATTGAGGTATTTGGCATAACCGGAGTACCAGGCATGGGCGGGAATATCCGTAAATCTGGTGTTGGCCACGGTGGAAATGGTATCGCCGTTCTTCTCCGCCAGCAGGCGGGCGAAGATAGCGGCGGCCTCTGCGCGGGTCATGCTGCGGCTGGGGCCGAAGGTGCCGTCCGTGTAGCCGACGATGTAAACGCCGTGGCGCTCGGTCTGCTCCACTTCGGGGACGGTCAGTTCGCCGTTTTTGTCGGTCTTGCCCGCGGCAGACTGACCCAGATCACCCTTGACCGCAACATTTTTGCCCTGCTGGGGAGCCTTCTTGTGGTCGGTCACGATGACCGTCACCTGATGCTTGGCGTCCAGATCTGTGCCGTCCGGCAGCTTCACCGTGATATTGCCGGTCTTGCCGATGGACACTGCACTGCCGGAGATGGGGCGCTTCGTGTCCGTGCGGATGACCTTGACGGTCAGCGTCCAGCGGTCGCCGTCCGCATCCTCATAGCCAGTAGTGACCTTGCCGTCCTCGCTGGTCTTACCGCTGCCGGTGGGGACGGTGATCTGACCTGCCTTGTCGGTCTTGCCGGAGGCGTAGTTGTCATTCTTATCCGTGACAGCGATGCTCATGTCCGGCACAGCGGACTTGTCCTTGACAAGCTGCACGGTCACGGTGGTCTGGTCGGCATAGTCCAGCAGGCGGCTGTTCGGCAGGCGGATGGAGATGCTGTTATCCTTGTGGAGCGCGACAGCGGCGTTTGCCACGGGATTCTTGGTGTCGGTATCCGTGATGGTCACAAGGTAGCCGCCCACAACGGCCTCACCCTTACTGTCCGTGGTGGCGCTGTTGTAGATCTTTTCAATGGGCTGCGTCTCCAACTTTTCACCGCACACAGTACACTCCTTGTGCTTGCTGCCCTCGGAATCGGTGGTAGGCTCCTTGTCGATGATCCAGTCGCTGGGCTTATGACCGACAGGCTCGGTGTAATCGGTCTTGGTAGTGTCGCCACAGCGGGCGCAGGTGTTGGTGGTGTAACCCATCTCCGTGCAGGTGGGGGCGGTCACTTTGGACTTGTAATCGTGTCCCAGCGCGTTTTTCAGCACCGCGCCACAGCGGGTACAGAGCTGAGGCTCCGTGCAGGTGGCAGGGTCGCCGGGGATATGACCGGCAGCCTCGTTGCCCTCGATGCGGTGATAGCCGCAGCGGGTGCAGCGGTATTCCATGACGCCCTCGCCGGTGCAGGTGGCGTTGGTGACGAGGGTTCCCTCATCCCAGCTATGACCAAGCGCGTCGGTGTAGTCTGTGACGAAGCTGCTGCCGCAGCCGTTACAGCGGTGGATGGTCTTGCCGCCGTTTTCGCAGGTAGCGGCGATGACATGGGATTCGTAATTGTGAGGCAGCGCCGCCGTGATGTCCTCAATGTGACGATCCCCACAGACGGAGCACTCGCGGACGGTATAACCGGGGCTGGTACAGGTGGCGGCCACGGTATAGACCTCATAGCTGTGTTCGCCCTTGGGCGTGGCGGTCTGCTTCATCTGTCCGCAGCGGGAGCAAAGCTCCAGCAGCTTGCCATCCGTTTCGCAGGTGGCGTCACGGATGACGATGCCCTGCCATGCGTGGCCCAGAGAGTCCACATAGTCGCGCTTTTCGATTTTGCCGCACTCCATACAGAGGTAGCGGTCATAGCCAAGGGTGGTGCAGCCGGCCTTGGTGCTGTCCAGCAGAATATACTTGTGGTTTTCACCACAGCCCTTGTCGGTGCAGCAATTTCCGTTGCAATGCTTGTTCTGGCAGCCGCAGTTGGGGTTAGAGCAGCCGCAGCCGCAGTTGCCGTTCTCATCTGTGGTATCATCCCTCAGCCAGACATAGGCCACGCCGTTTTCCGTCATATCCACACCGTCACAGGTGTAGGTGATCTCGTAATAGACAGTGTACTGACCCTCGTCCGTATAGTTGGGTGCGGAGGTCATGGTGCAGCTATCCGCGCTGTTGCCGTAACGGATAGAGGTGCGGACACCGGCTTCGGAGAGGTCGCTGACCGTGATGGTGTGGGGCTTGCCGTCCACCACGCCGTAATAGTCTGCAATGACCGCCTTTGCCGCCGTGTAGTCATAGCGGGCGTAGTCGCACAGGCTGCATTTCTCTACCGTAGCGAAGCGTCCGTTTGCCGGCTGGGGCAGGACTTCCGTCACCATGCTGTGGCGCTCCAGCTTGCGGCTGACCGTATGATTGGTACCGTAGCAGAATGCGCAGTAGGTGCCGCCCTTGGTGGTAACAGTGTGATAGGTATCATCCGTGTACTCGTAGGAAACGGTTTCGTCCAGTTCCTGCGTAAATGCGGCGGCACAATCATACAGCCAGTAGACATTTTTCAGATAGCCGTACTCGCTTTTGCTCATATTTGTGTTGATGCCGCCGCAGGTTTCACAGACGGCTTTGGTGTAGTGATATCCGGTATAGGTGGCGTCCTTGCCGGGGATGCCGTCCATGGTATCACCTTTGCCGACGCCATCCACCATCGTGCCGTCCGAATATTTCACATTGCGGCTAAGTGCCGGCTGACCATTGCGAGTATATTCGGGAACGCGGAACACCTCAAAAGATGTGGCTTTGCCGCACTCACCGCACTTGAAGGTCTCGCGGGTCACAACACTGTTGGCGTCCAGCTCATTGGTTCGACCGGATGCCTGCATCCAGTGCTCGGCAGGGTCGTGGTAGCTGTTCTGCTGGGCGGCAAAGGCGGTAGGGATCATGCCCACACACATGACCAGCGTCAGAAGCAGCGCCAGCGCTCTGCGGGAATAATGGTTCTTTTTCAGATTCATAGGTCCTCCTTATATTTTTTGCTTTTTATCCGTGGTGATAACGATGTTCTTTTGGCTATCGCCCCCTTTCCCGGCTGCAAAGCCGTTTTTGCAGATACTCGTTCCAATCCTTGCCGCAGTGCGGCTTCTCCACGGTAACGGCATACCCCTGCAACTGATACTTTTCCTGTAATTGCTGGGCGGCTTTCTGCCCAGGCTCGTCCGCGTCCAGACACAACGCAATACTGCGAATCTCCGGATGCGCCTGCAAATAGGTCTGCAGTGCGCCGCCATAGAGTCCGCACAGAGCAACGGCGTTGGTTGTGTCTCTGTGGAGCGTGAGGTAACTCATCAGATCGATGGGTGCCTCAAAGACAAGCACCAGATCTGAGCGCGGATCGTGCGGGAGGGAGAAGCCTGTGTTTTTGTCGCTGCCGGTTGCGTCTCCCTTGAAGCCGGGGCTGTCCAGATCATAGGTACCACGCAGCCCCGCGTACTTTGCCTGTCCGGATTCATCCTTGCCGACGAAGACGCAGTTATGATGTACCGCATCCTCATACAGCAGGCCGCTGTTCATAAACTGCCGGATCACCTGTGCGGCGATGCCGCGCTTACGGAGATAGGCGAAAACCCTTCTGTCATCCGCGTTGCGGGGCGGCAGGGAAAACTCCTGTTTCGGGCTGATCGGCTTTGGCTGCGGAATGGGCGCGTCTCTGGCTTTCCAATGGAAGGTCAGCAGGTACTCCACCGCTTCCGGAAAGGATTTTCCGCAAAACTGCTGGAGAAAAGTGATGGCGTCGCCGCCTGTGTTCTGCGAGTAGCGGAACCACTTGCGCCGGTCCTTGATCCGCAGGCTGTCCATTTCTGCTGTGGTGTGGTACCGGCCAATGCGTTTGACCTGATAGCCCAAGTGGGTCAGCAGCTCCAGCAGATCCGTTTCCCTGACAATTTGCATTTCTGTGTCTGTAAAGCGTCTTTTGATTTCGCTTGCCATAATGTGTGCCTCCTTTCTGATGAAACGCAAAAAGCCACCCAGGGCATCCGATATATTCGGATGCCCTGGGTGGCTTTCCCTAAATCGTGTTCTTTTGTTTTGGCTTTTGTGCGGGTTTACACGGCGTTATCTTCGTCGGGGGTGTCCGTGTTCGCTGGAGCGGTCACGTCGGCCACACGGGGCGCGACAGAGGCCTCAGTGGGGGCGTTCTGCTCTGCGGTGTTCTCAGCGTCCGCTTCGTCCAGCGCCTGCGTGATCAGGTTCAGCACGAAGTCTCGCTGGGTGAGCTTTTTGCCGTTGCGGAGCGTCTCGCGCTCCAAGTGACGCTTGATGCGCTGGAAGAGTTCTTCGGGAATCTGGAATGCCATGGTTCTGCCTTTTTCAGTCATTTGAATGCCGCCCTTCTGATTTTCTATCATGTTGTAATAGTCTTGGATGAGGTTGGTGATGTACTCACTGGTGGTCTGACCCAGCCGTTCTCGTTCTTCACTGACCCGCTCATGTAGGTCGATGGGAATCTGAGCACACAAGTTTTTAGTGGTTGCCATTCTCGGATACCTCCTCGTTTTTTGTAACGCAAGCATATCCGAAAGGTCCAGTAAAAGCTATTACCAACACCACCAAGGAATGATAGACAAACGAAGCGAAAGCAACATAAGCACCAATGAGACGAAAAAGGCCGCCGTCCGCTCCCACATAGGGAGCCGAACGGCGGCCTGCCTTCTTATTCTTTATTCTTTTTTAAGCCTCGGTGTTCGAACCACACCAGACCACAAATCTGGCAGGGCGCATCTTCAAAATGTCGCCTCTCGCTGGGCAAAACTGAAATTTTGAAAAATCGAGTTTTTGCAACTTTTTCATTCTAAAAGTGGCGCATTATATGTGAAAACGCCGCACTTTCGTGCGGCGTTTTCGGTGTTGCATCTTTCATCAACACATTTTGGAGCTGCTGGGCAGATTCGAACTGCCGACCTCATCCTTACCAAGGATGCGCTCTACCTACTGAGCTACAGCAGCAAATGGCGACCAGGAAGGGGTTCGAACCCTCGACCTCCGGCGTGACAGGCCGGCGTTCTAACCAGCTGAACTACCTGGCCATTTACTAAGGCGTTCTAATCAAAGAACAAATTTATTATAACATTTACAAGCGGACTTGTAAAGTATTTTTTATGGCAGGGGCAGAAAGACTCGAACTCTCGACACGCGGTTTTGGAGACCGCTGCTCTACCAACTGAGCTATACCCCTATGTGGTGGGCCTTCGGGGACTCGAACCCAGGACCAACCGGTTATGAGCCGGCCGCTCTAACCAACTGAGCTAAAGGCCCAAGTGATTGTCTATCCCTGATTTTTGAAAAAGAAAGAGTGCCGCCACCAGAGTGGCGGCACTCTTGGCTCCCCCTGTTGGACTCGAACCAACGACACCGCGGTTAACAGCCGCGTGCTCTACCGACTGAGCTAAGGAGGAGTGTTGGCGCTACCTATCTTTCCGGGCCGTCTCCAGCCAAGTATTGTCGGCAGAAGCGAGCTTAACTTCCGTGTTCGGGATGGGAACGGGTGGACCCTCGCCCTAATCAGCACCAACTGCTATTGAAACTGCATCTCTACAGTAACAAACCTTTATCCAATTGTCAAGTTCGGAAAATGGTGACCCGTACCGGATTCGAACCGATGTTAACGGCGTGAGAGGCCGCTGTCTTAACCACTTGACCAACGGGCCATGCCTTGCGTCGTGGGGTCCCCACTGGATGGTGCTCCCATCCAGTGGGATGGTACACCTTCAGGGACTCGAACCCTGGACACCCTGATTAAGAGTCAGGTGCTCTACCAGCTGAGCTAAAGGTGCATGTTCTTTCGCTCATTGCGCTTATCTTTCTGTCTGCTCCTCCTGCTCGCACTACGTGCTCAATCGCAGGCTAAGTGCCGCTCCGCGGTTGCCCGCGATACAACGCCTGCGGGCGTTAGTACCACCATGAGCTAAAGGTGCATGTCTTCAAATCGAACCTTCAAAACCGAACAATGTAACTTCAAAGCTCCTCTCAAGGCCTTGCCTGCTTCATTCGTAGGTCAAGCCCTCGGACTATTAGTACCGATCAGCTGCACACATTACTGCGCTTCCACCTTCGGCCTATCAACCAGATCGTCTTTCTGGGTCCTTACTCCTTAAAGGATGAGAGATCTCATCTTAGGGGGAGTTTCACGCTTAGATGCTTTCAGCGTTTATCTCGTCCGTACATAGCTACCCAGCTATGCCCTTGGCAGGACAACTGGTGCACCAGAGGTACGTCCATCCCGGTCCTCTCGTACTAAGGACAGCTCCCTTCAAATCTCTTACGCCCGCAACAGATAGGGACCGAACTGTCTCACGACGTTCTGAACCCAGCTCGCGTGCCGCTTTAATTGGCGAACAGCCAAACCCTTGGGACCGAATTCAGCCCCAGGATGCGACGAGCCGACATCGAGGTGCCAAACCTCCCCGTCGCTGTGGACGCTTGGGGGAGATCAGCCTGTTATCCCCAGGGTAGCTTTTATCCGTTGAGCGATGGCATTTCCACTCACATACCACCGGATCACTAACTCCAACTTTCGTTACTGCTCCACCCGTCGGTGTCGCAGTTAGGCTCGTTTATGCGTTTACACTCATTGCACGATTTCCGTCCGTGCTGAACGAACCTTTGAGCGCCTCCGTTACCTTTTGGGAGGCGACCGCCCCAGTCAAACTGCCCGCCTAACAGTGTCCCCCGACCGGATTCACGGCCGCAGGTTAGAAACCCAGCAGTACAAGAGTGGTATCCCAACAGCGACTCCATACAAGCTGACGCCTGTATTTCTCAGTCTCCCACCTATCCTGTACATGTACTACCGAATTTCAGTATTAAGCTGCAGTAAAGCTCCATGGGGTCTTTCCGTCTAGTTGCGGGTAACTGGCATCTTCACCAGTACTACAATTTCGCCGGGCGGGCTGTTGAGACAGTGCCCAAATCATTACGCCATTCGTGCGGGTCAGAACTTACCTGACAAGGAATTTCGCTACCTTAGGACCGTTATAGTTACGGCCGCCGTTTACCGGGGCTTAAATTCAATGCTTCGTTGCCTGACATCTCCTCTTAACCTTCCGGCACCGGGCAGGCGTCAGCCCATATACGTCATCTTTCGATTTAGCATAGACCTGTGTTTTTGGTAAACAGTTGCTTGGGTCATTTCTCTGCGACCCCCCGTAGGGGGCTCCCCTTCTTCCGAAGTTACGGGGTCAATTTGCCGAGTTCCTTAACAACCCTTCTCCCGTTGGCCTTAGGATTCTCTCCTCATCTACCTGTGTCGGTTTGCGGTACGGGCACCTTAGCATACCTCAGAGCTTTTCTCGCCTCCGAACATCGCGGACTTCGCTACTCTAATTTCGCTCCCTT
>CDYI01029530.1_pt1 | contig 105176 bp, 96 predicted proteins | sample 557711 | NCBI WGS metagenome assembly CDYI01 (sample SAMEA3182054, study PRJEB8094) | gut metagenome | biome: human; feature: gut; material: Stool; isolation source: human stools | place: Canada | collected 2012-11-13 | reverse complement strand
CAACCGTCTTTTTTAGCTTGAGCTGACAGTGGTCGGCATAAGCGGCACCGTCATAGAACACCAGATTTTCCGCATCGTAAAATTCAATCATCCCCAGCAGGTCGCCATAGGAATAAGAATTCTCGAGCCAGGCTCGGTTGTCTCCTTTGGTTGTAACCTTGACAGTGATTTTACAACCACCTAAACTGAAAGTCGAGCCTACGTCATATGTCAGCTTGTAGGACCCGTCGCCTTGGGCGACCCCACTCGTCTCGCCTATCGAGACCTCCACATCGGTGATATAATCGCTGAGCTGGCCTTTTTGAATGCGGTAGGAAAAGCCGACCGGTTTTCCGCCGTATACAGTAAAAGTCCCGGAGCTCCAGATGTTGTTTGCGAGATCCTCCAGCGTTTGGCTCATCATGCTGCTCATATCCACCGTCTCAACGCCCACAGGCGATGTGGCAGAGGCGGAATACTGCAAACTGATGCCCTGCAGCTCCAGCTGCTCCATCAGGCTATTGAGATTCTCCAGTGCTTCCCCGGTAAACTCCCTGCCGGAGAAATAGGTGTCCTTGATCCGCTGCAGCTCCTGTTCGATTTGGATCATGGTCTTCAAATCGCCCAGCGCCACCGGAGTCCCATCCACGTCGGCTATACGGGTGAGATCCGTGGCGGGATTTTCCAGCAGCTCCATGACAGCCGCCAGTGTCAACACCTGGCCGTCCAGCGTGATGGTTTGATCCACCTTGAAATTGCCGTCTTCATCCAGCAGCCCCAAAGCGTTCAGCATGGAAAGCACCTGGTCGCTGCTGCCGCCGGTCAGGGCGGAGAGCTGCTCCAAAATCGCCTGATTTTCCTTGGGTGTGTTGCCCAGCGAATCGCTCAACGCTGCAAACGCCGCTGTCGGCAGCATGGTCAGCACCATGCAGCAGACGAGCAGTATGCTAAGTATTCGTTTTTTCATTGGCTTTTCTCCTCCTGTTCGTGTCGGTTCGGTTTGTCCGCCCCGCCTTTTTTCTGGTTTTCTCTGTTTCTGAGCCGGAAGCACAGCGCGGTGAACGCTGCCGCCGCGGCAAAGGAGACGACGCCTACCAGCACATAGCCGCCCGCGTCCTCCCGCAGCAGCATCGCGCCGAACACGCCCCATGCTTCCGGTTGCCCCGGCCCGACGACCGTGCCCGCCGCCTGCATCAGTGCCGCGAACAGCAGCATACACATAGCGCTCAGTCCATAGATGCCGCGCCGCTGCCTCCGGCGGGTGGTTTCCCGCACCCGCTGCTTGACGAGTGCGACCCGTCTTGCGGTATCGTACACTTCGTTTGAACCCCCTTTCCGGTTTGTCTGAAACTGTGGCCTAAAAACCCTTTCACTTATATAGGTACAAAAAATCGAAAAAACTCTCACCCAAAACGAAAAATTTTTCAAAAAATTTGAGAGCCGCCAAAAAGCAGCTCTCAAGGAGGGAATGTTCGGTTATTTTCTCCGCGATAAGCGAAAAGCGGACAGCTTTCCCGCCGCCACCAGCAGCACCGGCAGGGCGTAGGCCACATACTGCGCCGCGCCGCCGTAGGCGATGAGCAGATTGTAGATGGCGTGGAGGGTGATGGCCGCGCCCAGCAGCCCACAGGTGCCTGCGATCTTCAGCCACGTCCGCTGCCACGTGTATGCAAGGCCACCGCCGACGATCAGTCCGCAGAGGACGTGCATCGCGCCCGTGCCGAAGCCACGGAAGAAGATGAAGGAGAAGCGGTCCGCGCCGTTTTGGATCAGATAGCACACATTTTCGAAGGTGGCGAAGGCGAGGGCGACCGTGATGGCGGCGGGCTTGATCTTATCCCCCTCCGGCTCGAATACCAGAAGATAGAACACCAGCGGCAGCAGCTTCATCATTTCCTCCACCACCGGCGCGATCTCCGCCGTGGCGGCAAGGGCGTCCGCCTGACATACCGCCGCGAGGAAGGTGTTGATATAGGCCGAAAGCAGGCACACCCCCATCCCGGCAATGCAGAACAGGAAGAAGCGAAGCTGCCGCCTGCCCATGCACAAAGCGGCCACCAGCAGCGGGGACACCATGCAGATAAAAATATTCTCGATGTAGGTCATGCAGCCACCGCCTTTCTCGTGGCGGGCAGCAGCCCCAGAATGGCAAGGGTCAGCAGCATATCACACCAGAAGGTGGGGCTTGCCGGTGAGGTTTCCGGCCAGAAGCAGCCCACCGTCCAGAGCAGATACTCCGCGAACGCAAAGCACAGCACGCCGATGTGGAAGTACCGCATATTCCGCGCCGTATCCGTCTGCGTTTTCGCATAAGAAAACCCCCGTATGGCGCAGAAGGAGAGCCATATCATCATGCCGCACCAGATCAGGTTGGAGAGAATATCCCCGAAGATGCAGTAGAACGCCAGCAGCGGCACACCGAACGCAGGCGCGAGCCACGCCCTGCGGCAGCGGAAGCCTCGCTCATCTGCTCCCGCCAGAGTGGCCTGCAAAATGCGCAGGAAGATGAGGCTCGCCACCCAGCCGAACTCCGACACATAAAAGACCCGCGGTGTGGTATCGAATAACAGCAGATACAGCGTCCAGTAGAGAGAGCCGAGGGCAAAGCAGCCATAGAAGCACAGCAGCAGAAAGTACATCTGTCTGCTGCTTTTGCGGTAGGCGATACCCGAAAGCAGCGCGCCGACGAACGTGGTCAGCAATTGCAGCAGGTTCTCAATCAGCTCCATGAATCCCCTCGCTTTCGTTGTTCTGATCGTCCTCCCGGTTCATCTGCCGCAGCCGGAAGCACAGAACGGTCACACACACGCCGAGTAAAAACGCCAAAAGCCCGATGACGATGTATCCCAAGGCAGCGCCGCCGTGAAAGATGCTTGCCGCCGTTTCAAAGCCGGAATAGTCGCCTGTCTGGATATTTGCGGCGATGCCGGGTATGGCGAGGGACGCGCCGATGAGCAGCGCAAGGCACGCCGCCACGGCGGAAGCCATGGTGATCGTATTGCGCCGCAGCCGTTTCTCTCGCTCAATTTTGGCGATGCGCCGCTTCGTCTCCGCAACGCGCTCCTCATGACTCCGCATTTGTGATCCCCTCCCGTTCTAAGAGCCTTCGCAGGCTCTCTTTTCCACGATACACCATGTTGGTGATCTGTTTTACCGTTTTTCCCGTGACCTCCGCCGCCTGCGCGTAGCTCATATCCTCAAAATAGGTGAGATAGAGGACTTCCCGATAGTCCGGGTTCATTTCATCCATGCAGAAATGCAGGATGCGGTTTCGCTCCTCCGTCCGGATGACCTCCACCGCCAGCAGCCGCCCGTCCGGCTCGCCGGTCAGCTCGTCCAGACTGAACAGGGGCTTTCGTTTGCTCTTATGGCGCAGTGCCATGTGGCGCGCGGCCTTATAGAGATACGCCTTGAAGCCGCCGTCCCGTATCTTCGGTTTTTTCGTGAACAGATAGGCGAAAACATCCAGCATCAGCTCCTCCGCCTCGTGAACGTCGTGCAGATAGCCGTCAATATACAGGGTCAGGGGGTCACCGTATTTTTTCATCAGGGCATTAAGCCCTTCGTCATCGCCGCTCAGATATTGGCGGTACAAGCTCTCATCGCAGGTCATAGCGTTCACTTCCTTTTTGCGGATGCTAAAATGCAGAGGGGTATCCGTCAGGTGCTTGTCCTGTCGGGATCGCGGTGCTGTTCCTGAAAGCGCGGGTCGGACGGCTTTTCCGCATTTTCCGGGATCGCCCATGAGCGCCCGAACCGGGACGCGCCGGGGATCCGCCCCTCGGCGCAATATTGGTTGACCCGCCGCTCTGACACGCCCCAACGGTAGGACGCCTCCCGAATGGAGATATAGCCCTTGATCCCGTTCATACCGTACCTCCGCATGGATAATACTCAACACGATACATTATATACGAATATCCGAAGAAACACAAGGCATCCGGTGAAGTGTTCAGAGAAAAGTTGCGGATAAGGTTGATTTTTTGAAAAAATCCTCCGAAATCTGGCCAAAACGCCTTGTTCAGATTGTAGTATGGGTAGAGGGGGAAAACGGGAGTACGGAGTAGTCAGCAAGCACAGCAAGCGAGTACCCGCTTGCGGATTTTGCGCTGTTCAGGTCCCTTGCCCGAACAGTCAAAATTGCTTGCTGGGGCGCGGGTCTCCGGTGGAGACCTCAAAGCGTGAAACGCTTTGAAGCGCTGACCGAGCCGACAGGCGAGACCCCAGACCCTTATGAGAAACGGAGGCTGCCCATGGCAAACCGAAAGCGGAACATTCAGATGAAGTTCTATGTGACGGAGGAGGAAAAGCGGCTCATAGATGAAAAGATGGCGCAGCTCCCCACACGTCGGTACGGCGCGTATCTGCGGAAGATGGCGATAGACGGGTATAACGCGGCACATTTCCGGCCACAGGTAGCGTTCATCCGCAAAGCCCCTTCGCTGCCCCGCGGTGGAGAAGGGCTGGCAGGGAAAGCCGCCAGAGAGGATGGTAACGGTTTCAAGCCCTGTTTTTTCAAAAAACGCCTCCTTCGTAAAAGTTGTGATATCCCGGAATTTTGGCACCTCCGGCCAGTGCTTTTCCAGAACGGAATAGGGGTATGCCTACATGACAGCCGGTGCCAACAAGTTCCTGCGCATCTACTACGCCCGGGCGAAGGAATGCATGGCAAATCTGGACGCATCTGCCGAGGACAGCGAAACAGCCGAGTAATCTGCTCATGGACACCTCTCAGCTGATGAACCATGTTGTTCACCGGCAGCTTTGCTATCCCCTTTTTACTCAAGTTCCGATTGAACCTTTCTTTCGATTGGGGCTTGACTTTTTATTTGCAGGCTCCGATCTCCGCTGCCGTACAGGTCATGGTTGACGAGGGATGTGTAGTAGCTGTCCATCGTGACCGGCGCGTTATACAGCGCCGCCAGCAGATATTTCTTGATATTGCGGACATAGGTGGTGTTCTCCCGCATCCGTTCCAGCACATACTCGATGTGGGAGCTGTCGATCTTCAAAAACCGGGACTTCACCACCTCGGCGGGGTAGTCATCCCCGGCGATACGGATCATCTCTCGGTTGGAGCAGACGGTATCCACCATGAGCTCCACCAGCTCGTCCAGATGGTCTTTATCCAACTGGACGTTCTGCGAGAGAACGTCATATTCGATGTTCTCCAAAATCAATGCCCGATAGCTTTCCCGCTTTCGCATCCCGTCCTGTCCGATCCGCTCCCTGGGGGCTGGGGGACTTGATGGGATAGGACTTGATATCTTCGTATTTGATAAATCTGTTCTTGATGGATAGTTACTTGATTCTTCTTTATTTAATTGGGCGTGGTTCTCCTGAATGGGAGCGTCCAACATTGGATTTGCCTGTACGGGATTTTCCCGTATAGGTTTTTCCCGAACAGGCGCGGGCGTCTGTGCCGGCTCCTTCGGCTGCTCCAGGATGGTGTACTCGATAGAGCCGAGTTGACCGTTTGCACCACGGACGCGCGCCCGGACGAGGTAGCCGTGCGCCTCCAGCTCCCGGATCCCGCCGCTGCTGCTGTCGATGCCGTCCTTGCAGATGCGGGCAAGCCCCTTCATGGTGTAGTCCCAGTCCTCTGGCAGCGACAGCATGAGGGACAGCAGCCCCTTCGCTTTCAGGGACAGCGACCTGTCCCGCAGGTGGTAGTTGGACATGACTGTGTAATCTCTGGTCTTTTCGATGCGGAAAACTGCCATATCCGGTGCCTCCTTTCTCTGTTTTTGAAAAGTGTTGATTTTGGCACAAAAAAGCCCCTGTCCTGCCTCCCGGACGCTTCCCATGGGAAAACACCCACGCCGCCCTTTAAGCGGCGCTCTGAGAGGGAAAAACAGAGGTTTTCGCGCCCTAATTGATACATTTTTCGGGTGGGTATAGGCACGGATATGAAAAAACGCCATAGGGCGGCTGCCTATGGCGTGGGGACAGGAAAAGGGCACTGATGTGAAAATCAGCGCCCTGCCTGTCAGTATGAGATTTTTTGACTTCGTACCGTGTTCCCTGCCTTTGAAAACATTGATTTTACTGACTTTCTTATGTTTTCTTATTAGGAGGCGAGGGAAGCCACCGCTTTTTGACTGAATTATTGCTTGAGCTTTACGTTGTTTCTGATGGTGCGTTCGCTGCGCGGACGGTTCGTCAGGCGTTGCAGCACGGCGCTGATCTGCCCCTCGGCGGCTTCGACCTCGGCATGGAACGCGCGGGCGGAGACGCGCAGCGCCCCGTGGCCGAGGATGATGACCTGCTCGGGGCCGTCGGACGTCGCCACGCGCACGCGGCGTTCGCGGCGCAGCTCGTAGGTCGCGCGCTCGATGTAGGTGTCGGCAGTTTCAGCCTCTTTCGTGTAGACGACCTTGACGCCGTGCACCGTCTGCACACTGCCGGGGTTGCCCTTGACCTTATAGGCGTCGAACACGACGATGACGCGGCACTTACGAAAGCCCTGATAGTTGGCGAGAATGTCGATCAGCGCGCCGCGCGCCGCGGCGACATCCTGCGCGGCGAGCCGATGGAGCTCGTCCCACGCGAAGATGATGTTGTAGCCGTCGACGAGCAGATATTCCGTGTCCTCTGAGTGGATCGTGACGTCATAGTGATCGGCGAGCGAGGTGCGCGCGGGCTTTTTGCTCGGTTCGAACGCGCGGCGCTCGACCTTGCCGTATGTGCGCTCGAAAATGTCCTGCAATTCCTTGTCCTCGGCATATGCGCCGCCTGCGCCGACGCCGCGTCGGGGGAGCGGAGCGGGGGCTTCTTCAATGGACTCTTCACCAAGGTGGATGCCGCTGTCGCAGTGAACATGCGCGGGAACTTCATTCCACGGGACCGTGATGCTGCCGCCGTGGTCGCAGAAGACGGAGGACGCGGGATTATCCGTGTCGCGCTCGGCGTCGTAGCTAAGGGACGCGACGATCTCGTCCTGATTTTGGCAGGCCTCATACCCGCGTACGGCGCAGGAGAGCTGTCCGCGGCCGCGGGTGTAGGCTGCGACGTCGGCAAAGTAGTCGCGCAGCGTGCGCACCGGCGCATAGCCCGTGAGTACGGCGTTTTCCCCCTCGTTCTGCGGCGGTTCGACGGTGCCGCCCATGTTCTGGAGGTCGGTCATCGCGCGGCCGACGCACTCGGCGGGCACCTCGAGACGGAAGTCGTAATACGGCTCGAGCAGCACATTTTCCGCCTGCATCAAGCCCTGCCGCACGGCACGGTACGTCGCTTGACGGAAGTCGCCGCCCTCGGTGTGCTTCAGATGCGCGCGGCCCGCGACAAGTGTGAACTTCACATCCGTCAACGGTGAGCCGGTCAGCACGCCTGCGTGCTCGCGCTCTAAAAGATGGGTGAAAATCAGCCGCTGCCAGTTGAGGTCGAGCGCGTCCGTCGGCACGTTTGACGCAAGCTGGATGCCCGCCCCACGCGGAAGCGGCTCTATTAGAAGCTGTACTTCCGCATAGTGGCGCAGGGGCTCGAAATGTCCCATGCCGAGGACGGGGGCGGCGATCGTCTCGCGATAGACGATGCTGCCCTCGCCGAAGGTCACGTCGAGGCCGAAGCGGTCGAGGATGCGGCGGCGCAGAATTTCAAGCTGAATTTTGCCCATGAGCTGCACGTGGATCTGCCCGTAGCGCTCGTCCCAGACGATGCGCAGCATCGGGTCCTCTTCTTCAAGCTCGCGGAGCTTTATAAGCGCGCTGTGCGCGTCCGCACCGTCGGGTAGGATGAGCTGATAGGTCAAAACCGGCTGCAAAAGCGGGGCGGACGCCTCCGCCTCCGCGCCGAGGCCGAGACCAACATAGCTGTGGCTGAGGCCCGTGACGGCGACGACGCTGCCCGCGCCCGCCTCTTCGAGCGCGCGGAATTTGACGCCGGAGTAAAGCCGCAGCTGATCGGCCTTTTCATTGTAGTCCTGATTCTGCGCACGATAGGTGAGAGGTGCCTTCACGCGCAGCGCGCCGCCTGTGACCTTGAGCCACGTGAGCCGCGCGCCCTGCGCGTCGCGCGAGATCTTGAAGACCTTTGCGCCGAATTCCTTCGGATAGACCGGCTCGCGCGTGAAGCACGCGAGCGCGGTGAGAAAGTCCTCCACGCCGTCCAGCTTGAGCGCCGAACCGAAAAAGCAGGGGAAGACCTTGCGGTTTTTGACCATCTCAGCAATCAGAGCGTCGTCGATTTTTCCACGCTCCAAAAGCTGCTCGAGCGCCGCCTCGTCGCAGAGGGCGAGCGCTTCGTCGCGCGTTTCCTGCGATGCGGAGAAATCGACGCATTCCGCGCTCAGTGTCGCCGTGAGCTGGCGCAGAAGCGCGTCCTTGTCCGCGCCCGCCAAGTCCATCTTGTTGATGAAAAGAAACGTCGGCACCTCGTAGCGCGTGAGCAGGCGCCAGAGCGTTCGCGTGTGGCTCTGCACGCCGTCGCTGCCGCTGATGACGAGCACTGCGTAGTCGAGCACCGACAGCGTGCGCTCCATCTCGGCGGAGAAATCGACGTGGCCCGGCGTGTCAAGCAGCGTGAACTCCTTATCGCCCGCAAACAGCATTGCCTGCTTGGAAAAGATCGTGATGCCGCGCTCGCGCTCGAGCGCGTCGGTGTCGAGGAAGGCGTCGCCGTGGTCGACGCGGCCGAGCTTCCGCAGTGCGCCGGAGGCGTATAAAAGCCCCTCGGACAGGGTCGTTTTTCCCGAGTCGACGTGGGCGAGAATGCCGAGCGTGACCTTCTGCATGGCGCACCTCCTTTGTGAAGAGCTGATTTAAAACTAAAAATGTTAGACCAAAGTGCCGGAATACCAAAACGAGCGCATCGCGGAGCGATGCGCTCTGAAATTTGGGAAATGGTGCGGGCATGGGGACTTGAACCCCAACGCCTTGCGGCACGAGAACCTAAATCTCGCATGTCTGCCAATTTCATCATGCCCGCATATATTTTACTATATCATATCTCTTTCACGGCGGCAAGGAGAAAATTCATTGCAATGCGCGCCTGCGCGATTTATAATGAAGCAGCGCGCGATTTATGACCGCGCAGCACCGACTATAGGAGGACTCCGCCGTGCAGAACGCTTATCCGGACTATTATCCGCTTTTCCATTGCATCGCCGACCGCTGCCGACACAACTGCTGCATCGGCTGGGAGATCGACGTGGACGGGGATTCCCTCGCCGCCTACGATCAGATCGGCGGCGAGATGGGCGAGCGCCTGCATAAATGTATCGACCGCAGCGGCGAGATGCCGCACTTTCTCCTCGGCGAGCAGGAGCGCTGCCCGTTTTTGAACGGCAAAAACCTCTGCGATCTCATTTTATACGGCGGGGAGGGTATGCTCTGCCAGATCTGCACCGACCACCCGCGCTACCGCAGCTTTTTTTCGGAGCGCACGGAGATTGGTGTTGGCCTCTGCTGCGAGGAGGCCGCGCGGCTCATTCTGACCAGGCCGGAGAAAACAATGCTTGTCACGACGGGCGAAGGCGAGCTTGATGAAGAGGGAACGGCGCTGCTCACGCTGCGCGACCATCTTTTCGCCATCGCACAGAACCGCGAGGAACCGATCAATCAGCGAATAGAGCAGATTTTATCGGCCTGCGGTGCACACGTGCCGGACGTCCCGCTTGCGCAGTGGGCAGAATTTTATCTCTCGCTCGAGCGCATGGACGAGGTGTGGACGGGCATTTTGGAAGCGCTGCGCGAGCACGCAGATGAGTTGCCGCTCGACGATTTTGCCGCGCACATGAAAGGACGCGAGACGGAGTATGAGCAGCTGCTCGTCTACTTCCTCTATCGTCACGTGCCGACGGCGCTCGACGACGGGGACGTGAGCAGCAAGGCGGCGTTCGCCGTGCTGTCTGTCCGGCTGCTTTTCTCGCTTGGTGCGCTGCACCTTTTGCTGCACGGCGAGTTCACGGTGGAGGATCAGATCGAGCTCTGCCGGCTGTACAGCGCGGAAGTCGAGTATTCCGACGACAACATGGACGCGATCTTCGACGCGCTGCTATAACGAAAATGCCGCCCGGTTCGACACGGGGCGGCATTTTTTGCGCTTTTTGGTTGATTCTTATGTAAACCTGTGGTATCATGGAAAGACATTTTAGAGAGTGGGCGTTTTCGCCCGATCCCGGCAAAAGGAGAGAAACGAGATGAAGCAGAACATGAGAAAGAGAACGCCGCTGGCCGTGCTTCTGGCGCTGTGCCTTGCCATGCAGCTCTGCGTGCCCGCCGCGATGGCGAGCAATCGGCTGATGCGCGCGGGCGACGCGGCCATCGAGCAGATCGAGGAGGAAGAGGGCTTCCGCGCGGAGAAGTATTCCTCCGGCGGCAAGTGGTACATCGGCTACGGCACGGAGTGCGGTGCCGAGGATTATCCCGAGGGCATCACGCGCGAAGAGGCGGAGCTTCTTCTGATGAGCAAGGTCGAGGCGTATGAGGCCAAGCTCAACGACTTTTTTGGCCGCTACGACGTCACGCCCACGCAGGGGCAGTTCGACGCGCTGATCTGCTTCAGCTACAATTTCGGCACCGGTTGGATGAGCGGCACGAGCGATTTGGTCAAGATCGCCCGCGGCGAAAAGGACGCGACGCGCCTTGAAGTGGCGCATGCGTTCGGCGAATGGTGCCATTCCGGCGGACAGGCCCAGGCGGGCCTTGCCGACCGCCGCCTGCAGGAGGCTGCCATTTATTTAGATGACAGCACCCGCGCGGCGGAGAACGAGTTTGCGTATCTCATCATCAATATGGAAAGCGGTACGTCCTACGAGACGGACTTTGCCGTCTACGAGATCGGCAAGACCTACGGTAGCTTCCCCAAAGCGGAAAAGCTCGGCTACGGCTTTGCCGGCTTCCAGACGAGCGACGGCAAGACCATCACGGAAAACAGCATCGTGAACGGCAACGCGGTCGTCACGGCGCAGTGGACGGCGACGAGCTACACCGGCAAGACCTATACCGACGTCAACAAGTCCGACTGGTTCTATAACTATGTCATGGAGCTGAGCAAGCAGGGCATCGTCGGCGGCAACGGCGACGGCACGTTTGCCCCCAACCGTCCCACGAGCACGGGCGAAATGCTCAAGCTCGTGCTGCTCTCGACCGGCCACAAGGAGCAGAAGCCCAGCACGGCGCACTGGGCAAGCGGCTACGCGACCTACGCCTATTCCATGGGCTTTGCCGCGCAGAATTACAGCGACTATCAGCTTGACAACGGCATCAGTCGCCTCGATGTGGCGCGCTTTGCGGCCAAGGCGCTGGGCTATGGCGCATCCAACACGACCTCTCCCTTTGCCGACGTGAACGACGGCTATGTGACGGCGCTCTATGAAGCGGGTGTGTTCATCGGCACGAAGGTCGGCGACCTGACGTATTTCTACCCCAACAGCAGCATCACGCGCGCGGAGGTGGCGACGATCGTTTACCGCATCTATCAGCTCAGCTCGCTCGACCAGAAGCAGAAGATCTACTACAAGGACTACACGCTCGATGTGCTCGAGGGTGTGCCGACGAACACCTATAATCAGTCTGCGTTCGTCAAGAACGGCAGCATCATGACCTACAACGATCCCAGCGTGCGCACGCGCGTCGGTATCGACGTGTCGCAGTATCAGGGCGATGTGGACTGGAACGCGGTCGCGCGCACTGATGTGGACTTTGTCATCGCGCGCGTGGGCGGCCGCGGCTACACTGTGGGCGCGATCTATGACGACACGAAGTTTGACGAGTATGCCGACGGCGCGGCGAGAGCGGGCCTTCAGGTGGGCGCTTACTTCTTCTCGCAGGCTGTGAGCGTGGCAGAGGCGCAGGAGGAGGCCTATCACGTGCTCGACAAGCTGCGCGGCCATGAGATCACGGGTCCCGTCGTCTTCGACTGGGAGGTCATCGGCAAGAGGGAGGCGCGCACCTACGGCATCGAGACCGGCGTGCTCTGCGCCGCGGCAAACGCCTTCTGCAAGATCATCAAGGACGCGGGCTACGACCCGATGATCTACATCACCGACTACGCGGGTTATGTCAAGTATGACCTCAGCGAGGTCATGGATTACCCGCTGTGGTACGCGCGCTACGATGTGGACGCGCCCTCGTTCTACTACGATTTTGCCATGTGGCAGTATTCATCCAAGGGCAGCGTGGACGGCATCAAGGGCAACGTCGATATGGACATCTGGTTCATCAAGTAAAGAAGCAAAAGAAAAGGCGATGGCCGTACGGCCATCGCCTTTTTCGTTGCGATTTTTCTTAGAGCTCGATCAGCTCATACTCTCTCGAACCGAAGCCGAGCTCGGCGGCGGCCTCCACGGTGTAGATACCGTTGAGGCTCTCGATGCGCTCAACGAGGTGGTCGCGGCCCGGATCGTCGGACGCGTAGACGAGGTCGAGGCACGCCTGGTCGATGGCGATGGGGTCAAGGGAGGCGAGAATGCCGATATCTTTCATACACGGGTCCTCCGCCACGGCGCAGCAGTCGCAGTCGACGGACATGTTCTTCATCACGTTGATGTAGACGATCTTGCCGTCGAAAAGCTTGACGACGGACTCCGCCGCGTCGGCCATGGACTCAAGAAAGGCATTCTGCTCGGTCGTCCACATCTCTTCGGGCTTGCCCGCGCCGTGGATGTTCGCCTTGCCTGCGCTGGACGCGCATCCGATGGAGAGCTGTTTGAGCGCGCCGCCGAAGCCGCCCATCGGGTGGCCCTTGAAGTGGGAAAGAACGAGCATGGAATCATAATTTTTGATATCCTTGCCGACCAGATTCTTCTGGATGCGCTTGCCGTTCGGGATGGGGAGCTCAAGATCGGGACCCTCGGCATCGAGAATGTCGACATCGAAGAGCTTGCTCCAGCCGTGTTTGATCATCGTGCGGCGGTGGGCGTTGGTCGTGTTGCGCTCGCCGGGATAGGCGGTGTTGCACTCAACGATGGTGCCGTGTACGGTCTCGACCATCGGCTGCCAGAACTCGGGCGTCAGAAAGTTCTGGTTGCCCGGTTCGCCGGAGTGAACCTTGACGGCGACCTTGCCGGGCAGCTCAAGACCCACGGCCTTGTAGAGCTCCACGACCTTTTCCGGCGTGATCTGCTTGGAAAAATAAACCTTTGCTTTCATATTTTGATCCTCCTGAGGTGGATAGTTTACTGCTTGGGGCACATCTAATGCGAAGCGTTCCTATAAAAACAGCATAAAGCAAAAGTGCGCGGGATGCAAATGAAAAAATGAATGGACACGTTTTTTGGCTGAATTCCCGCGCGGAGGTGTATATTTCTGAGGCGTTTGCAGAGGAAATACTTGATTTTGACGCGGGGAGATACTATAATTATTTTCTAATTGTGATATGACTGTTTCTGATAGATTGCGAGGATTAGCTATGGACAAAGCAAAAAAGAACACCGTCATCCATGCGGCGGCTGACCGCATGACGGCGAACTACAAGAGCTCTCAGATCCCCATGTACGGCGATGCGCTACGCATGCCCAACCGTAATGCGGTCATCGAGATCATCCGCGACTGTCAGAAGCTCATTTTCCCTGTTTACTACGGCGACCGCGACCTCTTGAAGCTGCCGCCGGAGCAATACAGCGCGCTTTTGATGGAGCACATCCACGAAAAGCTGACGCGCCAGATCACGCTGACGATGCCGGAGTGCGACGAGAACTGCGAAGTGGCCTATGCGATCAGCACGGCATTCATCGAGCGCATCCCTGCCATTCAGGAGTTGCTGCTCAAGGACCTGTCGGCGAACTTTGAGGGCGATCCTGCGGCTTACAGCAAGGAGGAGGTCCTGCTCTCGTACCCCGGCATGTTCGCTATCTTCATCTACCGCATCGCACACGAGCTGTATGAGAACAAGGTCGCGATGATCCCGCGCATGATGTCGGAATACGCGCACTCGCAGACCGGTATCGACATCAACCCCGGCGCGAAGATCGGCGAATACTTCTTCATCGACCACGGTACGGGCGTCGTCGTCGGCGAGACGACGATCATCGGCGACAACGTCAAGCTCTATCAGGGCGCGACGCTCGGCGCGCTCTCGCCCGCGGGTATGGCGACGAACCCGAATGTGCGCCGCCACCCGAAGGTCGGCAACAACGTCGTCATCTACGCAAACTCCACGCTGCTCGGCGGTGCGACGGAGATCGGCGACAATGTCGTCGTCGGTGGCAACGCGTTTCTGACCTCGTCGGTCGCGTCCAACACGGTCGTGAGCGTCAAAAATCCGGAGATGACGTTCCGCGGCAAGCACCACAGGGGATGATCCTGACGGAGGGGGCGCGCGTCCGCCTGCGGATGATGCGGCGGGAGGACGCGGACGAATTATACGCCCTGCTCTCGGATGAAGCGGTGATGCGCTGGCTGGAGCCGCCGTTTACGCGCGAACAGGCCGAGCGCTTTTTGGAGCAAGCGGGACTTTCCGATCCGCCGCTCATCTATGCTGCGGAAAGTGCGGAGGGGGAGTTTCTCGGTTACGCCATCTATCACGACTATGACGATCACAGCCGGGAACTTGGCTGGGTGCTCAAGCCTGCCTTTTGGCACAAGGGATATGCAGACGAAATGACAGCTCTTCTGACCGTGCTTGCGCGGCGGGAGGGGAAGGACGCCGTGATCGAATGCGTCCCCGAACAGACCGTGAGCGCGCACATCGCGCGCAGGCACGGCTTTTCGTATGAGGGCCGCGCGGACAGCTGTGACGTTTACCGCCTGGGCTGTGAAAAATAAGAAAGAGGGCGCTTCCCAAGCTGGGAAGCGCCCTCTTTGTGCTGCTGTTTTGCTTTGCGCCGATGGATAGTGGATGGAAAGCGGCAGAAGAGCGCACAAAAGCCGACGGGGAGAAGAACCTGCCGGCTTTTGTGCTACATTGAGAAAAAGAGAAAAAAGAATGGTGACAAATTAAAATATGCTTTACAGCAGCATGACGCCCGCATCCTCGCAGGTCTTGCGTGTGGCTTCGTCCCACAGGGAGACCTGTACCTCGCCGATGTGCGCGGTGCCGATGAGCAGCATGCACAGGCGGCTCTGGCCGATGCCGCCGCCCATGGTCAGGGGCAACTCGCCATTCAGCAGCATCTTGTGGAAGGGGAGTGCGCGGCGGTCGTCGCAGCCGGCGATCGTCAGCTGGGAGTCGAGGGACTTGGGGTCGACGCGGATACCCATGGAAGAGATCTCGAACGCACGGCCGAGCACTTCGTTCCAGTAGAGGATATCGCCGTTGAGCTCCCAATCGTCATAGTCGGGGGCGCGGCCGTCGTGCTTGATGCCGGACTTTAAGATCTTGCCGATCTGCATCAGGAAGACGACGCCCTTCTTCTTGCAGATCTCATCCTCGCGCTGCTTGGGTGTCAGGTCGGGATAGAGGTCTTCGAGCTCCTGCGTGGTGATGAAGAAGACCTCACTGGGGAGCTTGGTGTGCAGGGAGGGGAAAGCGACATTCAGCGCGCTGCTCGTCTCGCTGACGGCGGAGACGATATCGCGCACGGTGCGCTTGAGATAAGCGACGTTGCGATCCTCGGCAGAGATGACCTTTTCCCAGTCCCACTGGTCCACGTAGACGGAGTGGAGGTTGTCGACCTCTTCGTCGCGGCGGATGGCGTTCATGTCGGTGAACAGGCCCTTGCCGACCTTGAAGTCGTAGCGCTTGAGCGCAAGACGCTTCCACTTGGCCAGCGAATGAACGACCTGGGCATTGGTGCCGACGTCGGGAATGTCAAAGGAGACGGGACGCTCGACGCCGTTGAGGTTGTCGTTCAGACCAGAATTTTCATCCACGAACAGCGGAGCAGAAACCCGGCGGAGATTGAGGGCATTGCTCAGATTGACCTGAAAATTGCTCTTGATGAATTCAATGGCGCGCTGCATTTCATAGACAGACAGCGGGGTGTGGTAGTCCTGCGGGATATAGACTTTGCTCATACCGGTTTCACTCCTTAAGAAAAAGTATGCGCTAATTATAATCAGGCATATTAGGAAATTCAATAGTGAAATTTTAAGTAGTTGAGCTTGCAAAATGAGAAATTTTTGTCGACATGGTCAGCAATATGGAAAAACTTAATCCTTTTGCCCGTTGCAATCTGAAAGCACGCGTGATAGACTGCATAATGAGATAAAATGCAGATAGGAGGCTCTTTTGTGAGAACATTCTTGAAAGGCGCGGACATTCTGCTGCGCAAGGAAAACGGATATGAAACGCTGCACGGCGCCTATCTCGGCGTCGATGAGGCGAAGATCGACTATATCGGTGAGGAAAAACCCGAAAAGGCCTATGACATTGAAAAGGACATGAGCGGCAGGCTCCTTGCCCCGGGACTCATCAACTGCCATAGCCATATCGCCATGACGCTGATGCGCGGCATCGGCAGCGGACTGCCTTTGCAGGACTGGCTCTTCAAGGCCATTTTCCCGATCGAGGACAAGCTCGTGCGCGAGGATATCGCCGCAGCGAGCCGCTTTGCCCTGATCGAGATGATCGCGGGCGGCACGACGAGCTTTTCCGATATGTACTTTTTCCCCGAGGAGACCGTCTGGGCGGTCGAAGAGGCGGGGATCAAGGCGAACCTGAACCGCTGTGTGCAGTGCTTTGACGAAAACCAGACCGTGGAGCAGAACACGCAGATCCCCGAATCGCTCGCGCTTTTTGAAAAGTACCACGGCGCGGCGGACGGGCGCATTCACATTGACTTTTCCATCCACGCGGAGTATACCTGCAAGAGCCATATCGTCAAGGCGTACAGCGACCTCTGCCGCGAAAAGGGCGGGCGCATGCACATCCACCTCGCCGAGACCGCGCGCGAGCAGCGCGAGTGCATCGAGCGCTACGGCAAAACGCCGACGGAGTGGTTCGAATCGCTCGGCACGTTCGATTCGCCTACGGCGGCGGCGCACTGCGTCGCGGTGACGGAGCGCGACATGGACATTCTGAAGGCTCACGGCGTCAGCGTCATCCACAACCCGACGTCGAACTTAAAGCTCGGCAGCGGCTTTGCCCCCATCCGCCAGATGATGGACAAGGGCATCAACGTGACGCTCGGCACCGACGGCACGGCCAGCAACAACAATTTAAATATGTTCGAGGAGATGCACCTCGCTGAGATCATGCACGACGGCTATCACAACGACCCGACGCTGATCTCCACGCAGGAGGTGCTCGATATGGCGACGGTCAACGGCGCAAAATTGCAGGGCCGCGATGACACCGGCGTGCTGGCTGTCGGCAAAAAGGCTGACATCATTGCCATTGATCTGAGCAAGCCCCACCTCTATCCCAATTTCGACACGCCTGCGCTCCTGACCTGCTCGGCGCAGGCGGGCGACGTGTGCATGACGATGGTGGACGGCAATATTTTATATGAAAACGGTGAATTCAAGACGCTGGACGAGAACAAGGTGCGCGCCGACATGGAGCGTGCCGTTGAGCGCCTTTATAGAAAGTGAGAGAGAAGAAACATGGAGAGAGCGGACAAAGACCTCGCCTTTTTGCTGCGCTACGAGAATGTCGCGTGGTTTGAAGACGGCGAGGTGCGCATCTTAGACCGGCGCACTTACCCCGCAAAGGTCGAATTTGTCACCTGCCGCACACATCAGGAAGTCGCGCGGGCCATCACCGACATGGTGACGCAGAGCGCAGGCCCCTACACGGCGGCGCCGATGGGCATGGCGCTCGCGGCGTGGGAATGCCGCGGCAAATCGGCGAACGAGCAGATGGAATACCTCAAGAAAGCGGCTTACACCATTTCCCACGCGCGCCCCACGACGCAAAAGCGCATGACGCTTCTGTGCGACATCTGCCTGAAAGAGGCCGAGCGCGCGCTTTCAGCGGGGGAGAATGTGGCCGAGGCCATCAAGAATAAGACCATCGAGCTCAACAACGTGCGCTATAACAGAATGGCGAAGATCGGCTCGTACTTAGTCGATATGTTCCCCGACAACGGAACGGTGATGACGCACTGCTTCGCCGAGACCATCGTCGGTACGATGCTTCGTGAGTGCCGCAGCCGCGGCAAAAACATCCGGCTGTTCTGCCCCGAAACGCGCCCGTATTTTCAGGGCGCGCGCCTGACGGCGTCCGTCTGCCACGACATGGGCTTTGACGTGACGGTCATCTCCGACAATATGCCGGCGTTCGTCATGCAGAACGAAAAGGTCGACGTTTTCACCACCGCGGCGGACGCCATCTGCTGTGACGGCCATGTCGTCAATAAAGTGGGCACGTTCCAGAACGCCATCGTCGCCAAGTACATGGGCATCCCGTACTTTGTCACCGGCGCGCCCGATCAGGGACACGAGACGGTGGACAGCATTCACATCGAAATGCGCGACCCGAATTTCACACTCCAAGCCATGGGCGTGCGCACAGCGATGGAGGGTGTGAAGGGCTACTATCCCGCCTTCGATATCACGCCGCCGCATCTCGTCTCGGGCGTCGTGACCGACCTTGGTATTTATTCTCCCTACGATCTGCACCGCTATTTTACGGACGGCAGCATCGGCAGGGACAATCTGGTGATCTGAATGGAACAAAATCTGGACATTCTTCGTCAGGAGATCGTGGACAAATCGCTTGAAGCGTTCCGTGAGGGCCTGTTTTCCGGCACGAGCGGCAACATGAGCTGCCGCGTCGCGCCTGATGAAATGCTCATCACGCCGACGTCCGTGCGCTATGACGTATTGCGCGCACAGGACATCGTGTATATGAAGCTCGACGGCACGGTGCTGGAGGGTGAATTGCAGCCCTCGAGCGAGTGGCGCATGCACGTGGCGGTCTACAAGGCGTATGGCGAGACGAACGCCGTTTTCCACACGCACTCACCCTATGCCACGGCGTTCGCCGTCGTGCGGAAAAGCATCCCCGCGGTATTGATCGAATCGTGCATCTTTTTGGGCGGCGACATCCGCTGCGCGGACTACGCCGCGCCGGGGACTGAGGCCGTCGGCACGAACGCAATCCCCGCGCTCAAGGACCGCGGCGGCTGCACGCTCGCCAATCACGGCGTGCTCGCCGTGGGGAAGGATCTTGCGCAGGCATATCTGCGCGCGGAATACATCGAAGATGTCGCCAAGGTCTACACCTTTTCCAAGGTCCTCGGCACACCGGTGGAGCTTGCCTCTCTTTAACGAGAAGAATGCACAAGGAGAACACAAATGAAAAGCATACTGAAAAGAAACCGCGTTCTGGCCGTCATTGCGCTGATCGGCCTGCTCGCTTCGCTCGTGCCGCTTATTTCGCGTGTGCAGGCGGAGAAGAGCAACAAGTATTACGACATCGTCCTCGACTACAACAGCATGCGCTCGATGGCGCGCCAATCCTCGCAGTCAGAGGACGAGTGGATCGATCTCTTCAAGTCGCTCGGCGTCGACAAGGTCGCGCTCAGCGAGGCGAGCGCCCTCAACCTGCACGATAACGCGGCCATCCCCGTCTACGCGATGACCGTGAAAAAGGCGGCGGAGAGCTACGGATGGGAAGATCAGTACCCCGCCGAGGTCGCGCAATGGCTGCGTGAGAGCACCGATGTGAGCGACGCGATCATCTGGACGGAGACCGCCGCGAGCTATGAGTGGATCCTGAACGCTTTCGAGGCCCGTTTTGAGGACTTTGAGGCCAAGACGTATTTGGAGGGTGAGCACGGCTTCATCTTCATCCAGCAGCAGAAAAACGGCATGAAGGGCGAAAAGCTGCTCGACCTGCGCCTCGGCATCTGGCCGGACACGGTGGAGCTGTTTGAGCGCCACGGCTACCAGATCATCCCGCGCTCTGTGACGGAAAAGAACATGAACGGCACGAAATTTGCTAAGGCCTATATCGAAGAGCTCAAGCACTTCAACGCGCCGTACTTTATGAACAACGGCGACGAGCTCGTCGGCTATGAGGATGACGAGAGCCTGGAGCTTCTGACGCAGTATCTCAACGAGAGCGGCGCGAGCGTCGCCATGATGGAGCAGAACGACCAGAGCCAGAACCTTGTCTGGCCCGGCGTTGAAGAACTGCTCGACAACACGGGCTATCGCGGTGTGCGCGTTTTCAACGAGTGGGCCTACATCCAGAACCGCTATCAGTACTGCGGCTACGAAGGCCCCGAGGAGATCACGAACACGTTCTTTAGAGCCATCGCCGAGCGTAATTGCAAGATCATCTTCCTCAAGATGATCTTAGAGCCGGATACCGATGTCAGCTGGGACGCTGACGAGAAGAAGTGGGTCTACATCACCGACCCTGCCGACTATGAGCAGATGCTCACGGACCTCGACGCGCGCTTGGAGCCCCTCGGCTACACGCACGCGACCGTGCCCGCGATGGAGCTGAAAGCGCCGTCCATGGCGCTCAAGGTGCTGCAGGGCATCGGCACGGCGGCGCTCATCGTGATCCTGCTTGATCTATTCTTCTTTATCGGCAAGCGCTGGCGCACGATCCTGTTTGCCGTCGGCGCGCTCGGCCTTGCCGGCCTCGCGGTGCTGAAGCCCTCGATGTTCCGCCTGATCCTTTCGATGTCCGGCGGTATCGTGATGCCGTCGATTGCCGCTGTCGGTCTGTGCCGCGTACTGCTCGAAAAGAGACGCAGCGAGCCGCAGATCAAGTTCGGCAAGCTGCTTGGCTTTACGCTTGGCACAGCCATCGCAACCATTCTGACGGCATTCTGCGGGTCGCTGCTCGCATCGTCTGCGCTCTCGCAGCTCTCGTATCTTCTCGAGATCGACCTGTACCGCGGCGTCAAGCTCATGCAGCTTATCCCCATTGCGCTCTTCATGCTCGCCTATCTTCTGGTCTACGCCTATGAGGAGACCGGCGCGCGCGAGGCCGTCCTCGCTCACGCGGGACAGCGCGGGGAGAAGAACCGCGTCAAGCGATTCAACGCCTATTTCGGCGAGCTGATGCAGACGCCGATGAAACTCGGCTGGTTCCTTGCGATCGTCGTCATCGCGGTGGCGGCGGTGTTCATGCTGCTGGTGTTCGCCTACTATATGTACCGCACCGGCAACTCGACCACGACGTCGGCAAGGGAGCTTGCGTTCCGCAACTTCCTGGAAAATACGCTCATTGCCCGCCCGCGCACGAAGGAAATGATCGTCGGCTGGCCGATGCTGATGCTTTTCATCTGGTCGCTGCGCCGCAGAATGAAGTTCCTGCCGATGATCTTCGGCACGGGCATGACCATCGGCCTTGTCAGCGTGGTCAACACGTTCCTGCACATCCGCACGCCGTTTTTGCTGAGCCTGCTGCGCACCGGCTGGGGCATCCTCTTCGGACTTCTCATCGGCACAGCCGTGGTCATTGTGGCGGAGCTCATTTACCGCCTTGTGCGCAGGATCTGCGGGGTGACGAATGGTTAACATTCTGATCTCGGGCTATTACGGCTTCGACAACATCGGCGACGAGTCCATCCTGCGCACGCTCGTCTCGTCGCTGCGCGAGCACATTCCCGACTGCTCGCTCACAGTGCTCTCGCACAATCCAACCTCCACGCGCGAAAAATATGGCGTTGAGGCGGTGGACCGCATGTCGCCGGTGGCGATTTTGCGCGCGGTGAAAAAGTGCGACATGCTCATTTCCGGCGGCGGCAGCCTTTTGCAGGATGTGACGAGCAGCAAGAGCTTACACTATTACCTCTCCATCATCCGCTGCGCGGAATTCTTCCATAAAAAGGTCTTCATCTATTCCCAGGGCATCGGCCCCATTGACCGGCCCGGCAACCGCCGCGCCGCGGCGGCGGCGCTCAAGCGTGCGGACGGTATCGTCGTGCGCGACGAGCGGTCGGCATCGCTTTTGGAGGAAATCGGCATCGCGCGCGACAAGGTCGTCATCACGGCGGACCCCGTCATCCGCATGAAAAAGCCCGATGGCGATGTCGGCGCGGAGATCCTGCGAAAGGCAGGTGTCTCGCTGGATGGCCGTCTAACTGTCGGCTGGGCCATCCGTGAGCGGGACACAGACAGCCGCTTTGTCAAAGAGCTTTTGCGCTCCATCCAGATGATGAAGGACAAGTACAACGCGCAGTCCGTGCTCATCCCGTTCCACTATGAAGAGGACGGCGAGGTCTGCCGCCATATCGCGGCGCAGCTGCCCGATGACACGGCGGTGTGCCTGAATGAAAAGTACCTCTCCGAGGATATGCTCTCCATCATCGGCAACATGGACCTGCTCGTCGGCGTGCGCCTGCATTCGCTCATCTATGCCGCCATCATGGGCGTGCCGCTCATCGGCATTTCGTATGACCCCAAGTGCACGGCGTTTTTAAACTCCGTGGGGCTCGACAAGTTGAGCACGAAGGAGAACTTCACGGCGGAGCTCTTCCTGCCCGAGGCCGAGCGTGTGCTCGAAACGGGCAAGGAGCAGGTGCAGTGCGTCGAGGTGCACATGGTCGAGCTTTCGCGCAAGCTCGACACGAACGAGAAGATGATCTGCACGATCATGGAGAAATCGAGGAAACATACCATGCAAGACCCTCAAAACAATACGGAAAAGAAGGATAAATCGGGCGTCCGCACGGCGGGCGCGATCAGCTTCGTCTTTCTGCTGACGCTGTTCGCCAAGCTCCTCGGCGTGGTGCGCGAAATGATGCAGGCCAATATCTTCGGCACCGGCATCGACGCGGACCTCTACACCGCGTCCTACAACTCGACGCTCTATCTTTTCACGACGATGTGCTACGCGCTGTGCATCGCGGCGGTGCCGATTTTGACGAAGGAATTCGCCGCCGACCGCAAGCGCGGCGAGAAAGCGGCCAACAACCTGTTGACCATCACGCTGCTCGGCTCGCTCGCGGCGGTCGTTTTGTGGCAGGTCTTTGCCTCGACGCCGCTCGTCGGCACGATCTGGGATCTTGACGCAGCCGAGCTGCCGCGCCTTGCGAGCTATATCCGCATCATGGCCTGCGCGCTGCCGGTCGTGGCGGCGGCGTATCTGAACGTCGCCATCTTCCAGGCGACCGACCACTATGAATTGCAGGGCAGCATGAGCATCCCGTACAACGCTTTCCTTGCGATCTTCCTTGTGACGCTGGGCGCAAAGTGGGGCATCAAGGGCGTCGTCATCGCGAGTTCGTGCGCGTGGCTCTTGCAACTTGCCATGAGCATCCCGTATGCGAAGAAGGAACATTATGTCTACCGACCGATGCTCGACCGCAAGGCGGACTACGTCGGAACCTACTTTAAGACCGCGCTCGTCACGGTGCTGACGACGTCGATCTTCCTGTTCTGCTATCTCATCGACACGGCGACCGCCACGGCGCTCAACGACAGCGCCGTCAGCGCGTTCTACTATGCCGATAAGCTCTTCACCCCGCTCACGACCAGCGTGCTCTACAGCATCAGCGCGGTCATGTTCCCGCGCTTTAACCGCGAGTTCACGAAGGAGGACTCGAAGGGGTACCTCGGCTACATCTGGAACGTGACGGAAAATACGCTGCTTTTCATCCTGCCGGTCTGCGCGATGATGTGCGCGTTCGGCACGGATATCATCCGCGTCATCTTTGAAAGCGGCAGCTTCACCGCCGAGTCGACCGAGATGACGGGCAGCATCTTCGCCCGCTACGCGCTCGGCATGAGCGCCTTCGCCGTGCTCGACCTTTTGAACAAGGCCTACTACGCGATGAAAAAGACGCTGGTGCCGCTGCTCATCAACCTCGGCGTGCTGGTGCTGAATCTCATTTTGAACCGCGTGTTCTACACCGATACCGGCGTCGCGCTGGCAACGTCGCTTGCGCTGACGATCGGTGCCATCGCGATGACGATCCAGCTCTTCCACGGGACGAAGATCGTGCGCCTGGTGCCGCTCCTCAAGGGCCTTGCCGCCACGGCAGCGATGGCGGTCGTCCTCTACGGCGGGCGTTCGCTTCTTGTCGCGGCGGATGACAGCAAGCTGATGCTCGTCGTCAAGTGCGGCCTGACGGGCGTTGTGGGGTGCGTTATTTACGTGCTGGTCAGCATGATTTTGAAGCAGAAAATCATTGCTGATACGATTAAGAAGTTCAAAAAGTGATACTTTTTGGGATTTATCCCCACACCGTGTGGGGACGCGGCAAAGGGGGCCATTCTCTCACGTGAGAGAATGGCCCCCTTAAACCTCCAAGAGAACGCGAGGGGAGTTCCCCTCGACCCCCGACATTGGCAGTCTGTAGCTTGAAGAACTGCACGCGCTGCGCAATGTAAGTGCGGTGTACATGGCTTCGCCACCCAAGGCATACGCTACCGCGTAGACACCACATGTAGTGTTTTCTTGAATCGGATAGCACTACATCTTGACGAATTACAAGTTTCTTGTTAAGATTGGGGTTACCAGAACAACACGAAATGGGGGTCTTACTGGTGGAAGAAAAAGCCTTAGAATGTCAAATTGCGGTCATGCTGCGCTTGATTGGCGTGCAGCCGAACGTGCGGGGCTGGCGGTACATCGTGGACGGTGTAAAGCTGGTCGCAGCGGACGAAGAGCTCGCGCACCACATGACAAAAGAGCTGTATCCGGCCATCGCAGCCAAGCACGACACGACAACCTCAAGGGTCGAGCGCTGCATCCGGCACGCGATAGAATGGGCCTACACAAACGGCAATCCGGACATGCTCAAGCACTATCTCGGGAACATTGCAGCCTATGACAAGGGCAAGGCGACGAACGCTGCGTTCATTGCGGGGCTGGCGTCATGGTGCAGGGAATGACGGAAGCGGAAGCGAAACGGCAGCAGCAGCGGCGAGCGTGGGACGCGGAACACCTGCGTTCTATCGGGACCAAGCTAACGCCGGTGGAGCTGGCCCGTCTCGACGCATACTGCTTCCGGATACGGACCACGCGCTATTCGCTGCTGCGCACATTAGTCCTCGAAGAGCTTGCAGCGTATGAACGGGAGAACCGCGCAACGCTCGACGCCCCACGTGCCGCCCCCTGAGACGGTCGCAGAGCGCGACAAGGCCGCAGGGCGTGTCCCGTGACCTGGAAGAAAATCGTCGCGCAGCGCGCAGCAGCAGCCCGGCGGCAGCGTTCGTCTCGCCCGGGATGGATACTGCTGCCTGCGGTCTTCAAATCAAGCCCCCCTTCGTTTGTGGAAAACTCTGTGGATAACACGCCCGTCAAGGGCTTCGCAAGTGGCCTGTCGGCCACCCTTGACAGGCGTGTTGCTGTGCGGGTATCAAACGAAAGGGGGCTTCGATTATGAAGACCAGAAGAAACCTGTCCGCATCCATCCCGAACGAGACACGAAAGGCCGTCTATGCCCGTGATGGCTACCGCTGCGCGCTGTGCGACGACACGCACGGCTTGCAGATTCATCACATCGTTCATCGCAGCTGCGGCGGCAATGACACGCCCTGCAACCTCATCACGCTATGCTGGCGCTGCCATGCGGAAGCGCACGGCACGTGGGTCGCCGAACGTCACGCGGTTCGCCCGCCGCACACCGCAGAAGAGCGCTATGCGGCCTACCGGATGCTGCAAGACGAATACGAGCAGCTGTGCGTCGAATACGTCAGCGACTACTACGCCGAACGCGGGGAAGAGTGGTGGCCCTATAAATAGGGCCCCCACTTCCGCCGCGTGACGGTAGCTCGCGGCGGAGACTGTGGGTGCATGGGGGATTCTCGCGGCTGCCGTGGGGGGCGCCGTCGCGGCCTGCGCCCCCCCGTTGCCGCTCGTTGTGCTGCCGCCTGATGGCGTCAGCACTCTTCGGTATGCGCGCGGCCCCGTCCCGCCGAAACGGCGGGCCGCGGCCCTCATCGGCTTTGCCCCTTTTCCGCTGCCGCCGCCCCCGCTTGCGCAGATGGCGTCGTCAGCGGGGGGCAAAAGCCTGCGCGCCCGCTGCGGGGTTCCGCTGCGCCCCCCTGTGCCCTTGCTGCGCCGTCTCGCGCGGCAGCGGCGGCGGGCGGCCCCTCCGGCAGGCTCCCGCCATCCCATTTTTTTGGAGTGGTGGCGGTTGGCTCCTCCGGGGCCACTCCGCCGCCGTCGCCCCGTTCGCCGGTCTTGCTGCGGGCAACCAAGGTAGGGGGGGCTTGCTCCAGCGGCCTTTGGCCGCCGCGCCGCTGCGGCGGCGCGCCCCTCCGCTCCAGCCCCGCCCCCCGGTTTTGGCCCCGGGGCGGGGCTATTTTGTTTTCGCTGCGGCGGGTTTGGGGATTGCGCCGCCTGCGGGCGGCGCTAGAGGTCTACCGAGCTGCACGCGCTGCGCAATCGGGTGCGGTGTACATGGCTTCGCCATGAATCCCTGCGAGTCGTGATCTGACAGCAACCGCGCCTTACTGTCGTGAGGCGCGAGTGACGTTTTCTCGGCGGCAGACTGCTTGCGAAATAGCGGCATTGCTGCGCTTGCCGCATTGTGGAGACTGGAGGTAGACGGAAATTAGGCTGTACTTCTACAAGATGGGCAGAGCGGCACCCGCAAGGGGTGCGCCGCATCCATAAGGCAGCAGAGCCGCCAACGGCTGCGCAACAGCGGATGATAGGAGCAGAGGCAAATCGTATAGCAGCTTCAAACGCGGCAATGCCGCGCTCCCTGCACGGCGCAGGGAACAAAAGGCCCGCCTGCAAACGCAGGCGGGCCTTTCTTATCACCTTTTGGAAAAAGCGGCTATCTCTTAGTACATGCCGCCCATGTCGCCCATGCCGGCGCCGGGAGCGGCCGGTGCGGGGGGCTCGGGCTTGTCAGCAACGAGCGCCTCGGTGGTCAGCACCATGGAACTGACGGACGCAGCGTTCTCCAGCGCGGAGCGCGTGACCTTTGCGGGGTCGACAATACCGGCGGAGATCATGTCGCAGTAGACTTCCTTGTAAGCATCGAAACCGTAGCCGACCTTGCCGCTGGTCTTGATCTTCTCAAGAACGACGCTGCCGTCGATACCGGCGTTGGCCGCGATCTGACGGATGGGCTCCTGCAGGGCCTTGACGATGATCTGGACACCGGTCTTCTCATCGCCCTCGACCTCGCTGATGAGCTTTTCCACAGCGGGAACGGCATTGACATAGGCAGTGCCGCCGCCGGCGACGATGCCCTCTTCCACAGCCGCGCGGGTCGCATTGAGCGCGTCCTCGATGCGCAGCTTCTTTTCCTTCATCTCGGTCTCGGTCGCAGCGCCGACCTTGATGACGGCCACGCCGCCGGCGAGCTTGGCAAGGCGCTCCTGCAGCTTCTCCTTGTCGTATTCGCTGGTGGTCACGCCGATCTGGGCGCGGATCTGCGCCACGCGGTCAGCGATGGCCTGCTTGTCGCCGGCACCGTCGACGATGGTGGTGTTCTCCTTGGTGACCTTGATCTGGCGGGCACGGCCGAGCATGTCGATCGTGGTGTTCTTGAGCTCGTAGCCAAGCTCTTCGGAGATGACCTGGCCGCCGGTCAGGATGGCGATATCCTGCAGCATTTCCTTACGGCGATCGCCGAAGCCGGGCGCCTTGACGCACACAACGTTCAGCGTGCCGCGCAGGCGGTTGACGATCAGGGTGGAGAGAGCCTCACCCTCGACGTCCTCGGCGATGATGACGAGCTTCTTGCCGCTCTGAACGAGCTGCTCGAGGATCGGGAGAATGTCGGAGATGACGGAGATCTTCTTATCGGTGATCAGCAGGTAAGCGTCGTCGATGACGGCTTCCATCTTCTCGGTATCGGTGACCATGTACGGGGTGATGTAGCCGCGGTCGAACATCATGCCCTCGACGACCTCGCTGTAGGTCTCGGCGGTCTTGGACTCCTCGATGGTGATGACGCCGTCGGCGCTGACCTTCTCCATGGCCTCGGCGATCAGCTTGCCGATGAATTCGTCACCGCTGGAGACGGTACCGACGCGGGCAATGTCGTCCGTGCCGTTGACCTTCTGGGAGTTGGCCTTGATGGCGGAGACAGCAGTCTCAACGGCTTTGGCCATGCCCTTCTTCATCACGACGGGGTTTGCACCGGCGGCGAGGTTCTTCAAGCCCTCACGCACCATGGCCTGCGCCAGCAGCGTTGCGGTCGTGGTGCCGTCGCCCGCGACGTCGTTCGTCTTGGTGGAAACTTCGCGCACGAGCTGCGCGCCCATGTTCTCGAACGGATCGTCGAGCTCGATCTCCTTGGCGATGGTCACGCCGTCGTTGGTGATCAGCGGAGCGCCGAACTTCTTGTCGAGAACGACGTTGCGGCCCTTGGGGCCGAGGGTGACCTTGACGGTATCAGCAAGAACGTTAACACCGGCCTCAAGCGCCTTGCGCGCCTCTTCGCCGGACTTAATCAGCTTAGACATAAGAGTGTACCTCCATTAGAAATTTCGCGGAACGCGAAAATAATTTAAATCATTTTTGCCGCGACATGCGCGTGGCAAAAATACTTTGACCCAGCCGCCTTGGGCGGCGTCGCCAGTCCGCAGACTGGCGGTGGGGAATCCAAAGGGGGAGCCTGCTCCCTCTTTGCGAGTCTTACTCGACGATGGCCAGGATGTCGCTCTGACGGACGACGACGTACTCCTCGTCATCGAGCTTGACCTCGGTGCCGGCATACTTGCTGGTGATGACCTTGTCGCCGGGCTTGACGGTCATCACGACGTCGTGACCGTCCACCATGCCGCCGGGGCCGACGGAAATGACTTCGGCAACGGAGGGCTTCTCCTTGGCGCTGGCGGTCAGGATGATGCCGCCCTTGGTGGTCTCTTCGACCTCGACCATCTTGAGGATGACGCGGTCAGCAAGCGGTGTGAGTTTCATGGCTTGGTGCCTCCTTGTATATTTTAAAAATTTTAACGGTTTCAGGCGGGTTAGCACTCAAACTTGATGAGTGCTAACCAACGGTGCTATCATAGCGCACTGTCAAGACATTTGCAAGGGGTATTTGGGATTTTTTCAAAAATTCACAGCTTATTCAAAATCTCCTCCGCCCGCTTGCGTCCGCTTTTCCACCGGAAAGGCGAAAGAGGTCGAATGCCGCAGCATTCGACCTCTTTTGCCATTTATTTCGTTATTGAGCTGCCGCGTTACCGCGCCGTCGCGTCCGGATCGCAGCCCTTGGGCGCGAAGAAATTGACCTTCTTGTCCGCGAGCTTGAGCGTCACGCACTGGGAGTGCATGCTCTCGCCGTCAAGGCAGGTCGTGAGGTCGCCCTCGAGCGCCTCGATGCGCACGACCTTCGCTGTCGAGACGCGGATGATGTCCTGCGGCAGCTTTTTGTAGTCGCCCGCGCTGTAGCCGCCGAAAAGCGTCGCAAAGCGTGCCTTGCTGACGTTCTTGACGAGCACCGTATGTAAGACGCCGTCGGTCATGCGCGCCTCGGGCACGGGGGTAGAGCCGCCGCCGTAGTAGCGGCCGTTGCACATCGAAACGAGCGCGAACGTGTCCTCGATCACCTCGTCGTCGAGCGTGACGCGCCATCTGCGGCCGATTTTGCGGAAAAGGAAGTTCACCGCGACGCTGGCTAAATAGCTCCCGCGGCCCGAGAGCATCGGCGACGCGCCGAACTCGTGTACGCTCTCGGCGATGCGCGCGTCGATGCCTGTGCAGGCGATCGTCAGGCAGTATTTGCCGTTGCAGTCGATGAGGTCGAGCGGTGTCACGTCACCGTTCCACAGGTTTTCCGCGTCAAGAAACAGCGGCTCGGCGTCCTTACCGAAGTTTTTAAGGAAATCGTTGCCCGTGCCGATGGGGATGCAGGTCATCGCGGCGTTGGGAAAGCCCGCGATGCCGTTGGCGATCTCGTTGACCGTGCCGTCGCCGCCGCAGGCGTAAAAGCGGACATAGTCGCCCGTCTCCGCAATCGCGCGCGTCAAAGCCGTCGCATGCCCGCGCGACTTGGTGAGCATGCACTCAACGTCCAAATTGTGGTTCTTTTTCAGCGCCTCGGCCATCGTGTAGACGCGCTGACGGCTGTCCTTCTTCCCCGCTGCGGGGTTGATGATAAAAATGTGCTTCAAGAAGCTCACTCCTATGCAGTTTGCTATTTTCAATATACCGCAGGTCATTTGAAAATGGAATGGGCAGAGTGTTAAGAGATTGTAAAGAAGTTGACTGTTTGCCGCACAGGTGCAGCGGGGGTATCCCTGCGCCGCGCAGGGGTGCGAATCAAAGGGGCCATTCTCTTTCGCAAAAGAGAATGGCCCCTTTGGAACCCCAAGAGAAAGGCTTGGATTGGCAGTCTCGAGCTTGAACATCCTCTATGCCTCTGGAATGGGAATACCTGCGCGCGGCGTTGCCGCGTTTAGCATTGCTATACGATTTGTCTCTGCTCCTACTATCCGCTGCCGCTCTGCTGATCTTGTAGGAGTACAGCCTAATCACCGTTTATCGCCAGTCCCTACAATGCGGCGAGCGCAGCAAAGCCGCATTTCGCAGGCAGTCTGCCGCCAGACAAACGTCACTCGCGCCTCACGGAGTAAGGCGCGGCTGCAACACGTAACGACTCGCAGAAGATTCATGGCGAAGCCATGTACACCGCACCTGATTCCGCAGGCCGAGCAGCTCTTCAAGCTACAAGCTACCAATGTCGGAGGTCAAGGGGCAGCGCCCCTTGCGTTCTCTTGGGGGTCTAAGGGGGCCATTCTCTCACGTGAGAGAATGGCCCCCTTTGTCCGCTCCCCTGCGCGGCGCAGGGGAATAAGGAGCAGCGCTGGCGCGCTGAAATTTCAGATGCTCAAACCATTGAGCCTGCACAATGTATTGACCACCGCAAAAATAATGACCGCGCCGAGGTTGGCGGTCGTATTATCCTGGTCGAACCGCGGGGAGATCTCGCAGATATCAAACCCGCGGACCTTGCGCGTGCGCAGCACATGCTTGATGAGCGGCAGCACGATCTCGGGGTCGAGGCCGAGCGACTGCGGCGCGCTGACGCCCGGGGCAAACGCGGATGAGAAGACGTCCGAGCAGACGGTGATGTACGTGTCGTCGCACTGGTAGAGGAACTGGTCCATGCGCTCAAGGATGGACTCTAAGTTCGAGGCCTGTAAATCTTTCGCGAGCACATAGTCGACGCCGAGCTCCTCGGCCTTTTTGAAGAGGCTCACGGTGTTGCTGTGCTGCTGGATGCCGATGGGGAAATAGTGATACGGTGTGCCCTCGGCCTTGCAGACATCCGCCATCTGGCGGAACATCGTGCCGGAGGAGTTGCCCATGTCGTACGGGCGCAGATCGAAGTGCGCGTCAAAGTTGACGATGCCGAGCTCCGGCGTCTTGCCCTTGTCCTTTAAGAAGTTATGCTGGCCCTGGAAGTGGCCGAACGTCGTCTCGTGGCCGCCGCCGAGCACGATGGGGAACAGGTTCCGGCGCAGAATTTCCTCCACGGCGCAGCCCAGCTCGCGCTGGCCCTCTTCGAGCGAAATTTCATCGCAGATGATATCGCCCGCGTCGTAGAGCTTGACCTCCTGCGAGAACGTGCACGGAAGGCCCGACATCTGGCCGCGCACAAAGTCCGGCGCGAGCGCCGTGCCAGTGCGGCCCTTGTTGCGCGCGACGCCCTTGTCGCTGCAAAAGCCGATAAACGCAAAACCAAGCTTGCCGGTGAACGGCGCGCTGCCGTCGTTCAGGTCGATGGGCTGCACCCACTGGTGCCAGCGAAACGCGTCGTAATCGGTCTCGCTGTCGATGCGCCCTTTCCAGCTGTCCATGGCACTGACATAATGATCCAAAAGCATATCTGATCGCACTCCTTTACTGTCTTTCTGATCGTGGTTTTCTTATTCATCCAGCTTGAGGACAGCGAGGAACGCCTCTGTCGGCACCTGCACGGTGCCGAGCGAGCGCATTTTCTTTTTGCCCTCCTTCTGCTTTTCGAGCAGTTTCTTCTTTCGGCTGATATCGCCGCCGTAGCACTTGGCCAAAACGTCCTTGCGCATGGCCTTGACGGTCTCGCGCGCGATGATGCGCCCGCCGATGGCCGCCTGAATGGGGATCTCAAAGAGCTGGCGGGGAATGTTGTCCTTGAGCTTTTCGCACAGCTTTCTCGCGCGGGCGTAGGCCTTGTCGCGGTGCGCAATGAACGACAGCGCGTCCACCTGATCGCCGTTGAGCAGGATATCGACCTTGACGAGCTCGCTCGGGCGGTAGCCGGAGAGCTCGTAGTCGAGCGAGGCGTAACCCTTGGTGTTGGCCTTGAGCGTGTCGAAAAAGTCGTAGATGATCTCGTTGAGCGGCATTTCGTAATGCATCTCGACAAGGTAGGTGTCGAGGTACTGCATGTCCTTGAACTCGCCGCGGCGGTCCTGACACATCGGCATGATATTGCCGACGTAATCGGGCGGCGTGACGATCGTCACCTTGACGTAGGGCTCCTCGGCGTGCTCGATGTGCGCGGGGTCGGGGTAGTTGTGCGGGTTGTCGACGCGCACCATCGTGCCGTCGGTCTTGTATACCTCGTAGATGACGCTCGGGAGCGTGGTGACGAGGTCTAAGTCAAATTCGCGCTCCAAGCGCTCCTGAATGACCTCCATGTGCAGCATGCCGAGGAAGCCGCAGCGGAAGCCGAAGCCCAGCGCGACAGAGGATTCCGGCTCGAACGTTAAGCTCGCGTCGTTGAGCTGCAATTTTTCCAGCGCGTCGCGAAGATCGGGATACTTGCTGCCGTCCTCGGTGTAAATGCCGCAGTAGACCATCGAGCGCACCTTGCGGTAGCCCGGCAGCGGTTCGCTCGCGGGATGCTCGACGCCTGTGACCGTGTCGCCGATCTGCGTCTCATGCACGTCCTTGATGCTTGCGGTGAAGTAGCCGACCTGACCGGCCTCTAACTGCTTCGCAGGCTCCAGACCCAGCGGGCGCATCAAGCCGCATTCGAGCACCTTGAACGTTGCGCCCGTGGCCATCATCTTGACCTCCATGCCGGGCTTGATCGTGCCCTGCTTCAAGCGCATGTAGACGATAACGCCGCGGTAGGCGTCGTAATAGCTGTCGAAGATCAGCGCCTGAAGCGGCGCGTTCGGGTCGCCCTGCGGGCAGGGAAGGTTCTGCACGATGTCTTCGAGCACCGCGTCGATGTTGATGCCCTGCTTGGCGGAGATTTCGGGCGCATCCTCGGCGGGAATGGCTAAAATGTCCTCGATCTCCTGCTTGACGCGCTTGGGGTCGGCGGCGGGCAGGTCGATCTTGTTGAGCACGGGGCGAATTTCAAGGTCGTGCTCCATCGCGAGATACGTGTTTGCGAGCGTCTGTGCCTCGATGCCCTGCGAGGCGTCGACGACGAGCAGCGCGCCCTCACACGCCGCGAGCGAGCGCGAGACCTCGTAGTTGAAGTCGACATGGCCCGGCGTGTCGATCAAATTGAGCGTGTAGACCTGCCCGTCGGCGGCGGTGTAATCGAACGTGACGGCGCGGGCCTTGATCGTGATGCCGCGCTCGCGCTCCAAGTCCATGTTGTCGAGGATCTGGTCCTCCATCTCGCGCGCAGAAACGGCGTTGCACTTTTCAAGAAGCCGATCCGCCAGCGTCGACTTGCCGTGGTCGATGTGTGCGATGATGGAAAAATTTCGGATGTTCTTTTCGTTCATAGCTGTTGCTCCTGTTTGTTGTCGGCAAGGCGACGCCGCGCGCCAAATGGCGCGTCCAAGCGTTTTGCCCTCGGGCAAAACCTTGCCGCAGGGGAAATTCTTATTTCCTGCCGAGCAGGGAATTCGTCTTTTCTTCGGTGCTGTGGAGTACCTGCGTCACGCTCTGCATGAGGCCGGGGTAGAGGGACGCGAGCGCTTCATCCTCCATAGAGGCGAACGCGCCGTCCTTTTCGGAAAGCTGCGCGAGCGAGGAGACGTAGGCGATGTAGTCCGCGCGCATCTGCGCATCTACCGCGCCGGACTGGTAGGCCGTGGCGTCTAAGCCGAAGTACCCCTCTTTCCCGCCGCTTGCGCGGTGCAGCGCGCGGTAGAGCTGGTAGAACGCGCCGCCAAGGTAGCTTCCTGCCGACGTGATGAGCGTGCGGTCGTTCGTCTTGCCCAGCAGCTCGAAGAGGACGCCCGCGGTGTTGACGAGCATCTTCTTTTGCAGCGTGGCGGCGATGCTGCCGCGCAGCGTGCCCTTTTCATCGCTCGAATCGTAGAGCGATTCGGCGTCGATCATGCCGCCGTCGCGATCGAGCGTGCGCCCGAGCAGATAGTCCGCCGAGACGTGGTAGTAATCGCACGCCTTTTTGACGAACGCGAGCCCCGGCTCGCGGATGCCGTTTTCATAGTGGGACAAAAGCGCCTGCGAAATGCCGAGCTCTTTCGCGGCCTTGCGCTGGGAGATCCCCTTTTCCTGCCGCAGCAGGGCAAGGGTGCGGGAAAAGTCAGCATTCATGGCAATAACCTCGTCAAATAAAATACGGTAGGTTATAGTATAGTCTATTGATAACCGCTTGTAAATTAAAAATTTGCGCTGATTTGCCGTTTTGCGCAAAAAAATCGGGCGCGGCAATTTCGCCGCGCCCCAAAAACGGAGGAGAAAAAACAATGGACTAAATGAGTACGCTGAGTAACCATGCCAGCGCGATGCCGCCCGCGCCGATGCAGCCCCACAGCGCGGGCGAGCCGCGCCTAAAAAAGCTGCGCTTGCTGCATGTCGCCGTGCGGCCGCAGGTGCGCGCCACGCGGCAGGCTTCGTCTACCAATCGCTGCGCCGTGACGCCGTTTCGGTTCATGGCGTCGTTGCGCACGATGAAAATGGCCTGTTCAAAAAGCTCCGTATCCGGCGAGTCGACCACGATCACTCTCCGCGATGTTCCCTTGACCATATTGAAAGCAGCACCTCCCGATGGAAAAACATTCTGCCTCCAGTATGCCCGCCGCGGCGGGCGCTATACGGGAAGAGCGAAAATTTTTGCTGCGTTCAGACCGCCTGCGCGCCGCCCGAATCCTCGGGAATGTAGAGCGCCAGAACACCAGCGTCGTCCGTGCCGCCGCGCTTTTCCATACTGTCGGCCAAGATCGCCGCGACGAGCTGCTGGGGATCATGCCCCTCCCAGCCTGCAAGCAGGTTTTGCAGCCATTCGTCGTCTAAGCTGTCGGCCACGCCGTCGGAGAGCATTACGAAAAAGCACCCCGGCGAGAGCTTGATATGCGTCGCCTCCGGCGGGGGCGAGCCCTCCTGCAAGCCCGCGGGCAGGCACGAGCAGGTCACGCGGCGCACCGTGCCGCCGCGCTTTAGATAGCTCGGCGCCGCGCCGTACTTGTAGAGCTCGCCCTCGAGCGTCTGGAGCGAAAGCGTCAGCAGGTCGACTGTCGTAAAGCTGTCGGTCGACTCGGCGCGAAGAGACAATGCGCTGTTGAGCGTCTTGAGCGCGGGCGGCGCGTCGATGCCCGCGCTCAGAAAGCGCTCCAGCAGCCGCGCGGCCATCGACGATTCGCGCTGCGCGGCCTCGCCGCAGCCCATGCCGTCGGAGAGCAGCAGGCAGAGCGTGCCGTCCTCGGTCTCAAAGTGGGCGGCGCTGTCGCCGCTCACGCGTTCCCCGCGCTTGGGGCGCAGCGAAAGACCGATCTCATAAGAATGCACCGGCTGCGTCGATACGGGGCGCAGCGCGCCGTCCGCCGCGCTCTGCATGAGCTCGGAGAGCTGGGCGTACTGCGACGCGGCCTTCGCGCGGTCGTCCTCCAGCAGCCGCCGGTACTGCCGCCGCAGAAGATAGGCGCGCAGCTCGCCGTTCACGGCCGACAAGAACGACGAAAAATGGATGCACCGCTCGGAAAAGTACGAGGGGAAATCCTCGCCCCTGCCCTGCCCGCGGCGCAGCAGCGCCGCCGTCGCGTCATTGAGCGCGGTATAGGTGCGCTGATACTCCTTTTCCCAGCAGTAGCTGCACAGCGCACAGCCGCGGCAGACCTTTTCCGCCGCGCGGTCGAAGATGGCGGCGGGATTTTCCTCCGTCATCGTGCGCGGACGGGCGATGCTGTCGTAAAGCTCGCGCAACGCCGCGGCAGAGGCCGCGATCTTTCTGCGCACGGCAGCGTCCTCCTGCGCGGCCTCGTCGCTGCAAAGGCGCTTGCCGCGCAGGAACCGCGACGGGATCAGCAGGAATAACAGCGTCGCCGCCAGCCCCTCGTAGAGCAGCACAAGCCCCGCGTGCGCGTTCATCGGCAGGGCAAAGCACAGAATGCTCAGTGCAAACCACAGCGCCGAGGCCACGCGGTTGCCCCGCGCTGTGACGTTCACCAGCACCGCGGAAAACGCATATGACGCCGCGTGGACAAAGCTGCCGCCCCCCGCGCCGAGGTCCATCCCCAGCCCGATGCACAGCGCCGCCGGAATGGCGAACGCGCTGCCGCGCTCAAAGGCGAACAGCAGCACCGCCAGCATCGAGAGGATGCGACCCGGCGCAAAGCCGTCCGCGGTTTCGAACGAGGATGCGGCCATCAGCACGCCGAGCAGGATGAAAAGCGGCGCGTAGGGGTGGTCCTCCTTTTCCTTGTCGCCGGTCGACAAAAGCGCGCGGCCGCTCATCGCGCCGAGCGCGCACAGCAGCAGCGCCATCAGGCAGTTTGCCGCCTCGCCCACGCCGTCGCGTAAGACGTAGACAAACTCGACGGAGAACATCATCCCCGCGCACAGCAGCGGCAGAAACGCCCGCTTTTTGTAGAGTTTCAGATCGAAAAACGCGTTGTTCGCCGTGAAGATCAGAACGCCCGCGGCGAAGGTCCTAAGTGCGTGCGAAAACGGCAGAAACAGCACAGCGCCCGCCGACGCGCCGATCAGCGCGCTCACCCCCCGCAATCCTGCGCCCGATGCGCCGATCATGCCGAGCGCGAGCGGCGCGTAGCCGCCGAACACCTGCGCAAGCGCAAGCGCGAACGAGAGCGCAAAGCGCAGCACGCAGTCGATGACCTTTCCGGACCATTCCTTGCTTTTGAGCAGCTCGATCACCTTCACAGCCTGTCCCCTCCCTGTGCGTCGATTTATTGTGTCGGGGATTATTGTAAACGAGCGGAAAGAAAAAGCCTGTCGGGAAATACACGCGCAAAAAAAAGAACCGGCAGTTTTGAAAACTGCCGGTTCTCTCGTTCACGTTGATGCTTATTTGACGATCATTTCTGCCTCGCGGGCGTTTTGCGCGATCATGTCGTGCAGCTCCTGCGTGGAGGAGAACTTCTTCTCCTCGCGCAGATAGTCGAAAAAGTCGAGCTGTAATTTCTGCCCGTACAGGTCGCCGTCGAAGCCGACAAGATACGTCTCGATCGTCACGGTGTTCTTGTCGCTCACCGTCGGCCGCACACCGACGTTCGTTACGCCCACACATGTCTCACCATTCGGCAGATGCGCGCGCGTGGCGTACACGCCGCGCTTCAAGGCGATGATGTGCTCTTCGGGGATGAGGTTTGCCGTCGGGAAAAGGGCTTTTTTGCCGATGCCCTCGCCGTGGCGCACCGTGCCCTCCACGGAAAAATAATGGCCGAGAAATTCCGCGGCGCGCCTGACCTCGCCCGCTTCCAGAAGCGAGCGGATATAAGTTGAAGAGACGGTCACACCGTCTTTTTCGACGCGCGGGATGATGTCGCAGCCGAGGCCGTGGGCGGCGCAGTAACTTCTGAGCTTTTCCACATCGCCCTCATTTTTGTGGCCGAAGCGGAAGTCGTGTCCCGCGACAAGGTGCACCGCGTGGTACTTCCTGACGAGAAGCTCAGAGATAAAGTCCTCCCACGGCATGGTCATCATGTTCCGGTCGAACGGCTCGACAAAGACCTCCTGCACGCCGTATTGTGTGCGGATGATGTTTGCGCGCTCAGACGGCGTTGTCAGCAGCGGCACGGGCTTTCCCGTGACGAATTCACGCGGCGAGCGGTCGAACGTGAACGCCGCGGAGCGGCAGCCGCGCTCCTGTGCGCGGCGCACCGCCATTTTGAGCAGTTCGCCGTGCCCGATATGCACCCCGTCGAAAAAGCCCAGGGCGATGACTGTGGATTCATTCATAGTTTCGGTTTCCTTTTTGCGTCAGCGTCACACGCTGAAAAAATTTCGTTTCGAGGTGAGCGTGCCGTCCTTCGCCTCCGACAGGGCAAGGAACGCCCCGTCGCGCCCGTAGACGCGGTACAGCCCATTGGGGAGCTTTGCGCGCAGGGGATTGCCGCAGAGGCACTTGCGCTCCTGCTCGGCGCTCGGGATGGTGTAGGCCGGATACTGCCGGAACAGGCTGTCCGTGGGGCGGAGCAGGGCCTCGCCCTCGCGCTGCACGTCCTCGAGCGTCACGGCCTCGTCGATGCGAAAGTTCGACGCTTCCGTGCGGCGCAGCGCTGCCATGCAGCCGCCGCAGCCGAGCGCCTGACCCAAATCGTGGCACAGCGTGCGGATGTAGGTGCCCTTCGAGCAAACGATGCGCAGGGCGTACTGTCCGTTTCCCAAATTCTGCGTCAGCGCAAGGTCGAAGATCGTGATCATGCGCGGCTTGCGCGCGACCTCACGACCCTGGCGGGCGAGGTCGTAGAGCTTCTGGCCGTTTACCTTGATGGCCGAGTACATCGGCGGGATCTGCTCGATCTCGCCGAGAAAGCGCGGCAGCGCCGCGCGCACCTCGTCCTCCGTGACGGTCACGGCGCGCTTTTCGAGCGTTTCGCCGGTCGTATCCTGCGTGTCGGTCACAAGGCCGAGCTGTAAAACGGCCTCATAGACCTTTTGCCCGCCCTCGGCAAAGGAGACGGCCTTGGTCGCCTGCCCGACGAACACGGGCAGAACACCCGTCGCCATGGGGTCGAGCGTCCCCGCGTGGCCGACGCGCTTTTCATGCAAAATGCCGCGCAGCTTGGCGCACACATCCATACTCGTCCAGCCCTGGGGCTTATCAATAATTACAATGCCGTTGGGCATAAATGGCCTCCTTTGCGCCAAGCCTTCGGCGCTTTTGCGCCGTACAAGCGTTTTGCCGGCAGGCAAAACGCAGTTCTTTTTCTACTCTCCGCGCACCAAGATATGCGCGTTCATGCGAAAGCCGTATTTCTCGTAGAGGTGGACGGCGTCGTTGCCGTCGACCACCTTGACTTCGATCTTCCGGACGCCGCTGCCCGAAAATACCGCCATCGCCCAGTCCATCAGGGCCTTGCCGTATTTCCTGCCGCGGCACTGCGGCAGAACGACGAGGTAGTCGAGCTTGCCCGTGCCGTCTCCGTGCAGGTCGACTTTGCAGAAGCCGACGATCCCGCTGTCCTCTTCGATGACCGCGATGCGCGAGACGTTTTCTTCCAGCGCCTGTGCAAAAAGCGACAACGTTTTATCATAGGGCCGGCTCGGATAGCTGCCTTTGAAATTCACGGACACGCGGTTGTGGTGCTCGGACAAGGCCTGCACGCACGCGCGCAGGCGCGGCGCTTCGTCCGCCGTGATTTGTCGCAGCGGCGGCAGCCGCTTTTCAAGCAGCACGAGCTGCACACCGGCGATACCGTTAAACGTGCACGGCACGACGCCGATCTCGGCGTAGCCGAGCTTTTGATAGAAGCGGCGGGCGCGCGCATTGCGCGCGTTCGTGTCGATGCGAAGGTACCGGCAGCCGTGCGCGAGGGCATAGCCCTCGTAAAATGCCGCAAACTCGCGGCCAAGGCCGCGCGATTTGGCCTCGGGGTCGATGACGAGCGTGTGCAGCACCATGACCTCGCTGTCCGGCGCGTCATAGCGCCAGTTCGCCCCCGCGTAGGAATCGACCTGCGTTTGGTTGAGAATGGCCGTGCCGACGATCTCACCGTTCTGCTCCTGCACGAAAAGGTCGCCGCGCGTGAGCGCGGCCTCCGCCGTCTCGCGCTCGGGATACACGCCGCGCTGCCAGCCGATCGCGGCCTCGCCGCGCTCCTCTGCCGTGTGGATCTGGTCGTAAATGCGGCACACCGCGTCCAAATCGGCGCGCGCTGCCTTGCGGATCGTGCTCATGCCTCTTCCGCCACCGCTTCGGCGATGGCGTTCAGGATCATGGCGCGCGCGGTCTCATAGTCCGCGTGCTCAATGAGGCAGCCGGACGCCGCGCGGTGTCCGCCGCCGCCGAGGAACGAGCAGGCGAGCGTCGCGTTGACACGCGCGCCTGTGCGCACGCTGACCTTCCACGCGCCGTCCTTCGTTTCCTTCATCGTCACAGCGCAGTCCGTGCCCTCGACCAAGCCGCCGAGGGACGCAAGGTCTTCCATGTCGGCCTCGGAAAGCGCCATGCTCTTTTGTAAGGACTGCGGCACGGCGACGATGACGACGCGGTCCTCGTCGTAGAATTCCATCGTGCGCAGCAGCTCTCCCTCAAGCGCCAGGCGCTTTTTGCTCTTTGTGCGGAAGTGCAGCTTGTTGGCGGCTTTATAGTCGATGCCCGTCTCCATCAGCGCCGCGGCCACGCGGTGCGTGTTCGCCGTGACGTTGGAGTAGACAAAGCAGCCCGTATCGGTCGACACGGCGACATAGAGCGGCAGCGCGACTTCGGGTGTGAGCTGTCCTAATTCCTGCGCGAGCTCGCACAGAATTTCGCCGCAGGCGGCGCACTCGGGATGCACACAGCTCTCCTTGCCGAAGCCCTCGTAGCTCGGGTGATGGTCGATGGCGAGGTCAACGCGCGTTTTGAACATCTCGGCGTTGTCGGGGAACAGGCTCAGCGCGGCGAGGTCGACGGAGACGACCGTCTCATAGTCAAAATCGTCCGCGACCCAATACTGCTCGACGTACTGCTCGAAGTGCTCGGTCGTCTCGCGGTTATAGAGGATGCCCGCGGTCTTGCCCATCTGGCGCAGCATGGCGCACAGCGCCGCAGCGCAGCCGAGCGTGTCGCCGTCCGGACGGCGATGGGTGAGAATGAGGTACTTGTCGTGCGCGCGGAGATATGCCGCGACTTCGGAAACGGTCATTCCTGCTCATCCTCCGTGTTCAGTGTTTCGTTTTCGGGGTTCGCAGGCTTCACCACGCGCGGGTCGCGCAGCATCTCTAAGATGTGCGCGCCGTATTCGATGGAGTCGTCCGCGATGAACTGCAGCTCCGGCGTGTAGCGCAGCGACATGTTCGCGCCCAGCTCGCGCCGGAGATAGCCCGCCGCGCTCTTGAGACCGCGAATGACGTCCTTTTCGAGCGACTTTTCGAGAACGCTCACGTAAATGCGCGAATAGCGCAGGTCGCTCGTCGTGTCCACATGGGTAATGGTCACCATGCCGCTCTGGACGCGCGGGTCCTTGAGCGTGCGGAAGAGCGAGCTGAGCTCGCGCTGGATCTCTTCATTGATGCGTCCAATGCGATTGCTTGCCATTTTTATTCCTCCTTTGAAAAAAGCAGGGGCGGGCGAACGCCCGCCCCTACCTTAAGGCTTCTAAACATTGCGCCGCGCACGGCGCAAAAATCTTGATCTGTATTTCTGACGACCTGTGCGTCAGAAATACACTTTACAGGCTGCAAACGTGCGAGCGCAGCGAGTGCACTGCCGCAGCCTGAATCCTACTCAAAAATTCGCTTCGCGGATTTTTGAAGTCTTACTGCTCGATTTGTTCCATAACGTACGCTTCAACGATATCGCCGACCTTGATGTCGTTGTACTTTTCGAAGCTCAGGCCGCACTCGTAGCCCTGCGCGACTTCCTTGACGGAGTCCTTGAAGCGCTGGAGCGAGGCGAGGTGACCCTCGTGGACGACGATGCCGTCGCGCACGATACGCACGTCGCACGCACGCTGGATCTTGCCGTCGGTGACATAGCAGCCCGCGACGGTGCCGACGGACGAGACTTTGTAGGTCTGGCGAATTTCGGCGTGGCCGATGATGGCCTCGCGGAACTTCGGCGCGAGCATACCCTTCATAGCGGCCTCGATCTCGTCGATGGCGTCGTAAATGACGCGGTACATGCGCATGTCGACATGGTTGCGGGCCGCGCTGTCGCGCGCTGCGGCGTCCGGACGAACGTTGAAGCCGACGATGATAGCGTTGGACGTGGCCGCGAGCATGACGTCGCTCTCGTTGATCGCGCCGACCGCGCCGTGGATGACGCGCACGCGGACCTCGTCGTTGGAGATCTTCTCAAGCGACGCCTTGACAGCCTCGACCGAGCCCATGACGTCCGCCTTGACAATGATGTTGAGGTTCTTCATTTCGCCCGCCTGGATCTGGCTGAACAGGTCCTCGAGCGAGACCTTCGTGATGGGGGCGTTGGCCTTGCGCTTTTCCTCTTCCTTGCGCTGCTCCACGAGCTCGCGGGCAAGGCGCTCGTCGGCGACGGCGTTGAAGTGTGCGCCGGCCTCGGGCACTTCGCCAAGGCCCGTAATCTCGACCGGCACGCTGGGGCCCGCGGTGGTGAGCTTCTGACCCTTGTCGCTCATCATCGCGCGCACGCGGCCGACGGCCGTACCGGCGATGATGATGTCGCCCTGATGGAGCGTGCCGTTCTGGACGAGCAGCGTTGCGATCGGGCCGCGGCCCTTGTCAAGGCGCGCCTCGACCACAGCACCGGACGCGGCACGGTTGGGGTTGGCCTTGAGCTCGGCGACCTCGGCGGTCAGCGCGACCATTTCGAGCAGGTTGTCGATGCCCATGCCGGTCTTGGCAGAGATGGGGCAGACAATGGTGTCACCGCCCCAGTCTTCAGCAACAAGGCCGTACTCGGTCAGCTGCTGCTTGATGCGCTCGGGGTTGGCGTCGGGCTTATCCATCTTGTTGATGGCGACGATGATGGGAATTTCGGCGGCCTTGGCGTGGTTGATGGACTCGATGGTCTGCGGCTTGATGCCGTCCTCCGCCGCAACGACGAGGATGGCGATATCCGTGATCATCGCGCCGCGGGCGCGCATGGAGGTGAACGCCTCGTGGCCCGGGGTATCGAGGAAGGTGATGGGCTTGCCCTTGATCTGCACCTGATAGGCACCGATGTGCTGGGTGATGCCGCCCGCCTCGCCGGAGGCGACGTGGGCATTGCGGATATAGTCGAGAAGGCTCGTCTTGCCGTGGTCGACGTGACCCATGACGACGACGACCGGCGCGCGGGGCTGGAGCTCGTCGGCGCTGTCCTTGTGATCGTCGATGAGCTTTTCCTCGATCGTCACGACGACTTCCTTTTCGACCTTGCAGCCGAGCTCTTCAGCGACAAAGGACGCGGTGTCGAAGTCGATCATCTGGGAAAGGGACGCCATCACGCCGTTTTTCATCAGGCACTTGACGACCTCGGCGCCCGTCTTCTTCATGCGGGAGGCCAGCTCGCCGACGGAGATCTCGTCGGGAATTTTGACGGTCAGCGGCGTCTTCTTCGCGATCTCAAGCTGCAGGCGGCGCATCTTCTCGGCCTCCTCCTGCTTGCGCTTGCCGGAGAACGGCTGCTGACGGTTGTTGCGGTTTCTGTTGTTGCGGAACTTTTCCTTGCTGCCGCGCTCTAAGTCGCGGCGGTCACCGGAGCGCTCGGCCATGTCCTGCAGCTTTTCGTCGTACTTGTCAAGGTTGACGTTCGTGACCTTGCGGGTGTCGACGATCTTCTTTTCCGGCACGCGCGTCGTGGGATGCTGCGTGGCGGTGGACTTGCTCTGCTGCTGCACCGGCTGGGCGTTCTGCTGCGGCTGGGCGGGCTTACCCTGCTGGCCCTGCTGGGGCTGGGGACGGCTGCCGCCGTTATTATTGTTATTTCTCGGCTGGTTCTGGGCATTATTCGCCTTCGGCTGGTTCTGCGCGGGGGCGGGGGCAGCCTTGGGCTCGGGCTTTTTCTGGGGAGCGGACTCGGCGTAGATCGACTCGATCTTCACCTGATGCTTCTGCGTCAGATGCTCGAAGATCAGGTTGACCTCGTCCGCGGACAACACCTGCGAAGGCTTCTTGCTCCCGTCCTCATAGGTACTCAGAACGGACAGAATGTCCTTCGACGTAAGGCCGAAGTCCTTTGCCATATCGGATACCTTGTTCTTGTTCATTGTAGTAGCCAAATTATTGCACCTCCGTGTGTTGTGATCTCTGCTTACTGTCTTTCTTGATGCTGCCCTTGCCCTTCTTCACGGGGCGGGAATGGGCAAAGCGCCTTGCCGCGCGCTGCTTTTCCGCGGCGCGGTGCGCCTTTTCTCTCTCGGCGCGCGTGCGTCCGTGCTTGACCGCGCCTCTCGGGCGCTTGCTCTCGCTCTTTTCCGCGCTCTTGGCCTTTGCGGCGGGAGCGGGCTGCGGCTCTTCCTGATGCGGCTTTTTCTTGCCGGTGCGCACGTTCTTTTCATGCTGTTTGAGTTCCTTGCGGCGCTCGGCGGCGCGGGCCGCCTTGATCGCCAGACGCTTGGCCGCCTCGCCGTAGTGCGCTTCGTCACTTTCCGCCAGCTTTTTCGCGACGGCCTCGGCAAAGCCGATGTCCGTCAGCGCCAGCAGCGCGCAGGATGTGCGCCCCAGCGCTCTGCCGAGGTCCTCCTTCGTCGGCGGGATCTCAAGGCAGATGCACTCGCCCGCCTCGCCGAAGTGGAGCGCGCGGCGGCGCGTGTTGTCCGCCGCATCCGAGGCGATGAGAATGAGCCGCGCGTGCTTGCTTCGTGCCGCCGCGCCGACGGGCTCTTCACCGACCTCCAGCTTTCCGGCCTTTTTGGCAAGGCCGATCAGATTGAGCAGTTTATCCACCGTTTGCCATCTCCTTTTCCATTTCTTCGTAGACGCTTTCGGGGATGGCCGTGTCCAGCGCGCGCTCGAGCGCGCGGGATTTGCGCGCCCGCTTGAGGCATTCGCTGTTCGGGCAGACGTAAGCGCCGCGCCCGGGCTTTTTGCCCGTAAAGTCGAGCGACACCTCGCCTTGCGGCGATTTGACGGCGCGGATGAGCGCGCGTTTGTCCTTCATCTCGCGGCAGCCCACACACTGGCGCTGCGGGATCTTCTTTACTTTTTGCATGAGCCGCCCTCCTCTTTGGCGCTTTCAGCGCCTCGGACTTTTTTGCGCCGCGCACGGCGCAAATGAACTGAAATCGTTTTTACCGGCGACCGGTGCGTCAGTAAAAACACTTCTCGCCCCGCAAGTGTGCGAGCGCAAGCGAGTGCGCGCAGCGGGGTGCAAATTGAAGCTCAAAAATGTGCCTATGCACATTTTTGAAGATCACTCTTCTTCGCGATAGCTCTCGGGCTTGATGTCGATCTTGTAGCCGACAAGGCGCGCGGCTAAGCGTGCGTTCTGCCCCTCCTTGCCGATGGCAAGGGAAAGCTGATCGTCGGGCACGATGACGCGGCAGGCCTTGCCCTCTTCGGCAAGGCGCACGTCGACAACGTCCGCCGGAGCGAGCGCCGCGGCGATGTACTCCGCGGGATCGTCGCTGTACTTGATGATGTCGATCTTTTCGCCGCGCAGCTCTTCGACGATGCTGTTCACGCGCTGGCCGTGGGGGCCGACGCACGCGCCGATGGGATCAACGTTCTCGTCGTTGCTCCACACCGCCATCTTCGTGCGGGAGCCCGCCTCGCGGGCGATGGAACGGATCTCGACCGTGCCGTCGTAGATCTCGGGCACTTCAAGCTCGAAAAGGCGCTTGACGAGACCCGGATGCGTGCGGGAAATCACGACCTGCGGGCCTCTCGACTGGCGGCGCACGTCGACAAGGTAGACCTTGATGCGCTGGCCCTCGATGAGCGTCTCGCCCTTGACCTGCTCGCCGGCGAGAAGAATGGCGTCTGTCGCTTCCGTGCCGGTGCCGATGCGAAGGGACGCATTGCCCGTGCGGGGATCGATGCGCGTGACGACACCGGTGAGAATTTCATGCTGCTTGGAGTTGTATTCGTCGTAGACCATGCCGCTCTCGGCTTCGCGCAGGCCTTGGATGATGACCTGCTTGCCGTTGCCCGCGGCGATGCGGCCGAATTCGATGTTGTCGACGGGAATGTTGACGATATCGCCGACATTGTACTTGGCGGAGATGGCCTTCGCGTCATCGAGGCTCATCTGCGTGCCGGGGTTCTCGACCTCATCCACGACTTCCTTCTGCACGAACATCTTGAGCTCGCGCTTGCCCTCGTCCACATCGACCACGACGTTTTCCACGCCCTCGTGGTCGCGCTTGTAGGCGGTGGTGAGCGCCTGAACGATCTTATCCATCATAAAGGTCTGAGAAATGCCGCGTTCCTTTTCCAGCATCGCAAGCGCTGCGAAGATTTCATCACATTTCATGGGTATGCTCCTATTCTGTATAATCAAAGTAATTGGTATTCTTTTTGGTTAAAAGTCGCAGCGCAGGCGCACGAGCGCGACCGCGTCCTTTTCAAAGCGCTTTTCCTCTTCGCCGATGCGAAGCGTGACCGCGCCGTTGTCGTAGCCCGCGAGGTCACCGGAAAATTCCTTGCGCCCGTCCACGGGCTTGTAGGTCTTCAAGAGCACGGGCGAGCCCATGAACTGCTCAAAGTCACCGGGCCGCTTGAGCGGGCGCTCCGCGCCGGCGGACGCGACCTCGAAAATGTAGCTCGACTCGATGGGGTCGGCCTCGTCCAGAATATCACTCAGCGCGCGGGAGATGGCCTCGCAGTCGAGGATGTTCACGCCGCCGTCCTTATCAATGTAGATCCGCAGATACCACTGTCCGGCCTCGCGGACATATTCCACGTCCCAGAGCTTGCAGCCGTTCTTTTCGACCACGGGGAGCGCCAGTTCGCGCACGGTCTCTGTCACTTTCTTCATTGTATCCCTCGCAATCCGTGTTTTTTCCGAAATTTGCAAAAGAAAGAGCGGGCCAAACGGTCCACTCTGCGTTTCCTGCATCCATAACACAAGCATACTATCACACAAAGCTGCGGAATGCAAGCGTTTTTGCGCGCAGTTTGCGGCTTTTTTGAAAAAATTTCCGCTGTTTTTCGTTATTTTTTGCGCGCCGCACCCTTCCCGCTTGCAAAGCGGGGAAAAGTATGCTATAAGGATAGGACTCTGAATAGAGAATGAGAGAGAGGGATATTTTATGGCGCGTTCCGCCACGCTCGATATGACGCAGGGCAGCCTTGGCCGCCAGATCATCGGCTTTTCGCTGCCTCTGATGTTCACTAACCTTTTGCAGATGCTCTTCAGCATGGTCGACCTTGCGGTCGTCGGCCGCTTTTCAAGCTCCGCCGCCATGGGCTCGGTCGGCTCGACCACGACGCTCATCTTCCTGTTCACGGGCTTTCTGATGGGCCTTGGCAGCGGCGTCAACGTGCTTGTCGCCACGCATTTCGGCGCACGCAGCGAGAAAAACGTGCGCGAGTCCGTCCACACGTCGTTTCTTGTCTGTCTGATCGCGGGCTTTTTGATGCTGGCGCTGGGCCTTATCTTTGCCCGCCCGCTGCTCGAGCTTCTGAACACGCGCGACGATCTGATCGACGGCGCGGAGCTGTACCTTCGCATTTACTTCCTTGGCATGCCCGCCGCCGCGCTCTATAACTACGGCAACGGCGTTCTGAATGCCATCGGCGACACGAAAACGCCGCTCATCTTCCTTTCCGCCGCGGGCGTGCTCAATGTCATCCTCGACCTTGTGTTCGTCATCGGGCTCGGGATGTCGACCGACGGCGTCGCGCTCGCGAGCGTGCTCTCGCAGTGCGTGTCCGCGGGGCTCATCATCCGCTCGCTCATGCGCAGCAAGGAGATTTACAGCCTCAGCTTAAAAGAGGTCCGCTTCCACAAGGACAAGGCCATCCACGCGCTGTCTGTCGGCGTGCCGGCAGGTTTGCAGAACGCGATCTTCTCGGTCGCAAACCTCTTCATTCAGGCGGGCGTCAATTCGTTCAGCACCGTCGTCGTCGAGGGCAACTCCGCGGCGGGCAATGTGGATAACCTCGTCTACTCCGTGATGAACGCGTTTTACATCGCCTGTTCGAGCTTTGTCGGGCAGAACTACGGCGCGGGCAAATCGCGCCGCGTGCTCAAGAGCTACCTGCTGACGCTCTGCTATTCCGCAGTAGCCGCAGCGGTGTTCGGCGGGCTGTTCCTGCTGTTCGGGCACCAGTTTCTCTCGCTCTTCACGTCGGAATCCGACGTCATCGAGGCGGGCCTCGCGCGCATCTGGGTCATGTGCTTCTCGTTCCCGATCTCGGCCACGATGGACTGCACCACCGCCGCCTCGCGCGGCCTTGGAAAGGGCCTCGTGCCGATGATCTTCGTGTTCCTCGGCTCGTGCGTGTTCCGCGTGGCGTGGATCTACACCGTGTTCGCCCACTTCCATACGATCCGCTCGCTCTATATGCTCTATCCGTTCTCGTGGGTACTCACGGGCGCGGCGGAGATCGCATACTTTTTGTATTGCTATAAGAAATATGTCAAGCCGCTGGATGCGTCCCACGCAGCGGAATGAAAAAGAGCTGTCCGAAAGGACAGCCCTTTTTTTGCGACCACACTGGGCGCGTGTGCTTTTTCGCGCTTGTGCGAAAAACCCAAAAATTTTCACAGCTTTTGCAAAGCTGCCAAGTTGCGGTTTTTGTAATCCGCGTCCCCCGTCACCTCGCGGAGCACGGTGATCTCCTCGGGCAGCGCGGCGCTGCTTTGCCCGTACTGGAACAGCACGGCCTTTTCTGCGCTGAAGGGGTACACGTCGATCTCGCAGCGGCGGTCGGCGAAGACGAAGCGGTACTTGGTCTTGCGCACGGGCGAGAGCGCCGTGTCGCGCTCTAAGAGGTATTTTTCATACTGCTTTCGCGAGATGGGGCGCTCGGTGTCCCATTTTTCGCCGTTTTCCATGCGATGCTTTTCGGTGTAGAAGTACAGCGTCTCCGCGCCGCTTTTCTGCATGCGCACGCGGCGCTCGATGTTCGGGTTCGTCAGCGCGAGATACGTCTGCGTCATGTCGATGGCCGCGGCGCGGTATTTGTGGGAAAACGCCGCCATGTCGGGCATGGCGATGAGGTACTTGCGTTTTTGCGCCATCGGCTCGACCTCGCCCACGGCGCGGTAAATTTCGCGCAGGGCGCGCTCGATTTTATTGTTGAAATTCGCGTCATTGTCGATGATGCGCAGATTCGGGTGCGCGCTCCACGCGCGCAGCGTGCGGTCGTCCATCTCGCGCGCGAATTCGATGGATTCCGTGCGCGCGTTGTTGCCGAGGTCATAGGCGAACTCCGCGCCCTTGGCGCAGGTGATGAGATGGAGCACCATGTCGTAATTGGCGAGCACACGCTCTTCGGTGCGGCCGTCAAAGCGCGCGATGACCTGCGCGAACTCCTCATCCGACACGTAGGCCTTGTCGTCCATCAGCGCGCGGTCGTAGAGAATGAGAATATTGTCCTCCGGCACGAGCTGCGCAGCGTCCAGCGCGAGCTTTTCCTTGTGGATCTGATCGCCGACGACAAAGTCCTGAAATTGCAGCATCGACATACAGTTGTCAAAGGGCTTGATGCCAAAGCCCGAAATGAGCTCAGTTGCCGTCTCGGGGATCGTGATGACGCGCCAGCCGTCCTCCTGCTTGAATTCCTTGAGCACACGGCTCACGAGCGTGGTTTTACCCGCCGCGGGGCCGCCCGTGAGGACGATCTTTGTGATGCGCTTTGCCATAGTTACGCTTCCTTTCCGTGCAGAAGATAGTCGCCGAACGTTTCGACGGTCTTAAAGTACAGGTCGCAGTTTTGACGCATGAACGCCTCGATCTCTGGGATGTCGTTCGACCAGCCCGCGGCGGCGAAGCGCACATTCGCGGCCTTTGCCATGTCATATCCGGGCTTTAAGTCGTCGAGCACGAGCATCTGCTCGGCGGTGAAGCCGAGCTTTTCCATGATATCATAGAGCGCGTGCGGCTGGGGCTTGCGCTGGTCCTTTGGCACCTCCCAGCCGTAGACGAGCTTCGGCTCGGGGAGCTTATTTTCGCGGTAGTCGCGCAGAATGTTCGGCGAGAGCGAGTGCGATACGACGCAGATCGTGCCGCCCGCGTGCACGTAGTCCCACAGAATATCGCGCATCCCGTCGTAAACCTGCGGCACGTGGTGCTGGACATATTCGTGCCAGTACGCCTGCTCGTGCTTCATATCCTCCTCGGTCATGCCGACCTCGCCGTGGAAAAAGTCATAGACGCCGGGGTCAAAGTTTTTGAGGACGTATTCCTCCAGCGTGTAGCGCTTCGCCTTGGGGAAAAACTTCGCCGTGTACTCGGCAAAGCAGGGATAGTGCACCGTCGCGGTGGAGTTGACCACAGTGTCGTCATGGTCGAGCACAAGGCAGGGGTAGGTCATAAAAGGGACTCCTTTTTGATACTTTTTATAAAAGTATAGCATATTAAGTGTCCGCCCTGCAAGGGCGGGAAAAAGCAGCGCCGAAGGCGCTTCGTCTTTATTCCCTGCACCGTGCAGGGGAACGGGCAAAGGGGACCATTCTCTCACGTGAGAGAATGGCCCCCTTTAGATCCCCCAAGAGAACGCAAGGGGCCTTGCCCCTTGACCCCGCACATTGGCAGCCCCAATCTCGAAGAGCTGCACGCGCTGCGCAGTGTGGGTGCGGTGCACATGGCTTCGCCATGAACCCCTACCGCCTCGTTACTACTCTCAACCGCGCCTTACTATCGTGAGGCGCGTGTGACGTTCCCTCGGCGGCAGACTGCTTGCGAAATAGCGGCATTGCTGCGCTCGCCGCATTGATTAGCACTCCGGTAGGCGGAAATTAGTTTGCACTCCTACAAGATGAGCAGAGCGGCACCCGCAAGGGGTGTGCCGCATCCGTAAGGCAGCAGAGCCGCCAACGGCTGCGCAACAGCGGATAATAGAAGCAGAGGCAAATCGTCTTGCAGTGCTAACGCGGCTCTGCCGCGCGCAGGCACTCTCATTCCGGAGGCGCAAAAGTCATTCGAGCCAGAGACTGCCAATCAAAAGCCTTTCTCTTGGGGTTCCAAAGGGGATATTCTCTTTTGCGAAAGAGAATATCCCCTTTGTCCCTGCCGCCCGCAGGCGGCATATCCCTCCGCGCCGTGCGTGGAAAGAAGTCTTCGCCCTTTAGGCGAAAAAAGAGCTGTCCTTGCGGACAGCTCTTTTCAAATCTTTGTTCCTTATTCGGTGACGAAGGGGAGCAGAGCGATCTGACGGGCGCGCTTGATGGCCTCGGTCAGCTGACGCTGATGCATCGCGCAGGTACCGGTGGTTCTGCGGGGCAGGATCTTCGAACGCTCGGAGATGAAGCGGCGCAGCTTGGCGGCGTCCTTATAGTCGATATACTCGCACTTGTCAACGCAGAACTGGCACACCTTTTTGCGCTTGCGGTTCGGGCCGCCGGCGCGAGGGGCTCTGTTTTCGCGTTCCATAGCCATGGATGATTCCTCCTTATCAGAATTGGGGCTTTCGTACCCACATTAGAACGGCAGCTCGCCGTCCTCTTCAATTTCGGCAAAGCCGCCGCTCGCAGGAGCGGTATAACTCTCGGCGGGAGAGCCGTAAGCGGGGGGCGCGTAATCGCCGCCCGACTGGCTGTCGCGCTTGCTGTCGCCGAAATAAATGTTGTCGGCAACCACTTCCGCGCTGCGGCGGTTGTTGCCATCCTTGTCTTTCCAGTCGCGGATCTGTAATCTGCCCTCGACCACGGCCATGCGGCCCTTGGTGAAATACTGGCAGACAAATTCAGCGGTCTGGCGCCAAGCGACTACGTCGATGAAATCGGTGGCCTTCTCGCCGCTCTCGCGGCTCTTGAAGTCGCGGTCGACCGCGACGGAGAAGGACGTCACCGCCGTGCCGTTCTGCGTGCGGCGCAGCTCGGGATCACGGGTGAGTCGACCCATGATGACGATACGGTTCAACATAGCGCTGCCCTCCTTATTCGCCCTTGCAGACGATCATGGAGCGGATGATACCATCGGTAATGCCGAGGATACGGTCCAATTCCTTGGGGAAATCGGGCGCGCTCGTGAAGGAGATCAGAACATAGTAGCCTTCGGTGATGTAGTTGATGGCGTAGGCCAGCTTGCGCTTGCCCCACTCCTCAACCTCCATAGCCGTGCTGTTCTGCTCCACGAGGGTCTTGAACTTTTCGGTCAGAGCGGCGACCTGCTCTTCGGGCAGTCTGCCGTCCATGATGAAAACGACCTCATAGTTTGCGGAAATCTTAGCCATTCTTGGTTGCACCTCCTTTTGGACTGATGGCCCACACGGATTCATGTGAGCAAGGATTTGCCTGCAATGCATATTACAAGCTCTACTATTATATAAAACTTTTCCGTAAAGTCAAGCAATTTTTCAAAAATACCGCCCACTTTGCGCGGAAAAATCAGATTTTCCATGTTTTTCCAGTGTAAAGACGGCCGCATTGCTTGCAATCGGGCGGAAATTCGTGTAAAATTGTCGGTAGAGTTTACCAAAGGAGCGATACACCATGAAAAAGTTTTTCGCCGCGGCGCTGGTAGTGAGCATGCTGACCGTTCTTTTGAGCGGCTGCATGTGCCAGGTCGCCGATACGACGTTTCAATTTGACGGCAGCGGCACGGTCGAGGCCAAATTCGGCTTCTCCGAGGAAATGGTCAACGCGATGAATATGCGCACCGAGATGACCCAGAACGGCTTTTCCTACTTTCACTACGATGGCCACGGCTACTACGGCGACCAGGCGAGCGAGTCGTTTGCCAACGCTGATGAGTTCAATGCGATCTTTGCCGAGGTCTCCGCGGAGACCGCCGAGGTGAGCAAGGCCGCCACGCCCGGCACGGTCACGCTTTCCGTTGCATCTGACGGCGGGCTTACGCTGACGGTGCAGAACACCCAGACCGACCGCCGCAGCGCGATCAAGACAGAGCTTGCCAAGCAGCTGCCCGACTACTCTGACGCACAGATCAATGCGCTGCTTGAGGACATGGTGATGACCTACCGCTTCGCTTTCCCCGCAGCGCTTGTGGACTACAACGCCGCTGCCGGCATCACGGTGAAGGAAAACGTCGTCACGGTCGACTACCTCACGCTGGAGGCGGGCACGTATCGCTTTACGACCTCTGAAACCGAGAGCCTGCACCAGCGTCCGCTCGGCACTGTGACACAGGAGAGCATTCCCGCGAGCGGCACGGCCTATATGCGCCGCCAGACCATCGAGTTCGACGGCCGCGACGTCACGCTCCAGACCTACGCGCTGCCCGGCAGCAACGGCGGCGAGACGAATTATGTCCGCCTGCGCGATATTGCGTCTCTCTTAAACGGTACGAACGCGCAGTTCGGCGTGGACTGGGACGGCAATGTCATTATCGTACCGGATAAAGCCTATAAGCCAAACGGAACGGAGATGCAGGCACCGTTTTCCGGCAACCGCCATTATCAGAAAGCCGATGCCAAGACTGTGATCTACGGCGAGAGCATCCCGTTCACGGCGATCCTGCTGACCGACGATCAGGGCGGCGGCTACACGTACTACAAGCTGCGCGACCTCGGCAAGGTGCTGAACTTCAACGTCGGCTGGTCGAACAGCCGCGGGATCTATATTGAGAGCAACCACGCATACGCCGATTAAGTCGAAAAAGTGGCAAAGCCACTTTTTCGAGGGAGGAATTACACTCCGCTTCGTGCCTTGCCGCCCGCAGGGCGGCTGCGACACGCGCGGAGCGAGAAGAGTAATTTGTCACGCGCATGTCGCGACAAATTACGATTAAAATTTATTTCGAGCCTGCGGGCTCGAAAGTCTGCGAGGCTTTTCAGTGCTTTCTTAAATAAAAAAGAGGACTTCCGTTCGGAAGTCCTCTTTTTTGACTCAGTTGAGCTTGAGGTGCTTCTGCATCACGCCGAGGAGGGGGATGCCGAGGACATAGCAGGCGACAGCTTCGCCGAGGCCGACGGTGAGGGCGTTGTAGAAGAACGCGGGCGGGAAGCCGTTGCCGACGCCTGCTTCCTCCCAAGCGATGAGCGCGCCGATGAGGATGGCGTTGCAGAGCACGGGCGGTAGCGCCGCCGTCCACTTATTGCGGCAGCGGGCGGTGAGGAGCGCTGCGAGCAGCGTGGCCGCCGAGCCGACGATCATGTCGAGCGGGCCGTAGGGGCTTAAAATGTTGGAGAGCACGCAGCCGATAAAGAGGCCCCAGCTCGCCTCGGGCATCAAAAACGGCAGGACCGTCATCGCCTCGGAAAAGCGGAGCTGGATGGGACCGTAGGCAAGGTTCAGGGCGTTGGAGAGCATCGTCAGCGCGACGTAGATAGCCGCGATGAGGGCGCAGCGGGTGAGCTTTTTGGTGTCAAAGTGCATGGGTCGGGTTCCTTTCTGAAATCATGCGGGTGGGGTGGAAACGGATGAAAAACATGGCGCGGGCGGCCATCTGGCCGCCCGCAGCGGTTTTTACAGAAGCTCGGTCAGGTGCAGGTGCTTGACGACCTCGGCGCAGCGGGGGCAGAGACCCTCGGCGTTTGCCTCGAGCGAGTGCTTCCAGCAGCGCGGGCACTTTGTGCCGGCGGCGTTATCGACCTTGACGGCGAGCGCGTCGCCGATGGCCAGCTCCACCTTGGAAACGATGAAGATGTCGGCCAGCGCCTCAGGGCTCTCGTCGGCGAAGAAGCGGTCGCTCTCGGGCACGGTCAGGTGCACGTCGGCCTCCAGGCTCTTGCCGATGACCTTGGCCGCGCGTGCCTCTTCGAGCGCGCCGTTGACGACGGTGCGCACCGCGATGATGTGCTCCCAGCGCGCCATGGTCTCGCTGTCGAGGGCGTAGGCGGTGAAGGGCTTGTTCATCTCATTGAGGACCACGTTGCGCGCGTCGTCATCGCCGGTGTGCGGCATGGCGAGCCAGATCTCGTCGCAGGTGAAAGCGAGGATCGGCGCGAAGAGCTTGGCGAGCGTGTGGAGCGTGAGGTACAGGGCGGTCTGCGCGCTGCGGCGGGACAGGCTGTCCGCACCGTCGCAGTAGAGGCAATCCTTCACGATATCGAGATAGAAGCTTGAGAGCGTGGTGACGCAGAAATCGTTCACCGCGTGGGTGATGATGTGGAACTCATAGTCACAGTAGGACTGCTCGGCCTTCTCGATGAGCTCGTTGAGCTTGGTGAGGAGCCAGCGGTCGAGCACGGGCATATCCTCGGGCTTGGTCAGCTTTTCGGGGTCGAAGTCGACAAGGTTGTCGAGCATGAACTTGCAGGTGTTGCGGAACTTGAGGTAGTTCTGGCTGAGCTGCTTGAAGATCTCCTTCGAGCAGCGGACGTCCGCGTGATAGTCCGCGCTGGCGGCCCACAGGCGCAGGATATCCGCGCCGTTCTCGTTGAACACGTCCGCGGGATCGACGCCGTTGCCAAGGCTCTTGTGCATGGCCTTACCCTCGCCGTCGACCGTCCAGCCGTGGGTGACGCACTCCTTAAAGGGCGCGCCCTGGCCGAAGGCGCCGACAGCGGTCAGCAGCGAAGACTGGAACCAGCCGCGGTACTGATCGAGACCTTCGAGGTACATCGTGGCGGGCCAGAAGCCCTGATCCTTCTTCATGGACGCGAAGTGCGTGGAGCCGGAGTCGAACCAGCCGTCAAGCGTGTCCTCCTCTTTGGTAAAGCCCGAGTTCTTGCCGCAGTGCGGGCAGGTGAAGCCCTTGGGCAGGATGTCGGCGGCATCCATATCGAACCAGGCGTTGGAGCCTTTTTCGGCAAAGAGGTCAGAGACGGCCTTGATGGTCTCGTCGGTGCAGATGGGCTTGCCGCAGTCCTTGCAGTAGAACACGGGGATGGGCAGGCCCCAGCGGCGCTGACGGGAGATGCACCAGTCGGCGCGCTCACGGATCATGCTCTTCATGCGGTCGATGCCCCAGCCCGGAACCCAGCGCACGTCGTCGCACGCGGCGCAGGCCTCATCCTTAAAAGAGTCGACAGAGCAGAACCACTGCGGGGTGGCGCGGAAGATGATGGGCTTCTTGCAGCGCCAGCAGTGCGGATAGCTATGCACGATCTCCTCGCTGGCGAAGAGGGAACCGGCCTCCTTCATGTCGTTCAGGATGACGGGGTTGGACTCTTCAACGAGCATACCCTCATATTTTCCGGCATAGTCGGTGTGGCGGCCCTGATCGTTGACGGGCACGACCATGTCCATGCCGTAGCGGCGGCAGGTCTGATAGTCGTCCGCGCCGAAGCCGGGCGCGGTGTGGACGCAGCCGGTACCGGAATCCATCGTGACATAGTCGGCGAGAACCAGACGGGAGGTCTTGGGCAGGAAGGGATGAGATGCGAGCATGTTCTCATAGAAGTTACCGGGGTGGGTCTCAAGGATCGAGTAGTGCTCGACATTGCCGACGGTCATGACCTTTTCGACGAGCGCCTCGGCGACGATGTACATCTCGCCGTTATCCTCATTCTTCACGATGGCGTAGCTCTCGTCGGGGTGCAGGGCGATGGCAAGGTTACCGGGCAGCGTCCAGATCGTGGTCGTCCAAATGACGAAGTTGAGCTTGGACTTGTCGAGATGGCTCAGCTTGCCGAGATCGTCGTTCATCGGGAACTTGACGTACACGGTCGTGCAGGGATCGTCCTGATACTCGATCTCCGCCTCAGCCAGGGCGGTCTCGTCGTGATAGCACCAGTAAACGGGCTTTAAGCCCTTGTAGATGTAGCCCTTCTTGTACATCTCGCCGAAGACCTTGACCTCCTCGGCCTCGAAGCCGGGGTCCATGGTCTTGTAGGGGTGCTCCCAGTCGCCGAGCACACCGATGCGCTTGAAGCCCTCCATCTGCACGTCAATATAGTGCTGGGCGAACTCGTGGCAGGCGGAGCGGAACTCGGAAACGGGCATGGCCTTGTGGTTGAGCTTGTTCTGCTTGATGATGGCGCTCTCGATGGGCATGCCGTGGTTGTCCCAGCCGGGGATATAGGGCGTGTAGTAGCCGCGCATCGCGTAGGAACGGGTGATGAAGTCCTTCAGGGACTTGTTGAGCGCGTGACCCATGTGCAATCCGCCGTTGGAGAACGGAGGGCCATCGTGCAGGGCGAAGCGGGGCTTGCCCTCGTTCTTTTTGAGCATGAGGTTGTAGAGGTCCATTTCCTCCCAGTGCTTGAGCATCTCAGGCTCGCGCTTGGGAAGACCCGCGCGCATCGGGAAGCCGGACTTGGGCATATTCAGCGTGCTTTTGTAATCCATGTTGCGTCTCCTTCGTTTATATAAATTTTCAGATCACTTATCTGATTTTTGCCGCGACATGTGCGTGGCAAAAATTCCTTGACCCAGCCGCCTTGGGCGGCGACGCCAGTGACTTGTGTCACTGGTGCGGGGGGACTCTAAAGGGGGGATGAAATCCCCCTCTTTACTAAAAAAATACGCGCCCTGTCCCCATAAAGAGACAAAGGCGCTGACCTCTGCGGTACCACTCTTCTTGCTGTGTCTTGCACAGCCGCTCAAATGCTGCGATATAACGGTCGCACCCGTCCGGCCTTACTTAAAGTTCAGTCCGGCTGCTCCGAGGTGATATTCGGCCCTGCCGCGTCCCGCCTTTCACCAAAACGGCGGTTCTCTTTGCCGCGGGGGAGGGGTTTACTTGTCCTCATCCACGCATATTTCATAATGCAGTAGTAATATATCGGCTTTTTTTGGCTTTGTCAACCCCACCGCGGCGCTCTCGGGGCAGAAAAAGATGTAAATTCGGAGTAAAAACTTGTAAACTACGGCAAAATACGCCCGTGAGCGCTTGACAGCGCAAAAAAAATGTGATACCTTTTGCAGCACGGAAAAAAGGGAGTAGCCGGCGCCCACGGGCGTTGAGCAGATCGTCATCGCGGGAAAGTTTCCCCGGTCTGCTTGCGAAATGGCAAGACTTTTACCCCGGGCGGCGCCCGCGGTAAAGGTCTTTTTTCTTTTGTCCGGCTACCAAAACCGACTGAGTATAAGGAGTGTTTACAGCATGGAGTTTTTGCTTGACGGCATCCGCGCGGTCACACCGCAGCAGTGCGTGATGTATGTGGTGGGCGCGCTGCTCATCTATCTCGCCATCAAAAAGGACTATGAGCCCTCGCTTCTGCTGCCGATGGGCTTCGGCGCGATCCTCGTGAACCTGCCGATGTCCGGCGTTCTGAACCAGATGGTCGCGGGCGTGGGCGAGAGTCAGGGCATCATTCAGTGGCTTTTTGAAACGACGATCGAAGCGAGCGAGGCGCTGCCGCTGCTGCTGTTCATCGGCATCGGCGCGATGATCGACTTCGGCCCGCTGCTCTCGAACCCGAAGATGTTCCTCTTCGGCGCGGCGGCGCAGTTCGGCATTTTCTTTGCGATGATCGCGGCGGTCATGCTGGGCTTTGACCTCAAGGACGCGGCCTCCATCGGCATCATCGGCGCGGCGGACGGCCCGACGTCGATCTTAGTCTCGCAGGTTTTACACTCTAATTATATCGGCCCCATCGCTGTCGCGGCGTACTCGTACATGGCGCTCGTGCCGATCATCCAGCCGTTCGCCATCAAGCTCGTGACCACCAAGAAAGAGCGTGCGATGCACATGCCCTACAACCCCAAGCACGTCTCCCGTTCGCTGCGCATCTGCTTCCCCATCATGGTCACGATCATCGCGGGCTTCATCGCGCCGATGTCGGTCTCGCTCGTGGGCTTTCTGATGTTCGGCAACCTGCTGCGCGAGTGCGGCTGCTTGGAGCGTCTTTCCCAGACGGCGCAGAACGATTTGGCGAACCTCATCACGCTCCTGCTCGGCATCACAATCTCGTTTTCGATGCAGGCCGACCAGTTCGTCAATCTCAACACGCTCATCATCATGGCACTGGGCCTTGTCGCCTTCATCTTTGACTCCATCGCGGGCGTGATGTTTGCAAAGCTTCTGAACCTCTTCTGCAAGAACAAGGTGAATCCGATGGTCGGTGCGGCCGGTATCTCGGCCTTCCCGATGTCCGCACGCGTCATCCAGAAGATGGGGCAGGAGGCGGACTGCACCAATCACCTGCTGATGCACGCCGTCGGCGCGAACGTCGCCGGTCAGATCGCATCGGTGCTCGCAGGCGGCATGATCCTCAATCTCGTGCCGCAGCTTTTAGGGTAAGGAGGAACGCACTATGACAAATCTTGAGATCGCGCTGCTCATCACGGGGCAGGGAATGCTCGGCATCTTCGCTGTGATGGGACTCATCACCGTACTGGTCACACTCTTCACCAAATTCGGCAAGAAGTAAGACCTCAACAATCAACAGGCGGCCGCTGCCAACGCAGCGACCGCCTGTTTTAACATCGTAGATTTTGCACCGCGCACGGCGCAAATAATTTTAATCGTAATTTGTCGCGACATGCGCGTGACAAATTACTCTCTGCGCGGAGCGCGTGTCGCAGCCGCCTCACGGGCGGCAAGGCACGAAGCGCAGCGAATCCCCTTGAAAAGGCGGCATAGCCGCCTTTTCAAATACTCAAAAACGCGGGACTCAGTCCCGCGTTTTTGAAGTAATATAGAGCATTAAAGCTGCAACATCCGCCGGACTGACGCCCGAGATTCTCCCCGCCTGCCCCAGATTCTGCGGACGAATGGCGGCGAGCTTTTCGCGCGCCTCCAGACGGAGACCGTCGATTTTCGCGTAATCGATATCCTCGGGAATGGCGCGGTGCTCCAGGCGCGCAAACTCCGCGACCTCCGCCATCTGGCGGCGGATGTAGCCCTCGTACTTGACGGCGATCTCCACGCTCTCGGCGAGTGCGGGCGGGAAGGCGCGGCAGCCCGCATCAAAATCGCGCAGGTCGTCATAGGTGAGCTGCGGTCGACGCAGCAGCGCGATGAGCGGGCTGCCGTCGTGCACCTCCGTCGTGCCGCGCGAAGTCAACAGCGCGTTGAGCGCGTCGGACGAGGGGACGCCCGTGTGCTCGAGGCGCTTGATCTCGCGGCGCACCGCGTCGTATTTGCCCACGACCTTTTGCAGCGTTTCATCGCTGACAAGGCCAAGCTCGTGCCCGATGGGCGCAAGGCGCTCGTCGGCGTTGTCCTGCCGCAGGATCAAGCGGTACTCGCTGCGGCTCGTCATCATGCGGTAGGGCTCGTTCGTGCCCTTGGTGACGAGGTCGTCAATGAGCGTGCCGATATAGGCCTGCTCGCGGCCCAAAATGAACGGCGTCTCGCCCTTCAATTTGCGCGCGGCGTTCACGCCCGCGACGAAGCCCTGCACCGCAGCCTCCTCGTAGCCCGACGAGCCGTTGAACTGTCCCGCGCCGTACAGGCCCGAAATGTGCTTGTATTCAAGCGTCGGGTAGAGCGCGGTCGGGTCGATGCAGTCATATTCGATGGCGTAGGCCGGGCGCATGATCTCCGCGTGCTCAAGGCCCTTGACCGAGTGCAGCATTTCGATCTGCACCTCCTCGGGCATGGACGACGAAAAGCCCTGAATGTAGAGTTCCTCCGTGTCAAGCCCCATCGGCTCGATGAAGAGCTGATGGCGGGGCTTGTCGGGAAAGCGGACGATCTTTGTCTCGATACTCGGGCAGTAGCGCGGACCGATGCCCTCGATGACGCCGGAGTAGATGGGACTGCGATCCAGATTCTCGCGGATGACGCGGTGCGTCTCCTCCGTGGTGTAAGTCAGGTAGCAGACCGCCTGATTTTCGGGCGGGTGTTCCGTCGAAAACGAGAACGGCAGCGGCGTTTTGTCGCCCGGCTGCACCTCCATCTGAGAAAAATCGACGCTGCGTGCGTTCACGCGCGGCGGTGTGCCGGTCTTGAAACGGCGCAGCGGCAGTCCGAGCTTTTTGAGCGCGTCCGTCAGCGTGAGCGAGGCGTGCATTCCGTCGGGGCCGCTCTCGCGCACGCATTCGCCGACGATGGTGCGGCCATCCAAAAATGTGCCCGAGCAGAGGATGACAGCCCTGACCGCGTAAACGCCGCCTGTCTCGGTCACAACGGCGGACACGTGGCCGTCGGTGACGCGTAAGTCGACGATCTCCGCCTGCCGCAGCAGCAGATTTTCCTGCGTTTCGAGCGTGTGCTTCATCACGCTCTGGTAGCGCCGCCGGTCGGCCTGCGCGCGCAGCGACCAGACGGCGGGGCCCTTGCCCCGGTTGAGCATGCGGTATTGAATGCAGGCTAAGTCAGCTGCCCTTGCCATCTCGCCGCCGAGGGCGTCGAGCTCGCGCACGAGATGGCCCTTGCCCGTGCCGCCAATGGCGGGGTTGCAGGGCATGTTGCCCACCGCGTCTAAGTTGATGGTAAAGCACACCGTTTTCATGCCGAGGCGCGCACAGGCAAGAGATGCCTCGATGCCCGCGTGTCCCGCGCCGATGACGGCGACATCGTAGCTTCCGGCAGAAAATTCACGCATAGCCTCAGCCCCTTTCCAGTGTGATGACCGCCACCTGCGGCCTGTTCAGAATGCGCGGGATGACGCGCGGCGAGTTTCCGAGCCCGCGGTTGACGAAGACGGATGCGCCGTTGTCTGAATAAAAGCCCGCCGTGTGCGTGGGGAAGAGGTTCCTCTGCGTGCCGAACACCCCGCCCACGAACGGAAATCTCCAGATGCCGCCGTGGCCGTGACCGGAGATCGTTAAGTCTGCACCGAGGAGACTGTATTCCCGCGCAAAGCGGTCGTTTCGGTGCGCGAGCAGCAGCCAGAAGGGGTCGCCGCAGGCGGCGTAGACCTCCTGCGCAAGCTCGTACGGCGTTTCCTGATCGGCGTAGCCGTTCGGATCGTCGATGCCCGCGAGCACAATGGTATCACCGTTGCGCGCAAGATACGTAAACTCGTTGGAGAGCACCGTCACGCCGCTCTCCCGCAGTGTGCGCTTGATCTCCTCCACGACCTTTGTGCCGTGGCCCCACTCGTGGTTGCCCGTGACGTAATACGTCGGCGCGATGGCCGAGAGCGCCGCGCCGACCTCGCCGGCGTAGATGGTCGGGTTCTCGGTCTTGCGGTCGACTAAGTCGCCCGTCACGAAGATATACTCCGGATGCGCGGCCTTGACCGCACTGTACAGGCGCTCGTTGCCCTTGCCGAAGTATTTGCCATGCAGATCGCTGAGCTGCACGATGCGGCAGCCGTCAAAGCCCGCAGGCAGCGCGCCTGAGGTGAATGTCGCCTCGTCGGTCTCGATGCTGCGGTTGCCCCAGTAGAGGTAAATGCCGAACAGCACGATCAAAATGAGCAGGTTGCGCCAGAAATGATGGTTTCTTCTTTGTCTCGCCATGGGAACTCCAATCTATAAGGAGGCTATAAGCCAAAAAGCCTCGCAGAGTTGCGTGCCGCGCACGGCACGCAATCAATTCAAATCCGTTTTCTGCCGCGACATGTGCGCCCTCCAGAGGGGCTTCTCTTGCCCGCTGCGGGGCAATTCACCTTCTGGCAGAAAACACTTTGTGCGGAGCGGAAAACGGTGAAGCGCCGTCTGTGACGGAAACAGCAAGCCGTTTTCGAGGAAGCGGCACGATTGGCGCGCCTGAAAGGGCGCGGGAATCGTAATGCCGCGACGGTGCAATGTCGCAGCCGCCCTGCGGGTGGCAAGGCACGAAGCGCAGCGAATTCTCCTCGAAAAAGCGGCATGCCGCTTTTTCGACAATAGTAAGGGGCGGCTTTTGCCGCCCCTTATTGTAGCACACCGTCCCGCCTTGAAACAAGGGATTTTATTCCGCGCTCTTGAGGCTCTCGACCATGTCGATCTTCTTCATCCTGAAGTGCGCGAGCACGTTGACGAGCAGCGAGAACAGCGCCGTCAGGATCGCCGCGTACACGTAGGCCGACGGCGCGGTCTGCCGTCCGAACATCATGAGGTCAATTTCCGTCGAGCGCACAAGGTAAATGTGCAGCCAGTGGCCCATAAAGCAGCCGAGCAGGATGCCGAACAGCGTGAGCACGATGTTCTCGCGATACACATAGGCCGAGACCTCGCCGTCGTAAAAGCCCAGCAGCTTGATCGTCGCGAGCTCGCGCTGGCGCTCAGTGATGTTGATGTTCGAAAGGTTGAAGAGCACGACCATCGCCAGCGCCGCCGCCGCCAGAATGATGATGACCACAACGAAGTCCACGCGCTCCATGCTGTGCATGTAGGTATCCTGCGTGTCGCGCATGCGCGAGGTCGTCGCCACGCCGCTCATGTCGAGCAGCTTTTCAAAAATGGCGTTGCAGGTGTCGGTATCGTCGCTCGTGAAGTTCAGAAGGTAGGCGTTCGGCTCGCCGTCGGCGTGGAGCGCATTTTCATAGTAGCCGGGCGTCATATAGATGAAGTGGCCCGTATAGTGCTCGTAGATGCCCGCGACCGTCACATCGCCGCGCACGTCGCCGTCGAGGAAGAAGGTGTCGCCCACCGAGACCTTCAAAAGCTCGGAGAGCTTCTGGTCGATGTATACGCCCTCATCGCCCATTCTGATGGGATCTCCGCTCTTGTAGTCGAAAAGGTCCACGACCTTGCCGATCTCGTCGGAGGCCATCACCTCGACATAGGCGGTGGTTGAATAGGAGGGGGTGACCACCGTGGCGGACGAGGCCGCACAGGGGATGTAGTTCACAACGCGGGAGTCGCCTGCAAGGAAGTCCTCCACCGCCGCGCGCTCCTCGGGCAGGGCGTTGTCGGCAAGCGTCACCTGTGCCGAGTAGTGGAACAGCTCGTCATACTGGCGCGACATCGTAAAGAGCAGGGAAGACCTCATGCCAAAGCCCGCGATGATGAGCGCCGTGCAGCCGCCGATGCCGATGACCGTCATCCAGAAGCGCTTCTGATAGCGGAAGAGGTTGCGCGCCGTGACCTTGTGGATGAACGACATACGTCTCCACAGGGGCTTGATATACTCAAGGAACACGCGCTTGCCCGCCTTCGGCGTGCGGGGGCGCATCAGGCTCGCAGGCGTTTCGCGCAGCGTGGCAAGGCAGGCCCAGAGCGTCGCGACTGTTGTGCAGGCGACCGCCGCGAGCACGGAAAAGAGCGAAATATCCGTGTAGGCGTGCAGCTCGATATCCGGCATCTGATACATGATCTGATAGGCCGTGAAGATCATCTTCGGGAACAGGATATAGCCGATGACAAGGCCCAGAACGCCGCCGACAAGGCTCGGCAGCAGCCCGTAGCCGATGTACTTCCGTGAGATCGAAAGGCGGCTGTAACCGAGCGCCTTGAGCGCGCCGATCTGCACGCGCTGCTCTTCGACCATGCGCGTCATCGTCGTCAGGCACACGAGCGCCGCGACGAGGAAAAAGATGATCGGCAGCACGCTTGCGAGGTTCGCCATACGGTCGGCGTCCTGGCCGAAGCCCGTGTAGCCGGGGTTGTAGCTGCGGCTGAAGATGTACCACTCGCAGCTGTCGATATCCGCGACCTTGCGGCGCGCGTCGGTGATCTTTTCCTGCGCGTCAGCGATTTTTTCGTCCGCCTCGGCTTTGCCGTCCGCGTATTCACGAAGGCCCTTGCGGTAGTCGCGCTCGCCGTCCGTCAGTTCGGTGTAGGCATCCGAGAGCTCCTTGACGCCGTCGGCGTACTGCTCTTCGCCGTCGTAGTAGTCCTTCCAGCCGTCGTCGAGCTTTTTGCGCGCGTCAGAAAGCTCCTTTTTCGCGTCCGCGAGCTGCGCGGGCGCGTCGTTGAGCTGCGCTTTTGCGTCGTCCAGCTGCTTTTTGGCGTCAAGCAGCTCTTTTCTGCCCGCGTCGAGCTCGGCCGCGCCGTTGTAATACTCGCTCCAGCCGTTGTCCAGTTCCCGCTTGTTTGCGGCGATGCTGCTCGCGCTGACGCTTTGCAGCTGGGCAAGCTGCTGGGTAAGCTCCGCTTTTTTCGCCTGCGCCTCGGCAATGCCGGCCTCGAGCTTCTGCTTTGTGCCTTGCAGCTTCGCAAGCTGCGCCTGATACGCCGCAAGCTGCTCTTCCGGCATTCCCTCAGTGGGCGTCTGCTCAAGCGCTGAAAGGTTCTTGTTGACCTCAGTGAGCTGTGCCTGCATCTCGTCGATCTTTTCCTGCGCCTGCGCGATGCCGCCTTCAAGCTGCGCGCGCATACCGCCCAGCGTGGCGTCCGTCGCAGCGATGGCTGCGCTGTCGCCGCGGCCGAGATCGTCGAGCAGCTTCCCCGGCGCGCCCGCATAAGGAGAGCCTGTGCCCGCGAGCGCGTCCGTCACAGTCTTGGCCAGCGAATTGAGCTGCTGCTGGCCGCTTTCCAGTTTGCTCCGTCCCGCGGCAAGCTCTTTTTCGCCGCTTTCAAGCTCCTTGACGCCGTCCTCGTACTGGGCGAGGCCGTCTTCATACTCTGCCCTGCCCTTTTCGTACTCGTCCAGCGCGTCTTCGTACTCTTCCATGCCGTTGAGGTATTGCATTTCGCCGTCGTCGAGCTCGATCTTTGCATCGTCCAGCTCGACGCGCGCGTCCTTGAGCTCCTGCTGGCCGTCGTAGTAATCCTTCCAGCCGTCGTCGAGCTTCCTGCGCGCGTCATTTAGTTCTTTCTGCGCGTCGCCGAGCTTTTCGTCGGCCTCGGCCTTCGCGTCATCGAGCTCACGCTGCGCATCGTCGAGCTTTTCCGTCGCCTCGTCGACAAGATCGTCGTGCCGCAGCTGAGAGCGTGCGTCGCCGAACGGCTCCAGCTCGTCGATGACGGCGTCGATATAGTCGTCATAGTCGCTGTAAAACGCGGTCATCTCCGCCGCGCCGGAGACGCGCACATAGGCCGCCGTGTAGTAGTCGAGCGTGAACGCCTCGCGAGGCAGGTACAGATACGCCTTGACCGTGCCGCTGCCGAGTGTCGATGTGCCGCGCTCCACCGCGAGGTACACGGGCGAGCGCACCGTGCCGACGACCGTATACGTGTCCTGCGCGAGCGCGTCGGAGAGATCGTCCCCCGGCGTCAGGGTGATGCGATCTCCGATCGCGATGTTCATCAGCGAGAGCATGTTTTCCTCCACCACGCACTCGTCCGCGCGCTCGGGCATGCGCCCGCCGCGCAGCAGCACCTCGTTGATGCCGCGGCCCGTGAGGGAGAGGACCTTGACCACCGCGTCGAGCGAGTCGGACGAGGCGAACGCGTCGATGACGTATTCGCCCTCGGCGTCCTCGACCTTGTCCTGCGCGCGAATGGCCGTGATATCATCGTCGGTCAGGCCGAGCGTTGAAAGCACTTGAATGTCCGCCAAGTGCAGGGAATCGAGATAGTTGTCGCCCGTGCGCTTCATGTCCGGCGCGGTCGCCTTGAGACCGGAGAGAAACGCGACCGATAGCGCGACCAGGATCATAATGGAGAAAAAGCGGCTGCGCGTGTGTTTGATCTCGCGCCAGAAGTCCTTCTGCATGGCGTTTTTCATCGCGCCGCCCCCTTTCGTTCCGATTTCTTCGTTACCATTCGATCAGTTCCACACTGGTCGGATGCTCATTGCACTGCATGCTCTCCACCGTGCCGTTTTTGATGTGGATGACGCGGTCGGCCATCGGCGTGATGGCGCTGTTGTGCGTGATGACCACGACCGTCACACCCTTTTGCCGGCAGGTGTCCTGCAAAAGCTTGAGGATCTGCTTGCCAGTCACATAGTCGAGCGCGCCGGTCGGCTCGTCGCAGAGCAGGAGCTTCGGATTTTTCGCCAGCGCGCGGGCGATGGCGACACGCTGCTGCTCGCCGCCGGAGAGCTGACCGGGGAAGTTGTTCGCGCGCGCGGACAGGCCGACTTCGTTCAAGACCGTCGCTGCGTCGAGCGGGTCTTTACAGATCTGCGCCGCGAGCTCGACGTTTTCAAGCGCTGTCAGGTTGCCGACGAGGTTATAGAACTGGAAGACAAAGCCGATGTCGTGGCGGCGATAGGTCGTGAGCTGGCGGGCGTTGAAGCCGCTCACGCGCGTCCCGTCGACCGTGATGGTGCCGCCCGAGCAGGCGTCCATGCCGCCGAGCATGTTGAGGACCGTCGTCTTTCCCGCGCCCGAGGGGCCGACGATGACGCAGAATTCACCCTTTTCGATCGTAAAGCTGATGTGGTCCACCGCGCGAATTTCGATCTCTCCGCTGTGGTAGACCTTGGAAACATCCTCAAATGTGACGAAAGCCGCCATAGTCCGACTCCTCCGCTTCAAATATCATTTCTATTTTATTATAAGTGGAAAATAACGGAAATGCAAGTGTAGATATAGCAACTTGCATGAAAAAGTCGCTAATTTTTTGGGCAAAGCCATGAGAGCTGACGATTGAAATTTGCCTTTTCCGCGCTTATAATACAAACTGAAGTAAATGAAGGAAAGGAGCGTGAAAACGAATATGTTTGAGAACTTCATCAAGCAGGATGTTGACGACATGATCTTCGGCAGCACCAAGCAGATCATCAGCGAGCGCTGAGATCCGTTGTATCGACCACGCGAAAGCGTGGCTTTTTTGTTTTTATCGCCGGAAAGGCGAAAAAGGGCCGCTTCCACGGGAATTTTCGTCCCGAGAGGCGGATTTTTCTTGCCTTTGCACGGTGTGTGTGATATACTTTTTCGGCTAATGAAGGATAAAAGTAAGGAGAGAGAACGCCATGGCTGTGATCGAATACGATTCCTACAAGCAGAAGCTGCTTGCGATGGACGAAACATTTGAAAACCTCTTCAAGGCGCTGGAGATCGAGCAGGCCCGTCAGGAGCTGAACCGCCTCGAGCTCGAGGCGCACGAGGACGGCTTCTGGAACGATCTGGAGCGCTCGCAGAAAAACCAGGTGCGCTCCAAGCAGCTGCACAATAAAATTCACCGCTACGAAAAGCTCGTTTCCACGCGCGATGATCTGCTCGCGCTGATCGACATGGGAACGGAGATGGACGACGCGAGCCTGCTGCCCGAGCTCGAAGAGGGCTACAAAAAGCTCGAAGCCGATGTGGAGCAGGCGCGACTCACGACGCTCCTTTCCGGCGAATACGACAACTGCAACGCGATTCTGACCTTCCACGCCGGCGCGGGCGGCACCGAGGCGCAGGACTGGGCGCAGATGCTCTACCGCATGTATATGCAGTGGGCGAACAAGCACGGCTTTGAATTCGAGATGCTCGACTATCTCGACGGCGACGAGGCCGGTCTCAAGAGCGCGACGGTCATGGTCAAGGGTGAGAACGCCTACGGTTATCTGAAGGGCGAAAACGGCGTGCACCGCTTAGTGCGCGTTTCCCCGTTCGACGCGAACGCCCGCCGCCAGACGAGCTTTGCAGCCCTCGAGGTCATGCCCGAGCTGCCCGACGACATTGAGGTCGAAATTCGTCCCGAGGATATTGAGATGCAGGTCTACCGCGCGTCCGGCGCCGGCGGTCAGCACGTCAACAAGACGAGCTCTGCCGTTCGACTCATCCACAAGCCCACGGGCATCGTCACCGCCTGCCAGACCCAGCGCTCGCAGTTCCAGAACCGCGACTACGCCATGCAGATGCTCAAATCCAAGCTCATGGAACTCAAAATTCAGCAGCACGCGGAGAAGATCTCCGACATCAAGGGCGTGCAGCTCAAGATCGAATGGGGCAGCCAGATCCGCTCCTACGTCTTCATGCCCTATCAGCTCGTCAAGGACACGCGCACCGACTACGAGACCGGCAACATCCAGGCGGTCATGGACGGCGACCTCGACGGCTTCATCAACGCGTATCTCACCAAGTCTGCGAACGGGGAGCTGAAAAAGTAATTCAAAAATGCACTACGGTGCATTTTTGATTTGGGTTTTGCCGAGCGCTGCGTCGCACTCACTCCGTTCGCACGCTTGCGCTCTAAGAGGTATTTTTTCCAACGCACATGTCGTCGGAAAAAATGATTTGATTTTGATTCCGGCGCTGCGGCGCCGGAATTTTATATGTCGGAACGAAAAAGGTAAACAGGGAGGAAACATGGCAGAAAATACCAGAGAAAACAAGATGGGCACGATGCCCATCGGCAAGCTGCTGGCCAACATGGCGGGGCCCGTGATGATATCGATGCTCTTTCAGGCGCTCTACAACATTGTCGACAGCGTGTTCGTCGCGCGGCTCAGTCAGGACGCAATGAACGCCGTGTCGCTCGCTTTTCCGCTGCAAACGCTGTGCATCGCGTTCGCCGTGGGCACGGGCGTCGGTATGAACGCGCTGCTCGCGCGTTCGCTGGGTGAAAAGAACATGCAGGCGGTCGACCGCGCCGCGGGCACGGGACTTTTCCTGACGCTCTGCACCGCCGCCGTCTTTGCTGTCCTCGGCTTTTCGCTCGCCACGCCATTTTTCCGCTTTCAGACGGAGAATGCGCAGATCATCGCCTACGGCAGCGACTATGTGATGATCTGCATCGGCGGCTCGCTCGGACTGTTCCTGCAAATTTACGGCGAGCGCCTGCTCCAGTCCACGGGGCGGACGGACCTTTCGATGATCTCGCAGATCGCGGGCGCGGTGTGCAACATCGTGCTCGACCCGATTTTGATTTTCGGCCTTCTGGGCTTTCCCCGCATGGAGGTCGCGGGCGCGGCGGTCGCCACGATCGTCGGCCAGTTCGTCGGCGCGGGCCTCGGCCTTTTTCTGAACCTCAAGAAAAATCCCGAGGTGCAGATCCACCTCAAGGACATCCGTCCCCACCGCGCGACGGTGGCGGACATCTACGCCATCGGCATTCCGTCGATCATCATGCAGTCCATCGGCTCGGTGATGATGTTCGGCATGAACAAAATTCTCATCTCGTTCACCGAGGCGGCGACCGCGGTGTTCGGTGCTTACTTCAAGCTCCAGAGCTTCATCTTCATGCCGTGCTTCGGCCTCAACAACGCGATGGTGCCCATCGTGTCGTACAACTACGGCGCGCAGAAATTCGACCGCGTGCGCAAGACCGTCCGCCTGACAGTCTTCACGGCCATCGGCATCATGTGCGTCGGCTGCGCGCTCTTCGAGCTCATCCCCGAAACGCTGCTGGGGATGTTCTCGCCGACGGACGAAATGCTCTCCATCGGCCGTGTTGCGCTGCGCATCATCGGCGTGCACTTCCCGCTCGCGGGCTTCAGCATCATCGCGGGCAGCGCGTGTCAGGCGCTCGGCAAGCCCATCTACGCGCTCATCAATTCCGTCTGCCGCCAGATCGTCGTGCTGCTGCCGGCGGCGTATCTGCTCTCGCTCACGGGGCGGCTCGAGCTTGTGTGGCTCGCCTTCCCGATCGCGGAAGTCGTGAGCGTCATCCTGAACGCCACGTTCCTGCGGCTCACGTATCGCGTCTCGCTCGAGAGAAAATAATTTTGCCTGCGCGCAGACGCAGATCGGGGAGAGTCTCTTATTATAGAAGAGGCTCTTCCCTTTTATAAACGTTCCGCACGGCGGTTCAAATTTTTTCTTTTGACAGACCGTACAGACGCGGGTAAAATACATTTGATAAGCTACGCTTGATAAATTGTTTTTGCAGGAGAACCTATGAAAAGACAACTTGCAGCGCTGCTGCTGACGATTTTTGCCCTGTCCCTCACTGCCTGCGGCGAAACGGCTGCCGAGAGCGAGACGCGCACGGTGTACGCGATGGACACGGTGATGAACCTGACGGTTTACGGCGAGAACGCCGCTGCCGCGCTGGAGAGCGCGGAAAAGGAACTGCACACGTTGGACGAAGCCGTCCTCTCGCGCACGGCGGAGGGCAGTGAGCTCTATGCACTCAACACGTCGAACGGCGAAACGGTTGAATACGGCGCGGACGATATCTTACCCGCGCTGATCGAAACGGCGCTGACGATCTCTGACGCGACGGACGGCGCGTTCGACCCGACGCTCGCCCCTGTGCTCGACGCGTGGGGATTTACGAAGGACGAGCGCCGTGTGCCGTCCGCAGACGAGCTCAAAGAATTGCTGAGTCATACGGGCTGCGGCAAGGTCGCGCTCGAAAAAACGGCGGACGGCTGGACGGTCACGCTTTTGGACGGCGCGCAGCTCGACCTCGGCGGCATCGCCAAGGGCTACGCGGCGGATCTTCTGCGCGCGCAGCTTGAAAAGGAGGGCGTCACGTCCGCGACACTCGACCTCGGCGGTGATGTGTTCGTCATGGGGCGAAAGACCGACGGCAGCGATTGGCGCATCGCCGTCAAGGACCCTGCGGACACGGAGAGCTACCTTGGCGTCGTATCGGCGGCGGATAAGTTCGTCGTGACCTCCGGTGTGTACGAGCGCTATTTTGAAGAAAACGGCGTGCGCTATCACCATATCCTCGACCCCAAGACCGGCTGCCCCGCGGAAAGCGGGCTCGTCAGCGTGACCGTGCTGTGCGAGAACGGCGCGTGGGCGGACGCGCTCTCGACGGCGTGCTTCGTCCTTGGCCCCGACGGCGCGCTTGCGCTGCGCGACGATCTTGCCGACCAGGGGACGGATTTTGAGCTCATTTTAGTCACCGACGATGGCCGCGTGCTCTACACCGACGGCCTTGCCGATGCCTTCACGCCGAACGACGAAAGCGGGTACACGTATGAAGCGCTCGCCTAAGCTGAAGCCGACGAAGTGGGACGCGCTCGTCGTGCTCGCGGTGCTGCTGCTCACGCTCGGGCTCGCCGCAAGGCCGTATTTTGCGGCGAAATCGGCGGGCGAGCTGACGGTCAGCATCGCCATCGACGGCGAGACCGTCGAGCGCTGCGCACTCAGCAATTATGAAGGCGGCACATATGAGAGCCGCGGCTACACGCTCACCGTCGCTGTGGAAAACGGTGCGGTGCGCGTGAGCGAAAGCGACTGCCCGAATCAGGACTGCGTGCACTCCGGCGCGATCTCGCGCGCGGGACAGAGCATCGTGTGCCTGCCCGCCCGCGTGGCCGTCACGCTCGAGGGCGCGGCGTCCGACTACGACCTGATCGCGGGGTGAGCGCATGAAGATCAAAACAAGAGAGCTGACGCTCTGCGCGGTGCTCGCGGCGCTCGCGCTTGCGTTGTCCTACATGGAGTCGTTTTTTCCGCTCGCGCTCATTGTGCCGCTGCCGGGCGTCAAGCTCGGCCTTGCCAATATCGTCACGCTCTACGCGCTCTATGCCCTCGGCTTTCCGAGCGCGCTCGCCATCCTGCTCGTGCGCTGCACGCTCGGCGCGCTGTTTGCGGGGAATGCCTCGGCGCTTTTATTCTCGCTGCTCGGCGGGCTGTCGGCGCTTTTGGTGATGGCGCTTTTGAGCGGGGCGAAAAAGCTCAGCATTTTCGGCGTCTCGATCGCGGGCGCGGCGGCGCACAACTGCGGGCAGGTCTGCGCCGCGCTCATCACGCTCGGCTCGACCGCGCCGCTCTACTATCTGCCGTTTTTGCTGCTGGTGTCGCTCTTCACGGGCGCGCTCAGCGGCCTGATCACTGCATTCTTGTTCCGCGCAATGGCGCACACGCCCTACGGAACGAAGGGAGAGAATCAACATGGATAAAAAGGATGAGATCATTCTCCAGCAGCTCGACGTCATCCGTACGATGACGCAGAACAACTTAAACCGCATGGGCAGCGACTTCTGGGGCGCGCCGCTGACGCCGGACGCGCCGAAATCCGCCGTCCCGAAGGAAGCTGCGCCCAAAGCAAACGCGCCGAAGAGCGCGGACGGCGCAAAGCCGAACAAGCCCGCCGCCTCCACCGGCGCGGACGAGAAAAAGGAAGAGGAAGCGCCGCTTCCCCCGCCCGAGAAGATCGAGGACCTTAAAAAAGAACTCGACACCTACATCGGCCTTGGCGAGGTCAAGCGCGAGGTGAATAACCTCATCAACATGGCGACTGTCTTCAAGCGGCGCGAGGAGACGGGGCTTCCGAACGCGGACTTCTCGCTCCACATGGTCTTCACCGGCAACCCCGGTACAGGTAAGACGATGATCGCGCGTTTGATGGCGCGCGTCTACCGCTCACTCGGGATCCTTTCCAAGGGTCAGCTTGTCGAGGTCGACCGCAGTGGGCTCGTCGCGGGCTACGTCGGTCAGACGGCCATCAAGACGAGCAAGGTCGTCGAAAAGGCGCTCGGCGGCGTGCTGTTTATCGACGAGGCCTACGCACTCAACGGCAAGGGCGACAACGACTTCGGTCAGGAGGCCATCGACACGCTGCTCAAGGCGATGGAGGATCACCGCGACGATCTCGTCGTGATCGTCGCGGGCTACGATGGCTTGATGGAAAAGTTCATCCAATCGAACCCCGGCCTTGAGTCCCGCTTCAACCGCTACCTGCACTTTGACGACTACACGCTCGACGAGATGCTCGAGATTTTCAAAATGCAGTGCCGCAAGTCGCAGTACACCCTCTCTCCCGACGCCGAGCAGGACGTCAAGGACTTCATCTACGATGAGAACGCCGACGGTGTGATGTTCGGCAACGCGCGCGGCGTGCGCAACCTCTTCGAGCAGATCTTGACCGCGCAGGCCAACCGCCTCGCGAAGATGGAGAGCTTTACAAAGGATGATTTGATGACCCTCACGCGCGACGATGTCCTCCACGCCCGCGGCATGGAAGACAACACGACCGTCGCCGAGCTCGAAGCAAAAGCAGCAGAAAAAAAGGACGAATAAAAAAGGAAGGACGCGCAGCGTCCTTCCTTTTTTATTTCGTTGTTACGCTTCCTTGGCGGCGGGCTCTTCCTTCGGCTTATCCTTGGGGACGACGCGCTTTTCAGGCGTCACGCGGCCCTCGTCCACCGCGACCATGTGCTCAAGCAGGCGGACGACCATGTTGGAGTAGCCCCATTCGTTGTCGTACCACGCGATCAGCTTGACAAAGTCGTTGTCGAGCATGATGCCGGCGGTCTCGTCGAAGATGCAGGGGCAGGAATTGCCAATCAGGTCTGTGGAGACGACCTGGTCCGCGGTGTAGCCAATGATGCCCTTCATATAGGTTTCGCTGGCGTGGCGGATGGCGTAGCAGATATCGGCATAGGTGGTCTTGACCTTGAGGTGGGCGGTCAGGTCAACGACGGAGACGTCCGCCGTGGGGACGCGGAAGCTCATGCCGGTCATCTTGCCGTAGAGCTCGGGGATGACGCGGCCGACGGCCTTGGCGGCACCCGTGGAGGAGGGGATGATATTGTTGAGAATGGAGCGGCCGGTGCGCCAGTCGCTGCCGCCGCGGGAGTCGACCGCCTTCTGCTTGGCGGTGGCGGCGTGGATGGTGGACATGAGCGCCTGCTCAATGCCGAACTCGTCGTTGACGACCTTGGCAAGAGGTGCTAAGCAGTTGGTGGTGCACGAGGCGTTGGAGACGACCTTCATGTCGGAATGGAGCAGCATGTGGTTCACGCCCATGACGAACGTGGGGGTGACCTCATCCTTGCCGGGCGCGGTCAGGATGACCTTCTTCGCGCCGCCCTTGAAGTGGCGGGAGGCCTTCTCGGTGGTGTTGTAGGCGCCGGTGGACTCGATGATGTACTCCGCGCCGCAGCTGGACCAGGGGATCATCGCCGCGTCGGACTCGCTGAAGACCTGAATGGTGTGACCGTTGACGATCAGGTTCTTGTCCTTGTGCTCCACCGTGCCGTTGAACTGACGGAACACGGAATCGTATTTGATCATATAGACCATGTAATCCAGATCCGCTTTGCGCAGGTTGATACCGCAGATGTCGAACTGCTCCGGATGCTCGATCATGATGCGCAGCACGACGCGGCCGATGCGGCCGAAGCCGTTGATGCCCACTTTGATAGCCATAATGATAATCCTCCACAGAAAATGTGATCGTATTGTTCGGAGCTCGCGCCCCGTCATTGCAGAATCATTATATCATGGCGTATTTTTTTGTCTTCCCCTTTTCGGGAAAAAGGTAGCTGAACTTTGTTGTACAAATGTGTGCAAAACAGACAAAAACAGCGAAAAACATTTGTCTAACTTCTCCAAATATTCCATACATTTGAAACATTCGAAGCATCCGTTCGTGCAAAAAATTGCACTTTATCGCACTAAAATGACAGCAAACTTGCAAAACGAAAACGACCCTCTTTGAGGGCCGTTTTACTTCAGTCTAAATTCAATGGAGGCGCATTTCGAGCCTTCGGCTCGAAACAAGCCAACGTCCCCCACGCGCATTTCGTGCTCCGCACGAAACAGCTAACGCACCCCCGCCGCGCATTTTGCGCCAAAAATGAAAAATAGAAGCAGAGACCCTCATCACGCACCAAAAGGCGTCGCAGACTTTGCCGCCCGCAGGCGGCAAATAATCTTAATCATAAATCGCCGCGACATGCGCGTGGCGATTTATTCTTCTCGCGCCGCAGTTCACCGTCGTGGCATTACGATTGGCGCGCCCGTTCGGGCGCGCCAATCGTGCCCGTTCCTCGAAACCGGCTCGCTTTATCCGCCGCCGGCGGCGCTTCGCCGATTTCCGTGCGCGCCTGCGGCGCGTGCGCTGCAGCGGAGCGCATCCCCTTCAAAAAAAGAGGACGGCGAATACCGTCCTCTTTTTTTGAAGCCGTTAGGCAAGCGCCGCGGTGATGATCGCCATGGAGTAAACCTCCTGGGCGTTGCAGCCGCGGGAGAGGTCGTTGATCGGCGCGTTCAGGCCGAGCAGGATCGGGCCGTAGGCATCAAAAGAGCCGAGGCGCTGGGCGATCTTGTAGCCGATGTTGCCGGCGTTGATGTCGGGGAAGATAAAGGTATTGGCGTGGCCGCCGACCGCGTCGGTGATGTGCTTGGTCTTGGCGACAGCCGGAGAGACCGCCGCGTCGAACTGGAACTCGCCGCCGATCGGGGTGTCGGGCATGAGGGCCTTGGCCTTCTCGCAGGCATTGCGCATCTTGTCGACATCCTCGCCCTTGCCGGAGCCGAGGGTGGAGTAGCTCAGGAAAGCGACCTTCGGGTCAACGCCGAAGATCTTGGCGCAGGAAACGGTCTCCTTGCAGATCTCGACGAGCTCGTCCTCGTTGGGCTTGATGTTGATGGCGCAGTCGGCCATGGCGAGCACTTCGTTCTCGCCGGAAGCGGCGGGACGGACCATGATGAAGCAGGAAGAGACGATCTTGTTGCCTGGCTTGGTCTTGATGAGCTGCAGCGCGGGACGGACCGTGTCGGCCGTGGAGTAGGTAGCGCCGCCGAGCAGGCAGTCGGCCTTGCCCATCTTGACGAGCATGGTGCCGAAGTAGTTGCTCTTCTTGAGCGCGGCGCGGCACTCGTCGGCGGTCATCTTGCCCTTGCGCAGCGCGACCATCTCGTCGACCATCTCGTCCATGCCGTCGAAATTCTCGGGGTCGATGATCTCGGCACCGCGGATGTTGAAGCCGATGTCCTCAGCGGCGGCGGCAATCTCATCGGGGTTGCCGACGAGCACGGGCTTTAAGAAATTACCGGACAGCAGACGGGCGCTCGCTTCGAGAATGCGGGGGTCGGTACCTTCGGTGAAAACGATCGTTTTGGGGCTCTTTTTCAGCGTGTTGATCAGTTGTGCAAACATGTTGATTCCTCCTGATATATGATGTGCCGGTCAAGCGGGCACAGATTTACAGATATAGTATACACCCACTTTTTCACCCTCTCAAGGAAAAATAACGCAAAATTCATGCAAAAGTTTACAAATTTTCCAAACTCTTACAACATATTAGCAGTATCATTTCCCCAAAAGGCTTGACGGAGCCTTGAAAACCAAGTATACTGGTCAACGGTTACAAATTGTAACTTTTACTTTTACTTGCATCCTTTAAGGAGTTTTGATATGTCAGAGCAAAAACGATCCACCCCGCAGCGCAGCGATGCACCCACGCAGCGCCGCCGTTCGAATGCCTCGCCGCGAAGACGGTCGAGCAGGCGCGGCGGCATGCCGCAATGGCTGAGCGGCTGGATCGAGCACATGGCGCTGTTTTTTTCCACGCTCGGTGCGCGCATCCGCCGCATCGGCCCACGCGCCCGCACGGTCATGCGCGAGAGCAGGGCGCGCAACTTTCCTGAATCCAACCGCTTTTTGGTGCAGGTCTTCCTCGTCATCGGCGGGATGTTCCCGATGTGGCGATCGCTGCTGCATGAAAGGGTGATGGCACACCGCCGCCAGCGCAGCCACGCTGCCGGCGAGCACGAGGACCGCTGGCGCAGGCAGGCGCGGCGCGTGAATCCGTTCTACTTTATCGGCGGCGCAGCTGTTGTGGCCGCGATCGCGCTGTTTTTCTCGTTCTACACGCTGGGAACGACCGTGGAGTATAACGGCAGCGTGGTCGACACCGTCGCGAGTGCCGCGCAGGCACGCAAGGCGGCCTCCAAGCTCGAGAGCATCACGACCGAGACGCTCGGCAAGTCCTACGAGATCGCAAAGGATGCCATCCATTATTCGACGGCTTTCGTCCGCCGCAGCGATGTGACGGATTCGACGACCTTCGAGCAGGACCTCGCCGACGAGCTCGGCCAGGTGACCTACGGCTACTCGCTCTATGTCGACGATGAGCTCATCGGTTCGACGCAGTACGCCGGCGCGCTGGACGAGCTGCTCAAGCAGATCAAGCAGGTCTACGCCTCGGCGGATACGCTGAGCGTCGACTTTGTCGAAAATGTCCGCATCGCGGAGGGCTACGTCCCGACCGACAGCGTGATGAACCTCGGCGAGATCGCCGAGATCCTGAATTCGACGAAGTCGGGCGAGGTGACCTACACCGTCGTCAAGGGCGACACCTGGGGCCAGATCGCCAACAACAACGGCATGACCGCCGCCGAGCTCGAAGCGCTGAACCCCGGCTACGACATCAACCGCATCCACATCGGCGATGCGCTGACGCTCTCGAACGCCGTGCCGTATCTGACCGTCAAGGTCACCGAGCGGCAGAACTATGTCGAGGACGTCAACTATGACGTGAACTACGTGAGCGATTCGTCCATGTATCAGGGCGATGAGCGCGTGATCTCCAAGGGCGTTTTCGGCAAGGCCGACATCGTCGCGGACGTTACCTACATCAACGGCGAGGAGCAGGAGCGCACGGTCATCTCGTCCGTCACGCTCTCCGACCCTGTGGCCGAGACGCGCGCCCGCGGCACGAAGGTCCGCCCGACCTGGTACCCTACCGGCAGCTTCCGCTGGCCGTGCTCGGGCCGCATCACCTCGCGCTTTGGTTACCGCAACACCGGCATCCGCGGCGCGACGAGAAACCACAAGGGCATCGACATCGCCTGCGCGCGCGGCACGCCGATCTACGCTGCCGACGGCGGACGCGTCATCTTCTCCGGTTATAAGGGCGCGATGGGCTATGTTGTCATCATCGACCACAACAACGGCTATGTGACCTATTATGAGCACAACGGCTCGCTGCTCGTCTCGGCGGGACAGACGGTCTACAAGGGCCAGCAGATCGCCAAGGCGGGCCGCAGCGGCGTCGCCAGCGGTGTCCACTGCCACTTCGGCATTCAGAGAAACGGCAGCTACGTCAACCCGCTCAACTATCTAAGTTAAAATCAAAGGGATCCCATCCATCGGATGGGATCCCTTTGATTTTAGGGGATCGCACTTCGCTTCGTGCCTTGCCGCCGTAGGCGGCTGCGACACGCGCGAAGCGAGAAGAATAAATCGCCACGCACATGTCGCGGCGATTTATGATTAAAATTATTTGCCGCCTGCGGGCGGCAAAGTCTGCGACGCTTTTTCCCGTTTTTCTGCCCGTATGGGCAGAAAATGCGGCGGATATAGGTTGATGGGTTTTGCGCCGATTGGGGTGTGGGGACCTGTTTGCCGCTGGTCGCGGCAAATGCGGCATGGGGATCATGAAAAGACCGCTGCGGCGTTTCGCAGCGGCCTTTTTTATCGTGTTTACTGTTCCGTCAGGACGCGGCGGACCTCGCCGGTGAAGTAGAGCGAGCCCCAGGAGCAGATGGCGTCATCCTCGCCTGCCAGCTCCAGGGCGCGGCGGACGCCGTCGTCGGTGTCCTTGGCGGGGACGGCCTGCACGCCCTGTGCGTTCAGCCACGCGGCGAGCTCGTTTTCATCGAGTGCGCGGGCAGAAGGCGGCGTGATGACGACGAACGCCTTGGCGAGCGGGAGCGCGCGGCGCAGCATTTGCTGCCAGTCCTTGTCGCGAAGCACCCCTGTGAGGAAGATGAGTTTTTTGTCGCCGTAGAGCGCGGCGAGCGAATCCATCAGCGCGTCGACGCACTGGGGATTGTGCGCGCCGTCAACGATGAAGTCCGGCCCGCGGCGCAGAAGCTCGAGCCGTCCGGGCCACTGGGCGTGGGAAAGCCCCTCGTCAATGGCCTCGTCCGTGAGCTTGTCCCAGCCGCGCGAGCGCAGCGCGCTGCACACGTCGATGACCGTCAGCGCGTTCAAGAGCTGATACTCGCCGAGAAGCCGCAGGTGGTACGGCCCGCGGCCGCGGTATTTGAACTCTTGACCGTCGAGCGAGGACGAAATGCGCTCAAGCTTTTCCTGCGCGGTGATCGTGAGAGCCACGTCCTCCTGCGCGCACTTTTCGCGCGCGACGTTCTCCACGCCCTCGCTCTGGCCGAAGAGCACGGCGTGCGAGCCATGCTTGATGATGCCGCACTTCTCCGCGGCGATCTTCTCGACCGTGTCGCCGAGAATGGCCGTGTGCTCCAAGCCGATGTTCGCCACGACGCAGACCTCCGGCGCGGGGATGACATTCGTCGAATCCATGCGCCCGCCGAGGCCGACCTCGAGCGAGACGATGTCGCACTGCTCCTGCACGAAGTACAAAAAGGCGATGGCCGTCATGATCTCAAAACCCGTGGGCATTTCACTCATGCGCTCCGCTGCGTTCCGCACGGTGTTTGTGAGCGAAATGAGGGAGTTGTCGTCGATCTCTTCCCCGTTCACGCGCATGCGCTCGTGGAAGCGCAGCAGGTGCGGCGAGGTATAGAGCCCCGTGCGGTACCCCGCGCGCCGGAGCACGGAGGCGAGCATCGCGGCGGTAGAGCCCTTGCCGTTTGTGCCCGCGATGTGGACGAATTTGAGCTTCTGCTCGGGATTGCCGAGCAGACCCAGAAGCTCGCGCGAGCGCGCAAGGCCCGGCGCGCTCTGCTCCCAGTTGTCGAATTGCAGATATTTGAGGGTCTCCTCAATGGTTTGCAGGTCTTTCACATTGTTCACCTGTATTTCCTGTAGAATAAGGCGAAGGCGTCGGCCCTCGCCTGCGGGATTTGATCTATCGGTCGATCTTGCGCAGCATGGCGGTGAATTCCTCGGGCAGCGGGCACGTGAGCGAGACGAGCTCCTTCGTCCGCGGGTGGATGAACTGAAGCCCCACCGCGTGAAGGCACTGACCCGTCAGGCCTGGAACGGCCTTTTTTGCGCCGTAGACCGTGTCGCCCAGGATCGGGTGGCCGAGGTAGGCCATGTGCACGCGAATTTGATGCGTGCGGCCCGTTTCGAGCCTGCACCGCACATGCGTGTAGCCGGGATAACGGGCGATGACCTCCCAGTGCGTTACCGCGCGGCGTCCACCCGGAACGACGGCCATGCGCTTGCGGTCGCGGCTGTCGCGCGCGATGGGCGCGTCGACCGTGCCGCTGTCTTCACGTAAGTTGCCGACCACGATACACTCATACGTGCGCGCGAGCGTGTGGTCGGCCAGCTGGGCGGAGAGGAACTGGTGCGCGTAGTCGTTTTTTGCCGCGATGATGAGCCCGCTCGTGTCGCGGTCGATGCGATGCACGATGCCGGGGCGCAGCGCGCCGCCGACGCCGGAGAGACTGTTGCCGCAGTGATACAAAAGGGCGTTCACGAGCGTCCCGTCCGGATGGCCCGGCGCGGGATGGACGACGAGCCCGCTCGGCTTGTTGACGACGATGACGTCGTCGTCCTCGTAGACAACGTCCAGAGGGATGTCCTGCGGAACGGCGTCGATGGGCGCGGGCTCTTCGGGGGTGAATTCGATCTGCTCGTGTCCCGTGAGCTTGTAGCTCTTGTTCGGCGCTTTGCCGTTCACGAGGACACGCCCGTCCTCGACGGCTTTCGCCGCGGCGGAGCGGGTCAGGTCTTCAATTGCGCGGGCGAGGCAGGCATCGAGCCGCGTACCGGCATCGGCTTCACTTGTTTGCAGCAGGATCGGTTCCATCGACCTTGTTCCCCCAGTTTTTCTCGTCGCTCTTGCTGTAAAAGGCAAGGTAGTAAATCAGCGCGCAGACCGTGCCGCACACGACGAACACATCCGCCACGTTGAAGACGGGAAAGTCCATGAACATCGTGTCCAGCATGTCAACGACGTATCCGAGGCGCACGCGGTCAATGAGATTGCCGATGCCGCCGCCGAGGATGATCGCAAGCGACCACTGGCCCAGCGGATGGCGCACAATCTTGACGAGCAGCCATGCGATGGCGCACATGCCCGCCGCCGTCAGCGCGATGAGCAGCCACCGTGCGCCCGAAAAGCTCGACCACGCCGCGCCGTAGTTGTGCACGCGCGTGAGCTGTAACAGCGGCGGCAGCAGCGGCTCCGATTCGCCGGGCGACATTGTGTTCACGACGAGGAATTTGACGGCCTGATCCGCCGCCACGCAGAAAACCGCCGCGAGGGCAAGGCAGACCGCCTTGCCCTTGCCGCGTCGGTAAAATGCAGCGTATAAAATCACCATCAGCGCCAGCGCGCCGAAAAAGATCCACAGGATCGGCCCTCCGATGCTGCCGGAGACGACGATCTGTGTCGTGCCGTCCGCGCCGCCGATCACGCCGATATTGTTCATTCGCTCTCCTCTTCTCCTGCGGGGGTGTTTTCCGCAGGCTCTTCGACCGCCGGTGCGGTCTTGGCGACCTCGACGATCAGAATATCGTCTGCCTGACGGAGCGCGGTGCGCTCAGCCTCAGGCAGCTCCATGGCGTCTGCTAAGTCATGTGCCGCTTCGGCCACGACGAGGTAGCTGACGTACTCGTCATTTTCCGCGTACACGGCCATGCCGCGCTCGTGCAGAAATTCCGCCGCCGCGGGCACATCCAGCGTGATGATGGCATAGCCGCCGTTTGCGTCGGCGGAGCGGTCGTCTGCGCCGTCTTCCGTGTCATAGGTGTCGAACGGGCTGGCGTCGGCCTGCACGCCCTCCTTCTGCACGGCGGAATAGCTGTAGGTAAAGTCCTCCGCCGTGTCGCCGGACGCAGCGGGCGCACTCGCCGTGCCATTGCCGCTGGTATTGCAGTCCGCGGCGCTGTCGTTGCTGCTGACCATCGCGGGCGCCAGCTTCCACGCCGCGGCCGTGACGACAAGCAGCGCAAAGCACGCGGCCAGCACGCGCGGCCATGCACGGCGGTGGCGCGATCTCGCGCGCTTTTCCTCATGCACCCGCTCGAGCACGCGCTCGGAAAAGCCCTCCGGCGCGTCGAGCTCGGGCATTTCCTCGAACATCGTGTGCACGATCATCAGTTCCGAGAGATACTCCCGGCAGTTCTGGCAGTGCTCTACGTGCGAGAGCACCTCTTCCTTTTCGTTTTCGCTCAATTCTCCGTCCACAAAGGCAGAGAGCGCGGCGGCGTACTGTTCACAACATTTCATTTGGCGCTCATCTCCTCACGATTACATTCTGTAACTTTTGACGAAGCAATTTCAAAAAAGTTCCCGTTTCCGGATAAAAAGTTGCGCAAAAGTGATCGGCCCCTGCTGATGCGCGATTTGACCGTGCCCAGCTCGATCGACGCGCTTTCTGCGATCTCGGTGTAGCTCAGGCCTTCGATCTCGCGCAGGATGAGCACCTTTCGGTACTCCTCCGGCAAGGCGGAGAGGCCCTCCTGCAATAATTTCTGTGCCTCGCGGTGCTCGACCGTCTCCTGCGGCTGGGGCGAGGTGTCGACCGCGTCGACAAACAGCTCCTCGTCGTCGAGCGAGACGCTGCCGCTCTGTTTTTTTCGCCGCCGCAGCGTGTCGATGCAGGCGTTCGTCGCCAGACGGTAGATCCACGTCGAAAGCGTTGACTCCTGTCGGAAGCGGTCGATCCCGCGCCAGAGCGCAAGAAAGGCATCCTGCGCGGCCTCCTCGGCGTCCTCGCTGTTGCCGCACATGCGGAAGCACAGCGAATACACTTTTTTCTCATATTGGCGGATCAGCTCTTCGAAGGCGGCTTCATCCCGCTTTTGAAGGCGCGCAATGAGTTCCCGTTCGTCCATAGCTTTTTATTGATCCTCAGCGCAGATCCCGCTTGATCGACGCGCTGAGCGCGTGCAGCTCAGAAAGCGTTGAGAGCTGCACGATCTTCTCCTTATAATAATTCGCGTGGCTGATGCCCTTTAAGTACCAGCACAGGTGATGGCGCGCCTGCAGCATGGCGACGCGCTCGTTTTGATACTGTGCGGAGAGCTCCACCTGACGCACGGCGGTGTCCCACCGCTCGGCAAACGGCGGCAGCGGCGGAATGTCGCGCCCTGAGAGCGCGGCGGTGGACTGCTCGAAAAGCCACGGGTTGCCGAAGCTCCCGCGGCCGATCATCGCTATGTCCGCGCCCGTGAATTTGAGGATGCGCACCGCGGCCTCGGGCGAAAAAACGTCGCCGTTGGCGATGACGGGGATGCTGACAGCCTGCTTGACGTCGCGGATCGTATTCCAGTCGGCCTCGCCGCCGTACATCTGCATGCGCGTGCGCCCGTGCACCGCGACGGCGCTGACGCCCACTTCTTCGAGCATTTTGGCGAGCTCGACGGCGTTGATGCTGCCCTTGTCCCAGCCGCGGCGCATCTTCGCCGTGACGGGGACCTTGACGGCGCGCACGACCGCCTCAGCGATGCGCGCGGCCTTTTCGGGATCTTTCATCAGCGCGCTGCCGTCGCCGTTTTTGACGACCTTGCCCACGGGGCAGCCCATGTTGATATCCAAGATGTCCGCGCCGGAAATTTCGATCGCCATCTGCGCAGCCTCGGCCATGCAGTTCACATCGCTGCCAAAGATCTGCGCGGCAAACGGCTTTTCGCCCGGAAACGGACGAAGCAGCTGCGCGGTCTTCGTGTCGTGGTAGCACAGCGCCTTGGCGCTCACAAGCTCCGTGACGGTGTAGCCCGCGCCTTTTTCGGAGCAGATCTGGCGGAATGCAGCATCCGTTACGCCCGCCATCGGCGCGAGCGCGAGCTTCGATTCAATTTTTACCGTTCCGATCTGCATAGTCCGCCTCTTTTCGATAACAATACAAGCATAGTATAGCATAGCAAGACCGGCAAGTCAAAGGAACAAAACGCGGACGGAGAACTTTTTTGCAAACAGGTGTTGACATCACGGCGGAGGTATGGTATATTATCTGTTGCCGATATCTGCCGGTGTGGTGGAATTGGTAGACACAGGGGACTTAAAATCCCCCGGTAGCGATACTGTACCGGTTCGAGTCCGGTCACCGGCACCAGTATTCCCTTAATTTCATATCGCGGAGTGGAGCAGTTGGTAGCTCGTCGGGCTCATAACCCGGAGGCCGTAGGTTCGAGTCCTGCCTCCGCAACCAGAAAAACAGCCGTTTTCTTTACGAAAACGGCTGTTTTTGCAACTTTAACAAGATGTTCTATCTGTGACGAGAAGAAATAATTCAACTTTAGTTCAACTCACTTTGAAAATTCAAGCCTTTTTCAAAAACACGTCAGCTAAAATGTCAGCGTTTTTCCGATCAGCGCTCTCCATCACATGTGCATAGATGTTCGCCGTTGTGCTGACTTGCGCATGACCTAACCGCTTGGAAATAGATACACTGTCCACGCCGCTAAAGTAAAGCATAGAGGCCATTGTGTGCCGGAAAGCATGAGGATTGATATGCGGGAGATCGTGCCGCCTGCTGAACTTGGACAACCAGTCTGTTATGCTGTCCGGGTGCATTGGCTTTCCGTCATCTTGAGCAAACAAAAAGCCCTGTTCTCGGTAATACTCACCCAGCCGCAGCCGCTCCGCGTTCTGCCATGCCCGGTATTGCCGAAGGAGCTGCATCGTTTCCGTTGGCAGAGAAACCCAACGATCCGAAGTCGCGGTTTTTGGCGTATCCTCATATACGCCTATATCCGGCGAGTAAAGGATGTTGTTGCAGATATGAATGAGGTTTCCTGTAAAGTCAACAGCATTCCATTTCAGCCCCAGCACCTCGCCGCGCCGCGCTCCTGTGATGAGCAGTAAGTGTGTAAGTGTTTTCCATTTTAGCGGTTCTGCGTCCAGTGCATCACGGATAGCTGCAACTTGTTCCGGCTGAAAGTAGTTGACTTCTTTTTTGCTGACCTTCGGTAATGTGGCTTTTGCTGCCACGTTGAATGGGACAAGCCCCTCTTTTTCGGCTTGATCCAATACAGTCGAAATCAAACGGTGGTGCTCTAATATGGTCTTTGGCGACAACCCTTCGCCGGTGCGTTTGTTCTGTCCGGGCTTGGCGAGATCGGTGTAAAAGCTGTTCAGGTGATCGGCACGGAGGTCTTTTAACTTGATATGCCCGATTGCGGGATAGATGCGCACTGCCAGCTCCTTATAACGAACGATGGTTGAATGCTTTATTCCTCGCTGCTCTTTCAGATCAATCACATAATTGCAGTATTCCTCAAACTTCAAACGGCTGTCGGAGGTCACACCCTCCCGGCATTCCTTTTCAAAGGTCGCGGCGAAAGCCTCGGCCTTTTTTCTCGCGCTTTTCTCCGTCCATGTGGGCGAGACTTCAAAGGTGGCTGTCCACGGCTTGAGCTGCCTTCCGTCAGCACCACGGCCACGGTGAACGCGGATAGAGTAGGAGATCAGCTTGCCGGACTTATCGCGGCGCTCTTGGATGTTAGCCATTATGTTCACCCTCCGTTCTAAATGGCAACCCTGATAATTCAAATGCGACAAAACGATTGATCTCAGAGATTAAAGTTCTCCATTGTTTATGTGAGATCATCGCAACATTTCCGTTTCTGCTACTGATTTTCACTGCATTGTCGGAGTAAATTAGCTTGGTAAAATCGTTGCTCTCAGAAAGATCGACTTCTTGGATATCATATCCGTGCAATTTAATTAAATTTACAATATTGCTGTAAACGTCGTGTAACCCGCTCAACCCATTTTCAAACATTTCATATTCCGTGCGAAAATCATCTTTTAAAAGAAGATACTCAACACGGACATTGAGAACTTGTGCAAGCAGTGATGCGTATTCCACAGATATTGGGCGTGTTCCATTTTCTAAGTACGAAATTTGTTTTTCACTGCGCTCTTTCCCTCGATTATCTGGCAATTTCATAACAGCATCAATTAGCTGCTCTTGAGAAAGACCGCACGCAATCCGACATTCTTTTAGCCTTTTTCCCATTAGGAACATAGATTCCTTTTGTCGTGTTACTTTTTTCGTAAAAAGCACCCCCTATCGCCAAAAATAGAACAAAACTGAAGTTAACTGAGTTGTTACATGATGGTAACATTTACGTTACAATTATAGGCGACGTAGGACGATACGTCAAGTGCTAATACGAAAGGAGGCTGTCGCTTATGTTTCAAACAGTTCGGCAAGTTGCACGTTATCTTGAAATCCCCGAAAGCCTTGTACGTCGCCTTGTGGCGCAGGGTGTTTGCCCGGGCGTCTATTCCGGAAATCGTTTTCTCGTGAACGTCGAGGCGCTGCGTGAATATCTCGAGGCTGAGAGTCGACAGGTCAAGGAGGTGCAAGCGTGAGACAATATTTGGTGTCCGATCTGCTCCATGAGGGCGCAGAGAATGGCACGACGCTTACCGAGTTAGTCCAGCTCACGGGCGAGGATGAACGGTCAATTCGCCGTCGTATTCAGACGGAGCGTAAGGCCGGGAAGTTGATCTTGGCCGACTGCAAAAATGGGTATTTTCTGCCGACAAGCACGCTTGACATTCAGCGCTTCATCAGCTCGATGTCAAGAAGATCAAGGGAGATCGCGGCAATCTCATACGCGGCGGAAGATGCGCTCTTGAAGATGACCGGGCAGGAGACCTTGCGGGGGTGGCAGAATGGCTGAACGAAGAATGTTCGCAAAGTCGGTCATCAACTCGGCTCGTTTCCTGACGATGCCACCGTCGTCGCGCTTACTTTACTATGATCTCGGTATGGCTGCGGACGATGACGGAGTTGTGGAAGCCTTTACCGTGATGCGGACGACAGGCGCAGCGGATGATGATCTGCGGGTGCTCGTCTCCAAAGGATTCGTGTCACTGCTGAATGATGAGTTGGTCGCTTATATCACGGATTGGAGCACAAATAATCAGATCCGCAAGGACCGATACCAGCCGAGCATTTACAAAAATTTGCTGGTGAAATTGGGCGACGGCAACCAACGGTTAACCGATGGTTTACCAGATGGCAACCAACGGTCAACCCAGTATAGGTTAGGTAAGGATAGTTTAGGTAAGGTTAGTACAGGTGAGGAGAATAAGGCGGCTACGCCGCCACGCGCGAAGCGCTTCACCCCGCCCACGTTAGCAGAGGTTCAAGCCTATGTGCTTGAACGCCAGTCGCCGGTAGACCCGCAGGGGTTCATCGACTTTTACGAGTCGAAGGGCTGGCTGGTCGGCAAGACCCCCATGAAAGACTGGAAAGCGGCTTGCCGAAATGCGGAGAAGTGGGAACAGTGGAATCGCAATGATAGCCGTAGGAAGGTGAAGACCACTGCGGACTACGGAACGGAGGACTTTTTCAATGCTTGATAACCTTGTTCAGAAGTCGCTGGAACATTCCGCTGAGAAGCCGGGTGACTACATAAAGGACGGCGTTCTTTGCTGTGGTGCGTGCGGAAAACCAAAGCAGAAAAAGATCCACTTCCCCAATATGGGAGATAGGCTGGTAGGGATCGCCTGTGACTGCACGGAATCGGAAAAGGCCAGCGCGGACGATGCGAACGATATTGCCGCCTTTGAAACGATGATGGAGCGCCGCCGCATCGAGGATTCTATCGTCGATCCCTCATATCGAAAAGTCACCCTTGCCGATGATGACGGCGCAAATCCGAAAATCTCTAAAATTTGCAGGAAGTATGTCGATCAGTGGGAGAAGGTATCGACGGAAAATATCGGCATCCTGTTTCGCGGTCCCGTCGGCACGGGCAAGAGCTTTTTCGCCTGCTGCATCGCAAATGAGCTGCTGAAAAAACGCGTACCAACGGCGGTAACAAGCTTTCCGCGCCTCTTGAATCTGCTGCAAAACAGCAAAGACCGTCAGGGCTTGCTTGACCGACTGAGTACATACAAACTGCTCGTCATTGACGATCTCGGCGTTGAGCGGGATACCGGGTACGCGGCGGAGCAGATTTTTGCAGTCATCGACGCGCGCTGCCGCTCGAATTTTCCAACGATCGTGACCACGAATTTGACGCCGCAGGAGATGGATGCGCCGGAGACAATGCAGTATAAACGCATCTTCGACCGCGTGACGGAGATGTGTCCCGTCTCGCTGTTGGTAGACGGTGAGAGCCGCCGCATCCAGAATGCCCAGCGCCGCAAGGAGATTGCAAGAGAACTACTGCTATAAAAAGCGGCCTCCTGAAAGCTCAGGAGACCACCCATGATGAATGTTATCTTATCAATTTCATTTTATCATGGGAGGTAACGATATGCAAGAGTCGAAAGGTGAGCGAACAAGCGAAATTGCAGCAGCGGTGCAGTCGGGCGATGCGGGCATTCTGAGCCTTTGGGCGGCGGTTGAACGCTTCGCGTGGCAGCAGACCTTGAGGTGGGTGCGGGCAATGGAAGGTCGTGCAGGTGTCGAGGAAAGCGACCTCCTGCAAGTGGCGTTTATCGCTCTCATGGACACGCTGCCGACATGGGATGTGAACAAGGGTGAATTTCTCACGCTGTACGGCATTAAGCTCAAGGCGGAGTTCACAGAAGCCTGCGGGCAGCGAACACAGCGGACGCGATGTGACCCCATCAACACTGTTTGCCGGTCGATGGACGAGCCGATAGGCGACGAGGACAGCGACCTGACGCTTGGTGACACAATCTCAGATGAAGCAGCAGAAGAGGCCTTTGAGGACGTCGAACAACGGGATTTTCAACAGGCTGTGCAAGCGGCACTTGCACAACTGACAAATGCCGAGCGCGATGCGATCATCAGCGAGTTTTGGCTTGGTCAAAAGCCTGATGCAAGGGCGCGGCGGGAAGCAATACGAGCCCTGCGGCACCCGCGTATTCGAAAGCCGTTAGTGGAATTTTACCGTTGAAAGAACGATGCAACGTCAGAAAAAACAAAGCCGGAAAGGGGGCTTTTCAAACTTTGTCAAAGAAAATCAGAGATGAGACCATTATTGAAGCGCTGCTGATCTCCGCGACAGTGCGGAGCGCGGCGGCAAAGCTCGAGATCAACGAGCAGACGATCTATCGCCGAAAGCGTGATCCTGAGTTCATGCAGAAGTATAACGAAGCACGCCGAGAACGAACCGAAGCGGCGCGAAATGTGTTGCAGGAGCGGGCGCACGCCGCTGCGGATACGCTGGCAACGATCATGCAGGATGCAGACGCGCCCGCACAGACCCGCGTGAGTGCCGCGGCAGAGATTTTACGGCAGACGGTGAAGTACACGGAGATCACAGACATCATGCAGCAGCTTGACGAGCTTGAAGCATGGCGAAGGGAGCAGGAACAGCGATGAAGAAAAATTTTGATATCCGCCTTGCGGCGCTGCGGGAATATCTCAAATCGCTGTCAGCCGATGAGACGGTCTTCATCGTCGAGGGCGGCGGTGAGTTCCGCACGGCAGAAGATGCGTTTACGTATTTGCGTAAGTATGGCGCGGTGACGCCGGACGGCAAACGCATTGTGCTGTATCCCCATCCTGTCGAGGGCGTTGACCCGTTAAGCCTGTCGCTCTATCAGATGATTGATGAAGCAATCGAGCAAGGTAAGTTGGAACTGCCGGAATTGGAGAGTGACGAGATTGGAGGTAAAGCCCTTGAATAACGGAATTAAAGCCCGCCTTGCCTCTTTACAGGCGATTGCAGCGCAGGAGAAAACCGGCGCAGCACTCATGACCTTGCTTGAAAATGGCGCGTGGGCGGCTTGCAGAGCGCCGCAAAGCCCTGCAAAGGTATTTCAGACGCAGGAGGCGGCACGAGATTATTTATCAGGCTGCGAATGCATTATCATTATCGACCTTTAAGAAAAACAGCGCAATAGCACATAAAAAAGAAAGGGAATTTATTATGGACTTTAAGGCCAACATTGAAACCCGCGAGAGCGTAGAAGCAAAGGCAAAGGCCGCTTTCGGCTTTGATTTGAGTAGCGCCCTTGACCTTGTAAAGCGCGGCGACTATGACAGCGACGAGGCGTATTTGGACGCTTGCACCCGCGCCGAGTTGGAGCGTAGCAGCCCTGAATACAGAGCCGCCAGAAGCCGCCTAAAAGTCGAATACCAGGCACGGCGAGAGGAACAGGAGCGCAAGGCACAGAGCGAAAACTATAAAGCAATCCGCAGCAGCGTGAGCCTTGACAGCGTAGACAAGCACAATATCGACGAAGAAGCCGCCGCACTTGCCCGCCGTGATCTTTCCGCAAATCGTATTGCCGCGTCCGATCTGGGCGCGACCATTGAGAAGTACGCGGCAGAGCTGACGGAAAAAGCAAAGGACAGTAAGGCCAGCAGCGCTCTTTTCAATGCTATGCTGCGCGGTCAACTGTAAGGAAAGGAGAACACACCATGAGCCAGTTTAACATTTATGCCCGAAAGCTCGATACAGCTTTCAAAGAAGCCCGCAGCGAATACAACACCGCTTTCCGCGCACTCCAAGAGGCGCAGCAGGCCAGCCGTGACGCTAACGCATGGAGGCCCGGAGACAGCGCAGAGGAAAAGCAGGTGAGAACAGCCCGCGCAGCGCTAAAGCTGCATGACGCAGAAGCCACCTTTAACGAGGTGAGCGCCCGCGTTTGGGACAACTTCAAGGCCACGCGCCGCACAATCCGCGCCGAGCTGGAACAGGCAGTGCGCGCCGCCAATATTGCAAACCCTGACGCAATCGACAACAACGCCCTTGAGCTAATGAAAACCGGCGTTCTTTCCCCGGCTGATTACTCCGCGTTCATGGAGAGATTCGACGGCAACCACACCATGCTAAAGTTAGTTGGTCACTACGCAGCCGAAGCCGCAAAGACTACGGACAGCCGCCGAGAGGCCGCAGCCCTTAACGCTATCGCCCTTGACTGCCAGAGCGGGGAGGGCGCAGTCATGCGGGCATGGGATAGCATTTCGGCAATTTCTGACAGTTGCGGCGACGGGGACGGCTACCGGCGCAAATCGCCCGGTGTAATTGTCAGCATGAGCGAAAAATGGGACGATCTCGCGGGCGAGGCCGTGGAGAACTTCTGATTTTCGATAAGCGGCAGAGATCAACATTCTGAATACAAAGCTTCCTGAAAACAAATTTAAGGAGAGATAAATATGGAACTTAGTTTTGCGAACGGTGTGCAGGAATACACCGTGCACGGCGTTAAGGGCGATGTGATCATTCGATTCAACCCGACTGACGGCGCATTTATCCAGCGTCTTTACAACGCGTTTGACACACTGGACAAGAAGCAGGATAAATACGCAGATGAGGTGCAGAAGTGCGGCGACCGCGTTGGGATTTTCAACATTGCCGACCGCCGCGACAAGGAGATGCGCGAGATCATCGACGGTCTTTTTGAAGAGCCGGTATGTGACAGCATCTTTGGCAGCATGAACCTTTATGCGATGGCGGACGGCCTGCATGTATGGACAAATTTCCTGCTTGCGCTGATGGATGAGACAGACAGCGCCTTTGCTCGTGAGCAGAAAGCCACGAATCCGCGCATTCAGAAGTACACGGCAAAGTATCGCCGATGAATTGGGGCTTGCCTACTTCCGTCGAGATCGGCGGAGAGAGTTATGAGATTCGCACGGACTTTCGCGTTATCCTCGATATCTTCGTAATGCTGAGTGATCCTGATTTGAGCGGCACTGACCGCGCAGAGGGCATCTTGCAGATGTTCTATGTCTCGCCTGAGGATATCCCGCCGCAGCATTTGCAGGAAGCTGTAGACCGTTTTACATGGTTCCAGAACGGCGGACAGGAGACGGACAAGAAGAAATCGCCGAAGCTGGTTGACTGGGAGCAGGACTATCCGTTGATCCTCCCGCCCATCAACCGGATATTCGGACGGGATATCCGCGAGATTCCTTATGATGCGGAGACCAACACCGGGGGCGTCCATTGGTGGACGTTCCTCGGTGCGTATAACGATCTCGGGGACTGCACCTTTGCTCAGGTCGTGCGCATCAGAGACAAAAAAACACGAGGAAAGACGCTCGAAAAGGACGAACGCGAATGGTATCGCCGCAACAGCGACCTCGTGAACATAAAAAATAAGCTCAGCCAGGAAGAAGAGACCACCATTTCGACTTGGTTGAAATTGGGGAAGGAGTGATTAAATGGCGAATGCTGACGGCAGTGTGATTTTCTCTTGTGATTTGGATTCGACCAAAGCACAAAAGAAACTGAGCAAGCTGCGTGACGAGATATCCGAACTGAACAGCAAGCTTGAAAAGGAAACGGGCAATAAGATGAACCTTGAAAAGCAGCTTGATGCCGCATCTCAGGCAGCGAAAGCTACTGAGGAACGCGTGAAGATGCTGCGAAAGGAAGTCGAACGGCTGAACGACCGCGAATGGATCCAAAAACAGGGCTTTACACAGAACGAGTATCAGACGCAAGTGCTCGACCGCCGCGCCGCTGCGGAGGCGGAACTCAAACAGCAGGAAGCGCTTTTGCACACGCAGACGAAGGAGGTCAAAACGCTTTCGGCTGCTTACGAAGAGACGACCGCCAACATCGACAGCATGACGGTAAAGCTCGACAAAGCAAAAGTCGCTGCCGGTGAGTTGATTGCTAATACGGAGCAGGAACGCAGGGAGCGCGAGGCGGAGAATTCCGCGCTTGCCAAAGCGGGCCAGTATGCCGCGCGTTTCAGAGATCAGGTCAAGAGTTTAGCGCGCTCTATGCTTGTATTCTCAGTCATCACGGCGGCGCTCATGGCGCTACGCAAGCAGATCAAGGCGGCTATTGCGACCAGCACAGAGGCATCCGACGCTTTTGCCCGCCTCAAAGGTGCGCTGCTGACGCTGGCCGCGCCTTTGATGGACGTACTCATTCCGGCGCTGACGTGGCTAATGAATCTGCTTGCGGCCATTGTGTCGGAGATCGTGACGATCATTTCGATTCTGAGCGGTAAGTCAAAGAAGAGCATGGAGGCATCGGGCAAAAACCTCTACAAAGAGGCTGCCGCCATTGACGCGACTGGCAAGGCGGCAAAGGAAGCGACAGACGCGCTCGCGGCGTTTGATGAGATCAACAAACTCAGCACGACAACGTCCGTTGGCGGCGGTGGCGGCGGAGCATCCGCCATTGCGCCGGACTTTGACTTTGACGAAGGCCCCATGATGGAAAAGCTCGACAAGGTGTTCCAGAAGATCAATGATATCTTTAAGACCATCCGCGCGGGGCTTGAGATCGTCGTGGATGACCTCAAATGGAGCTTTGACAAGAAAGTTATCCCCAAGAGCAAGGCAACATGGCTGACCGTTTTAACGGCGCTGCTCGGTGCAACACTCGGCGCGGCGTTCGGCGGCATCACGGGCGGCGTCATCGGTTTATCCCTCGGTGTGCTGCTGGGGCTGTACCTTGTGGGCCTTGATCCCGAAACATGGAAAACCGAGATGAACGCAGAGGATGCATGGATCGTGGTTATCACGGCTTTGCTCGGTGCGCTGCTCGGCAGTGTGTTTCTTGGCATCACCGGCGGCGTGGCCGGTTTCAGCCTGGGTGCGATCCTCGGCCTCTATCTCACCGGCTTTGCAGAGGGGGACGAGGAACACGGCGGCAAATCGCAGCTTCTTTCCGAGTTGATCGTCGTGCTGTGCGCGCTGCTTGGCGCTGTTATCGGCTCTATCGTGACGCCGGGCGTCGGTACAGTCGTCGGCATGGGATTAGGCCTGATTCTCGGACTGAGCATTTACAGCGTCCGCAAAGACCCGAAGAAGGGCACGCAGCGGCTTGTCAGCATCGGGCGCAGCGTACTTCTTGGACTGCTGGCCGGTGTTCTTGGCGTTGGCCTTGCAGCGCTGGGAATCGTCAGCGCCGGTACTGCATTTATTATCTCGGCGGCAATCGGCCTTGCCCTCAAGTTCTTTGTCGATAGTGTGGACGATTCCAAAGTCAGAAAAGCAACGTCCGGCTTTACCGGTACGCGCGTATCGACAAAGGCACCGGCGCGCAGCCGTCGCGTGGCGGCGCAGAGCTTAGACGGCAATGCGCCTGTGTACAACGATATCCCAGCGCTTGCGAGCGGTGCGGTCATCCCGCCGAACCGAAAGTTTCTTGCCGTGCTGGGCGATCAGAAGAGCGGAACGAACGTCGAAGCGCCGCTTTCGACCATCAAGCAGGCCGTTATGGAGGCGATGGCACAGGGTAGCCGCAAGCCCATCAATGTGAACCTCGTTGTGGATGGTAAGACGCTTGCCCGCGTGGTCGTTCCCAACATCAACAACATGACGCGCGCAGCCGGTAAGCCCGTGCTGCTGTACTAACAGGAAAGGAGACTGCATATGTTTATCTTCGGCTATGACAAAGTGCTTGAACGCCTGGAACGAGTGATTCAACAGCTCGTGGAGTTGCAGGCGGCGGAGTAAAGGGCGGCTTCAAAACAAGAAGGTGTTGCAGCCCCCCCTGCTGGCTTGTAAGACGCACGGTAACACTGCGAGAATACAATAAGCACCGGCAAAGCAAAAGCCCACAGGATTTAACCTGTGGGCCTTCTGCGTTACATGAGAGGATCTATCGGCAAACGGTTGACCGTTAAGCATTTGACAACAGTCTGTTTGCAGTCCGATAAAGGACAGGTGAAACAGCTTTCGCTATACTCACGCACTGTATTCTTTGCTGCTCTTCGGTGGACTCTGCTGGCTACTGTACACTTTGGCGCGCATACATGGGAAAGCGGCGCTTTGATCAGATCATGCGCTCGAGTACACTCATCTGTGCTCATTCGGGAGCACCTTCTTTCCGAAAAGCTCGCGTTCGCGCTCGACGGTCATAGTCGCGCCGATGAGCGGAACCTTTCCGACCGGCGTTTGCACGACCGGATAGAATCTGTCGTTATCGCTCATAGCGTGACCTCCATGCTTTGCATCATCTCTTTAACGGATACGCCGGATAGATCGGCGACAAAGGAAAAGCGCGTGCCGCGCTGACGGTACGCAGCCCCGCAGCACGGGCAAATAAACACCGTGGCCGCACTCATCAGCGGCGTCGTGCAGCGGGCGCAGTATAGGAGCTTCATGCGGACACCTCCTTGTTCGCGATTGCGGCGTTCAGAATGGCAATAGCTGCATCGTTATCAAGATCGCGGGCTTTCTTTACTGCCTCATGGCATCCTGCTTCTATGGCGGCGTCAAATGCCCGTTCCGCTTCTGCGGTTTTCAGAATACGAGTTGCGCGTTCAGTAAAGTTCTGCAAACATAATTCCTCATAGCGTCCCATCGCAAAGTTATATTCGCTGATTGCACCATAAAGCAAATTATGAATTGCACGGATATCATTTCCTATATCCTCGGCTTCTTCTGCGCTAATAACCGTTTGCTTACTCATGCCAAAATTATCATCCCACAAGCGATAAAGCATCTTGCTTGCGGTATCAATGTCGAGCATGCTTGGATCAACGATCTTTGCAATCGTCAGGCGTTCAGCTCTGGTGGTGTCAAGATAGTCACTCATTTTTGCTGCCCTCCTTTACCTGTTCGGCGATTGCATCAAAGGCGGTTGTCATTCCTCTGATAAAACCGATGCAATACGCTTCGCTGATAAACCATGTGATCTTATCAACTATGTTCCATTCGTCAAGAGCATTTGGAGTTCCCTCTGCTGCCGCCATGCGGTCGGTGCGCTCTTTAATCTCTCTCATCAGATCAAGCGCTTCTTCTTGCTGCATTGTTCCTTTCACCGTGTCATAAATCTCGGAAAGTTCATCATCGGTCGGTACTTCGATAGAAACAGCACCATCAAATTCAATTTTCATATTTTCCTCCTTGTTTTCTCGGCGGGAGGTCGGTATAATACCGATACCGGCCTCCCTGTGGTGGTTGGTTGCTCTCTGCATCTGGCTTTGGTCGGCGGTGATGCAGAGGGCTTTTTCTTATGCTCGAATCAGTTTCCTGTCTTGCATAGCCGTATCATATAATATCTAACGGTAGATATCAATAGGCGGAAGAAATAAATCTAACGGTAGATATTTGTGGAATTTGTATCTACCGTTAGATTTTAAGGCGTGATATAATTATTTCAAAAACTGAAAGGAGCATCTGATGGGAGAGAAAACCGAAGCGCAAAAAAAGGCTCAGCAGAAATATATGGAAAAGTTTGTCCGCGTGGAGATCAGAATGGATGCTGAAAAGAGAGAAATCATTCAAGCACACGCAGAAGCCCGCAGCGAGAGCGTGAACGGCTTTATCAACCGAGCCATAGACGAAGCCATAGAGCGCGACGAAAGCGCTCCTGCGGCGTCTGAGGGGCAAGGAGAGGGACAATAGAAGAGCGGAGGGCGATTCCTCCGCTCTTGCTGCATATATGTGGGGATGTTTTAAAGGTCGGATTTGAAATCCGAGCCTTGCGACGCATTAAGGGCCTCATTTGAAATGAGACCCTTGCAGTCGGCCAGATTAGGCGGGCCACTGCGCCGATTTGAAATCCGGGCAGTGAAGCTCACTTCGATTTGAGATCGAGGCGAGCCCACAATTTTCAATTTGGCTGCACAGAAGCATACAACGAACGGAGGAATTACAGCATATGTGTAAATGCAAGTATAGACATTGACAAAAGAAAGTGGTTGCTCATAAAATTTACAAATTTGTAATGATGCGGTATATTGACTTTGAATTATGAGTATGCTATTATCATGATACCAACAGTAAGTCTTGCGTAAGCGCCATTATCTAGGTAAGGGTCGTTATCCGGCCTCGCCCGCAAGCTATTGGTATCATGTAATAGAAGCGGGGAGGGGTGAAGGCCCGTCCCCGCTTTCTTTTGTTGGAGGGCGGACATGCAGTATCTATATATAGACGAATCGGGCTCCATGACAATCGATCATTTCAATGATTGGCCCTATTTTGTAATAGCAATTGTCCGTTGCGGTAATCCTGACAAGTTGAAAACGCTTTATAAGCGTTTCATAAAAAAGCATATGAATGAATTGCATGAGGCTGATACCAAAAGCCGCATGTTTCAAAATGAGAGATTTCATGAGTTAAAAGGCTCGGCGTTTACGCCGTCGTTAAAGAGTGAATTTGTTTCATACTTTGCAAGAGAAGGGACACTTGAGGTTTACTACATTGTTCTTGATAATGCCAGGATAGCGGAGCATGCAAAAGATTCAAAGAATCTGTATGCAAATAAGGCACGAGCTTTCAACTATGTGTTAAAATTAGCAATGGAGTACTTCGTAAAAAATGGCTATATGCCAGATGACACTTACTGTATTCAGTTAGATGAAAGAAATGAGAGAACAGGATCTCGACTCTTTCTGGGAGACTATCTCAATACAGAATTTCAGATGGAAAAAGTATTGTCTAATGATGTTATGGTTACTTACTTTGATTCCGCTAACAACAAAATAGTGCAGATTGCAGATGTATTTGCAAACCTGTACTATTCAAGGCTACTTACCGGTGGCTATGCAGATGAAATCGATACAATGAAAACAAACGGATGCCTAAAGAAGGTTTTTAAATTTCCATTGAAATGATAATGCCTTCCAAGTTCAACAATAATTCAACTCCATTACAAAAAGTTTAACTATTTTACTCGACGATATAAAACGATGATTTTGAAAAAGTGAGCAATATCAATACTTTGCGGGACGTTGCACTACGATAGCAAACACTTTGTTTGGAACTCATAACCCGGAGGCCGTAGGTTCGAGTCCTGCCTCCGCAACCATGGCGAGTGTTCTTATAGCATTTGAAAGGCTGTAAGAACACTCGCTTTTTATACAGCGAGTTCACAGGGGGCGTAGTTGACAACTACGCCTTTTCTTGTATTTACGGACACTTCCGGGATCGGCAGGGGCAGTACCGTTGGAATCTCAATCGTTCCGACGCAGTTATAGTGGATGCGAAGCCGCTGCTCCCATACGCCGTCGATCTTCTCAGCATTGAACACTTCAATCTTCTCAACCAGTTCGTTCAGCATCCGGGGCGTCAGTTTTCGCGCCCTGGTGTACTTGCGGACAAGACCGATAAACATATCCGTTGTCATGGAACGGCTGCTCTGCTTCTCTATCTCGGAGCGGAGCTTTTTTATTTTCTCTGCCAGTTCCTTCTGTTCGTCCTCATAGCGGCGGGACATCTTCGCAAAGCGGTCGTTGCTGAGCTTGCCGGAAACATTGTCCTCATAGATGCGCTCGAACAGGCCGTCCAGTTCATCGTCGCGGGCAAGGAGTGTTTTCAGCTCCTTTTCCTTTAGCTTGCGGTCTGTTTGTTCCGCCTGCTGGGAATGACCGATCACCGCTTTTACAAACTCGTCCTCATAGAGACTGGCGAATTTCGTTAAGCGTCGTATCTCTCCCAGCACCACTTCCTCCAGAAAGTCCACACGGACATAATGGGTAGAGGTACAGGTGCCGCGGTTGCCCTTATAGTTGGAGCAGTTGAAATACTTGATCTCCGGATTGCCCTGATTGAAGTGAAAGTGAAGGTTGCTGCCGCAGTCGGCGCAGACCAGCAGTCCGGAAAACATATTGTGTTCTCCGTTGTTGGTACGGCGCTTGCGGATTTTTCCCCGTTTCTGCTGCACCTGCTCATAGACAGCCCGCTCGATGATCGCCTCATGGACATCCTGGAACACCACCCAATTCTCACGGTCATTGTCGATCCGCTTCTTATTCTTGTAGGACTTGGAATAAGTTTTGAAATTGAGAATGTCACCACAGTATTCCTGCAGGGAGAGAATTTTGGTGATGGTGGAGCTGTTCCACTTGGTAGGCGACTGCTGCCTGCCCTTGCCGGGGCGTTTGATGCCCTTTGTAAGCCAGTAGGCCCGCGGGGTCAGGACATCGTCCTTTTCAAGCTGGGCGGCAATCTGCTCTGTTCCGAACCCCTCCAAAGTCATGCTGTAAACGCGGCGCACAACCTTGGCTGCCTCGTCATCCACGATCCAATGCTTCGGATCATTCGGGTCCTTGATGTAACCATAGGGAGGCTGGCCCATCGGCTCACCGGCATTGCCCTTGATCTTATTGCTGATGCGCCGCTTTTTGCTGATATCGCGGGCATACCACTCGTTGAACAGGTTGCGGATCGGGGCAAGCTCATTTTCGCCCTCTGCCGTGTCGATGTTATCCGAAACGGCCACCAGGCGGATATCATAGTTCGGGAAAAATTCTTCCGTCAGCCGTCCGACCTCAATGTAGTTTCGCCCCAGGCGGGAAAGGTCTTTGACAAAGACGGCGGCGGCTTTTCCCTGTTCCAACTGGCAGATCATTTCTACAAAACCAGGGCGATTCATCGTCACGCCGGAAATGCCGTCATCCAGAAAATGAACCAGATTTGTGTAACCCTTTTCCTTTGCGACTTTGGCAAGCAGTTTCTTTTGATTGCCGATGCTGTAGCTTTCGCCTTCAAGATTATCGTCACGGGAAAGCCTTTCATAGAGAAAGGCGGTCACGTCACGGGATTTTTTGTTATTCGACTGTTTCATAAGTCCTCCTTCCGTCAAGGCAGTCGAATAGCAAATATACTTGTACGAACACATTATACCGCCATTTGCTGCCTCTGTCAGCCGGGTTTGAAAGCTATTTACAGCTTTTCACTCTCGGACTTCATCAGGCGAAGGAGAACGCTGCCCAGGGTATCCGGGCTTTCTTCTTTGAAAACCGGCTCAACAACGAACGACCGATTGCCAATGTGATAGGTCGTTTTTGCATCCAGAGGATTTTTCTCTGGCCTGCTGGTCTTGCCGGGATTTGTAGCTTTATCTTGCATGATAAAATTCCCTTTCATAAAGCATAAAGATAGCAATGAAAGAGGCAAAACGGACGGCTGCTGGCACAGCTCCACGGGAGTCTAACCCCGGCCCATGCTGATGGGTGCGGCGCACAATGCTTTTTGGGCGTTCAATGCGCGAGTATCTTTGACCCTGCCCGTGTGTCATCGCCCGCAAGCTGCCACGCTTGCTTTGCGGTCTGGTGTTTCTCGCTCTCTCCGAATGGAGGTCATGGCGCACCGACCGTATGGCTCGGCACAAACAGGAATGTATCCGTTTGCCTTATACTGCGGCGCTGGCCTCCCAACGGGCTTTCTTTGTCAAGGTGCGGAACACACCATGCGGAAAGGGGAACACACGGCGGTCATCTGAATCAGGTCAGGTCAAAATCCAGAATCGCAATAATCAGCTTCGTTTCCAGCCTGCGGCGCAGATCATCGTCCACCTGAGAATGAGGACAGCCCTGAGGATCATAGCTTGTCCTTGTGGAAAGCGCCGCTATGTAGCCGGAGTAGTGGCCGATCACACGGTTTACCGCGTCAGGGTCGCCCTGGACAGCGGCGGTAATGACCGGATAAGGAAGAAGATTATTCCGGGAAGCTGCGGTGTCACGCATCCGTATCACCTCCCATCAGCTCTTTCAGCAGCCGATAGGATTTCAGCCTGCGGTTGTTGATCGTCCTGCGGGCCAGGTTCATACGCTCCGCGATCTCACGGTCCGCCATTTCCAGGAACCAGTACATCAGAAGGATATCCCGGTTGTCCTGAGGCAAGGCGTTCAGCGCATCGGCCAGCAGATCGTTTTCGATCAGGATCACATCACCGCCAAGAATGAAGGTGTTGTACTCCCAGGGATAACGGTCATAGGCCGCAAGCTGCTCCATTGCGTCCTCCGGCAGTTCGCTGAAAGGGATGCTGTGCTTCTTCCTGCGGCTGATCTCTCGATAGCCATTGCAGGCCTCGCACTTCAAGACCTTTTTGCAAAAGCTGTCAAAGGCGTGCTGCTTGTGTTCGGCGTGGCGATCAGGTTTCATGTTCTCACCTCCCTTCGTGCCGGGAGGCAGTTCTTTTCTTCCCCTTTCGCCCACTACTCGTTCTGCAGAAGGCTGTTTTGGCCAGCTCTGCCGGGAAAAATCAAAATTATTTTTTCTGTCGCTCATTTGTGCGCTCCTTTCGTCCTGATCGGGTGGGTGGCCGGATCAGGCAAAGGGCGGAGCGCGGGGACAGTAGAAACATCCCCGATAACGACAAAAAGCGCCTGTCTGCAAAACGCAGACAGGCGCAGAAGAATTATAAAATCTATTTACATGATTTCTGTGTTCATACTCATAGCCGGAATAGTCCGATGGAGGGGCTACGCTTTTTTTAACTGGTGCAGATCATGGACGTTGCGAAAAAGCAAAAAGGACACGGCAATACCTCCCAGATACCGCCGTGTCCTTAAAAAAGGGCGACTTTAACACACCCCCCGTATTCTTATTTTTCGAAAAGAAAACGGCGGCTTTGATTTCGTATTAAAGCCGCCGTTTTTTATTTCGCGCAAATCTGCTGTTAGCGGCTCTGTGCGAATGATTTATAAAACTTGATGCTTTGCAAATACACGGCGAGAGATACCTGCACCAACTCCCAAAAAGAGCAGTGCTGCCGGGATTGCCCATATCGCATACAGCATCCCGTTACTCATTTGTTCCACCGACAGGAGCGAAATGGCCAGTACATGATAGATCGGAAGAAGTCCAACCAATCGGAACAATGGATTTACTTCGGTGATCGGCAGCAAAACGGGAAAAAGAAAAATTGCCATCGCCGCAACCAAAGCTACAATCTGATTTTTACTGATTGCAGATAGGAACAGTGTAATTCCCGTAACGCTAAGCGTACAGGTAAATGCCAGCAGAATTTGATATTTGAGCAGCGTACCGCAGGTGATATTAAAAGGGATAAACGCTTCCACATAGTCACTGGGGGCAAATAGAATACTGCAATCCAACCCTTCTGTTCCATAAAAAACAAAAGCAAGAAGCAGGTTAAATGCTGCAATCAGCGTGGTAGTGAGAATGGCGGTGATAATACCTGCAACCACCTTTGCAGTAGCGCATTTGGTTTTACCGTACTTGCTTGTCAATATGATATTATCAACACCTTCATACTCGCCGGAGAAAATCGGAGCAAGCATGATGATAACCGCAAGAGCAAGCGCGACAAAAACCCGCACCATGTTTCGGCTGGTGGAAAGCCAACCGTCCACATAGCCAATTTTTATTTCTTCATTGCCAAATACATCAGAAACACTTAATCCGTTCCAATTTCCCTCTTTATCAGAAAACCGTGAAAAGACTGCCGATTGCATGGCGTTTTGATAAACATAGATTGCACTCAATCCATGTAAATCTGATGTCGGTGCAAAATCAGACATCATTTGCTGCACTTTTTCGTCTGTCAGGATTCCTTCATATTTCGCTGCAATTTCCTTGTCGATTTCTACTGCTGTTTTGCCAGTACCTTTACCGATATTTTGGTCAAACGCATATTTGTTTTGAAAGGTGGAAAAGGATAGCAAGGCAGAGAACAGGATAATTCCAATTAGAGCGATGAGCGCCAAACGCTTTGAAAACACTTTCCGCAGTTCAAAAAGAATCAGTTCTTTCATTCTTCACAGCCCCCTTTGAAATAGAACAGGTACAAATCTTCCAAAGTAGGCTGCACCCTTACTGCATTTTCCATCGGCGGACGATCTCCAATGATTCGTAAAATTGTCTGGTTTTCGCTGGTGTTTCGCAAGTTGCTTGTGTTGTAGGCAGCCGCGTATTTTTCCGCATAGGCAGTCGGAACCGTACATTCCCACACTTGGCCGTCGATTTCAGAAGTGATCTCCTGCGGATTTCCAAAGTGAATGATTTGCCCGGATTTCATCATGATGATTTCCTCCGCAATAAACTCCACATCGGAAACAATATGCGTAGACAGGATCACAATGCGGTCTTTGGAAAAGGCGCTGATCAAATTGCGGAAACGGACGCGTTCTTTCGGGTCAAGCCCCGCCGTCGGCTCGTCTAAAATCAAAATATGGGGGTCATTGAGCATGGCCTGTGCAATCCCCAAACGCTGCTTCATGCCCCCGGAAAAGGTTTTGATTTTGTGCTTACTTTCTCTCGATAAGTCTACTGCTTCCAGCAGCTCCTTTGACTTCTTCCGCGCCGCCTTCTCGTCCAATCCTTTTAGGGCAGAAACATAGAGCAGGAAGTCAAACGCTGAAAAATCCGGGTAATATCCGAAGTGCTGGGGCAAGTAGCCCAAAAGATTGCGATAGCGTTCACCCAGCCCCACAATGTTTTTCCCGTTCAGCAGAATTTTCCCGGAAGTAGGATTTTGGATATTGCAGAGCAGACGCATAAGCGTTGTTTTCCCTGCGCCATTTGCACCCAGTAAGCCGTAGACACCATTTGTTAAGGTAATATCCAAATTGTCCACGGCGGTTTTGGAACCGAACTTTTTTGTCAGTCCGATCGTTTTTAATTCCATAAAAAGCCCCTTTCTCCATAGGGAGCAAAAAAATACTCTCCATGTGTTTTCATGGAGAGTATAGAGGGAAAATATCTACTTTTTATCTACAAGGCAGGAGATTTGAAGTAGGCGGATACCTTTGCCCCGGATGCAGTATTTTCGATCTTCAAATAGCCGTTGTGGTGTTCACAAAGCAGCTTGCAAATATACAGCCCAAGTCCAAAATGCTCGGAATGGTTGCTTTCCTCTGTGTAATATGGACTGGTGGCTTTTTGCAGACCGTTTTTGTCAAACCCCTTTCCATCATCCGATACGGAAAGCAGCAGACCATTGTCACGCAAGGCAAAAGAGATTGTCACCGCAGTCCGGGCATACCGAACCGCGTTGGAGATCAGGTTATTGCTGACCTGTGAAACAAAGGCCCCATCAAGGGATAACTGCGAAACAGGCATGTCATTTTGTAAAATCAATTCTTTTCCGTTTTTCGCACATACGATTTTTGCGCTGTCATACAAAGAAGATGCCACTGTCTGCAAGTCTATCAACTTGTACTCCGGCTGCGCATCTTCCATGCGCCTAAGATTGCTCATACTGCTCACATAGCTTTCCATACGGGAGATATGTTTGCCCATTATGGCGGCGGTTTCTTGTGTTTGAGGATTTTCGCTGGCTTGCAGCATTTCATTATAGCCTTTTAGTACTGTTAGAGGGGTACGCAAATCGTGAGCAAAAGCGGCGTTGAGTGCTTTTCGTTCTTCAACTTGCCGCCACATTTTAGAGAAATTGTCCGCAAGGGTTGTCCGCATGATTTCAAAGGACGCGCAAAGCTGCCCCAATTCATCGTTGTTATCATAGTCGATTGAAAAGTCCAAGTCATTGTTCGCTATTTTTTCAGAAGCAGTCCGCAGTTCCACAAGCGGCTTTTTCAGCCTGTTTCTGTAAAACAGCAGCGCAGCAGCGATAATACAGAATGCAGAATAGATAGGAGTTGCAACAATGGGAAGTTTCTCCAGTAGCGCAATGGTACGCTCGTCCTCTTTAGACATCGGGACGGGCACTGTCCCGATGTAAGCGCCGTCGCCCAACTGTTCCCCCTGTTCATTTGTCAAATAGTATTTTTCGCCGGACGGGGGATAAGATGATCTAATATCTTCAGCAGCACTACCGCAAATAAAAAAAGTGGCTACGGAAAGAAAAACTGCGAGTACAACAAAGGCAATTACATAGAGAACAAGGCTTTTTCGGAGAGATAAATAGTGCTTGCGGCAATTTACTTGACCCATTTGTATCCACACCCCCAAACCGTTTCAATATATATGCGGTCGGTATATGCCGCGATTTTGGATCGTATTCTGCGGATATGCTCTGCCACAACGCTGCTGTCGCCCTCGCTGTCATAACCCCAAATACGCTCATATATCCGTTCTTTATCAAAGATCTGTCCTGGATTTTGAGAAAGCAGTTCCACAATATCAAATTCCTTTTTTGCAAGACCGACACGCTTATCGCCAAAGAACAAGCAACGTTCTGAATAGTCAATCGTCAAATCACCGGAAAACTTGACTTGTGCTTCAAAATTGTGTCGTGCTTCCCGGCGCAGATGAGCGCGCACCCGCGCTTCAAGTTCCATAAGTGAAAAGGGCTTCACAATGTAATCATCGCCGCCAACAGTAAAGCCTTTTACCTTATCTGTATCTTCGATTCGAGCAGTCAGAAAAAGGATCGGGCAGGATATGTGATCGCGGATACGCTTGCAAACTTCTAACCCGTCTGTTCCGGGCATATTGATGTCAAGCAAAATAATATCCGGTTGTTTTTCCACTTGCTTTAGTGCTTCTGCACCATTGAAAGCGGGCAGGACACGAAAGCCCTTGCTTTCAAAAAAGCTGCCGAGCATAGAAACAATGTCGCTTTCATCGTCAGCGATTAAGATTTTTGCTCCCACTTTACACACCTCCTAACAATTAAGTGTAGTGCTCATTTTTCAACTATTTATCAATTATCTTACTGTCTATTCTTCTCCCATCAACAGGTTTTTCTGCGTCTTTGGGAATTAACCAAACGCGGCTGAACTTCACCGCGCTGGGTATGCGGTTATCCTCGCAAAGTTTCTGCACCCGTCTCGCAGAAATTCCCCATTTTTCCGCTGCTTCCGCACAAGATATATATTCCATATTCGTACCCGTCCTTTCTGTTCAAAACCTACCATGATATATTATATACGGTCAAACGAATAATAGCAATAGACCGAATGTGAATAATAGGAAGTATTTAAGCTAATACAATGAACTAATAAGGCATATCCTTGAAAACGAGGTGAACAGTAGAATGTAGTAGGGTGAATGGATATGTCTAAAAGAACGAAGAAAGATAAGCGGCCTGTTGCGAAAATCGACTTCAAGCCGTATGGCGCAGCAATCAAAGCCGGGCGCACAAAGCAGAAAGAATCCCGGAATAAGGC
>CDYI01010074.1_pt1 | contig 119995 bp, 105 predicted proteins | sample 557711 | NCBI WGS metagenome assembly CDYI01 (sample SAMEA3182054, study PRJEB8094) | gut metagenome | biome: human; feature: gut; material: Stool; isolation source: human stools | place: Canada | collected 2012-11-13 | reverse complement strand
GTATAGGATTGCGCTGAATAAACTGGACGATATTGCCAAAGGTCAAGATATCCGTTTGAGGCATTTGGAAAACGGCTATCACTTGAAATCGTCTTGCTTTGACTGGGTAATTCCGTTCTTTGAGGAACGGCTTAAACGGCGGCTAAAGAACACATATGATGTTAGGACTCGGCTGCGTATATTGTCACTGTTTCTCTCATTTATTGAGACACAAAACGCGAAAAAGTTGGAGGATATCAGTATTAATCATATAGCTGCTGCGTTTGAAGCGTCCACAGACCAGAACCACTTTCGCAGTACAATCCGCGAGTTCCTTAGCTTTGCTGCGGAAAATGGGTGGATGCCCACTAATCTGAGTTGTTTTGTTCCAAAAATTCGACGTCATAGAGGCGTACCTACCGTTTACAGTACAGATGATATTGAAACCTGTTTGGCATCTATCGACCGTACTACGCAGAGTGGCAAACGTACATATGCAGTATTACTTATTTGCGCCAGGCTGGGACTGAGGAACACTGATGCCTGCGAATTGAAGTTCTCTGATATAGATTGGGTCAAGAAGACAATCTCCATTGTCCAGATGAAGACTGGCATCCCACTCGTACTGCCGCTCTTACCGGAAATTGAAGACGCAATAAATCGGTACATTGCAGCCCGCCCTCAAAGTGACCTTTCGTTTATCTTTTTGCGTCATAAAGCTCCGTATTATCCTCTGCGCAACTCGACGCTGGATTACGAGTTGCAGAAACTCTTAAAGGAGAATGGGATCAATACAGATGGGAAAAAGAAAGGCGCACATACCTTGCGCTCCAGCCTTGCCAGTTCACTTTTAAAAGAAGGCATTCACTATCCTGTTATTCAGAAAGCACTGGGGCATAGCAGCCCTAACGCAACTAAGTACTATACCAAAATCGATATCTCCCGTTTGAGAGATTGCGCATTGGAAGTGCCTCCACCTTCTGGAAACTTTGAACGGCTTATAAAGGAGTCTGGACATGCGTAAGAAAAAAACTTTTGAATATACCAGCTACTTTGCAGCAGAGTTTAATGGTTTTCTGCAATATAGAATTTCTGGCGGCAGCAACGGTCTTGAGGAACGACGCGTATTAAAAAGTCTGGATGACTATTTGATACAAAGTGGAATGGTGAAAAAGAAACTGGATGGAATTATCGTAGATGCATGGATTAATTCTTTGAATGTTGGTGGAAACACAAAAGCGCATTATGTCAGTGTTTACCGGCAATTTGCACACTACCTCACCGGATTGGGTTATAAAGCGTATATCCCACCACCTTTACAAATAAAACGCAACTATACTCCGTATGTTTTCACATCCGAGGAAATGAAACGATTATTTGAGGCATGCGACAATATTCCCGCGAGACGCAGTTTGACAAAAGCAGAAGTTTGGCTCCCGGTTATGGTTAGGATGCTTTATGGTTGCGGTTTGAGGGTTGGCGAAGCAGTTTCTCTCCAAAATAAAGATATTGACTGGACAGAGGGAACTCTTTTAATCAGGGCTGCCAAAGGAAACAAAGACCGGTTGGTTCCCATGAGTAACTCGCTGATTGATGTTTGCCGTACATATCATAGTATTGCGCATCCATTTCCTAATTCCGAGGATTTCTTTTTTTATAATCACAAAAAACAACCTCTTTCAACTCTTACCCCCTATATTTGGTTAAGGAGGGCTCTTGAAATTGCCGGTATTGACCGTCATCCGTACCCTAAACAGTTGAGGGGTGTCTGTGTCCACTGTCTTCGGCATACATTTGCGGTACACACATTACAGTTACAGAGCAAACGAGGAATAGATCGTTTCTATTCCGTACCAATTCTTTCAACTTATATGGGGCATACAGATATTTATGGAACGGAATTGTATCTTCGCCTCACGCCCGAATGTTACGAACACATAGTGGATTGTGCGGAAAAAGATACGGGTGACATATTCCCGGAGGTACTACCATGAAAACAACGTCATTTTCTCAACACCTTGGGACGTATTTTGATGAGTATCTTCCTAATGTTCGCAACTATAGCCCTAACACGATTGCCTCGTACCAAGATACTTTCCGCCTTCTGCTGGAGTATATGGCGGAACAGCAGCACATAAAACCATACTTGCTGGACTACAAACACTTTTCCGACAAGGTGATCTTATCCTTCTTGAATTGGTTGGAAACCCACCGTAACTGCAGTCCCTCAACCCGAAACCAAAGGCTTTCGGCTATTTCCGCTTTTTTCAAATATGCTTCTCAGCGCAGTATCTCCGCATTAAAGATTTGCTCCAATATAGCAAGTATTCCTCCGAAAAAGACTCCTCGCCATATTTTTTCATACTTTTCCGTGGAGGAATTGAGAGTCCTGCTGCAAATGCCAGACCCCAGAAAACCTCTGGAACGACGGGACATCGTACTGCTGAGTCTTTTATACGACAGTGGAGCCAGGGCACAGGAGTTATGCGGCATACGAGTTGGAGACATTCGATTTAGCAATCCCGCAAGTGTGCTTTTGCACGGTAAAGGCGGCAAAAGCCGTGTTGTACCTCTTATGAACCGGCCCACAAGGATTCTTCAGCAGTTCATTGCTGAGCGCAAATTCGGAACTGCAGAAAAAGATGCTCCTTTATTTTTAAATCAGCGCGGCGAACCAATTACCCCAGCCTGTATCCGAAACGTTATTTGCAAATACATTTCCAGAGCAAAGAACATACGCCCGGATTTATTCAATGAATCTTCGTATTCACCGCACAGTTTTAGACATAGCAAAGCAGTTCATTTGCTGGAGGCTGGCACAGAATTAGTTTACATTCGCGACTTTTTAGGACATGTCTCTGTCCAAACGACAGAAATATACGCCACAGTAAGTCAATCCATGCTGAATAGTGTCCTCCGCAACAGAAGTATACCCAAGGTGTTGAATGTGGATTTGAATGAAATCTCCCACGATGCGATCCCGGATTATTTGAGAAAGAAAAAATAAATATTATGTGAGGTGTTTTTATGAAAAAATCCCTTATTTCAAGTCATTCCGCCTACCACCGCCCTCGTGACAAACTCGTCACATATTATCTGACGGCCTATGATCTGGATGTCCAGCGTCAGAATATGGCAAGGGGCAAGGCGCTGGTAGGCCGCGTCACTTATGCCAATGGCGATGCACAGGACTTTACCGATGCGGAAGCCTTCCTGAATTGTATGCGGAAGGAACTCCCGTATCGCCCGACCACAGGCTTTCGGTATGAGGTGTTGACCTGCGATCCCACCGTCCGCAAGGCTGTGGATGATATCATCTTCGATCTCTATGGCGAGGAAAATCCCCGCCAGCAGGAAGATTACGAGCCGCAGTCCGGCCCCAATATGACGCTGGGAGGAATGTGAACATGGAGAGATCAGATAAGCAGCGAAAACCTGTTGCAATCAAAAACCTTTCTGAACTGAAGCGCTTCATCCAACCCGGCGTAGAGTTTAAGACGCTCAGCCAGAAAAATCACCCCGATCTGGTGGGGCTGACCCGTGTTGTGACCACGGTGCAGACAGTATGTTTCTATTCCAAAATCAAAGATCAGCCCAACAGCCGCTTTTCGACCGATAACGGAGGTAAAGGCTTCCGGACAGATTTCGCCAAAGCCGATGCCTATATCTTCGACGGGACGACGGTCAAGGTAAAGGATACGCGGAACAAAGACCGCGGCGTGATCTATGAATTCGAATTCTACGACAGAGAACAAACCATGCAGGAGGACACGAATATGGATAGAAAAATGGTGAATTTCATCAGGGAGCAGTATCCGCCCGGTACCCGCATCCGTCTCAATTCCATGGAGGATCCCTATGCCCCCATTGCTCCCGGCACCGAGGGTGAGGTGGACTTCGTGGATGACATCGGTACGATCCACATGAAGTGGGATAACGGCAGGGCGTTGGGAATCGTCCCTGGTGAGGACAGCTTCTCGGTGCTGCCGCCCAAGCTGACTACTCTGAAGCTGTATATGCCCCTTACCGCTGATTTCTATGAGAGAAGCGAGTACGGGGATTTGGAACCGGAGAGTACCATGCTGGATGGCTGTGCCTTGCGAGGCTATCAGGATCAGATCATGGCCGAGCTGGTCAAAAATCGGATGCCGGAGGAAACCGAGCGCGGTCTCATGCATTGGTACCACGAGGCTGATAGCGTGAATACCAAGGTCCACTCTGCGGTCTTTACTGTAGAGGAACGTGACCGAAAGCTCTGGGGCGTAGCCGAATGCCGCATTGCCGGTGAGCTGAGTGCGCTGGAGATGGACACCCTGAAAGAGTACATCGCCGGACAGGCATCAGACGGCTGGGGCGAACACTTTGAACAGTGGGAAATCCTCGTGGATGGCGGAAGTGAGCTGTATGTCCACCTCTGGAATGCGGATGACTGGGGCATTCAAACGGAACAGGAGCGCTTCGCGCCGAAGCTGTCGGAGGGCCTGCCGGAGCTATGCTTCTCGGTGCTTCCCAGCACTGGGGAACTAATCTGCATCAAACACGGCGAGAACGGCTACTACCCCAGTGACTGGTCTACGGATGATCCCGCCCAGAACCGTGAGCTGGCCGATTATAACAACGAGCGTCTCGGTGTGACGCAGGCACAGCGGCTGGCCATGGAGTGCGGTAGTATGCACGGCTGGGATGTCCCCAGTGCGGATCCCTCCGCCTATCAGCAGAGCGAGCCGCGGATGGGAGGGATGGACCTTGGCTAAAAAGATATTCGGCGTCTATCTGGCAAAGCTGGACGCACCCAACAGTGAGGCCAACGCAAGGCTGGAACTGCCTGCCTCCCTGTGGGAACTGCACGATGCAATGGACAAGGTGCAACTCCAGGAGAACGAGGAGCTGTATCTGGAGGTCGATGATTACTATGCCTTCGAGTATCTCGCTCCTCACCTGGTGGAACTGGACGCCAGCCTCAATGAACTGAACGATCTTGCCGGCCAGCTGGCTGTGCTGGATGAAACGGAGCAGGAAGTCTTCGACGGCCTGCTTCGCCTGGAAATCCAGAGAAAAGTGGAATCCAACGCCGGTATTCTTACCATGCAGAATCTGAGAGATCTGGCAGTCAGTGCGGGTGCGGATTGCTGCCATGTGGTCGGCGCGACCAGTGACGCAGAGCTTGGCCGCTTCTATGCGGAAAACGGCTTCATGGAGGAACTGGACGGTCTTTCCGACGATGTGTTCGAGATGCTGGACTTTGGTAAAATCGGCAAAGCCCTGCGTACAGGCGAAAACGGCACATTCACACGGAACGGCTATGTGGTGCAGCACAGTGAACTGGTCACCGCACCACCCTGCGCTAAGGAGCTTCCCGAAAAGCCGGAATATCTCTTCCGTCTTACCCTTGGCCTTCATCCCGACCTTGAAGATGACCGGACTGTCACGCTGGAGTTGCCTGCGTCTGCTGAAGCATTGAGGAAAGCGCAGAAGCAGCTCGGAGCGGACGGCTGGGAGGGTGTCGTGGTTCTCGACTATGACGGGGTCATCCCGCGGGCGGCAGAGTTTGTCGATCTGCCAATGGAACTGGATGCCTTCAACGCTTTTACGGAATCTGTGAAGGCTATGCCTTCCCGTGAAAAGCAGCTTCCGAAGCTGAAAGCTCTGCTGGAGCATTTCGAGGTAACGGATCTGGCTGCCGCCGCAAGCCTTGTCGAGCATATTGGGGACTACATCCTCACGCCAGAGATCAGTTCGCCGCAGGAGGCGGCCATTGATGAACTGAACTTCACAATGGATGTCCACTCGGCGGAACTTCTTCTGCCCCATGTAAATCTCTTTGCCTACGGAAACGAGATCATCAAGGATGACAATGCCACACTTACATCCTACGGCCTGCTGCATCGGGAGGACTATCAACCGATGCAGACACCGGTGCAGGAGCGCTTTGAAATGGACACGCAGCAACTAACATGATTCTATCCTACCAAGCCAGTAGATAGAAAATATACCAAGGTGCCGTTTTTCCGGATGGGGAAAAGCGACCCCTTCTTTTTTGCGCTCTTTTTGTCTCCTATTCCGGGATAACGGCTCCGGAAAGGAGGAACTGTGGCAACCAACGAAGCCCTTGCGGAATATCTTGCGCTTCACCACAAGGGTGAAGCAAATGCCGTCACCAGCCGGGAGTTGGAGTGCAGCTTCCAAATGCGTGGTTCTGAGCTGCGCCGGGAGATCAACGCCCTGCGCGGTGACGGCATTCCCATTTGCAGCTTTGAGGGCGGCTACTATTACGCCGCCACTGCCGAGGAGCTGGAGCGCACCATCCGGCAACTCCGCAGCCGAATCAAGAAGATCGCATTTGCGGAGCGCGGCCTGTCCAGTGCTTTGCCGGACTATGTAGATACCGGTCAGCTTTCTCTCCCGCTGGATGGGGGTGACGCCCCTTGAACAGCTTTATCCCATGGGTGGGCGGCAAGAGCAAGCTGCTGTGGATCATCAACAAGATGGCGCCGGATCACTACAGCCGGTTCATTGATGTGTTCGGCGGCAGCGGCACGGTGACCATGAGCCGTCCCATCCAGCCGGGCTGTATGGAGGTCTACAACGATTTCAACAGCAATCTCACGAATCTCTTCTGCTGCGTGAAAAACCGCCCCTTAGCGCTGCTGGCGGAATTGGGCTTTCTGCCTCTGAACACGCGGGATGATTTCAATGTCCTGTACAAGTTCCTCTCCAAGGGCGAGATCACGGATGACTACCTGCAGGAAGAAATGGAACTGACTGAGATCCTGCTCAAGCCGCCCGAGGCCGAAGCCATCCGCACGCTCCTGCTGGAGCGTGCTCCCCGTGGAGATGTCCGCCGTGCCGCAGATTTCTTCAAACTGGTTCGGTACAGCTTCAGCGGCAGTTCCAAATCATTCGGTGGTAAGCCCTGCGATATCCGCCGCTTCTTCCACCTGATTTGGGAGTGCTCTCGCCGGCTGGCGAATGTCATTGTGGAGAACAAGGACTTTGAGGATGTCATCCGCCAGTATGACCGGGGCGACGCATGGATCTACTGCGACCCACCGTACTTTGAGGCCGAATGCTATGAGGTAGCTTTCCCCAAGGAAAATCACCAGCGGCTCCATGATACGCTTCTGAACAGCCAGGGCTATGTCATGGTGTCCTATAACTACTGCCCGTACATTTGTGAGCTGTATCAGGAGTTCTACATTTTCCGCGTTGTGCGCCCCAACAGTATGTCCCAGACGGCGGGCAGCGAATATGAGGAAGTCATCATCACCAACTATGACCCCCGCAAAGCCTGCTGGCAGCTCAGTCTGGAGAGCCTGCTGAACTGCGGCAGCGAGGCCCGGTATGATCTGATCCACGAGCCGGAAAAACCGATCAAAATTACAAATTGAAGGAGGATACTATATGAAGTTTATCAGTTACACCAATGACGGCAGAGTCGCTATTCAGCACGCTGCCCTGATCCTGAGCAAACTCGATGAGGCTGACACGCTGGAGCTTCACACGATGGACAACGCAATCATTCTTCTCAAGAAGGATATGACACTGGTCGAAACGAGAGATGTACTGCAGGGCATGGTGCGTCTCGCCCGCAGTATGACCTTGGACGCACTGTGCAATTCGGATGCGGAGGATAAAACTCCGCTCGTTGATGAGAGCGTCGATGACGAGTATGAGGATACGATCACGATTCCGGTTCCCCTCGAGGCATTTGGGGATGCAGGGCTTCTTGACAAGGATCTGCGCATCCAGATCGTCGACGGTGCCGTGGTCATTACAGAGGATACGGATGATGACTAAGGATCACGAGTATCTCTATCCCTACTCGGCACAGGAGGCAAAAAAAAGAAACCAGCTTCCCATGTGGCGCGAGAGTTACCACGCCAATGTTGCCTGCCGGAAAGCCATCGAGGAGACGGTCCGTCAGAACTTCGATGGCATGCACCTGAAGAAGGACTGCCTTGAACCTGTGCTTGCGGAATATGGCTACAAGCGCACGGAATGGGTACTGGCCACCACTCTGCAGGAGCTTTCCTGGGACGGGCGTTTCAGCAGAGCAAACAAGCAGTGGGCGGCACGACGCTATATTCCCCAGGACGAACGGCACAACGCCGAGATCACCGTCCGAAGTCACCCCGCCATACTGGATGGCTTCGTAGACCTCTATCGGGAAGCGTATCAAAAGCTGGGGCTGTTTGGCCCCGAGCATTGCGTCGGTGACCGTGCCGAGCAGGATTACATCGGTAAGGTGCTGGTACTCAGCCCTGATACGCTGAAAGAGTCCTGCTGGAGTCAGGAAAACCAGCTGTGGTATGCCCACGACGGCTTCGGATGCAGTCCCCACGCTATTGGGCGCTCGGTGCGCTGCACCTGTCTGAGTGACGGTGAAATGACCAGGTGGAACCGGGATGAGTTTGTCGGCGTGCTGGATGAGAAATTCCTGCCCGATTGGGCCAAAGAGAGTTTGTCGCAGTTTCAGCAGGAAGAAGCCGCCGAATCCCCCGGTATGAACAATCAATCTATGTAACAGGAAGGAGAAAAAATCTATGGCAGCAACGCAGAAGAAAAAGCAGCAGGAAGCCCCTGCGCCCCAGGTCGAGGCGAGGATCGACCGTATGGTGGACGGCGACTACAAAACCAAAGCCTATGCCAGCGTTACCATCGCCGGCGCATTTGCCGTCCACGGCCTCCGTGTCATTGAGACGGACAAGGGGCGCTTCATCTCCATGCCCCAGGAGTCCTACAAGAAAAACGGCGAGACGGTGTATAACGACACCTTCCATGCCGTCACCGCCGAGGCAAGGACTGCGCTGGTGGATGCGGTCAACGATGCTTACGAGCAGAGGCTGCAGGAACGCATGGAGCAGAGCGAGGACGCACCCGCTCAGGGCATGGAACAGCAGATGTAAGCGCCACGGTGCGAAAGGAGGTGACGGAACTTGGTGCGATTCACCGTGGATAACCGAAATCGGCTCATCTTTTACGGCAATCCTGTGGGCTATGTGAAGGCGGATACCGCCGTGGTGGATGAAATGTTCCGCACGGACGAGCTCAACCAATATCTGAGCCGCATGAATCTGACGCCCCGTTGGGAGGACGGGATCTTTGACCGTCTCGTATCCGGCGAGGTGACCGGCGAAGAACCGGCGCAGTCTCGAAAGGGCTGCCGCATCTGGCAGCTCAAAAAGGATGTAGACGTGGCAATGCGATTCATCGGGTACGAGGATCAGGTACGGAAGTTCGGAGAGCCGGATGCCGAAAATTACACGCTCGTGTTCGATGGCGATCTCGGTACCAGCGATCTGGAGCGGATCTATACCATCTGCCGGGATGCTCCGCCTCCCGGCTATCAGGGCTACCGAATGGCGCTGTCGGATGTGGTGGAGCTGTACGACGATTCCGGCAGCGAATTTTACTACTGTGACCGAGTAGGCTTCCAGCCGATCCGGTTCGAGCAGAAGCAGGACCCATGCATCAATATGACCTTGTGAGCCGGATGGGAGATGACCGCCCGGCATTTTTGCCGTCTGCGCGGGGCCGTGGGCCTCCTGCGACACGCAAATGACCGAACTCACCAACAAAAAACTTTTGAATTTACAGGAGGAATATTTCATGAAGAAGTTCATCAAGAAGATCACCCATACCGCCAAGTCCGCTGTCACTTGCGTCAAGACCGCCGCGGTCAATTCCATGTCTGCCGTGCTTGCCTTCAACCGCCGTGCCGTCTGTAGCAATGCCGGTGAGGGCTACATCGATACTGCCGTCAAGGTGCTGATCGCCGTTGTGCTGGGTGCGCTGGTACTGGCTGGCCTCTACGCTATCCTGAACGATACGGTCATGCCCACGGTAACCCAGAAGATCACGGAAATGTTCAGCTACAATGGCTGATGCACTGGGCGCAAGCGATCCTCTTCTGCGGTGGTCTCATTTATGCCGCAGTGGATGACCTGAGGACCCGGACCGTCAGCAACATCGTCTGCATCGTCATTGCTTTGGCGGGGCTGATCACCATCAGCCCCGCCTCCCTTTTGGGGGCATTGCTGGCAATGCTTCCGTTCTACCTCTGTGCAGGCTTTGGCCTGATGGGCGGCGGGGATTGGCGGTTAGCTGCGGCGGTAGGCTTTGTGTTGGGAGTTGGACGGGTACTCACGGGATTCTTATTTATGTCCGTCGCGCTCCTGCTGGCATCCCTTGTCATGCGTGCATTCCCGGCACTGCGGCAGAGTGCGGCAAAGAAGCAGCCGCTGGTGCCATATTTCGCAGTGGCTTTTATTCCCGCATATTTTCTATAAGGAGGAAAACGATTTGAAGATTTTTCGCAATCGCACCGTCATCGGTGTGCTGTGTATCCTGCTGGCGCTGATCATCTGCTTCGGTGTTACGCCGCTGTTCAGCCGTAGCGCCAGTGAGAAAACGGAGATCGTCCGTGTGACGAAGGACATCAAGGAAGGTGACGAGATCACCGCAGAGATGGTCCAGACAGTAGAGGTCGGTGCCTATAATTTGCCACAGAACCTTATGACAGACAAGAAAGAGGTCGTCGGCAAGTATGCGACTGCGGACCTGGCGGCCGGAGATTACATTCTTTCCAGCAAGCTTTCAGCTGTTCCTGCGGCAGAGAATGCCTATCTCTATAATCTGGACGGCAAAAAACAGGCCATCTCCGTTACCATCAAGAGCTTTGCCACCGGCCTTTCCGGTAAGCTGGAAAGCGGCGATATCGTCACGGTCATCGTGGCGGACTATCAGGGCAAGGGCGAAACAGCCATTCCTCCGGAGCTGCAGTATGTGGAGGTCATCTCGGTGACCGCCTCCTCCGGATACGATGCCAACACCGGTGAAGTGGTGGATGAAAAGGAACTGCCCTCCACCGTGACACTGCTGGTGACTACTGAGCAGGCTAAGGTACTGGCGGAGCTGGAACAGGATAGTGAGTTGCATCTGGCGCTTGTGTATCGCGGAACGCCCGAAAACGCCGCTAAGTTCATTGCGGCGCAGGATGCCCTGATTGAGGAGCTGTACGCAGAACCGGAGCCGGAGAACAGTGGCGAAACCGCAGAGGGTACGGAATCTAAGGAAAGCGAGGGCGCGGAGCCTTCCGCGGAAAGTGAGGCCACCGAATGAATTTCCTGAAAGGCAGCCTCTTTCGCCGCAATACGGAACCGGAGGAGCTGGAGCCGATGGAGGAGTCCGGAGGCGGCATCCTCGCCGTTTGGGGCAGTCCCGGCTGCGGCAAGACGGTAACAGCAGTCAAAATCGCAAAGCATTTGGCAGCCCAGAAGAAAAATACGGTGCTGCTCCTCTGTGATATGACCGCGCCTATGATGCCCTGCATTTGCCCTCCCTCGGAATTGGAGGTCGATAAATCCCTCGGCAGTATCTTTGCCGCTCAGCACATCTCCGTAAATCTCATCAAACACAATCTGACTACCCTCAAACGTCTGCCGCACCTGACGATGCTTGGCCTTCGTAAGAAAGAAAACGAGTACACCTATGCGCCCTGCACCAAGCAGCAGGCGGAGGAACTCATCCGCGGGCTCCGTGAGATTGTACCCTACGTGGTCATTGATTGCTCCAGCTACATCGCAAACGACATTCTCTCCGCTGTGGCGCTGATGGAGGCGGACAGCGTTCTGCAGCTTGCCAGCTGTGACCTGAAATCGGTCGGATATCTCTCCAGCCAGCTTCCGCTTCTGGGAGAACTGAAATGGGACAAAGACAAGCAGTACCGGGTAGCATCCAACATCAAGCCCTTTCAGGCGGCAGACCGCATCGGTCAGGTGCTGGGCAGCGTAGTCTTTCGGCTGCCGTATTCGCAGGAGCTGGAGGAGCAGTATTTGGCCGGTGAGCTGCTGGCGGATCTCTCCATGAAGGACAGCCGCGCGTTCCGCAAGGAGATCGACCGGATCTGTGAGGAGGTGTTCTGATTGCTTGGTGAAAGACGAAGCAACTCCCTGTTCGCCCCGGCCGCCCCCGCAGAACCGGAGAGAAAGCCGGAGCAGGCAGAGGTGCATGACATCTCCTTTGAGGAGCGCACCGGAAGGTCGCTCTTCGCGGAAACTGCAACAGCACCTCGTGCAAGCGAACTCTTCTTTGCCCCACAGGAGAAAGGCATCACCTTTGCGGAGGCGCTCAGTCAGGTGCAGGGCTATCTCTCGGAAACCTACGCCACCCTCATCACAGAGGACAACTCGGACGCCAAGGAACAGATGAAGCGCCGCATGACGCGGTATCTGCAGGAGAACCGCATCGCCGTGGATGGTATGACGGCCTCTGAGCTGGTGGACGCCCTGTACACGGAAATGGCGGAGTACGGATTTTTGACCAAGTACATCTTTGCGGACGGCATTGAGGAGATCGATATCAACTCCTGGCGGGACATTGAGATCCAGTATTCGGACGGTCATACCGCCAAGCTGGAGGAGCATTTCGATTCGCCGGAACACGCCGCCAATGTCATCCGCCGTATGCTGCAGAACTCCGGCAAGGTACTGGACAATGCCAGTCCCATCATCACCTCCCGACTTGCAAGGAACATTCGTATCTCGGTCATCAAAACGCCTGTGTTGGATGAGGACGCCGGCGTTGCCGCGTCCATCCGTATCGTAAATCCCAGAAATCTCAGCAAGGCAGACTTTGTACAGAGCGGCACGGCCACAGAGGAAATGCTGGATTTCCTGTCCGTCTGCCTTCGCTACGGCGTGTCTATCTGCGTGGCGGGAGCGACCTCCTCCGGCAAGACCACCGTGGCGGGCTGGCTTCTTTCCACCATTCCGGACCGCAAGCGCATCTTCACCATTGAGGATGGCTCACGAGAACTCCAACTCATCCGTGAGCATGACGGCAGGGTGACGAATTCTGTTGTTCACACGCAGACCCGCGACAGTGAAAATGAGCGCCAGCGCATTGATCAGATCGCATTGCTGGATATCGCTCTGCGTTTCAATCCGGACATCATCTGCGTGGGCGAGATGCGCGGCCCGGAGGCCAATGCGGCGCAGGAGGCCGCCCGTGTGGGCATTGCGGTGCTGACTACTATTCACTCCAATTCCAGCGAGGGTACCTACCGCCGCATGGTGTCTCTCTGCAAACGCGCTGTGGATACCCCGGACGATACCCTCATGGGATATGTCACCGAGGCGTATCCCATTGTGGTTTATTGCCGACAGCTTGAGAATAAGCAGCGCCGCATCACCAACATCTCTGAATGTGAGATTCTGCCGGACGGAAGCCGCAGACTTCACAAGCTCTATGAGTATCACATCACGGACAACCATCTGGAGGACAACCGCTTCATCATTGAGGGTGAGCACCGGAAATGTGAGGAGATATCTGAAAGCCTGCGGCGCCGCTTTATTGAAAACGGGATGCCGCTTGGAGAGTTGGCACAATTCGTTCAAGGAAAGGAGGAAGATGAATGACTATGATCCAGCTGATCGCCTGCATCGGCATGATCGCAGGGCTTTTTATGGTACTGCATGTCTCGCCGCGGGAACTGAGCGACAGCCTCTTTGCCCGTTTGACCGCAGCTCCCGGCAGTATCCGTGCCGATATCAACGAGACGACCAGGCGAAAAAAGGCGGGGTTCCTCCGGCGTGAGATCACCGAGGCGCAGGCGGTCTTGGCAGCCTCCGGACGAGCAGATAGGTTCCCCATGGTGTGCTTTACATCTCTGCTCTGCTTTGCATTGGGAGCCTGCATCGCCATTGCCGCAGGAAACGCTTTCCTTGTGCCGGTGCTGGCTGTTGGTTTGATGCTGACCCCGTTTTGGTATGTCAAGCTCACGGCAGGCAGCTTCAAAAAGGATGTGGCAGCAGAACTGGAAACTGCGCTGTCCGTCATTACTACGGCCTACCTGCGTACCAAGAACTTTCAGCAGGCCGTGGAGGAGAATGTCCGTTACCTGCACCCTCCGGTGCAGGAGGTGTTCCAGCGCTTTCTGATGCGCATCAAGCACATCGACCCGGATATGGACGCGGCGCTCGTTGACCTGAAAGCCGCCATCGACAATGAGGTCTGGCGGGAATGGTGCGATGCCGTAATGGCTTGTCAGACAGACCGAAGCCTGACAAGCATTCTGACGCCCATCGTCAGCAAGCTGTCAGATATGCGGGTGGTCAATGCGGAACTGGAAAATCTGGTGTTTGGTCCCCGCAAGGAGTTCATCACCATGGCAATCCTCGTGCTAATCAACATTCCGCTGGTGCGCTTCATCAATAAGGACTGGTATCATACGCTGGTAGCCACCATCCCCGGTCAAATGGTCATCGCTGTCTGCCTTGCCGCTGTGTTCGTGTCCTTCGCATTCGTCGTGAAGCTGACGCAGCCCATTGAGTATCGGAGGTGAGAGTGTGAAACTGCTGCTATTTCTGTTCGGCGCCGCCTTGGCTGCTGGACTGTATTTCGTTCTGGCGGACATGCTGAAGATCCCCAGGCTGGCAACAGAGCGTGCCCTCATCTCTGCAGGACGCAAGGAGCGCAGTCTTGTGAAATCTATGGAGACGCTCATTTTGGGATGGTCGCTGAAGCTGGCTCCGCTGATCCGCTTGGATGCCTACAAGCGCAGACGGCTGGAAACGAAGCTGACTGCCGCAGGCCTGGATATGACCCCCGAGGTCTTTACGGCTTACACCGTTCTGAAGCCCTGCCTCATCCTGCTGGGAATCATCCCGTGCCTTCTGATCCTACCCATCCTGACACCGCTGGTGGTGGTACTGGCGCTGCTCACTTACTTCAAGGAGAGCCGCCGGGCGGATGAGCTGTGCAAGGTCAGAATGGAACTGGTGGAGGGTGAACTGCCTCGCTTCGTGGCGACCATCCATCAGGAACTGGCCGCCAGCCGGGATGTCCTGCGTATTCTGGAGAACTACAAGAAGCACGCCGGTCCCGACTTTGCCCGTGAACTGGATGTGCTGACGGCGGATATGCGCTCCTCCTCTTATGAGGCGGCACTGATTCGCTTTGAAGCCCGTATGGGCTCGGCCATCATCTCGGATATCGTCCGCGGTCTCGTCGGTATCCTGCGGGGCGATGACGGACGGATGTACTTCCAAATGCTCTCCCACGATTTGAAAGCATTGGAGCTGCAGCGCCTGAAAGCCAAGGCGGCGAAGATCCCGCCAAAGATCCGGGTGTTCAGCTTCCTCATGCTCATGTGCTTCATGATGACGTACATCGTCATTATCATCTATCAGATCATCAACTCGCTGGGTGCGCTGTTTTAAGGAGGAATGCCTATGAAGAAATTACGAAAACGGCACTCCGGCGAGGGCTATATCGATGTGTGCGTGTTGGTGGTCTGTGCCATGCTGGTGCTGGCACTGGCGGTGCGAATCCTGCCGGTATTCGTCGCCAAGCAGCAGCTTGACACCTATGCGGTGGAGCTGGTACGGGAAGCGGAGATCTCTGGCAGAGTCGGAACTGAAACCAGCCGCCGTGCCGCAGCACTCACCGACAGCACCGGACTTGATCCCAACATCCGCTGGTCGAAAACGGGACGCATTCAGCTCAATGAGGAAGTCACCGTAACGCTGACATTGGACATGGACATCGGCCTGTTCGGCGGCTTCGGCTCATTTCCCATCACGCTGCGGTCGGAGGCCACCGGAAAGTCGGAGGTGTATTGGAAATGAGCAAGCACTGTTTCCTTCGCCGCCACCCCGGCGAGGGCACCCCCATGATCCTCGCCATCGTGCTGGTCCTGCTGATGCTTTTTTGCACGGTCGCGGAGTTCAGCCGGGTGTGGATCATCGCCCAAGGTGTCAAGGAGGCTGCCCAACAGGCGGTCATCTCCACCATCAACGACAACTATGATGATGTGTACCACGCTGTGCGGGAGGGCTATGCCGCAGGCTGGTATCCGGACGGCACAGGCCGATGGGATGAGAGCGTGGATACCGGCGATGTGTACGGTCAGCTGGCATCAACGCTTGGACTGGAGAACACCGGCAGCGGATATCAGAAGATCTCAAACGGAAACGTGGAATATACCATCTCTGGCCTGAGCGTGGAGCTGAGCAACAACGCCCTCAGTTCCGGCCAAAGCAAAGGCTATACCGCCGCAGTGGAGATCCGCTTGGAGGTACCGGTGCGATTCCTTGGGAACCTTTTGCCCGCAGCTGAAATGATGCTGCACACGGAAGCCAAATATGTGCCGGTATTCTGAAAAAGTTTCGCTTTCCCAATAGACTTACGCCGAAAGGTGTGGTATTGTCCAATCAAGAGATAAATCAGAAAAAGGAGGAAAATCAATGAACGACAAGACGAAACGGATCATCCTCATCACCGCCTGCTGCCTGCTCTGCGGTGTGGCCGTCATCGGGATCGCCAGACGCTTCGGTGGAAATACGGTGACGCCCTCCGGAACGGTATCCGGCAGTCAGCCGGACAGCAACGATCCCAATGTGAACATCAACAATAGCCAGGGAGATGTGAATGTCCCCTCGCTGACGCCGGAGCAGAGTGACCCCGGCCAGGGTGCAAACTCCAACGGCACGGAGCAGACCATCCAGGCGAACCCTGTTAAACCGGACGCTCCGGAAAAGCCGGAATCGCCCAGCGGCACGGCGACACTTCCGGATGATCACAAAGCGGAGGATGTGCCGACCTCGGAACGCAAGACAGAGGATGAACCGCACCCCACATATCCGGAACAGCCCACCTCCAAGCCTGCGGAATCCCAGCCTGCCGCAGGAAGCACGAACTCCTCCGGTCAGGTATATGTGCCGGGCTTCGGCTATGTAGACAGCAGCGGTGATAACACGGTCATCGACGGACAGGACATCTACGAAAACGGAAATAAAATCGGTGAAATGGGCGGCGGGAACTAACAGTACTCCCAATCAGCATGGCGCAGTCAGAAATGGCTGCGCCTTTACTTTTTTCGAAGCTTTGAAAGGAGGAATCCATGAAGCGACTTCTCGCACTTTTTCTTTCCCTTGTGCTCATGCTGTGTGCGGCTGTTCCAGCTTATGCCACCGGTGACGGCAACTTCGACGGCGGTGGCGGCGGCATGGGCAGCGGCACATCCACCAACTACTGGAATCCGGGTATGGACGGTGTCCGCATTTCCGTGGTGAATGTGGACAGCCACGCTGTCGTGGGGAACACCATTGACTGGAGCAATCAGAATCCGAGCACCAACATGATCCACTTCGGAAAGGTATCCAAGCTCTCTTATAACAGTGGGCGGGCGTTGTCACCTGTCGTGGGCGGCTATGTCTGCGTCCGTCCGGCGCAGAGTCTGCCTCGCATCATTTCGACCGGCGACTATCCCGCCAGCATTGCGGCGATTCGAAGCTACTTTACAGACGAGCAAGTCATTCGGGCGATTGCCGGATATGTGGGAATAGACTTTGATACGCTTATTGCCGGCGATTACAAAATCGTTGTCGAGCCTATCGCCTACTTCGTCTACGGTGGAGCCTACTATGCCATGACGGCCACGGAAGCGGCGCTCTATGACCAAAAGGTAAACGGAAATCTTCGAAGCAAGATGGGATCGCTGACCCATAAGAATCTGCCGCTGGCCATCTTCCTTGAAGAAGCAGATCTGGGCTATCCCGCATGGTCTGGCAGCACCAACAGCAAGGTCAGCAACGATCAGATCATCTCGTCCCTCGGCATCGGAGTCGTCCGCTTCAACGGTGAGTTGGAGCCGCCCGATGTAAACGACTTCGACTATGAATACCGAGTCGATACCGATGTGATCTCCTCGGTGGAGGTGAGCGGCGGGCAGTCCGACCCGGATAATCCTGTGACTGTTCGCTTTGTGATTCAAGGCAGAACTTACACTGTCAGCAATGTCTACTATCCGGACGGTGACAGTCAATTGGTATGGGTAAAGTGGCACACGCCGTCAGAGCCCTGCGTCATTACGATTGCCGTCAGCGTGTCTGGCGGCGGCACGGCGCAGAGCACGATCACCTGCAACGTTGTGGACTTGGACGGCAACGATCCGCCCAACCCGGTGGCGGATGACCGCAATGATGCTTTCCGTCAGTCCACCATTCCAGAGAAAGATCAAGTGACCTCGGCATCCTGGGGCATTTGGTCACCCTGGTGGCAGGAGAATTGGGAATGGGTAGAGAACTGGGAAAAGTGCTGGCACACGGATCGCTGGGTAGACGATAACAATGTGGTTCACCGTGACCGGTGGTATCACTGGGTGGATAACGGCTGGTGGGAAGATCATGGCTGGTGGGAGTTTGACTACAACGGCTACTCCGCAAGTCTGAGCGCATCCATGCGCATCACGCCGGATAGTCTTTCGCCCACAGCGACTGCAGTTACCATGAAAAGCGGGTACGGAATTCAGGAGAAAGTAACGGCCAGAGTAACGACCACGCAGAGCGCGGCTGTCACGGCAGCGCAGAATGCTGTGACCTATTTCCCTGAATTCGGGTACGAAGGCTTCTGGAGACTGCTGAACCGCAGCATCAGCGGCAAGAGCACCGCCTTCGCTTTCAAAAATAACCACTACAGCACCTATGACCGCCCGACCCACTTCACACCTATCTGGTATCCGGACGGCAGCTACACGCCGTATACCTGGCTTTTGGACTGCTGGACACCCACGGGAATGCTCAGTATGAACCTGACGGATTCCGTGCGCATCACCGGTGACCTGTGGGAAGAATGGCATATCGCACCCTCAAAATAACAACAATAATTGGAGGTATCTATGAGCAAAATGAAATGCAAGCGCCTTTGTGTGATGTTGACCCTGTCCCTGCTGTTGGTCTGCATGATGGGAATCACGGCCTTTGCTGCCGGCACCGGTGATGTGGCCGGAGCGGTGGAAAGCACCTGGGCCACGGCATCCACGCAGATCAAGACCGTCGTCAACAACGTGGTGTTTCCCGCCATTGACCTGATCCTTGCGGTATTCTTCTTCGCCAAACTTGGTACAGCTTATTTTGACTACCGAAAGAGCGGCCAGTTCGAGTGGACGGCTCCCGCCATCCTGTTTGCGTGCCTCGTGTTCACGCTGACGGCGCCGCTGTACATCTGGCAGATCATCGGGATTTGAGGTGTAGGCAATGACTTTCTACGAACAGGAGCTCCGGAAGATCATCGGAGAGCAATATCCGGATGCCACCTATGTGGGCAGAGCCTGTTATGTGCGCCTGAGCGATATGAATCGGGCAAAGATCCAATTTGTCACCGGGATCGTCGCCAATCAGTACAACGCCCTACAAATGACGATTCTGAACCGCAGCGAAGGACAGGTAGATACCCTGCGCCTGCGCTTCTCGGATCTGCTGGGGACAAAGATGACCTCAAATCCCAATTTCCGAAACGGCGTGGAGCCCCACATTTGGGATGACTATGGAAAGGTGAGCTGGTATGTATATCACCCCACTCGGCAGGACTATGAGAAGCTCTCCAACGCAGTGTCGGACTATCTGGAGGTGTTCCAGGACATGAGCCAGTCTGCCGATCAGCAGTGGGCGCAGACAATGTAAACCGAGCATGATTTGAAGGCCGTGCCAACTGTACGGCCTTTGCCATATCCCAAGCAGTTGGTACGGCCTCACCCGGAGGAGGTGAAACCGATCAATGTTTATTTGGGATTTTGTTGCCGATAAGATCCTCGGCCAGATCGTGGATTGGTTCTACGGTCAGGTCGTGGGCTTTCTCGGCAACTTCTTCGCAGAGATGGGAAACATGGGTGTCGAACTCTTCGAAATGTCCTGGGTGCAGAGCATCGTACTGTTCTTCTCCTATCTCGCTTGGGCGTTGTACGGAACCGGGCTGGTCGTGGCCTGCTTTGAATGCGGCATCGAGTATTCCAGCGGGCGGGGCAACATCCGCGAAGCCGCGCTCAATGCCATCAAGGGCTTTATGGCTGTGAGCCTGTTTACTGTCGTTCCGGTCCGGCTCTATGAGCTTTCGGTAACGCTGCAGGGGCAACTCACCGCAGGGATCACCGGCTACGGTGCATCCATCGGAGATGTTGCAAGTGATATCATGCAGGAGTTCAGCGCCGTGGAATCGCTGACCGACCTGACATCTGGCCCGTTTCTCGGCTTTGGCAGTATCACCAGCGGGATCATGATCCTGTTCTGCATCATCCTTATGGCGTATGCGATCATCAAGGTCTTCTTTGCCAATCTCAAGCGCGGCGGTATCCTGCTGATTCAGATTGCCGTGGGAAGTCTGTACATGTTTTCTGTGCCCCGTGGCTATACGGACGGCTTCATCCAGTGGTGCAAACAGATCATTGGATTGTGCCTGACCGCATTTTTGCAGGCGACTATCCTCATCGCTGGGCTCATGGTGTTTAAGGACCACGCACTGTTGGGTCTTGGTTTGATGCTTTCGGCTGGCGAGATCCCCCGCATTGCCGGAGCGTTTGGCCTGGATACGACAACAAGAGCCAACATTATGAGCGCGGTATATACGGCGCAGGCCGCTGTAAACACCACGCGCACGATCGTGCAGGCGGTGTCAAAATGAGCGGGCTCACTATGGGAAGCCTGTTTGACGGCATCGGTGGTTTTCCTCTGGCTGCCATTCGCAGCGGCATTACGCCGGTGTGGGCTTCGGAGATTGAAGCCTTTCCCATTGAGGTCACGAAGCAGCGCTTCCCAAGCATGATCCATGCGGGTGACATCACAAAGCTCAACGGCGCAGAACTGCCGCCCGTAGATATCATTTGCGGCGGCAGCCCGTGCCAGGATTTATCCGTGGCTGGAGCGAGAGCCGGATTATCCGGCGCCCGCTCCGGTTTGTTTATGGAGCAGGTTCGACTGGTAAAGGAGATGAGAAATGCAGACGAACAAAGAGGCCGAGCAGGTCACGCTGTCCGACCTCGGTATATGCTGTGGGAAAATGTTCCAGGAGCCTTCTCCAGCGGAACTCCCAAAGGCGAGGACTTCCGTATCGTCCTCGAAGAGATCGTCCGAGTTAAGTTCGGTTCCGTTTATGTCCCTGGACCTTACCCCTGGCCATGGCAATCTGCTGGGCGAATCCTACTGGGAACTGATTTCTCCCTGGCTTGGCGGTGCCTGGATGCTCAATACTGGGGTGTCGCCCAACGACGCAAGAGGATCTTCCTTGTCGCAGATTTTGCAGGACGCACCGCCGATAAAATACTATTTATCCCCGAAAGCATGTATGGGGATCCTACGCCGAGCTTCTGAACGCGGGAAAGCACTGCCGCCGAAGCTGGAACGGGCTTTGAAGATCCAAGCCGGGTTGATGTGCCCGGACGGGCAACCTACGGATCTGAACGCCTTCCATATCAATCAGCGGGACGAGGGTATCGACCTGCACGGTGTGTCCGGTGCCTTGATGGCAACCACCAATATGCAGATGCAGACCTTCGTGACGCAGCCGGATGACACCGTCGAGGGCTTTGACGGTTACAATGGTGACCTGACCGGCGATGTTGCCGCCACGCTCGGCGCGAACTGCGGGATGTCCACCGGCAGAAACGGTGTCATGGCCTTTGCTGCCAACCAAAGGGACGAGGTTCGTGACTTACATGATGTTGCGGGTGCTTTGAATGCGCAACCGGGAATGAAACAGCAGACCTTTGTAGCCGCCGCATTCTCGGCAGGAGCCGGTGCCTCTGCTGGGAGCATTGGGTATGGCGAGGAACTGGCACCTACGCTGAAGGGCTCTGCCAGCGGAAACTGTATGCCATCCGTCCTGTGTCTGAATGACCAGGGCGGAAGCGTTATGGAGTACTCTGAGGATGTGTCCGGTACCCTGCGGGCGCAGGAGCATGGACACCAACCGCTCGTCTATGAAAACCATGGCATTGATGCCCGCTACACTGGTCCTCATCAGGTGGTGCCTACCATGTCCGCAAGATACGGAACCGGCGGCAACAATGTGCCGCTCGTAGAGCAGGAAGAAACCTTCTGCATCACGGGAAATGCCATTGACCGACAGCCGCAGAACGGCGGCAATGGGATCGGGTATCAGCGGGACATCGCATATACACTGACGGCCACCGATCACCATGCGGTCTACAGTCGCCAGCGTGTGGATGATTTCCGTGAGAATGGTGTGGTCAGCACGCAGAGCGCCCGCCAGCACAAGGACGCCACCGATCTCGTTTGCCAAAAGGCAGAAGCCTATGCCTATCTCATTCGACGCCTGACTCCGTTGGAGTGTGAGCGTCTGCAGGGCTTTCCGGATGGCTGGACGGACATCCCTGATGCTTCGGACAGCGCCCGATATAAAGCGCTGGGCAACAGTGTGGCGATACCCTGTGTGGAGTTCATTATGGGGCAGATCGCCGCAGCCCTTCGGGCGGTATAGCTACCTTGGTGGTTTTGCTTCCGTTTCGCATAGCTTCTTCGTTGAGTTTGGTGAATAGCTTTCCATGACTTCTTCCGGTATGCTTTGCTTGCAAAATCGAGGAAAGGAGCAGACCGATGGAGGGCAAAAAGAACCTCTGTGCCATGATCCCGGCAGAGCTTCACGCAAGAATCATGGCAGAGAAAGAAGAAATGAAGCTGGGTACACTGGCGGAATATGTGGAGCGCATCTTCGCAGAACACTTTGAAGGAGGAAACGATATGCAGACAGAACGAACCCTTGCGGTGAAGATCTCCGCGGAACTCTTCGACCGCCTGAAAGAGTATCTGGAAAAGAATCACCTGAAGCAGAAGGACTTCATCACGCAACTGCTCCAGCAGGCACTGGACAACGCAGAAGAATAATCAAATCACTGGATGGTCGCAGGGAAACCTGCGGCCATCTCTATTCTCCGGAGGTGAGAGCAATTTATATTTACCCTGATAATTTGACCGCAAAGGCCATGCTGTGGCTTTGGGAGCTGCGGGACATCGGCATCATCGGCGTGGGGCTTCTTATCTCTGTTCTGGCGCTGACCCAGACCGGTATCGCCCTGCCACTGGTGCTGACGGCTGTTTACGCTTTCCTCAGCATTCGATTCGACGGAACCAGCATATTGGATTTCCTCAAATATGCCGCCGCGTTCCTGATTACAAAGCAGCAATTCTATGATTGGAGGTTGGAGTCGTGAGTAAAAAGCAGAAAAAGGACAAAGCCGCCTGCTCCACACGGCAGCTCATGGGCATTGAGGAGATCAAGAATTACTGCATTGCCACCCGCATGGGCAATCTCGTGTTCTTCATCATCAAGCCTACGAATATCTCCGTCCTGCCGGATTCCAGCATCAGCGCCCGCATCTATGCGCTGCTGAATGTCGTAAAGGGACAGGCAGAGATTGAAATGCTGGCGCTCAATTCCAAGGAATCCTTCGAGCGCAATAAGGTCTTCTACCGGGAGCGGCTGAATCAGGAGGAACTGCCAGCGGTCCGCAGACTGCTGGAGCAGGACAGCAAGCACCTGGACCGCATTCAGGTGCTCATGGCGTCCAGCCGCGAATTCTATATTATCATCCGGCTGCGCGGAGAACAGGAGTCCGATGTGTTCTCCTATCTTTCCCGCATCGAGCAGAACATCAACGACAACGGATTCACGACCCGTCGAGCCACCGGGCAGGATCTCAAAAAGATGCTGGGTGTTTACTTTGAGCAGAATGTGACGACAGAGAGGTTTGAGGACTTCGACGGTGACCGCTGGGTCATTGTCGGTGAATAAAGGAGGGATCCATTTGGCAAAGAAAGCGAAAAAAGCAGCGCCGCAGAGCCGGGAGAATTCAGGCATTAAATCCTTTCTGGATATGATCGCGCCTTCCGTGGTCAAGTTCGAACCCGATCACTTCATCTGCGGCAATACCTTCCGCTGCGTGTGGGCGCTGCGGGAGTATCCCACGCAGACCGATGAGCAGGCTATTCTCCGGCATCTGGGTGAAAAGGATGGAATCACGCTGCGCATCTACACCCGTCAGGTAACGCCTGCCGAGGAAAAGCGCATCATCCAGAATGCTGCCAACAAAAACCGCATGGGCAGCTCCAACACCAATGACCTGCAGCAGACGATCACGGCGGAAAGCAATCTGCAGGATGTGGCGTCGCTGGTGGCTTCCATGCACCGTAACCGAGAGCCGCTGCTCCACTGTGCGGTTTATATCGAGCTGACCGCTTCGGATTATAACACGCTGAAACTGCTCCAGACCGATGTGCTGACGGAACTGGTGCGGAGCAAGCTCAATGTGGACAGGCTCCTTCTCCGTCAGCAGCAGGGCTTCTGCTGTGCCAGTCCCGTAGGATACAACGCCTTCGGCCAGCAGTTCGAGCGTGTCCTCCCGGCAAGCTCTGTGGCGAATCTTTATCCCTTCAACTACAGCGGTAAAACGGACGCAAAGGGCTTCTATGTCGGGCGGGACAAGTACGGCAGCAACATCCTCGTGGACTTCGATCAACGCGACGAAGATAAGACCTCCGCCAACATCCTCATTCTCGGCAACTCCGGCCAGGGAAAATCCTATCTGATGAAGCTCCTAATCCTCAATCTGCTGGAGTCCGGAAAGTCCGTTATCACGCTGGATGCCGAGCATGAGCAGCAGGAAATGTGCGAGGCCGTGGGCGGCTGCTTTGCCGACCTCATGGCGGGAAAGTACATCATCAATGTGCTGGAGCCGAAATGCTGGGATGATGGCGGTGACCCGGACGATACGGCAGCGCCGGAAGCCTTCCGCAAAAGCACTTTGCTGGCACAGCATGTTTCCTTTCTCAAGGACTTCTTCCGAGCCTATAAGGATTTCAGCGATGCCCACATCGACACCATTGAGATTATGGTGTCCAAGCTCTACGCAAAATGGGGAATCACGGAGCGAAGCAACTTCCGCCGCATGCGACCGGAAGACTATCCGATCCTCTCTGACCTCTATGACCTGATCGAAGAAGAATTCAAAAGCTACGATCCAAACGCTCATCTGCTCTATACGGAAAAGCTCCTGCAGGAAGTGCTGTTGGGACTGCATTCCATGTGCAAGGGCGCTGATGCACAGTTCTTCAATGGACCTACCAATATTACCTCCAGCCGCTTCCTCGTTTTCGGCGTCAAGGGAATGCTGAGTGCCGCTAAAAATGTCCGCAACGCCATGTTGTTCAATGTGCTGTCCTTCATGTCGGATAAGCTTTTGACCGAGGGCAATACGGTGGCGGCGCTGGACGAGCTGTATATCTGGCTGTCCAATCCCACGGCCATTGAGTACATCCGTAACTGCCTCAAGCGTGTGCGTAAAAAGGAATCCGCTATGCTGCTGGCATCGCAGAATCTGGAGGACTTTGATCAGGAAGGCATCCGCGAGATGACAAAACCGCTGTTTTCCATCCCGCCCCACCAGTTCCTGTTCAACGCGGGCTCCATTGATAAACGCAGCTACATGGAAATGCTCCAGTTGGATGAGGCGGAGTATAACCTCATCAAGTTTCCCCAGCGCGGTGTCTGTCTGTACAAGTGCGGCAACGAACGCTACCTGTTGGAGGTACACGCCCCTTCATACAAGGAAAAGCTGTTTGGCACGGCGGGTGGTCGCTGATGGCAGTATCTGCAGGCATGATCGCAAAAGCCGCGGCGACAGTGCTCTCTAACGAAAAGCTGCGCAAAGGCGTGGGATGGACGCTGGTCGCAATTCTCTCGCCAATCATTGTACTCATCGCACTCCTGTGCTCCATTGGCTCCGGAGGTGCGGATCACAACAACCAGGCGGTAGCTGCGTCCTTCTATGGTGTGAGCTACTCGACAGAAGTACCCGCAGAATTCCGGCATCATATTGAGGAGATGCGTACCGCTTTTTCTCTTCTGGATTCGGCAGTGGCTTCCGTCAATGGGCAAACGGAAAGCGGAAACGGCCTTGACCCGATTCGGATCAAGGCCGTTTTTTATGCCCTCTGCTTTGGCGAAGATGCACCATCCGCACGGGCGGCGAACCGCTTCGTAGAATGCTTCTACACTTGGGAAACCCGTACCCGCACGGTAGACATCGAGAACGACGATGGCACGGTCACCAGGACGGAAGAAGAATACACCGTTGCAGTTCCAGTCTCGCTATATCAAGCGTATGCCAATTTGGAAGCAGAGCTTGGCAGGACGATCACAGAGGACGACAAGAGTAATATCAATCACATCTATTCTATGATCGCCGGCGCTGCGGGCGGCGGGAATTACAACGGTGAGTTCCTTCGCGGAGATGGAAGCAGTATTGACTTGGACATCTCGGCTTTCACCGATCCCAACAGCAAAAACGCCGCTGACCTTGTAACCTACGCCATCCACGCATGGGAATCCGGTTGGGGCTATGTCTGGGGAACCTATGGCGATGTGCTGACCGAATCGCTCTTTGCCTACAAACTGGATCAGTATCCTGACGGTGTCGGCAGCTACGAAGATTTTATCCGTGCCAACTGGCTGGGCGGCAGGACCACCGACTGCGTGGGACTCATCAAGGGCTATGGCTGGTTGTCCCCGGAAACGATGACCATCGACTATGGAACTCACGGAATGCCGGATATTGGTGCCAACCAGATGTACTACAGTGCTACGGAGTCCGGAACCATCGATACCATGCCGGATATTCCCGGTCTTGCCGTTTGGCATGACGGGCACATCGGCGTTTACATTGGCGGAGGTCAGGTCGTTGAATCTATGGGTACCAAGTACGGTGTTGTCAAAACAGAATTGGTCGGCCGAGGATGGACGCACTGGCTGAAGATTCCGTATATCAATTATGACTGAGGAGGTACAACATGAAAAAAGTAAATATCACTCTCACCTTTGACGATGACAAGCTGGATGCGCTGGAGTTCTCTCTTCGTAAGGAACACTCCTCTGTGCAGGCTCGCATGGATGATGCACTCAAGCAGCTCTATGAGCAGACGGTGCCGGAAGCTGTGCGGGAGTATCTGGACAGCAAGGCTGTTCCTGCGCCCAAGCCCAAGCGCGCTGCCAAATCTGCTGCACCCAAAACGTCGAGTAGTGAGCCGAAGGCCATGGCAGCCGTGGTGAAGGAGGGCAACTGATATGGCGCAGCAAGAAGAAATCGTTCTGTGGATCGACCGGCGCTGGAAAAGTGCTATCGAGAAGCACCTCAAGGACGAAAACCTGCAGGAGCATCTGGAGAATGTGCTGGATGAGCTTTGCAATCAGCTTCCGGAACGGGAGTATGAGCGCATCAGCCGTGCGATCCAATCGGAAGCTGCTACACAGCGCGCAGAGGAGGAAGCAGCCCGCACTTATGCGGCCTACCATGTGACGGAGCGTGGTCAAGAATGGTACTTCAAAACTTCGCCCGGTGAGGAGCTGTTGACGGTCGGGAAAAAGCTGCGCAGTTACATCACCAGCGAGAAAGTTGTTGTGCCAGATTTGTTTGTCAAAATGTTTGCAGGCGGTCGTCCCATCACCGCGGAGGAATACAATGCGCTGACCGCTGTACGCATGGAGAACACCGGAAAGGTACGCGGTGTGTTCGATGTGAACTTCGACAAGCGTGAGTTCTCCGCTGTTCACATTATGGATGGTTGGCAGACTTGGGCGATGCGGGATGTGTCCGTGGCGGCATACCATGCAACGAGGTCGTGTTTTGCTTCGGCAGATGATCAGTGGCGCAAACTGCTGAATCATCTGAATGGCAAAGAGATCACCTCGGCCGGTCATCTCTCCGCACAAAACTTTTCCTTCGGTGAGGAGATTATCGAATCGGACGGAAAGCTCAACTTTTATCTGCAGGCGGACTTCGATGTGGATGCTGCCTTCGGTACATTTGTCTGTACCGATCAGAACGATGACTGGCTCAACATCTACGCTAACTATGACGTGGAGCAGGATCGACTGTGCAACACACTGGATCTGAACCTCTGCAAGGGAGACGGTTCGGAAGAAGACTGGAGTTACCCTCTCAACGCCGCCGAACAGGAAGTCCTGCTCTGCAAGATGGAGGCGTTCTGCCAGCAGCAGACCGGCATGTGCCTGCACGAGTACGCCCAACAGCTTCGGGACAGTGAAACGCAGGCTCCTGAGATGCAGATGTAACCGCCGTGTCCGCCCCTGTGGGCCGCTGTGTGCGCTTTTTACAGGTAGCCCGAGCGAGTACCCCACCGGGGATTTGGGCGGGCTTTGAACCGCTTTGTGGGGATATCGGCATCCGACGAAAGAAAAGCAGGAGAAAGAGCCGGGGACAAAGCACCCCGGCTCGAACCACTTCTGCCCGCAGTGCGGGCAGTTTTCGGCTTTTTAGGCTGGGGACAAAATAGTGCCTTGCGGTGCGGCTTGGACCCTATAAACCGGAAAATTCCCGTGTGACAAGGGGTTCCGGCGGGGACAACACGGAAATAAGGAGGAATTTATCAATGGAACACAACGACAAGATCAAAAAGGCTTTCTGGATCACTGAGGATATGGACAGAGAGATCGATGCGCACCTGAAGCAGGATAACTGCAGCAGCCGAAGCGAGTTTGTGATGAACGCGCTCAAGTTCTATGTCGGCTACTTGAACACGAAGAACGCCAGTGCATTTCTGCCTGAAGTACTCTCCGCAACGCTGACCGGAACGCTGGACGGTTTCGCAGGCCGCATCAGTTCTCTGCTTTTCAAGCAGGGCGTGGACATCAACCTGATGGCACAGATCATCGCCTACGATACCGACATCGACGAAGGAACATATGAGCGCCTGCGCGGCAGGGCTATCCGAGATATGAAGCGGACCAATGGCCGCATCTCCTTCAAGGATGCGATGGACTTTCAGAAGTCTGTGTAAGCGATGGCGAAGCTCGTACAGAAAAGCGGCTATATCAAATCTGGGAAAGCCAGCGGGTACATGCGCTACATCGCTACCCGTGAAGGCGTGGAGAAGCTGGCTGGAAACGGTGCGGTCACAAAAGGTCAGCGTGAGCTCATCCAGAAACTGCTCCATGACTTTCCGGATGCGGCGGAGCTGTTCGAGTACGAGGACTACTGCAAAACGCCCACGCTTGGTACGGCTTCCGCATTCATCACCATGGCGTTGGATGCTAACCTCCACGAAATTGATTCGGAGAGCGGATATATGCAGTACATCGCTACCCGCCCCCGCGTGCAGAAGCACGGAAGCCATGGCCTGTTCAGCTCAAGCACTTCCGTAGATCTTGCCTCGGCAATGTCAGAGCTGGAAGCGCATGAAGGAAATGTGTGGACCATCATCTACTCTCTGCGCCGTGAGGATGCCGCTCGTTTGGAATTCGACAACGCCGATGCGTGGCGCACGCTCCTCATGGAGAACGCACCGACACTGGCAAAGTCAATGAAGATATCGCTCAATAACTTTCATTGGTACGCCGCTTTCCATGACGAGGGGCATCACCCACACATTCACATGATGGTCTGGTCCGATGATCCGAAGGAAGGTTTCCTGACCAAAGGTGGAATCGCAGCAATGCGCTCCAAGTTGACCAACGCCATCTTCCGGGATGAGATGCAGCAAATTTATGAGCGCAAGGATGTGGCCTACTCAGACTTGGTGGAGGCAGCGCAGAATGCTATGCGGGAAATGATCAGCCGGATGCAGCGTCAGGTCTGTGACAGCCCGATCATCGAGGATAATATGCGTCAGCTTGTGCAGGCACTGGAAACGACTACCGGAAAGAAACAGTACGGCTATCTCAAGAAGCCGCTGAAGCAGCTCGTCGATACCATCGTGGATGCGCTGGCGGAGCTGCCGGAGGTCTCTGAGTGCTATGAGGTGTGGAATCAGATCCATGAGGAACTGAACGAGTGCTACGGTCACAGTACCCCGTGGGAACGACTCCCGCTATCTCAACGCAAGGAGTTTCGCAAAATCAAGAACGACATCATCCGGGAGGCCGAGAGCATTCGTCTCGGCCTCCCGACCTTTGAGGATGAAGGAATGCAGGATGACCCGGAACTGGAAACTCAGAAGGAGGAGCATCAGTCCTACAGCGTGTACGAGCAGGCGCAACGTTACCGCGCCGCAAAGGCTGTCCTGCAGGACATCTATGCGCTGGATGCGGAACACGCAGAAGCGGTCAAAGCGCTGGAGCAGTTCTGGGAGGAGGGATATACCGTTGTGGCACATCAGCTTGGTAAGTTCTATCGGGATGATCTCTCCACCTTGCGTGACCATGCAAAGGCAGAGCAGTGGTTTCGGCGCTCGGCAGAAGCCGGTAATGATTTCTCGGAGTACGCCCTCGGGAAACTGCTCCTCACGCAAAAACGATGGGATGAAGCGATGGAATGGCTTGACAAGGCCGCAGACCATGGCAGTCAATTTGCACAGTATCGTCTCGGAAAGATTTATCTCACCGGTGAGTTTGTACCGAAGGATGTGGAAAAGGCTCTTGCGTACTTGACAGCCTCTGCCGATCAGGGAAATCAATTTGCACAGTACGCCTTGGGCAAGCTGTATCTCTTTGGGAGGGATGTTCCTCCGGATCGTGAGCAGGCCAGAGAATGGCTGATCCGAGCCGCGGCACAAGGCAATGAGTATGCACGATTTTTTCTCGACCGCTTTGACCAGTTCCGGGATCCGACTGTCATGCTGGCAGCAACCAAGCTGCTCCATCACATGAGCAGGATATTCCAAAGCAATTCCGTTCCACCAAGTAACCCGGCGGGGATCCGCATCGATTCCAAACGCCGCAGACGGCTTATGGAGAAACGTATGGCCATGGGCCACAAGGCGGATGACCGTGAGGAGCAGACGCAGTATCAGCAGAGTATGTAAAAAAGGAGGTCTCCATGTCAAGCTATATTCATTTCACCGAAGAACAGAAACAGCGCGCCGCCGCAGTAGATCTGGAGGAGTTCCTGCGCTGCCGTGGTGAAAAGCTGCTTTCCTCCGGCAGAGAAAAACGTCTTGCCAGTGACCACAGCGTGACCGTCCGAGGCAACGAATGGTATGACCATGCGGAGGAGCGAGGCGGACATGCCGTCAGCTTTGTGCAGCGGTTCTACGGCCTTAGCTACCCGGACGCAGTGACAATGCTGCTGGGCGGTGAACTGGGGACGGCGTATCCTTCTGCCGGGGAGCGCACCGAGGAACCGGCGAAACCATTTGCACTGCCGCCCGCCAACAAAGAGATGCGCAGAGTGTTTGCGTATCTCATCAAGCATCGCGGCATCGCAAGAGATGTGTTGGCGCACTTCGCCAAGGCCGGACTCCTGTATGAAGATGCCGAGTATCACAACGCCGTGTTTGTCGGCACGGATGCGGAGGGTGTTCCTCACCACGCCCATAAGCGCAGCGCCAACAGCTACGGAAAAGCCTTCCGTCTGAATGTGGAGGGCAGCGACCCGCGATACAGCTTCCATCATGTCGGCACAGACAGAAGCCTGTATGTGTTTGAAGCGCCCATTGATATGTTGTCCTATATCACGCTTCATCCAGAGGACTGGCAGCTGCATAGCTATGTGGCCTGCTGCGGCACATCCATTCAGCCGGTAGTTCAGATATTGGAGCAAGCGCCGCAGCTCGATACCGTTCTGCTCTGTCTCGATAACGATGAAGCTGGTCATCAGGCCAGCCGCCGGATGCGGGAGCAACTGGAAACGCACTATTCTGTGGAGCGCCTGATCCCGGAGAACAAAGACTGGAATGACGACCTGACCCTGAGCGCCGAAAACGCTCAGGGCTTTTCTATGAATGAAATGAGGTGAAATGTTGAACGCAAGTATCTGGATCCTGATCGCGGCGGGAGCGGCGATGTTCCTTGTCATCGGCGGGCTGTCCATGATGTCCCATCACTATACCCTTGGCAATATCAAATCCCGCACTGTGGGCGATGGGCAGCATGGTACAGCCCGATGGGCCACCGACAAGGAAATCAAGCAGACCTATGCCCATGTGCCCTTCAAAGTCAGAGAGTGGCGCAGAGGACAGAATCTCCCCACGGAGCAGGGATTGATCCTCGGTTGCAAGGGGCAACCGCAGGAACTCACCGCACTGGTGGATAGCGATGACATTCACTGCCTTATGATCGGCGCCAGCGGTATTGGCAAAACCGCATTCTTCCTGTATCCCAATCTGGAATACGCCTGCGCCTCCGGTATGAGCTGGCTGGCGTTGGACAGCAAGGGTGACCTGGCTCGAAATTACGGTACGATTGCAAAGAACTGCTACGGCTACAATGTGTCCGTCATCGACCTGCGCAATCCCACTCGTTCAGACGGCAACAACCTGCTGACATTGGTCAACCGCTACATGGACATCGCAAGGAAAGATCCCAAAAACTTGGCGGCTCGAGCTAAGGCGGAGAAGTACGCTAAGATTCTCGCCAAAACCATTGTCAACCCCGATGGCGATGACAGTAACCGCGGACAGAATGCCTTTTTCTATGATGCGGCGGAGGGGTTGCTCACTTCGGTCATTCTGATGCTGGCGGAGTTTCTGCCGCCGAATAAGGAGCATCCACAGGAGCGACGGCACATCGTCTCTGTCTTCAAGCTGGTGCAAGACCTGTTGGAGCCCAGCAAGGTAAAGGGCAAGAGTCACTTCCAGCTCCTGATGGGCAAGCTGCCGCCAGACCACAAGGCCAGATGGTTTGCTGGTGCTGCACTCAACAGCGCAGAACAGGCCATGGCCTCTGTCATGTCCACGGTACTTTCTCGTCTCAATGCATTTCTGGACTCAGAGTTGGAGCAGGTACTCTGTTTTGACAGTGCCATTGATGCGGAGAAGTTTGGTTCGGAGAAGTCTGCCATCTTCCTCATTCTTCCGGAGGAGGACACCACCAAAAACTTCATGGCGGGCTTGATGATCCAAAACTTGAGCCGAGAGCTGTTTGCCGTAGCGGATGAGAACGGTGGAAAGCTGCAAAACCGTGTAGTACTGTTTTGCGACGAGTTCGGAACCATGCCGCCCTTCGATGTCCTTCCGCTGTTCTCCGCAGGCCGTTCCCGCCGCCTGACGCTGGTGCCGATCATTCAGTCCTTAGCGCAGCTTGAAAAGAACTACGGAAAAGAAGGAAGCGAAATAATTCAGGACAACTGCCAGGACACCATCTTCGGTGGCTTCGCACCAAACAGTCAAACGGCGGAGGTGCTGTCCAAGGCACTCGGAAACCGTACTGTTCTGTCTGGATCGGTGAGCAGGGGAAAGAACGATCCAAGCCAAAGCCTGCAGATGATGGAGCGTCCGCTGCTGACGCCAGATGAGCTGAAGTCTATTCCCAAGGGGAATTTTATTGTCCAAAAGACAGGACAGCACCCTATGCGCACCCGCCTGCGGCTTTTTCTGGAATGGGGTATCACCTTCGAGGAGCCTTATATCGTGCCGGAGCGGGCAGATCGTGCGGTAGCCTATGCCAACCGTGAGGATCTGGAGCGAAACCTTCCGCAGTCAAGCAAGGCAGAAGATGCGGATGTGAGCGGAGCCTATGCCGTTTCCAGACGCGGCGGCATGTCCCATGAGCCTGCCGTAGAGAAGCCCCGGCGCAGGGGCGGAAAGCAAATGAAGACCTATGGTGAGGAGGATCTATGAGTTACTTTGGAACAATTTATGCCGACACCGAACTGCCCTCCAGAGCGAGGGCAGTTTATATGTATCTGCGTGACCGCGCAGACAGCGAGGGCAAATGCTGGCCGGGAATCAAGACGATTGCGTCCGACATGCGCTTGTCCCGCTCCACGGTCAAGCGGGCATTGACTGATCTGGAGCAGCACGGGTATCTGCAAAAGATCCCGCGCTATCGTGATAACGGCAGCAGTACATCCAACCTGTATTCCGTGCAGTAAGGCCGCAGAAAAGCGCAGTCCTCCGCCAAGGGAGGGCTGCGCCTATTTGCTGAACCCAGGGGAGGTTCATGATGGACCTCCCAGAAGGACCCACTCTATCGGAGATTTAATACAGAGAAAGAACAGTAGTTGGGTTACTTCTCAGAATCCGTAAGCTCGTTGATTTGCTCAGAGAAAAGTGATGTGTTGAGAAGATCAGATGGTGTGATCATCAATGCATCTGCAAGATTGAATAGTGTCTCCAAGGAAAAGCTTCTGATCATGTTAGGCGCTTCAATGGCGCTTAGATGAGAGCGGCTCATATTAGCCTTCTCTGCCAGTTGATCCTGAGACATACCACGCAATTTGCGCAGAGTTGAAATTGCAATACCAAGCTGAATAAAACGGTCTCTGTTCTTAAAGCTGACGCCTTCCTTGCTCATAAAAATGCCGCCCCTTTCTGGATAAAATTATATCTTGCCCGGCATTATTTATCCGCTCTATAAAAAGAGCTATTGACTTATTTATAGAGCATTGTATAATTAAAAAGAGCAGAACAGCGATTTATAAAGCGGGGTGAGATAGCGATAGAAGGCGTTATTGAATCACCGCACTGGAAAAACAAAAGGAGATTTCCGCAATGCGAAAATCTCCTGAGTCACACAGATTACCGTGTTATTTTCGTGGAGTTTGCCACTCCACGGGAAGGATAAACCCTAATTTTTCTTTCGTATTATAGCATATTGCACGTCGGAATGCAATTGCCTCAACGAGGAAATGGAAGAAAAAAGTATGATTTTATCAGCGCACGGCAATATTTGTCGAAGAAATACCTTGATTTGAAAGTTTAGCGCAGTCAATCCGGCAGTCTGGATGGATTTAAAATAAGATCCACACCCATATGATCACAGCACAAGGAGGAATTACAAAATGGCAAAGGGTGAGAATATCTTCAGACGGCGGGATGGACGCTGGGAAGCCCGCTATAGCAAAGGGCGCGAACTATCCGGAAAAATCAAGTATGGATACTGCTATGGAAAAACATATCGTGAGGCCAAAGAGAAAGCAGAAAAGTGCAAAGCGGCGTTAGCAAGCGGAAATCCCTTGCCAACATCCAGGACTCCAAATCTGTTTTCCGCCTATTGTATGGGGTGGCTTCACGCAAAGAAAAGCAAGGTGAAAGAATCAACATATATCAAGTATAGCACAGTAGTTGAAAAGCACATCATTCCCAAGCTTGGTGATTGCTGCCCTTTGGGATTTACTACGGAACTGATGGACGATTTCATCAGAGAATTACAGTTTGAAGATGAGCTGGCACCAAAGACCGTACATGATATTCTGGTCGTGTTGCACGGGATATTAAAGTTCACTGCTTCAAAGTGCAAGGGAGTCTTTCCTACCGTGGAGATCAACTATCCGAAGATAGGAAAAAAGGAAATGCGCGTTTTGTCCAGAGAGGAACAGGAGCGCTTCATTTCATATCTGCAAAAGGATTTGGATCCATGCAGATTTGGTATCTTGCTGGCGCTGTGTACAGGCATACGAATTGGCGAACTCTGCGCGTTGCGTTGGGAATACATTTCTACGAGAGATAACGCAATCAAAATTGTAGAGACGCTGCAAAGGCTGCGTGATACCAGCGCATCACAGAATGCTCGAACGAGAATCGTAATCGGTCCACCCAAAAGCGATACCTCCGTGCGAACGATCCCTATGACGGAATATGCGGCTGGGCTTTGCAGGCACATGAAGCCGCAAAGTTCAGCCGCATATGTTTTGACCGGAACGGACGCATTCATGGAGCCACGGGTATTGCAGTATCGATTGGAAAAGTACACGCAGGCATGTGGCCTGGAGGGGGTGCATTTTCATACACTTCGGCACACATTTGCGACACGAGCTGTTGAGGTCGGATTTGAAATCAAATCCTTGTCCGAAATCTTAGGCCATGCCTCTGTCACAATCACGCTGGACCGATACGTGCATTCTTCGTTGGAGCTGAAAAGGGACAATATGCAAAAGCTGAATGCTGCAGGGATGTGATCTCTGCGCAGTCAAAAATCAGTGTTATCGGATGATATCAAATCGGGAAAAGCCCTGCTATGCGGGGCTTTTTCTTTGCTTCTGTAGCAGAGTGGCAAACTCCATGAAATTTCCGATTGTGGATCAGCAAATCATTCGCAGTAATAAAAATGATTTGCTTTTTTCTTGGACACAACATAGTGGGCACTCACTCAGTAATAACATCATGTGCCATAAATGAGGTAATCGAATGAAGAGGGAACGGAATGCAAAGCAAGCTTTTATTGAGGGGACAGTTCGTGTTGTGGCCAGGGATGGATTAGACAAAACGACAACGAAAGCAATCGCAACAGAAGCTGGCCTGAGCGAGGCATATATCTATCGCTGCTTTGAGAGCAAAGAGGCGCTGCTGTGTGCTGCCTTCCACATGGAAGATGTCGCTTTCGCATATTTTCTCAAGCAAAACCTCGTGGGCATGCATATACAGAATGCTCCATGGAAGGACAGAGCGTTTCAACTGTGGTCAGCAAGCTGGAGGTTCATTCTTGGAAGGAAGGACGACTGCCTCTTTTACCTTCGATACTACTATTCTGCGAATTGCCGCACTTATGCATACGAGGAGCATCTCCAATGTTTTCAGGAGCTATTTGCAGCGGTGGAACAGACTTTCAAACCGGAAGCCAATGTCAACATGCTACTTCATCAGGTTTTTGACACGATGCTGTCTTTTGCCGCAAGAGTGCTTGGCGGCGAAATGCCGGATGATGATGCGACCACGCAGTGGGCATTTGAACAGATATACAGCTTTGTTGTACCTAACGTTCGTGAAGAGCTTTTGATCCCATCTGGCTCAACACCGGCCTGACGGTGCAGCTACTTAGAGATTAAGAGTGTAGGGATGTGGGATATATGGCGTCAACAGCGACCGGCTGTTTGGCAGAGAAAAGCTCTGCCGATGTGATCATTCAGATAGCAAAGCCTGTACTGCGACAGAAGAAGCTGTTCCTGGTAACGAAGCGTGTTTTTGACATAGTATGCTCTTTTTTGGGCCTGCTGATTTTGGCAATCCCGATGATGATCATTGCACTGATCATCACCATAGACTCGCCAGGCGCTCCAATTTTTAAGCAGGAGCGGCTCGGTATCAACGGGAAACCGTTTATGATCTATAAATTCAGATCCATGCGCCTTGATGCGGAGGAAAACGGCCCCCAGTGGGCGGATGAACAGGATCCAAGATGCACGCACTTTGGCCAAATCCTTCGGCGCACTCGGCTGGACGAGCTTCCCCAGCTTTATAACATCCTGCGAGGCGACATGAGCTTCGTTGGCCCACGGCCGGAGCGTGCCTATTTCTACAGAGAATTTGAGAAATATATTCCAGGCTTTTCTAACCGCCTGCTGGTCACGCCGGGGCTGACCGGGTATGCACAGGTAAACGGCGGATACTCACTAAAGCCGGAAGAAAAAATCATCTACGATATGGAATACATTAAACGCCAATCCATCATCCTTGATATCAGGTGCCTCTTAAAGACTGTACATATCGTTTTCTCTCATGAGGGTGCCAGGTGATATTTGTGCGTTAGGGTTCTTAAACCGGAATAAGAAAAAAGTAAGAGAGATCGTGAAAAAATGAAACGTGACATCCTTTTCCTCTGCCAGTTTTTCTATCCAGAATATAACTCCTCCGCAACACTCCCTTTTGATACTGCCAGATATTTGGCGCAGAGTGGATACTCCGTTGGTGCCTTGTGCGGCTACCCACGGGAATATAACACCAGCGGTAAGGTTCCAGTTAGAGAAACGAAGGATGGCGTTTCGATTCGTCGGCTTCACTATATGCAGCTCAACCGACGCAGTAAGCTCGGCAGACTGATCAACTATTTTTCTTTTACACTTTCGGTTTTGCTCCATATTTTTGAAATTAAGGACTACCAAGCGGTCATTGTCTATTCGAATCCACCGGTACTTCCCATTGCTGCAATTTTGGCCAATAGACTCTTTAAAACGAAAATCATCTTTGTGTCCTACGATGTTTATCCGGAAGTTGCTTATGCCTCGGGTAGTCTGAGAGAAGGCAGCACCGTTTCAAGCGTGATGCAGCGAATAAACAGAAGCCTCTTCCAACGCGCTGAATCTGTCGTGGCATTGACCGATGAGATGCGGGAATACCTTCTTGACCATCGGCCTGAGCTTTCTGCGAATCGCGTTGTCACCATTTCCAATTGGGCGCATGAAGCAACAGCTGGCAGTAAGTCCGCAGCACGGGCTGAACTGGGATATACAGATGAGGACTTTATCGTTGCCTACTTTGGCAATATCGGTATCTGTCAGGACGAAACAGCCTTGATTCAGGCAATGAATCAATTGGCGGATCACAAGAATATCAAATTTTTAATTGCTGGGCACGGAAACAAGATGCCATCAGTCCGACAGGCGGCAGAACGGCTTCCCAATGTCCGAATCTGCGATTTCCTCAGAGGAACTGCTTTTGAGCATGCAGTCGCTGCCAGTTCCTGCGGCATTGTCAGCCTCGAAAAGGGACTGACCGGTATGTGTGCCCCCAGTAAATATTATAGCTATCTCCAGGGCGGTTTGCCAATTCTGGCTATCGCGGAACAGAGCTCCTACTTATCAAAGGAAGCTTTACATTCTGAAATCGGGCTATGTTCAGATGTAGGAAATGGTGTGCAACTCACTCAGAATATCTTGCAATTGTATCAGGACCCGGAACTGTGCGAAAAATTGTCCGGCAATGCAGTGAGACTATACACGGAAAAGTATGCAAAGGGCATCGGCCTGAACAAGTATGCCACCTTGTTCAAGAACGTATTACGCACGGCCAACTAAGGAATTGTTTTTCATGAAATACCTATTCATTAACTCTGTCTACGGATTTGGAAGTACAGGCAGAATTATCGCAGATAAATGTGAACAGCTCAAAAACGAGGGCCATGAATGTGCTGCTGCATATGGAAGAACATGTGCAGATAACGGTGCGGCACAATTGATTCGAATCGGCACAAAGCCGGATTATCTGTTTCACGCAGGAATTACGCGCTTATTCGATTTGAATGGGTATGGCTCCAGAGCGGCAACACAGCGATTACTTTCACAAATCGAGCATTTTCAGCCGGATGTGATTTGGCTGCACAATCTGCATGGCTACTATTTAAATGTTGAAATACTTTTCAAATGGTTGAAAAAGCATTCTCAAATCAAAATCCTTTGGACGCTTCACGATTGCTGGGCATTTACCGGACACTGTGCTCATTTCAGCGCCGCAAAATGTGACCGCTGGAAATCCGGCTGCGGAGATTGTCCACAGTTGAAGGCATATCCCAAAACATATGGGGCGGATCACACGCAGAGGAACTACCGGCAGAAACAGGTGTGTTTTACTGGCTTGGCAAACTTAACGATCATTGTTCCATCAGAGTGGTTAGCCCGGACAGTGAAGCAAAGCTTCTTAAAAGAATACCCTGTTGAGGTATTACATAATCAGATTGATAAAAGCCTGTTCAAGCCAACGCCAAGTGGTTTCCGAAAGCAATACGGATTGGATGGGAAAACAGTTGTTCTGGGCGCAGCCAGCGTTTGGGATAAGGAGAAAGGACTGCTCGATTTTTGCCGACTGCGGGAAAAGCTGGACAGCCAATTTGCAATCGTCTTGGTAGGAGTGACGGAAAAGCAGAAAAGTAGGCTCTTGCCAGGAATCCTGGCCCTACCCCGTACAGCCAATCCCGGAGAGTTGGCCGAAATATACAGTGCGGCAGACGTGTTCGTCAATCCTACGCACCAGGATACATACCCGACGGTGAACTTGGAAGCCAGAGCCTGCGGGACGCCAGTCATCACCTATGATGTCGGTGGTAGCCCTGAGAGTGCGGGTGGAAAGTACATTGTAAAAGAAAATGATATTGACGGGCTGGCAGAGCAAATTTATAAACTGACGGAACGAGAAGCGGTGGAGCTATCTGTATGATTATTTTGGGACCATTGTTCCCAGAGGAACGGGAACAGGAAATTATATCCGCATCAAAACGAGGCGTCTCCAATGCGGCAAATAACTTTCAATGGAATTTGATCAAGGGAATCCATGCGAATACAGATGAACCGCTGATTGTTATCAATGCCTTGCCGGTTGGAACATGGCCTAAAAATTTCAAAACCTTTCGCCTGAAAGATACAGATTGGTCCTGCGGGAATATAGTCGGCCATGAGGTCGGCTGTTGGAATATCCCGCTCGTAAAACAATTCATACGAATGAGGAAGGTACGAGCGTGGCTGAAGAAGTATCCACGTGAATCAGAACTCCTGATTTTCACAGCATATCTTCCGTTTTTGTGGGCTGTCAATAAACTGAAGCCCGAATACAGGGTAACAGCGGTGATTACGGATATTCCCGAGTTTTATGATATGCACCAGGTTTCTGCATTCAGGAGACTCTTGCGGAGAATCCACTGCAAAATTGTTTATCACTTTATGGTAAGAGTAGATCGTTTCATCCTCCTGACGAAACAAATGGCTGTGCCTTTGCATGTGGGAAATCGCCCATACCTCGTGATGGAGGGAATGTGTGGGGATGTTGCAGATGAACCGCCGGTTTCAAAGCCTCAACCATTTTCAATGCTATATACAGGACGGTTGAACCGGCGCTATGGCCTTGAATTACTCCTTCAAGCGATGAAGGAATTGCATGATCCTGACATTGAATTGTGGCTGTGCGGCTCCGGCGAAATGGAGGAAGAAATTCGTGCATATGCTGCTCAAGATTCCCGTATTCGCTTCTTCGGCTTTTTACCGCATGAGGAAGCGGTCCAGCTACAGAAGAAAGCAACCGTGCTTGTCAACCCAAGAACCAATCAGGGCGAATACACGAAATACAGCTTTCCTTCCAAGACCATGGAGTATATGGCATCGGGCCGTCCGGTCATGATGTTTCGCCTGGACGGGATACCCGGAGAGTATGATCCATTCTTAACGTATATTCCAGAGGAGAGTGCTGCTTCCATTCGGGACACAGCGGAATCTCTCAGAAAATTAAGTCCGTCAGAGCTGGATGAGATGGGTGCGAGAGGAAGAGAGTTTGTGCTGAAGAATAAAAATCGAAATGTGCAAATGCGCCGGATCCTGGACTTCATTCATAAGGAGCAAAGCGACGCATGACAATTGTACCTCTGTTCCTGCTGACGTTCGGTGCGATCAATTGGGGATATGCGTATCCGTTGGTGTTCCTGTTTGTAGCTCTGCTGCGGCAGCGAATGCTTGGCAGAGAAATCTATTTTAACTTCTTGTATGCGCCAGGCTTTTGGCTGCTACTGTCTGCAGGCATGACATATGCCTTGATTGGAATGCGGACGATCTCAGGTGTGTACCACCACGGAGTCCTGCCAGTCGTCGCATTCGCGATCGGTTGGCTCATTGCAGAGGGAAGTTCTGATAAACAAATCCGAGATGGCATTTTGGCGCTGGCAGCCGGATTTGGAACTTATGCGACCTTGAATATGCTGGTCAACATCGGAAATAACCGATACCGCTTGATCGACTTCTGGACAGGTACATATCGAGCTGCAACGGGATCCGGCGCACTAAATACGTTGCCGATCTCAGTTGCCCCCTATGCGGTGAAGTTCGAGAAAAGGCTCCCGGTAAAGATCATGTTCCTTGCGTTGTTTTTTGCCACAATTCAGTACATGTTCACGCTGGGAACACGAACACAATTTGCAATTCTTCTGCTGATCGTGATTCTTGCCGCACTGCAATTCGCATACAGCGAGCAGGGCATTGCCGGAGTTTTGAAATGTATTGGAATCATGGCTGTTATCAGCCTGATTGCGTTTCTGCTCTACCATTTCAATGTCTTGTCCATAAGGGAATATATCTTGAATACAAATCTGGCGGCGCGCTATGAGCGGCGGGCATCCTTAGAGAATGCAGATTCTTTCCGCTTTCAAAGCTTTTGGATCGGACTGCGTGAATTGATTCAGTACCCGATGGGCGGCCGAGCCAGTCAGATATATCGCCATAACATGTGGTTGGATGTTGGCAGAGTTTCAGGAATTATTCCATTTTGCTTATTGCTGGTTTACTCCATAAAAAACTTCGCCAATGTGACGGTGATATGGAAGAACACCAAAATCCTTCCGTCACTGCGATACCTTCTTCTGTTCCTGTATATCGGCGCATATGTCAATTGCTTTGTTGAACCAATTTGGGAAGGTGCATTGAACTTCTTCCTTGCTTTGTGCGTAGTGGATGGAATGGTCAGTGCAATGATGAGGAGATTAGAGAATGACCCCACTCCAGAAGAAAGTGTTTCAGATACTTCAAATCTTCACACAGATCTGTGATCAGCTGCAGTTGAAATACTTTTTAGTATGCGGCAGTGCGCTTGGGGCGGTTAAGTATGGTGGCTTTGTCCCTTGGGATGATGATGTCGATGTCGCGTTATTCCGAGATGATTATGAACGCTTCTGCAAGGAAGCTCCGGCTTTGCTTCCGGAACAGCTCTTCCTTCAAAACTTTCAATCAGATCCTGCATTTCCCGCAATCTACAGCAAGCTGAGGAATTCAGAAACGGCCTGCATTGAGGAAAGCGTCGCGGCACTTCCAATCAACCATGGAATCAGCATTGACATTTTTCCTCTGGATGGTTACCCGACAGATAAAAAAGAACAGGAACGACTGGAACGTAAGAAAGCTTGGTTTGTCAGAAAGCTTTCCATTCCCTGCGTTCGTCCTGAGCGATGGAAGGAAGCGGTTGTGAATCCGCTGCGAGCTTTGGGTTTTGGTAAAAATACCGCACAAACTGCTGCGGCCTATACAGCATTGATCTCTGCATGGCCGACAGAATCTTCGAGTGTCATCGCAAACCACGGAAATTGGCAAGGACGCTTGGAATACCACAGAAAAGAAATATATGGCGATGGCAGCTACGGCATATTCGAGGGGCTTCCTGTTCGGCTTCCGGCAGACTGTGATGCGTATCTGAAGCAGAAGTATGGTGACTATCAGCAAGATCCACCGCCAGATAAGCAAATAAGCCATCACAGATACTTGAAATTAGATACCGAGCATCCATTCACGGAATACTTGTGATTTTAGGGCACACGCCCTGAAGAATATAGCAAAATCAAAAACAAAGGAAGGTTATGGAATGAAAAGAAAGACACCAGTCAAACTGATAGGCTATTTGTTATGCGTTGCACTTTTGTGTGGCCTGTTGGCCGGATGCGGCAATGACAAAGTGCAGGAAGATCAGAATGATAATGTTTCTGCAGATACGATTCCAGAAGATGTAGTCGTTCATACGGACTACGGTGATCTGCATTATCCGGATCGTTGGCAGGAGTATGTTACCATTCGCCAGGAGCAGAACGGCAACACGATTGCGGTTACCTTTGAAACCAAGAGCGGAGAAGAAACCTATGAATTGTTCAAGGTTTTAATTGGTGATGACAGCAGTGAGGTTGTCGGCAGCCTGACGGATGACACGGGAACCCAGCGAAATGTTTATCTGCATGTTGAGGAACTGCCTGCCGATTCTGGCTTGGAAGAGACAGAGCAGACCCGCTTCTACGCAATGCAGGAGGACTTAAATTATCTGATCGATAATTTAAAATAAATGTAAGGAGAAACTGACATGGCGAGAGGAACGATGAAAAGGTATCTGTCAATGTGCCTTGTCGTCGTCATGCTGCTGACAACGCTGTTGCCTGTTGGCGTGTATGCGGCAGATGACTCGGCAATTGAGGATACCGCCACAAACTACGAAGAACCTGTTGCGTCTGAACTCGAGGATGTCTCCATTGAACTGGAAGACCAGAAAACGGAGCAGGCGGATGACACATCTGCCGACACTGAGATTTCAGACTATGCGACATTCCTTTCCTGCTTCAAGGTTCTGGAAGGCTATGCCCAGACCTATGCGGAAGAAAATGCCGGTGAGAATGTCAATGCGCTGATCATCAACTATATCCGTACAGGCGTGGAGCGGTACACCTCCGGCACTTGGGAAATGGTCTGCGGCAAGGAGAATACTGCCTTTACCGCCTATGTTTCCGAGCAGGATACCGCGAACAATACCTCGGCTTCTGCACTGAAGAACTTGGGCAACTTCACATTGCCCAATGGCAATAAAGTTGACCTTGGCCATGTGTTTGGCGCAATGGATGTGGCCAATTACGCCAAGGTGCAGGGCATGACGGATGCTGCTGTTCAGGCTCGTGCCGACATGGGCAGTTGGGCCGGTGACATCGCGGACATGATGTTCTGCGCTGAGAATGTGGACATCCCCGAGAAGGTGGATACCACGGAGACGGACGTTGACATTCTGGCTGCCAACATTCGTACAAAATACCTCGGTGTAGATTATGGCACACTCAACAGTGTGGATCACTCCTTCACTGATACGGACCTCTATGGCGACATGGATGCGTTCTATCTCACAACGGAGATGAACCGCGGCGGTGTGGCTCTGAGCACGATCATCGAGAATTACTTCACCGCAGGGCTTACAGATGCAAGCCGTGCTTCCTACTTCCTGACCAACCGTCTGGGCGGCATGGTCACCAAGGACGGTATCCGGAGCAAGGTTCTGAGCACTTATACCGGGAATACCCTGATCGGTGCGCTGGAGAGCTCCTATTCTCTGACCGACCTTTCCAACTATGAGACGCTGCGTAAAGCGTGCTGCTACGCTTTTGCAGATTATCTCTTTGACCTTGCGGGCGACCCCAACGGTACCGACCCGGTCGACCCTGATCCGGATCCCGAACCTGACCCGGAGCCGGGTGACGCGTACTACTCTGTGTTCTCTTCGGATACGACAACGGTCGCTCCCGGCGTGACGCAGACGATCAACTATGCGCTGACCAAGGACGACAAGCAGATCGTCTACTACATTGCCACGGCGGATATCGCCCGGGAGGATGTGAGCATCCACGCCAATTATCATGCCAACGATCCGAGCCAAGGCTGGGCCATGTCCCGCGTATCTGACCAGATGGCGGCAGCCCAGAAGCGTCACTCCGATCCGTCCGACACAGCGAACTATGTGGAGCACTACAATGCTGTGGTCGGCGTCAATGCGGACTTCTACAACATGACGACCGGCGCTCCCAGCGGCGCGCTGGTCATGGAGGGTGTCGAATACCACAGCGGCGCATCGGCGAACTTCTTTGCGATTCTGAAGGATGGAACCGCCATGATCGGCAGCCCCAGCGATTACGCAGCCTATAAAGACCAAATCCAAGAGGCTGTCGGTGGCAGCGTTTATCTGGTCAAGGATGGAAAGTCCGTCGTGACCAGCGCAGCAGACTATTATAACAGCCGTCATTCCCGCACTTGTGTGGGTATCACTGCTGAGGGCAAGGTCGTCCTGATGGTGCTGGACGGCCGTCAGGAACCCTTCTCCGCTGGCGGCAGTGCTGAAGAACTGGCACAGATCATGCTGGACGCAGGCTGTGTGACCGCAATCAATCTGGATGGCGGCGGTTCCACTACCTTCGTAGCGAAGCAGGAAGGCAGCAATACGCTCACGGTTGTGAACCGTCCTTCGGATGGTTATGAGCGTTCTGTTAGTTCCTCTCTGATAGTGGTCTCCACGGCCCCTGTCTCTACGGAGTTTGATCATGCCCTGATTACCTCTGCTTATGATTACTTGACGAGCGGCGCCGCAGTCCGCTTGATCGCTTCCGGTGTCAGTGTGTCCGGCAGCGCGGCGGAACTCCCTGCCGATATCACATGGAAGTCCGCAGATGAAACCATCGGTACCGTCTCTGAAGATGGTGTTTTTACCGCCGTCAAGAAGGGCAGCGTGGAAATTCAGCTCCTGTCCGGTGACACGGTGATCGGCAGCAAGACGCTTACCGTGGTCGAGCCAAATGGCCTGAAATTCTCCAAAACGAGCATCAACGCCATTTACGGAGACTCGGTGCGCCTTCCTCTGGTTGCAACCTATAACGAGAATCCCGTCGCTGTGTGCGCAGGCGATATCACATTTGAACTGAGCAACAGCGCAGCAGGTACTGTGGAAGCTGCGAACAATGGCTTTGCCTTTACCGGCAGCGAGAAGTCCGGTCTGCGCAATGTGACCATCACGGCTATGATTACGCGGGACTACTCTATCAGTGCTACGATTAAGGTCGCCATGTACAGTGCCAATCAGGCGATTTTCGACTTTGACAACGCTACAAGCGGCGACAGAACCTTCGCATGGACAAGAGATGTCTCCAATGCGGAATACCTCCCCGGCGGCGACGGCGAGACAGACCGCTATCATGTGATCGATCCCAGCCAGCCCATGAACGTCACCTATGTCTTCGGACTGGATATGATGACGATCAAGGTGCCTGAAAAGCTGGAGCCGCTTCTGTCCATGGTTGCTGGCGGCGATATTTCAGGCATTACAGCTTGGGATCTGCTGCTCCAGCTGGCAGAGCGCGTCAGCTCGAAGACTGAGGTGACGGTGAAGTTCCAGTTTGACCAGAATGTCGCTGTGGACATCTCCAACCTGACGGTGTCGAATGATTACTTCCGTCTTACATCCGCATCCTTGGACGAAAACAATCTGCTCACTGTGAAGTGCAACTTCATCAAGCAGAGCCAGGCCATCGATCCTGATACGGCCAACCCCATCTGCATCCTCAGCGGCGTGCAGCTGTCCGCCAAGGATGGCGCACAGTGGGATGCGGATCAGTGCCTGAGCATCGAGAACTCCGGTTCGGTCGGCTACGACATCTATCTGGGCGCAAACGCACTCTACAACATGGCCAAGCAGACCTCCTTCCAGGAGCAGTATGGGATCTATCCCTATGAGGAGCCGGAGAATACCACGCACCCCTGCGGTGGCCATTTCTACTGCGAATCGTATCAGGAGTTCACGGATCGTTTCATCCTGGACAACGGCTCCTGGTCAGGCTGGAAGACGGTCAACGGTACATCCTACTACTTCGTCGAAAACAATGCCTTGAAGGGCATCCACAAGGTTCCTGGCCTCAACGATGAGAGCAACGAGTATTTCTATCAGTTCAATGAGAGAACCGGTGCTTGTGAAGGAAAGATCACTGGGTTGATTGAATTCGACGGTGCACGGTACTACGCCATCAACGGTGTGGCCAAGTCTGGCTGGTGGAACCTGACGGATGCAGATGGTGAGAACAGCTATTATTACTTTGACCCTGAGACTTTCCAGGGGCTGAATGGTGAGAACAGCAGCTTCTTCCCCAATGTGACCTATCAATTTGAAAACGGCAAACTGGTGAAGGGTGCATGGCTGGCCACTGACCACGGTAAACGCTACTATTATGGTCCCGGCTTTGTTCAGGGTAAGTGGTACACCATTGAAGGCAATCTGTATTTCTTCAATCAGGACGGTTATCGCTATGAGGGCCTCCGGTATGTAAAACTGCGCGACAACCATGATGACCCGATTTATTGGTACGACTTTGGAGCAGATGGTATCTGCCATGGCGTATATCAGCACACAGGGCTCTTCTATCTTAACGGAAATACGTATTATACCATCAACGGCATGGTCTGCAACGGCCTGTATTTGGCAGAAGACGGATACTACTATTATTTCGGAAGCGTAGACTACACGGCAGTGAAGAACACCCGTCATTGGGTTTCTTATCCCAATGATACTGGTTTTGCACCGGCATTCTACAGCTTTGATGAAGATGGCCGCATGATCATTGATACGCCCGATCCTTCAAAGGATGGCATTGTGAATGAAGACGGCGAACTGTATTACTATGTCAACGGCGTTCGCTTCTACGCTGGCCTGATTCAGATCGACGGCGATTACTACTATGTAAACAGCTCCTGCAAGGTAATCACCAACCAGCGCTACTGGGTGTCCAAAACCAATGACCTGCTGCCTGCTGGGTTCTACAACTTTGATGCGGACGGCAAGATGACCGATGCGCCCATTCCGACACCTGACCCCGATCCGAACCCTGATCCTGATCCCGAAGTGAAGAACGGTATCGTCAGCGAGGACGGCGAGCTGTATTACTATGTCAATGGTGTCAAGACCTATGCTGGTCTGATCAAGATCGACGGCGATTACTACTATGTGAACAGCTACTGCAAGGTCATCACCAATCAGCGTTACTGGGTGTCCAAAACCAATGACCTGCTGCCTGCTGGGTTCTACAACTTTGGTGCAGACGGCAAGATGACCGATGCACCCATTCCGACACCTGACCCCGATCCGGATCCCAATCCTGATCCCGAGGTGAAGAACGGCATCGTCAACGAGGATGGCGAGCTGTATTACTATGTCAACGGTGTCAAGACCTACGCTGGTCTGATTCAGATCGATGGCAACTACTACTATGTGAACAGCTACTGCAAGGTCATCACCAATCAGCGTTACTGGGTGTCCAAGACCAACGATCTGCTCCCCGCTGCATTCTACAACTTTGGTGCAGACGGCAAAATGACCGATGCGCCCATTCCGACACCTGACCCCGATCCGAACCCTGATCCTGATCCCGAAGTGAAGAACGGTATCGTCAGCGAGGATGGCGAGTTGTATTACTACGTGGACGGCGTCAAGACCTATGCTGGTCTGATCAAGATCGACGGCGATTACTACTATGTGAACAGCTACTGCAAGGTCATCACCAATCAGCGTTACTGGGTGTCCAAGACCAACAACCTGCTGCCTGCCACATTCTACACCTTTGGTGCAGACGGCAAGATGGTGAGATGACAGAATAACCCATGGGGTATGGCACGTTTAACGCCATACCCCATGGAGAGAAACCTTTCAATGGGGGTATGTTTTGCTTAATCGCTTAACAGTAATTTTCTGGACATTGGCATATGTAATCATTGTTCTGTGCGGAATTCAAAATAGAAAATCCCATCTATTGCTTATGCCGTTGATAGCAGGAAGTTTAAATTTTGCTTGGGAGATTAATGCGCTGCTGCTTTCGAGAGGTTTTTATGGGCATGTGCTGTGGACGGGATTGGATGTCCTCATTGTTGTTCATAATGTTCGTTTTTTAGAAAAGGGTAAACGCAAGAAGTACTTGCTCTTAATTGTTGTATTTATCTTAGTTCTATATGGAATGTTCCGTATTCCTAATGTCGATGGACAAAGAATTTCGGTCTTTGCCATAGATCTCATTATGGCAATTGAGTACGTCCTGTGCGCAAAGCAAATTGCACCCCAAGGAAGAATTTCTGTCGGGGTACTGAAACTCTTGGGAGATTTGTTTGCATGGCTATCCAATATGCAGAGTTCTGTATTTGTGGCAGTTTGTGGCTTAATAGTGCTACTTCTAAATTTGTTCTATTTGGCTATTTGCTTAGAGCAGAGTTCTCATAGCCGGAAGAAGGTGCAAAGATGATGTCATGGCTTCAAACGAATTCACTATATCTGTTACTAACAGCAGGAACTATCTTCAATGTGTTCTGGCTGTACAGGATGCGGCGACAGCTCCAAATGAAATGGTATGCCGTACTGATCCTTTCAGTATTGCATACTGCTATCGGCGTATGCAGTGTGAAAGTCTTTGCTTTTCTGGAAAGCGGTGACATAGGAAACATGAGCCTGTTTGGCGGTGTGTTTTTTATGCCGGCAGCCTACTGGCTGGGAGCCAAGCTTACCAAGCGGCCTTACTGCAAAGTGTGCGATGTGTTTACTCCGTGTATGCTTTTTACACTGATGTGTGCTCGGGTCAACTGCATCGTCGCTGGATGCTGCTCCGGCTTAGTTATACCGGGAACGCACGTTCACTTTCCCACGAGGGAACTTGAGATTCTCTATTACATTGTGATGTTGATTCTGCTCGTTCCCAGAGTGAAAAAGAGCAAGAACCCCGGCAGCACTTATCCGCTTTATATGGCATCCTATGGAGCGTTCCGCTTTCTTGATGAATTCTTCCGGACGTCCTCTACGGGGATGCTGTTCCATCTCTCTCATGTCTGGGCAGCCATCGCATTTGCGGCGGGACTCAGCATTTACATAGAAATAAACGCCAGAAATCATCAAAGAAAGAAGGTAATAAAGAAATGAAAAGCACATTAAAGCGATTCCTTTCGCTTGTGCTCTGCATGTGCATGGTTATGGCACTGTTACCCAATGTGACCATGACAGCGTTTGCGGCAACCAGTGGTACAGTGACAGGCTTAGCTGACGAGAACATTGGACTGAGTTTTACAGGCGACGCAGATGATGCTTGGTCGGCCAATGGTACGAGCATTATCGGCGCAGCTACCAGCACGGGTGGAACATGCAGCGATACATCCTATAAATCCACACTGACAATTACAAATAAGAAGTCGACAACAGCAACCCTTTCCTTTGACTACTCTATTGAGCAGAACAGCGGAAAAATTCAGGTGGATGGTACAGAGGTTTCTTCGGGTGCCAGTTTTACCAAGGAACTGGCGACAAACGAGAGCGTTAAAGTATACATCCAGTCTGGCAGCACCAGTGCTGCCACTAAGATCACCCTTACCAACGTGGTTCTGGTAAGCGATGTCAATGCAACTGCGACTTTCGTGCCTGCTGAAAACGGTTCTTATACAGTAGACGGAAAACTCATTACCGAGGAATATAGCAACACGCAAAGCTCCATGACTGCTTATCAGGTAGTGGCGACCCCGGCGGATGGTTATCAGTTCATGGGCTGGTATGATGTTTCTAACGAGAAATATATCAGCACGTCTGCAAAGGCTGCGTTGAACATTGAAAATGACTGCACTATCACAGCGCGGTTCGCAAGTAAAACGGCGGCCCTGTTTGAAACCGGCGGCCAGCGGTTTGACGATCTGGGCGATGCGGTTTCCTATGCACAGGCAAACAGCCAGTCCAAGATCACCTTGGCTACTGATGGCTCCATCAGCGGTACCTATACCATTCCGGCTGGAATTACACTTCTGATTCCGTTTGATGAGGCAGGAACGCTGTATACGGATGCTCCTGCGGCAATTCGCACGGCCCCGGCTTCGAAGCCGTTCCGAACACTGACGATGAGCGATGGCGCTTCTATTACCGTCAATGGTGCCATTAGCTTGGGCGGCAGATATTATGCTGCTGGCGGTAGTGAGCAGGGACGTCCCGTTGGTGATTATGGATACATCAAAATGGCCGAAAACAGCTCCATCACAGTGAAAAACGGCGGCAACCTGTATGCGTGGGGCTTCATTTCCGGCAGCGGCTCTATTCTGGCAGAATCGGGCGCTACGGTGTATGAATTCTATCAGATTGCAGACTTCCGCGGCGGCAGTGCCTCTTCCAATATGGGCAACAAGGTATTCCCATTTTCGCAGTACTTCGTACAAAACATCGAAGTTCCCTTGACGTTGAATGCCGGCGCCAACGAACAGGTTTATAGCGGCGTTTATGCAATGAGCACCACATATACTACTGCTATTAATTTCATTGGTGACACCGGTATGTTCAAAGTGGAATCCGGTAGCTTTACTAAGGATTACGATGAAAAGGCAGATCGTCTTGTATTCACAGTAAACGGCGAGGCGGCATTGAACACGTTGTCGCTAAAGCTTGCGGGCATGAGTGTCAACTCTGCAAGCTATGTGCTGCCCATCACCAATAACGTCACCATCAATATCCAGTCCGGAAATGTGACCATCAATCAGGACGCGGCTCTGCTGGCGGGCGTTGAGGTCAACATTGCCGAAGGCGCTGGCCTGACAGTTGCAAACGGAAAGAATATCTATTTCTATGACAGCGATGAGTGGAACTCCGACAACTTTGTCTGGGGCCCCTGCAAGTTTAAGTCCGTGGCCTATGCGCCGGGTAAGGCATACAACCGCTCCAATAACGACTTGGTTGATGCGAAGATGGATGTGAACGGCAGCGTAACGGCTATTGGCGCCATCTACACCACCAAGGGCGGTGCAAATATCTGCTCCAGCAACGGCACCGGCAAGTACATTCAGCAGGGCGCACCCGGCACGGCGACCGCAACCTATCAGTATAATGCAAATGGCAATAGTGCGGTGACCATCCCCATCACCGCCGCCAAGCTGCACAACGCCGACGGTACCTATACGGAAACCTCGTCCGCAAGCGCTGGCGATGTCATTAACTATGTCAATGGTGTTTGGGGCGGCGAAGCACCCACGGAGCTGACGGTTACCTTTGAAGCAAACGGATCTGAGGAATACCCGGCCGAAGGCACGATGGCCCCGCAGAGCGTAACCGCAAAGAAGGATACGGCGCTGAATGCAAACACCTTCACTCGTGAAGGCTACAACTTCCTGAACTGGAATACGGCGGCTGACGGTACTGGCGACTCCTATGCGGATGGTGCGACTGTTAATCTAACCGAGAACACCACTCTTTATGCCCAATGGGAGGACAATCATTCTCTCACCAAGGTGATCAACAAGAAGGATGCCACCTGCACTGAGGACGGCTACACCGGCGATACGGTCTGCGCCATCTGCGGCAAAGAAATCATCAAGGGCGAGGCCATTGAGGCTAAGGGCCATATCGAGGCCATTGATGCTGCCGTTGAGCCGACCTGCACGGAACCCGGCAAGACTGAGGGTAAGCACTGCTCCGTCTGCAACGAAGTTCTCGTTGCGCAGGAAGTGATTCCCGCGACCGGCCACAAGGAAGAAACCATTCCTGGCAAGGAAGCGACCTGCACCGATACCGGCCTGACGGACGGTACCCGTTGCTCTGTCTGCGGAACGGTGATCAAAGCACAGGAAGAGATCCCCGCCAAGGGCCACAGCTGGAATGAGGGCGAGATCACGACCTCTCCTACCTGTGAGAATGCCGGTGTCAAGACCTACACCTGCACAGTTTGCAATGCAACCAAGACCGAAGCAATCGATGCAACCGGGCATACCCCTGTTGAAGTTGCGGAACAGCCCGCTACCTGCACCGAGGCTGGTCATACAGCCGGTACGAAGTGCTCCGTTTGTGATGCGATTCTCTCCGGTATGGAAGAGCTCCCCGCGACAGGCCACACAGAAGTAATCGATGCAGCAAAGGCTCCAACCTGCACTGAGACTGGTCTGACCGAAGGCAAGCACTGCTCCGTCTGCAATACTGTACTCGTTGCCCAGGAAAAAATCCCCGCCAAGGGACATACCGAGGTCATTGATCCGGCAGTTGAGCCGACTTGCACCGAACCTGGCAAGACTGAGGGCAAGCACTGCTCCGTCTGCAATGAGATCATCGTTGCACAGACAGAGATTCCCGCCAAGGGGCACACCGAAGTCATTGACGCAGCAAAGGCTCCGACCTGCACCGAGCCTGGCCTGACGGAAGGCAAGCATTGCTCTGTTTGCAACGAAGTCATTGTTAAACAGGAAGTGATTCCGGCTACCGGTCACAAGCCGGAGATTCGCAATGCGGTCGAAGCGACGCTTACGACACCCGGTTACACCGGCGATACCTACTGCTCTGTCTGCAATGAACTGCTGAAACAAGGCAAGGAAATTCCTAAGACTGGCGCACACATCACCTGGGTGATCGATAGCGAGGTCGTTGCAGAAGAAGATTATCTAAAGGGTACCATGCCTTCCTTCAAGGGCAGCACAGATAAGGCTCCTGACGAGAACTACCGCTACACCTTCACCAGCTGGGACCCGGAGGTTGTGGTTGCTGAAGAGGATGCCACTTATACGGCACAGTACTCTGCAACTGCCCGTGTGTTCTACACCATCACCTTCAATGCCAACGGCGGCGAAGGCAGTATGGAGCCTCAGCGCTTTGAAGTCGGTGTGGACACTGCCTTGAATACCAACGCCTTTACCCGTGAGAGCTACAATTTCATCGGCTGGAACACTGCCGCAGATGGCAGCGGAGCCACCTATGCCGATGAGGGCGCAATTCTTGAACTGACCGGAGATATAACGCTGTATGCACAGTGGCAGTTCTGGAACGGCTGGTTTACGGATGTGAACGGCAAGCAGTACTACAAGGACGGCGAACTGCAGAAGACTGGTTGGACAGTCATTGACGGCAATACCTACTATCTGGACACCGAAAACGGATACGCGGCTACCGGAATCACGACGCTGGTCCCCGATGGAGCAACGGAAGAAGCCCGCTGCGTCTTTGATGCGGAAGGCGTATTCCAGAGCGACGTTACCGGTGTTTACAGCGTCGGAGCGGACACCTATTGGCTCAACAGCGGCATCATCGAAGAAGAAGCCGGTTTGAAGCGCGTTGTCAAGGAGAACGGCGAGGTCAACTATTATTACTTCGCAGTCCAGAAGAATCTGGAGGAGCGTGACGGACTGACCCTCTCGGCGGCGGTGAAGAGCACTGTACTGAACGGCAAGGATTGCTGGCTCCACAAGACCAATGGCCTTGCGCTTCCGGAGTGGGGCTACTACTTCGATGAAAACGGCATCATTCTGCACGACGAGGATACCGGCAAGAACGGAATCCTGAAGGCTGGCGAAGACCTCTTCTACTATGTCGACGGCATCAAGGCTCCTGCAGGCATGATCAAGATCGGTGATGATTACTACTATGCCAACAGCAAGGGTCAGTTGATCGTGAACCAGACATACTACTGCTCCAGAATGAACGGTCTGATGGAGGAAGGAACATATGCCTTTGACGCAGAGGGCAAGCTCATTCAGGGCGCAACGGACAAGAATGGCATCGTAAAGGACGATGACGGCGTGCTTCGTTACTATGTCAACGGAAAGGTAACCTATGTTGGCCTGATTGAAATTGACGGTGATTTCTACTATGTCCGCAGCAACGGTGAGGTCGTGACCGATTGTGTGTACTGGATCACCTGGACGCATGGCCTGAAGGAAGCCGGTTACTACACGTTCGATGAAAACGGAAAGCTGACCGGCACTCCGAAGAATGGCATCGTCGAGGAAGATGGCGTTCTGCATTACTATGTCAATGGAAAACTGACCTATGCGGGCCTCATCAAAATTGGCGATGATTACTACTATGTGAATTCTAAGTGTGAAGTGGTACGCGATTGCGATTACTACATTTCCTGGACACATGATCTACTGCCGCAGGGTAAATATCACTTCGACGCAGATGGCAAACTGACAGGCAGCGTCGCACCTCTGAAGAACGGAATCTACGAGGAAGATGGAAGCCTGTACTTCTATCGGAACGGCGAACGTGCTTATGCCGGTCTGATTCAGATCGATGGCGACTACTACTATGTACGTTCCACTTGTGAGGTCGTCCATGACCGCAGCTACTATGTGTACTGGACGCACGGCCTGATGCCGGAGGGATATTACAACTTTGACAGTGCTGGACGGATGATTCTGGACAGCGAAACCGAGTAAATACACTGGAACCGCCGGGGCGCACCTTGGCGCCTCGGCGGTTCTCTTTTATCACACAACATCGGAGATGAGAAGAATGAAAGTGCTGTTTGTCAATTTGGTATATGGAACCGGAAGCACTGGAAAAATCATCGCTGATATTATGAACCTGCTAAAAAAGTATGGCAATGATGTAAAGGCTTTATATGGAACGGGAGCATGCTCCGACAATGCGGACGCAGTGAAAGTATCCGGGGATTTCGGTTTTTACTTTCACAACGCAGTATCACGACTCACAGACCATGCGGGACTATATTCCTGGGCAGCGACCAGAAAGATGATCCGAGAAATCAGAGCGTTTCAGCCTGATCTTATCCACCTGCACACGCTGCACGGCTTCTATGTGAATTACGAGATGCTGTTCCGCTTTTTGAAGGAAGCGAATATCCCCGTCGTTTGGACTTTGCATGATTGCTGGACTTTTACCGGACATTGCACACATTTCTCGCAAGTCAAGTGTGTGCAATGGCAGACGGAGTGTCGGGACTGCAAATTGCTGTACCGATATCCGCAATGCTATTGGAAGGGCGATGTAAGGCGCAACTTCCTTCGCAAAAAGAATGCCTTTACCGATGTAAAAAATCTGACCATCACAACGCCCTCGCAGTGGCTTGCGGATCAGGTTTCCCAGTCGTTCCTACAGAATTATCCGAGAACTGTTATCCCCAACGGAATCGACCGCACGATTTTCTGTCCACAGTCCAGCAGCCTGCGTGAAAAGTATCACCTGGAAGATAAGAAAATCGTCCTCGGAGTCGCCAATGCATGGAATGCACGCAAGGGATTGCCAGACTTGCTGACGCTTGCTGGCCGACTCGGCTCTGGCTATCAGGTGGTTTTGATTGGCCTAATCGAAAAGCAACTGCCGGATATTCCTTCCGAGGTGCTGGGACTTTTACGCACGGCAAATCAAACAGAGCTGGCACAGTGGTACTCTGCCGCAGATGTGTTTGTGAATCCCACTTATGAGGAAACCTTTGGCCTGACTACGGTAGAGGCTCAGGCATGCGGAACGCCAGTGGTGGTATATGAGACGGACGGTTGTCCTGAAACGGTAGCACCGGGAAATGGACGCTTGGTTCCGCAGGGCGATATACAGGCATTGGAGAATGCTGTGAGAGACGTGGCAGACAGCAACTGGCGTGCGGATCCTAAAAAAATGGCGCGTTTTGACAAAGATACAGTGTATCAGGGCTATGTTGAACTCTATGAAAATGTTTTGTCTACTTTGGGAAAAGGGCGTGTGATGGCTACATGAGAATTCTTTTTTGCAGCAATTACTTTACGCATCATCAAGTCCCCCTATCCGATGCCCTCTATGAATTGACAAATCACAACTATTGCTTCGTGGCGCATAAAGAGATGGATACGGAGCGAAAGAATCTCGGGTGGGGAAATGATTTGGCGCGTCCATATACCTGTTCGGCATCAGATCAGGAGGTCCAGAAGCAGTTAAGTAATCTGGATGTTTTGATAGCCGGTTCCTTTCCAGAGCGTCAGACAAAGGAATACGGTAAAAAGGCCAAATTGTTTTTCCGATATTCCGAGCGAATCTTAAAGACAGGAAATCCGCTTCTCAAATATCCAAAACGTTTTTTCCACTGGCACGCTTGCAATCCGCCGTGGCGAAAGGCGTATATGCTCTGTGCCAGCGCCTATACTGCGGGGGATTATGCAAAATTCGGCCTTTTCCGCGGTCGGTGCTATAAATGGGGCTATTTCCCGGAGACGATACGGTATCCCAGCATTGATGACTTGATTGACCGCAAAGCAAAAGCAACCATTTTGTGGTGCGGACGCTTCTTGGGTTGGAAGCATCCGGACGATGTGATTGAGGTTGCAAAGAGACTCCATGAGGCAGGATGCTGCTTCAAAATCGAGATGATCGGTACCGGTGAGATGGAGCGGCAGCTCAAGCGACAGGCTTCGGAAGCTGGACTTCTGGATGAAAATGTACGGTTCCTTGGCGCCATGTCTCCGGAAGCCGTGCGTCGTCATATGGAAAGCGCAAGCATCTGCTTATTCACAAGTGACCGCCAAGAGGGCTGGGGTGCTGTGTTAAACGAGGCCATGAACAGCGGCTGTGCGGTAGTTGCCAGCGACGCAGCCGGGGCAACCCCTTACCTTGTAAATGACGGCGTGAATGGAAGCGTTTATCACTCCGGCAATATTCAGGAGCTTTATGAAAAGGTACGACGGCTTCTTGAAAATACGACTATGCAGTATAGCTTTGGAAAAGCGGCGTACCAGACGATTACAGAATTGTGGAATGCGGAGGTTGCCGCAAAGCGATTTTTGCAGCTATCGAACGCCCTTTTGAACGGTAAAGACGCTTCTGGGTTGTTTGCGAACGGTCCATGCAGCCCCGCAAAGCCGCTGCGGGAGGACTGGTATCAAAGATGAAGTTGAAGACTATCAAAAAAAGAATTGTGATATACCTTGTCAATCATACTCTGGCGGGAACCCGGTTCTTCTCTGAAAAGAGGAATCTTCTCCGTTCCATCGGCTATGAAATCGGAGAAAATACCAAAATTGTCGGGCCAATTTATAATACAGGAACGCTTCGCATTGGCGCAAATTGTTGGATCGGATGCAATCTCACTGTTCATGGAAATGGGATAGTAACGATTGGAGATAACTGCGATATCGCTCCGGATGTTACCTTCCTGACGGGAGGACACCATATGGGCAACCACAAAAGGCGGGCTGGAAAAGGCGAATCCTATCATATTACAGTGGGCCGCGGCGTCTGGATCGGTGGTCGATCTACCCTCCTATTGAATACGAGCATTGGAGATGGAAGCATGATCGCAGCCTGTGCCTGTGTTTCCACGGATGTGCCGGCGGATACACTGGTGGCCGGTGTCCCAGCTAAAGTGGTGAAGGAGTTTGAAGATTTTGCTGCAGTCGCTCAGAAAGAATAAAGTTGTTAAAAATGCCGGATGGATCATCGGCGGCAAAGTGGCGAACAAGCTGCTGGCCTTTGTCGTTGGTATTTTTGCGGCGCGCTATCTTGGCCCAAGCAATTACGGCCTGATCAATTACGCAGCGGCATATGCGACATTCTTTGCCTCGCTATGTACGCTTGGCATCAACAGTGTGATCGTCAAGAACTTTGTGGATCATCCGGAGCAGCAGGGCGAAACAATTGGAACGACCCTGTTGCTGCGGGCGATTTCAAGTCTGCTGTCTGCATTGGCAATCATCGGTATTGTCAGTGTCGTGGACAGAGGAGAACGTCTCACCGTTGTGGTTGTAGCGCTGTACAGCATTGGCCTCATTTTTCAGGTGTTTGATACCCTCAACTACTGGTTTCAGGCCAGGCTCCAGTCCAAGTATTCCGCCATTGCCGAACTTGTCTCGTATGCGGCAATGTCTGTGTACAAAATTATTTTGCTTGTGCTTGGGAAAAGTGTGGAATGGTTCGCCGTTGCAAGCGCATTGGATTACATCGTACTTGCGGTGTTTTTGCTGATCGCTTATTTCAAAAATGGCGGAACAAGATTCCGTTACTCTCTGAAAAAAGCAAAGGAGCTTCTGCAAAGCAGCGGCAGCTTTATCATAGCCGGACTGATGGTCTCCATCTATGCCTGTACAGACAAGCTGATGCTCAAGCAGATGCTTGGCGCAGATGCCGTTGGACATTATTCCCTTGCTTCGACGGTCAGTGTTTCATGGGCCTTTATCCTCTCGGCAATCATTGATTCCCTTTATCCGGAGATTGTGCAGAGTTTTCAGAAGGACCGCCTGCGCTATGAGCGGAAGAACCGGCAACTCTACGCAATTGTTTTTTATGTGTCCCTGTTCGTATCCGCAATGATCTGCCTTGTCGCCAAGCCTTTTATTTTGATTCTCTATGGAGAAACCTATTTGCCGGCAGTTGGACCTCTGCGCATCGTGGTTTGGTACACGGCGTTTTCCTATCTCGGTGTTGCCAGAAACGCATGGATGGTATGCGAAAACAGACAGAAATATCTGAAATACCTGTATGTCAGTGCGGCTGTGCTGAATGTTGTGCTGAATCTTGCGCTGATCCCGTCGTGGGGAGCATCTGGAGCCGCTGCGGCCTCGCTGATCACCCAGGCTTCGACAACAATCCTGCTTCCTGCGCTGATTCGTCCGCTACGTCCAAATACAAAACTAATGCTGGATGCCGTACTTTTGCGCGGCGTGCTGCCTGAAAAACAAAGAAATCATACAAAGGAGTAAGACCAGATGATATCGTTCAAAGATAAAATACTGCTCATTACCGGTGGGACAGGCTCCTTTGGCAACGCTGTGCTGCGCCGCTTTCTGACCACCGACATTGCAGAGATCCGCATTCTCTCACGGGATGAGAAGAAGCAGGATGATATGCGGCACACCTATCAGGAGCTGTATCCGCAGCACGCGGAGAAAATCAAGTTTTACATAGGAGATGTGCGGGATTACAATTCCATTCTGAATGTGTTCCGCGGTGTGGACTATGTATTTCATGCCGCAGCTTTGAAGCAGGTGCCCTCATGCGAGTTTTATCCCATGGAGGCGGTCAAAACCAATGTGGCCGGTTCCGACAATGTGATCTCCGCCTGTGTGGCAAACCATGTGAAGAAGGCCATCTTCCTGTCCACGGACAAGGCGGCTTATCCCATCAACGCTATGGGCATGACGAAGGCTGTCATGGAGAAGAATGTGATTGCCCGTTCCAGACAGATGCTGCCTGGGGATCCGGTTCTGTGTTTGACGCGGTACGGCAACGTCATGGCTTCCCGTGGCTCAGTCATCCCATTGTTCTGCGACCGGATCGACGAGGGAAAACCTCTGACGATCACGAATCCCAATATGACCCGTTTCATGATGACGCTCAGCGATGCCGTAGATCTTGTGCTTTATGCCTTTGAGCATGGCGAACAGGGTGACCTGTTCGTGCAGAAGGCCCCTGCTGCGACCATCGAGACGCTGGCACAGGCTGTGCTGGAGCTGAAGCACTCCGACCTTGGCTCGACGATTATCGGAACGCGCCATGGTGAAAAGCTCTTTGAGGTGCTGGTCACTGCAGAGGAAATGATGCGGGCGGAAGATCTGCCCGGCTTCTTCCGCATTCCGGCAGATAATCGAGATCTGAACTATGACAACTATTTCAGCAAGGGAAATCCAGAGTTCGGCAAAATCGAGCAGTATACTTCGCACAATACGCACCGGCTGAATGTGGAGGAAATGAAACAGCTTCTTCTAAAGCTGAAGCTGTTCGGAGGAACTTGCTGATGAATGTACTGATCACCGGCGCAAACGGATTTGTCGGGAAGAATCTGACGCAGCGCCTTTCCACCATCAAGGATCGCAGAGACAGGACCCGGCCCGTACTGCAAATCGAGGAGATCCTTTTATGTACGCGGGATACTTCGGCAGAGACCTTGGCGGACTACTGCAAAAAGGCAAATTTCGTGGTCCATCTGGCTGGCGTGAACCGGCCCCAGGATCCGGGAGAATTTGCAGCCGGAAACACGGACTTCACCCGTACCCTGTTGGAGATACTTCGGAAAAGCGGTAACCGGTGCCCGGTATTGCTCTCCTCCTCCATTCAGGCCAGTCTGGCCGGACAGTATGCCGGGAGTCCCTATGGGCAGTCCAAGAAGGCGGCGGAGGAGCTGCTTCTTGCCTATGGCAGAGAAACTGGCGCAGCCGGGATGATCTACCGCCTGCCCAATCTGTTCGGAAAATGGTGCCGCCCCAACTACAATTCCGTGGTGGCGACATTCTGCCATCATATCGCACGGGATCTACCTATCACCGTTTCGGATCCGGCAGTCGAACTGGAACTGGTCTACATTGACGACCTGATCGACGAGATCCTAAATGCCATGGAGGGCCAGCCCCACCGGACGGATGGAGCATATTGCAGCGTTCCGGTCAGTTACCGCGTGACGCTGGGCGAGATCGTTCGACTACTCCAGACCTTTCACGACCAGCCGCAGACACTTCTGCTCCCGGAGATTCCGGAAGGCAGCTTTGAGAAGAAGCTCTACAGCACCTATCTTTCCTACCTGCCGCCGGAAAAAATCGCATTCCCGATGAAGATGAATGTGGACGAGCGCGGCAGCTTCACAGAACTGCTGAAAACGAAGAACTGCGGTCAGATCTCCGTGAACATCACAAAGCCCGGCATCACCAAAGGGCAGCACTGGCACAACAGCAAGTGGGAGTTCTTTATGGTCGTGGCCGGACACGGGCTGATTCAGGAACGCCAAATCGGCTCCGATGAAAAAATCGAATTCGAGGTCAGCGGTGACCGGATCCAAGCCGTCCATATGCTGCCGGGCTATACCCACAACATTATCAATCTGAGTGAGACGGAAAATCTGGTGACAGTCATGTGGGCCAATGAGCAGTTTGACCCCAGCCATCCGGATACCTACTTTGAGGAGGTGTAGCAATGGGAAAGCTGAAGCTGATGACGATCATCGGCACGCGGCCGGAGATCATCCGGCTGTCCGCCACCATAAAGTGCTGCGACCGGTACTTTGAGCAGATTCTGGTCCACACAGGTCAGAACTACGACTACACCCTCAATCAGGTGTTTTTTGACGATCTCGGTCTCCGGGCGCCGGACTATTATCTGGATGCCGTAGGCGATGATCTCGGAGCCACGATTGGGAATATCATTGAGAAATCCTACAAGCTGATGGTGCAGGTCAGGCCGGACGCAGTGCTGGTTCTGGGCGACACCAATTCCTGCCTTTCCGTGATCGGTGCCAAGCGCCTGCACATTCCGATTTTCCATATGGAGGCAGGAAACCGCTGCAAGGATGAGTGCCTGCCGGAGGAGACGAACCGCCGCATCGTGGACATCATCAGCGACGTCAATCTCTGCTATTCGGAGCATGCACGCCGGTATCTGATGGAGTGTGGACTGCCAAAGGAGCGCACCTTCGTGACCGGCAGTCCCATGGCGGAGGTGCTGCACGCCAATCTGGACAAGATCGAAGGCAGTGATATCCACCGGCGTCTGGGTCTGACCAAGGGACAGTACATTCTGCTCTCGGCGCACCGGGAGGAAAACATCGATACGGACCGCAATTTTGTCCAGCTGTTCACAGCGGTCAATGCCATGGCGGAAAAGTACGACATGCCAATCCTTTACTCCTGCCACCCGAGAAGCAGAAAGCGGCTGGAGGCGACGGGCTTCCAACTGGACAGCCGCGTGATCGCACATGAGCCGCTGGGATTCCACGATTACAACTGCCTGCAGATGAACGCCTTTGCGGTGGTCTCCGACAGCGGAACGCTGCCGGAGGAGAGCAGTTTCTTCCTGTCTGTCGGTAAGCCATTCCCGGCAGTCAGCATCCGCACCTCCACTGAGCGCCCCGAGGCGCTGGACGCGGGCTGCTTTGTACTCGCCGGAATCGACGCAGAGCCCCTCCTTCAGGCGGTGGAGATGGCTGTCGGGATGCAGCGGGCGGAATGCTTCGGTACGCCGGTGGCGGATTATACCGCTGAAAATGTGTCCATGAAGGTCGCCAGAATCATTCAGAGCTACACGGGCATTGTGAATAAAATGGTTTGGAGGAAGGACGGATAAATGGCGCTTGCAGATATTCACATACATCTTTTGTTTGGAGTGGATGACGGTGCAAAAGACGAAGATGAGATGCATGCCATTTTAGATGCGGCTTATCAAGCTGGCACACGGGTGCTTTGCTGTACACCTCATTTCCACCCAGGCTACTTTGGAGACAATTATGACAAGGTAAATGCGGCATTTAAGCGCTTGTCGAGCTATGTGCAGAAAACATATCCAGACATGGCGCTGTATTTGGGAAATGAACTTCGGTATGAACCGGAATGTGTGACTTGGCTGAGGCAAGGCGTTTGCAGAACGGTCAACGGGACCAGATATGTGCTGGTGGACTTTTCGGAAGCAGCACCTGAAAAAGTAATTGGAAATGGCCTTCATGCATTGCTCAACGCAGGCTATATTCCCATTCTTGCCCATGTCGAGCGCTATCGATCCCTGCACGGAAGAATTCCCGTGATTCAAGCGTTCTGGCATGATGGCGTGGTGCTCCAAGCAGATACACAGTCCCTGTTCCGCGGGTTTGGCCTACTTGTTCAGCGTCAATGCCGGAAGCTGTTGTCCCTTGGGCTGATCGATCTATTTTCCTCAGATGCACACAACTGTACGTCTCGCCCACCTGAAATGTTGACGTGCTTTAACTACATCAGCAAAAAGTACGGTGCCGACTATGCGGCAACTTTATGCTGCAATAATGCGATTCGTTTATTGCATGGTGAGGCCGTAAGAAAGGACTTTTCTTAAGCATGAATCAGAAAGCAAATTTTAAAACAGTTACGCTGAAAGACCTGTGGGGTGTATTCGTCCAACGGCTATGGGCCATCATACTCGCGGCCTGCATATGCTGTGGCGGTTTTTTGGTGTTCAACCGTATGACGTTTGTCCCGCAATACGCCTCTACCGCGACCCTCTACATTCTGCGTCAGGCAGATGGCGCAACCGCCAGCGACGCAAGCTCCGATTTTTCATTGGCCTTAAAGGTTGTCAATGACTGCACCTACCTCTTAAAAAGCCATACCGTTTTGGATGAAGTTATCAGCAGCTTGAATCTGGACATGGAGTACGAGGATCTATATGACTGCGTATCTACTTCTAATCCGGAAGACACCCGTATTCTCGAGGTGACGGTGAAAGCGGATTCCCCTGAACTGGCAAAGCGTATCGTGGATCGAATCTGCACCATCGGCTCAAAGCGCATTGAAGACGCTATGGGGTTTCAGCAGGTGAACCTCTACGAACTGGGAACAACAGACCCTGATCCCTGCAACAGCACGAGGATGCTCACATTCGCTTTTGCTGGCGTTGTTGCTGCCGTTGTAACCTATGTGATCTTCCTGATTATCTTCCTCCTCGATGACCGCATTAAGACCGATGACGAAAATCTGGAGCGATACCTGGGCCTCAGCGTTCTGGGCAACATTCCGAATGCGGATGGCAAAAAGTCGGGAAAATACGGATATTACAAGACATATGCGGCGTATAAGACCTCGGCCAAGCAGGAGGTAGAAGATAAATAAAATGGAGAAAACAATTTTGGAAACCGGATCGTCGGTGAAAACAACCTTAAAACTTCCAGGAAAGAAAGACTTCTTCACGCAGGAAGCATTTAAGACATTGAGAACTAATTTGCAGTTCTGCGGTCAGGATATCTGCACTGTCGTGATCACAAGCTGCAATGAGAATGAAGGCAAGACAACTATCACCCTGCAGCTTGCAAAGAGCCTTGCAGAATTGAACAAGCGTGTGCTGGTCATTGATGCGGATATGCGAAAATCGGTTATGGCAGGGCGTAACACCACAGCGGAAAACCCTGCGGGACTGAGCGAGGTGCTGACAGGGCTGACTTCCGTCAAAGAATGTCTTTATCAGACGCAGTACGAAAATTTGTCGATCATGTTTGCAGGCAAGTATCCCCCCAACCCGGTAGAGCTGCTGAGCGGGCAATACTTTGAAGAACTTTTGAAGGCGGCGAAAGAGTCTTACGACTATGTGCTGATCGATGTCCCCCCGCTTGGCAGCGTCATTGACGCTGCCGTCGTAGCAGCCAAATGCGATGGAACAATCCTTGTCATTTCGGACAATCAAGTCCGCTACCGGCAGGCCATCGAGGTCATAGAACAACTGAGGAAAAGTGGAAGCAAGATTCTCGGAGTAGTTCGCAACAACATTAAGAAGAAGGATGGCGGCTATTATAAGAAGTATTACAAGAACCGCTATCAATAATCGCAAGAGAACATTGGATTCGAGAGATACTTGTTTGAAAAGTTTCTGACTAAGGTGGTAGAAGCTTATGAAAAAGAGAAAAATCGTAGCACTGGTATGTGTAGCAACAGTTCTGCTTCTGGCCGTTTCGGCTTTTGGGTACATCCAATCGAAGCTGGATAAGATCAACAAGGTGCCAGACACAGTAGATGTTATCCCTCCCGACCAGGAAGACTTCGAGACCGATACAAGCAAGGAGCCGAAAGATATCATCGAACTCAAACCGGAAGAAGTCGATTGGAGTGAGATCGAACCATTCCTGGATGATGACCTGCTCAATATTCTTTTAGTCGGTCAGGATCGACGCGAGGGAGAGGGGCGGCAGCGTTCTGACTCCATGATCCTGTGCAGTATCAACCCAGATACAAAGCAAATATCGATGATCTCGTTTTTGCGGGATCTATATGTTCAGATCCCCGGCGGCTATTCTGATAACAGATTGAATGCCGCCTATGTTTTCGGCGGTTTTCCTCTGCTGATGGATACATTACATACTAATTTCGGTGTTTCTATTGACGGGTGCTTTGAGGTTGATTTCTCTGGCTTCCAGAGCGTGATTGACATACTTGGCGGTGTAGACATTGAGATGACGAGCAAGGAAGCCAGGATAATAAATATAGGCACAGAGTCAGGTGTTTACCACCTGGATGGAACAAAGGCTCTTGCTTATTCTCGTATCAGAAAGATTGACAATGACTTTTACAGGACCCAGCGTCAGCGCAATGTGCTGCAGGCAATCTATACCAAGTTCCGCCAGAGCAATGCGGCAGACCTGATGAAACTGTTGGATGAGGTATTGCCATATCTGTCAACTGACATGACGAACTCTCAAATTATGCTGCTGGCGGCGAAGTGCATCCCGATTATGGGAAGTGCGGAGCTCTCCAGTTATCGTGTCCCAGCAGATGATGCATACCATTATGCTTCTATCCGAGGTATGTCGGTGGTCGTCCCAGATCTGGACAAAATCCATGAGGATCTATTGAATGAGTATCTTCCACTCAATGCGGAGAAAGAGAGCAGTGAATGACCGTTTTACTTACCGGCGGAGCGGGATATATCGGCAGCCATGTGGCAGTTGAACTACTTCAGTCGGGATATGATGTGATCATCGCAGATAACTTCTATAACAGTTCTCAGGAAGTTCCGGAAAGAATAAGGGAAATCACCGAAAAGAGTGTCAGGACCTATAATGTGGACATTCAGAATTCTGCGGCTTTGGAACAAATTTTCAAACAGCATGAGATCAATGCGGTCATGCACTTTGCAGGATATAAGGCTGTGGGGGAAGCTGTTCAGCAGCCGCTCAAGTATTATAGAGGAAACCTTGACAGTACCCTCACACTTTTGGAAACCATGGGCAAATATCAGGTTAAAAACTTGATTTTCAGCTCGTCTGCAACGGTTTATGGCAATCCATCCACGCTGCCGATTACAGAAGCGTGTCCCACTGGCAACATCGCAAGCCCATATGGATGGACGAAGTATATGATCGAGCAGATTGTTACAGACTATGCTGCGGCGACTCTGGATTTTTCGGCGGTCATCTTTCGCTATTTCAATCCGGTGGGCGCACATCCCAGCGGCCTTATTGGAGAGGCCCCCAACGGTACGCCCAATAACTTAATGCCGTATATCACGCAGGTAGCTATGGGAAAGCGAAAACAACTATCCGTTTTTGGCGCTGATTATGATACGCCGGATGGTACATGTATCCGAGATTACATCCATATCATGGACATTGCCGCTGGACACACAGCCGCGCTTCCGTTTTGCACTTCGCATCATGGCGTGGAAGTAATCAATCTGGGAACAGGTATGGGACATAGCGTCCTTGAGTTGATCTCTGCATTTGAAAGCGCCACTGGGATTCATATCCCTTTTCAAATCGTTGGCCGCCGGGCGGGAGATATCCCGGTCTGCTTCGCCTCGGCAGAAAAGGCAAAAGTATTGCTTGGCTGGCAAGCCACAAGATCTTTGCAGGACATGTGCCGTGATGCATGGAACTGGCAACAGAAAAATCCCGATGGATTTATATAAGCAAAAAGAATTATGTATTAGCGCAGGAAATATCGAAAGCAGGAGATGATGCATTACGAAAACCAAATTGCGCTATATACGGCAAGTAGACACCTGCGTATGTTGCGGTTGCCCAGTTCCAGAAGGCCGTATGGTCTGCTATAATTGCGAGAAAGATACAGCATCATTGCTGGAGAAGAACCACAAGAAGGCCAAATTCAAAAATCGTGTGCGAGGGATTCTCGGTCCCCTACGCAACAATTGATTTGCTATCTCATGGCCGTTTTTCCTGCTCTATATTATCTTCACAAGCAAGGAAGTCCTGAGTGTTTGGATTCCTTGCTTGTTTTTTTGAGAAACATCAGTGGGATTCCATTCATAAAATTCCAATAACTTTCTCCGCGCCCCTATCTATGGCAGCATAACGGGTACATATCATTTGATTACCATATACCATACCGATGATTTCTATAAAGGCAATCAAATGAGGTGTATACTAATAACATAGTAGGTGGTACCAATGTTCAATGCACAACAGCGGATTCGACAGTTAATGGATGAGCGTGGATGGACAATTTACCGATTAGCGCAGGAGTCCAAACTGTCACAGACAACGATCAGCAATATCTTCAAGAGAAATAACCAACCGTCCCTGCCAACGGTAAATGCGATTTGTGACGCTTGCGGAATCACACTGGCGCAGTTCTTTACGGAGAACGATACGGCAAATTCACCTAACGCCAAGAGTGAATTAGATGATAGTGTTGCGGCTCTCAAGGAGGATCAGCGCGAGGCGCTTGCTGCATTCATCAAGACAATAGTATAGTACATAACCGCTCAGCCATACTGTGCGGCTCACAGCAGAGGCTGCCCGAGTTACATTGGACGGTCTCTGTATTTTTTTACAAATCAAAGGGGGCATATTCATGAGCAGCGAAATCATGCAGGAAACCACACCGCTTGTTGAATGCAGTGCGTTCCATCTTGGAATGAGCGTATTGGAGGCCAGTCTGCGAAACACCGAGGATTCAGACGCTATCATCAGTGGCCTTCTGAAGGGTGCGGCTGAGTTTTATGGCGCATCAAGAGCCTCTGTGGTGGAAGCTGACTGGGATCTTGGAATCGGCGTTATTACCTATGAATGGTGCAAAGATGGTGTGTCGGCGCAGAGAGATATGCTCCAATGCCTGCCCATGGAGAAGTTCCCGAGATGGAGGAAAGCACTTCGGGCCAATAAACCGGTCGTGATTTCTGACTTGCAGAGATTAGAGAAAGTCTATCCAGATGAAGCAGCCTTTTTTCGGGAGTATGGGGTGACTACACTGCTGGCGGCACCATTCTCCAAACGGATTAATCAGGGATTCATTGCCGTGGACGATCCGACCCGTTACACGGATGACCCGGTTTTCCTATTCATCGCTTCCTATGCAGTGGTTGTGGAGCTCAACGAAATCAAACAGCAGCAGTCCCTGTTGGCAGCAACAAAAGCCTCCAAATACAATCCGGAGGACATCCATATTAATTTCTTTGGCGGCATGGAGATTATCAGCTCCAAAGGGACATTGACCGGAGAAGATATTAAAGCGGACCAGTGCTACTTGCTCCTGGCATATCTCATTCTGAATCACAAAAAGAATTTCTCTGTTGACACACTGGCAGAGATCATCTGCCCATACGACGAACTCGATTCGCCATATAAGGTCGTCAATAATATCGTTTACCGCCTGCGGCGTACTCTTTCCGTCATCGGGCTCGACAAGCTGGTCATCGGGAAGAATGGTACATTCCAGATCAATCCCAACTTCAATATCCATACGGATTTCGACCGCTTTGAGGATGCCTGCATTCAGTTGAAAACAGAAGAAAACCCGGATATGCGGCATTCCCTCTACCACAGCGCAGTCGATATGTATAAAGGACAGTTGCTCCCAAGATGTGAACATGAACTGTGGCTGATGCAGCTGTCCATGTACTATCAGTCGTTGTACCTGCAGATCACCAAGGGATATGTCCGGCTGAAGATGGAGTGCAAGGATTATATCCTGGCGCAAAAGACGGCTATTGATGCTCTGCGCTTCGACCCGAAGGACAGCGAACTGAACATGTATGCGATCCTCGCCATGGGATTTCAGGGAAATCTCTCTATGGCACAGACATACTACACGGCGGCGAAGCCCTATCTGGCGTTAGAGCATGCCGAGGTCATCAAGAAGTATTTGAACATAAAATGAGAGCAACTTGAGGTTGTTCCGGAGGTTGCAGCTGAGGTTGTAGCAGAGGTTACGCAGTAGGTTGCTCCAGAGGTTGCGGAAGAGGTCGTACATGAGGCTGCCCAGTAGGTTGCAGCTGGGGTCATAGAAAAGTCATACAGGAGGTTGTCCAGCAGGTCACGGCTGAGGTTGCCCGCCCGTTATCATTGGTTATCGGATGCGTCCGATAGATGATGCGGGCGGGTGATTTTTTTGCTGTGCAGAAGACGATATTACGCCGTTGGTCACCACAAGGCCGGTTTGCGCCCCTTGTGCACGGATCTGTACGGCCCTCCTGCGCCGCGAACCGTCTATCATTCTAATATTGCGTCCTGCTCCCGGAGCCATTGCGCTCCGGGAGCTTTTTTGCATTTTGGGGCGCTTTTGCCACGCTGCCGTGGCCCTCCGTTTTCGAGATTTGCTTCACCACAAAATCTCAAAAACGGAGGACAGAAAATGTCGTATCACAATGACCCGTATCGGGTTGATTATTTGAAGATATATCCCTGCTTAAAAGAGCGCCCGGATGTGCTGGAAGTCTTGAAGAAAAGTGACCGCAAGATGAAATACATGGAGGTGGATCTGAAAAGCGAACAGCGCAGGAAAAATGCCGAGAATGGTGCGGAAAGTTATGTTCCCAGCAAAGAGGATTCGCTGGAGCGGCTTATATATTCTGCGAAGTGCCAGTTTGCGGACGATGCTGAAGGCGTCGAGGATGCCGTAATCAGGAAAGACAATCTATTTCGTTTACGGGCCGCACTGGATCAGTTGAGCGAAGAAGAAAGAGCTTTGATCCATGCGCTGTTTTTCGACGAGCGCTCAGAGCGTGAGCTGGAAGAAATGATGGGTGTCCATCGAATGACGATCCATAATCGAAAGATTCGTATCTTGCAGAAATTGAAAAAGATGCTGAGATGACAAAAAAGTTTGGTGCAAACGGTGTTTTCAACGGCTAATAGAGTGAGAGGGCTTTGAACCTCACTCTGCTGCTGATAAATCAGCGGCGTTGTTCCTTGAAAAACACCGCCCAGGCGGTCATATCCGGCAACTTGAATACATTAGCCGACGGAGCCAGCGTCAGACCGAGTGCGCGATGACCACCTGTGCGGAGCAATTCCGCATCAAAGGACGGCCAAATAAGGTGCAGAGCGATACCCACTCAGGCCAGGGCAGCCTTGGCAAGCTGTCCCCGCCATGATCCCGTCAGCCCATAATGATACTCCTGTACGCAGCTTCGAGAGATCCTCGGAGGGGTGAGAGTCCCGTGATGTGCGCCAGCACAGTTCAAGTTGCCGCCCTGCCTGGGGAAGTAGTGTCGAATACAGGCAAACAAAACCGTAAAGTTCTGGCCGCTCCGGTGATGGAAGCATTTGCTTCCGTCGCCGGAGCGACCACACTCTTGCGGCAGAAGCATGGGAACTGTCCACACCTTCCGATATTTTTGCATTCGATTCCTCACTCCTTTGTTCGCCGGTCCAACGATCGCCTCCTATCGATCCCTTCCTCGGACGGTTCCCATGCTTGTGCCGCAGAGATGGTCAGATACAGGGAGGAGCGTAACTATGAACCCCAATATCAATTACTATGGAATTGTGATCCTGCTCAGAAAACTCCGGGAATGCGGCATTTTCACCGAAAAAGAACTGAGAAAAATCGCCGCACGGATTGCTGCGGATAACGGCGTTGAAGTCATGTTTTTTCTCTGATTTCCTTCATCTTTCAGTAGCTATTCGGGCGCTGTTGTGGTAGTGTTTGTGTTGCAAAAAAGGAGGTGAGCGGACATGGATGAAAAGCGGCTGGTAGACGGTGCAACGGCACTGGCAGAAAAGCAGTCCCGTGTTATAAAAATCGAGCCTGCGGAGCGGCCTCAAAATGTACGGCTGCGGGTCGCCGCCTATACTCGTGTCAGCTCAGACTCCGAGGATCAGCTCAATTCCTTTGCGGCCCAAAACCGCTACTACACGGAACTAATCTCAGGCAAGGCCGAATGGCGCATGGTCGACATCTATGCGGATGAGGGGATCTCCGGAACTTCGGTGGCTAAGCGAGATGACTTCCAGCGGATGATGGCGGACTGCCGTCGGGGTCTGATCGACCAGATCCTTGTCAAGTCTATCTCACGCTTTGCCCGCAACACCAAAGACTGCCTCCAGAATATCCGTGAGCTAAAGGAACTGGGTGTTAATGTCCGCTTCGAGCGTGAAGGTATCGATACTGTCAATGTAAGCAGTGAACTCATCACCGCCATCTACGCCGCCTTCGCCCAAAAAGAGAGCGAATCCATCTCAGGTAATATGCGATGGAGCTATCAGCGCAGGATGGAAAGCGGAACGTTTCTTCCACCCTCCACACCTTATGGCTATAGAATCATAAACAAAAAAATCGAAATCGATCCTGAACGGGCCGTGATTATCTGCAAAATATTCCAGTGGTATCTTAACGGCATCAGTAAAGAGCAGATCGCCTACAAATTAAATAAAGCTGGTGTACTTAGTAATCAGAATAAAGCATGGCGAGCTGGTGGAATCCACTACATCCTCACAAACGAACGGTATATTGGTGATTCTTTATGGCAGAAGACCTATACAACTGAAGCAATTCCTGCGGTTCGGCACAGAAATACAGGGGCGCGTGAGCAGTACTATGTAGAAGGGACTCATCCTCCTATTATTTCGAAAGAAGTCTTCACAAAAGTTCAAATACTTATCCAAATGCGAAAGGAAAACTATGGGAAGTCTCCATCGGAGACGATTCATCCTCTCTCAAGAAAGGCTATCTGTGGGTGCTGTGGGACAGTACTGCGAAGGAAACCGCAAAGAGGTAAATACTATTGGTGCTGCATGAGACACGATACGAATCGTGAAGAGTGCCCGTTAATGCCAATTTCCGAAACAAGCCTATGTGAATCCTTCTGCCGCCTATACTATAAGCTGAAGCATCAGAGCATCCCCATTCTGGAACAGATGCTCACAAACCTCCAGATGATCCGCAATCGCAGGATGCTTTGGAGTCCTGACATCGTTGCCCTGAATAAAAGAATATCAGATCTATCCAGTCAGAATCAGACATTGGCCTTCCTTAAGCAGCAGGGCCTTGTTGATCCTGACATTTTTATAGCCAAAACCAATGAGCTGACTAAGCAGCTCCGGCAGGCCAAGCTGGAAAAAGAAAAGCTGATGGATGCCGAGAGCGACATGACCGTCCTGCAAACGCGAGACTTAATAGACCTTCTGGAAGGTGGGCCGGAATTCCTCGACAGCTTTGACGCGGAACTGTTTGGTGAACTCGTTGAGAAAATTATCATAGAGAGCAACGACTCCGTCCGCTTCTGCCTGAAAAATGGGCTGGAGCTGCGGGAGTCCATAGAGAGGACGGTGCGGTGATGGGAAACCGGAAGCAGCCCTTCGGCTACAAGATGTCTCAGGGTGAGATTGTCATACAGGAATCAGAGGCGAAGCTTGTGCAGGAGATCTTCCACCGATATATTGCAGGAGAATCCTTGAATGAGTTGACCGAGGCACTTCGCCAGCAAGATATTCCATATGACGAGGGACGGCTCTGGAATAAAAATATGGTCGCCCGTATTCTGGCGGACACGCGCTATACCGGAGAAAAAGGATATCCCAAGCTCATAGATGAGGATCAACTCATCGTAGCAAACGAAAAACGCTCCAACAAGCCACAACTTCCGAAAAAGACGGAAGCCCAAAAAGTGCTGCGCAGGCTCTGTGGTACACCGCCATCTGAGCGGGTGGAACAAAGTGTCACCGGCCTGCTCAACGGTCTCGCAAATTACCCGGAACGCATACAGCATCAGCGCAGTCCTACGCCAGCCACACATTCCAAAACGCAGGAGGCGCTGGATAATGCTCTGGAGCAGCAGCCAATCGACGAGGACAACGCCAAGACGCTGATTCTCCGGCTTGCGGCAGAACAATATGCCGCTCTGGGAAATGAAGAATATGAAACAAATCGTCTCCGGCGTCTCTTCTCCGCCTTCGAATGTGTGGCGGAACTGAACGCTGATCTTCTGAAAAGCACCGTATCCGAGGTGCTGGTGACCCGCCAAAATGTCAAACTGCGATTAAAAAATGGGCAAATCATAGAAAGAAGTGACCTGCAATGAAAGAGGATGCCCCGAGAGTAATCAAAATCCCTGCCAAACCGGAAGCCACCCGCCAGGCAGACGCCCGCAGACAGCTCCGGGTGGCAGCTTACTGCCGAGTCTCCACCAAAGAGGAGGATCAGGCAAACAGCTATGAGGTGCAGAAAGAATACTATACCGATAAAATCATGTCCAACACCGCCTGGACGATGGCCGGAATCTTTGCAGACAAGGGCATCACCGGAACCTCGGCCAAGAAGCGTGAGGACTTCATGCGGATGATTCGGCACTGCCGCCAGAAGAAAATCGATGTCATCCTGACCAAATCGGTCTCCCGCTTCTCCCGCAATACTGTGGACTGCCTCTACTATATCCGGGCGCTCAAACAACTTGGCATCGCAGTCATCTTCGAGAAGGAAAACATCAATTCTCTGGAGGAGGACAGTGAGCTGCGAATCACCCTCTCCGGTGCCTTCGCCCAGTCTGAAAGTGAATCTGTCTCCGCCAATGTCACATGGGGTAAGCGCCGCGCCATGGAAGCTGGAAAGGTCAGCATCCAATATAAAAAGCTGTACGGCTACCGCAAAGGTGAGGATGGTCAGCCGGAGATCATTCCGAAACAGGCGGAAATCGTCCGATGGCTCTATGAGCGCTATCTCACCGGAGCCAGCCTGCGGATGATCAAAGATGAACTGGAACAGCAAGGCGTCAAGTGCTTCGAGGATTCTCCGGAGTGGACCATTTCCCGCATCCGTAGCATCCTGCAGAATGAAAAATACTGCGGTGATGTGTTGATGCAGAAGACCTTCCGGCAGGACTTTATCAACCGCAAGGCCATCAAGAATACAGGCCAGCTTCCCATGTACCTCATTGAAAATCACCACGAGGGCATTGTCAGCCGTGAAAAGTATGATGCCGTACAGGCGGAGATGGCACGGCGGAATGCAGCAAAGAGTCCTTCTAAAAACGCAGTCACAGGGATGGCCTCCTACGCCAGCAAGTATGCGCTCTCGGAGCGGTTGGTCTGCGGTGAGTGCGGGACCCTGTATCGCCGCTGCACATGGACACGAAACGGTGAAAAACGAGTCGTGTGGCGCTGTGTGAGCCGATTGGACTACGGTAAGAAATACTGCCACAATTCGCCCACACTGGATGAAGCACCACTCCAGCAAGCGATCCTCGCAGTCCTGAATACAGCCATGGCTGACAAGAATAGCTTGATCCGGCAGATCACAGCTGCAATGGAAACGGAGCTCATCCCATTCCCTGGTGGCACAATGAGCCTTGGAGATATTGAATGCAGGCTGAGGGTGCTGGAGCAGCAGTTCCAAACACTGCTGGAAAAGGCCACGGATGATCCTGCCGTCTATGGCGGTCAGTTCAAAGAAATACTGGACGAGCAGACTTTCCTGAAGGAAAAACGGTCCGTGATCCTCGCGAATAACAACGAACAGACAAAAGCCAATCAGCGCATCATGGATGCCGCACAGACATTGGAAAACGCATCGCCCTACATTACAGAGTGGGACGAGAGCGCCGTTCGCCAACTGGTGGAGACAGTAAAAATCCTATCCAAGGATGAGGTCGCAGTCACCCTGAAGGGCGGCATTGAGATTTGCCAGAAAATTATGCACTGAAAGAAGGTGGAAAGATGATTTTTGTAACCGGTGATTGCCACGGAAACTTTGAACGCTTCAAGCCGGAATATTTCCCGGAGCAGGCACAAATGACAAAGCGGGACATCGTGATTTGTGCCGGAGACTTTGGTGGTGTGTGGTTTGGAGACGGCCGTGACGAGGCTGCATTGGACTGGCTGGAAAGTCTTCCGTTCACGCTGGCCTTCGTCTGCGGGAATCATGAGAACTACGACGCACTGGAACAATATCCGGTGAAAGACTGGCACGGCGGCAAGGTACACCGCATTCGCTCTCATGTCCTGCACCTGATGCGTGGACAGGTCTTCGAGCTGGAAGGCTATCACTTCTTCACCATGGGCGGAGCAAAAAGCCATGATACGGAGGACGGCATTCTGGAACCGGGTGCTCCGGATTTTGAGCGAAAGCTCCTGATGCTGCAGAGAAAGCCCCGAGCGAGGTATCGCATCAATCACATTTCGTGGTGGGCGCAGGAGATGCCTTCTGAGGAGGAGTACGCTGAAACACGGAAAAATCTGGCCAAGGTCGATTGGGCGGTGGACTATGTTATCACGCACTGCGCTCCCACCAGCATTGCTCTCATGGAAAACCGCCACAATGAGGCAGACCCGCTCACAGATTTCCTGCAGGAGGTCAAGGAGAGAGCACATTATCACTACTGGCTGTTCGGCCATTACCACGACAACCGGGCCATTGATGAAAAGCACATACTGCTCTGGGATCAGATCATACAAGTTATCTGAAACAGGTCAAGGCAGAGAAAAACACGGCGATGTTACCGTGCTTTTCTCTGCTTTGAGCGTTGAATCAGGCGCTGTGCGCCGGAAAGGAGAAACTATGAATATCCGAAAGGCTGTGGACTACAGCACAATGTTTGCCACACTGGAATCTGTCATGAAAGCAGATCTGCCGCAGATGGAGCTGTACTGAGAAATCGGCAAGGCCGTCTGTGCCCACTCGGAAAAGGGTGCAGCGGTAGCTGCTGCGGAGTTCATAAAAGGACAATACCCGGATATGACCGGCTTCTCTCCGCGCAATGTGCGCCGGATGCGGGATTTCTGGCAGTTGTACAGCGGCACGCCGGAACTGCTTGGCGAAGCGCTTCACTTGAATTGGACACAGAACGTTGTGATCATGGAGGCAGAGCTGCCCGCAGAGGAGCGCTGCTGGTACATCCGGCAGGCTACAGCACGGAATCTATCCAAGTCGGAGCTTCTGCGAATGATCGAGGATTCTGCGTATCTGGAAAGTGTTCTCGACGAAAAGGTCGATGTGTGGTATAATGAGGGCAACGATGAGATTTCGGAGAGAACGCAGTATGAAGAGGATCCTGTTTATCTGTCATGGCAATATCTGCCGCAGCCCCATGGCCGAGTTCGTGATGAAGGACTTGGTAAAAAAGGCGGGACTGGCATCGCAATTTCATATCGAATCAGCGGCTACCAGTCGGGAGGAGATCGGCAACCCAGTCTATCCTCCGGCACGGCGCAAGCTGGCCGAGCATGGGATCTCCTGCGAAGGCCATGCCGCACGGCAGTTGACAAATCGGGATTACGACGAATACGATCTCCTGATCGGCATGGACCAGGCCAACCTCCGGGATATGTACCGTATCTGCGGCGGCGACTATGTCGGCAAGATGTCCCTCCTGATGGATCACACCGCCCATCCCGGCAATGTGGCAGACCCATGGTACACCGAGGACTTCGAGGCGACCTGGCAGGATGTGCTGGATGGCTGCCAAGGACTTTTGAAAGAATTCATGACAGAACGAGGTGATTCGAATGGCACAAAACGATAAGATCCAACTGTTCGAGGACAAGCGTATTCGCACCGCATGGGACGAGGAAAAGGAAGAATGGTACTTTTCTATCGTTGATGTCATCGCGGTTTTGACGGACAGTCCGAATCCCCAGACTTACTGGCGTGTTCTTAAAAAGCGCTTGAAGGACGAGGGAAATGAAACCGTTACAAGTTGTAACGCTTTGAAAATGACCGCCGCAGACGGGAAACGCCGTCTGACTGATGTAGCCGACACCGAGCAGCTTCTGCGTATCATCCAGTCCATTCCTTCACCGAAGGCAGAACCGTTCAAGCTGTGGCTGGCACAGGTCGGTCGGGAGCGCATCGAGGAGACTATCGACCCGGAGCTGACCATCGACCGGGCGTTGGAGACCTACCTCAAGAAGGGGTACAGTCGTGAGTGGATCAACCAGCGGCTGCAGGCTATTCAAGTCCGCAAGGAACTGACAGATGAATGGGATGCCCGTGGTGTGCAGAAGGGCGTCGAGTACGCCATCCTCACGGACGAGATCTCCCGTGCATGGTCCGGCATGTCCACCCGGCAGTACAAGAATCTGAAGGGCTTGAAAAAAGAAAACCTTCGTGATAACATGACGACGCTGGAGCTGGTACTGAACATGCTGGCGGAGGCGACCACCACTCAGTTTTCAAAAGATCGCAAGCCGACGACCTTCCAAGAGAATCTGGCAGTTGCCAAGGCGGGCGGCCAGGTCGCAGGACGAACCAGAAAAGACATTGAGTCTCAGTCAGACACGCCGGTCATCACACCCAAGAACGCTGCACAGCTCAATCAGGTCGTGACGGACCTGCTGGAAGGTGCAGTCTCTGACACAACTGAAGAATCAAAAGACAAGTGAGCTCTGCGCATCAAGTTTTCTTGCTGTCATACACCGATTTTTTGAAAGCAATTTCAAAAAATCTATAGTGTTGAGTTATGACACTCGCCTCCAAAAGCCCATGGCTTTTGGAGGTTGTCCTTTGCCGCAATTGACAAATACGGCTGTCCCATGGTATAATAAAACTCCAAAATAAGTGTGGATTTTTCTGGAGCATCGCCTCTATTTTTCGCCACGCATCCGACAGGGTGTGCGGCGTTTTTTATTAGGAGGAACGACGGATGAACATATTTTACCAACTCATCGGGTTCGGCGCACTGATCGCCATGGGTCTCAGCTATTGGCAGAATGACAAGCGTACCATCTTGCTGTGGCAGGTGGTGGCCAACCTGATCTTCGCCATCCACTACACGCTGCTCCACGCACGCTCCGGCGCACTGTGCAGCTTTTTCCAGATTGTCGTGCTGCTGCTTTTCCTATTGCAGGAGAAATTCAACTGGAGTAAACTGGTCACCGCGATACCCATCGTGGCAGTATTTCTGCTGATTGCCGTGGTGACCTATGAGACGCCAGTGACGGTACTGCCCATCGTGGCATCGTTGGCGGCGTTGCTGCCGTTCTTCCAGTCCAGGCAGCGGGTGATACAGGTGGCGGGCATTGCCAGCGGCCTGTCGTGGCTGGTGTATGTCATTGCGGTACGGTCGTATTCCGGCATGGTGACAGAGTCGGTACTGACCATCATCACGGCGGCGTCCCTGCTGAAGAAGGAATCCAAAAAGCCCTGAACGGACAGCTCCCCCGGCACATTGCCGGGGGAGTCTGCCGAAGGGGTGCGCCGCGTCAGGCGTAGTGCTTCAGACCCTGCGCCATGGATGAGGCGGTGCAGCGGCGGACATAGCAGGAGAGCGTGTCACGTTTCTCTCCGGCGCACCGGGTGGCTGCTATCAGCGCGGCCAGTCTCCGCTTGCGGGGGACTGAGGGAGTATCCTGTTTCATTTGCTTTGCCATGGAATATACCTCCGTTCGTTTTACTACCGCTATCATAAAACAACGGACGGTCTGTTCCATTGGCAAAAATAAATGAACATTTCTATGAAAATTGTGATAGTATCACAAGGGGGGCAGAAGCCATGACATCACAGCACACAGCGGACTATCCCACACTGCAGGAGGTGCTGCGCCTGCCCGTGTTCGCAGGCTGCACGGTCTGCGGCGGCGCGGCGGGACTTGGCCGTAGAGTCAGCGGTGTCAATCTGACGGACACACCGGACTACGCGCGCTGGCTGGCGCAGGGAGAACTGCTCATCACCACTGGTTTTGCCATCGCAGACGATCCGCAGGCCGTGGATGCGCTGCTGCCCACGGCGGCAGAAAAAGGCCTGTCCGGCGTGGGTATCAAGCCGGGGCGCTACCTGCCCAGCCCCCTGCCGGCGGCGCTGGCGGAGAAGGCTGACCGACTGGGACTGCCGCTGCTCCAACTGCCGACCGATATGCGCTTTGCTGAGTTGGCCGATGCGGTGTCCCGCGAGATCGCACGGCGGCGAATACCGGCGGAGCAGGAGCGGCAGCTGGCCGTACTACTGCACCATCTCATCTCTGGCGCGCCGCTGAGCGAAGCGATGGAGCGTCAGGCGGCGGAGTCCGGTATCCATTTGGAATGTCCGCATATCCTGATGTGGATACGGGCTGATGCGCCGGAGTTGCAGCGGCGCTCTTGGCTGCACGAGGTAGAAGAGCGCTGCCGGGCGTTGGGCGCGGACATGTGGGGCGCACTGTCGGAGGATGGCTTTCTGCTGGCGCTGGAGGCGGACGACCTGTTCGCGCTGGAGATGCCGCTGCGGCGGGTGATGGCGGACTTTGCCGCCGACCACGGCGTTATCTGCGGCGTCAGCCGCCCTTACGGCGGTACGGTGGGTTTTCAGAAAGCAGACCGCAGCGCCCGCGCGGCGCTCCGCATGGCGGCGCGAACGGAAACGCCCTGCGTGACAGACGACCCAGCGGGGGTGGTACGGCTGCTGGAGGAATCCTCCCCGGCGGAAACGGACGCCTATATCCATCGGCAGCTGGGAACGCTCCTGCGGCAGCCAGAGCCGCGGCGGCAAGAGCTGCTGGACACGCTGGCGAGCTGGCTGCGCTGTATGGGCAACCAGCGCCGGATGGCGCGGGAGCTGCACCTGCACTACAACACCGTGAGTTACCGGCTCCAGCAGCTATGGTTGCTGCTGGAGGCCGATCCGGTCGATCCGATGAAGCGATTGGCATTAGAAACGGCCCTGTATCTGTACCGGTACAGGCGCACATAAAGGAGTGACTGATCATGGAAAAGAACAAGACGATCTGTGAATGGGAGCGGATGGTGTCGGGGCGTCTCTATACGCCTACCGATCCGGAGATTGCCAAGAGGCACCGGGTTGGTATGCGCCGCTGTGACCGGTTCAACCGCCTCCCGCTGTGGTGCACAAAGACCAAACAGCGTGCGCTGGAGCGCCTGATTCCCTCCGCAGAAGGAAAGAATTTCGAGGCGTTTGCACCCTTTTACTGCGAGTACGGCGTGAATATCTATGTGGGGCGGAACTGCTTCGTCAACTACAACAGCGTATTTTTGGATGTAGCGCCCATTACGCTGGGGGACAATGTGCTCATTGGACCCAATGTGACGCTGGCCACGCCCAACCATCCGTTTATCGCCGAAGAACGAGCCTATGCAGACTACCCAAACGGCTGCCATGCGTTGGAGTATGCCGAACCCATCACCATCGGGGATCACTGTTGGCTATGCGCCGGTGCGACGGTGTGCGGCGGCGTGACCATCGGAGCGGGCAGCATCATCGCCGCAGGCGCGGTGGTGACACGGGACATCCCGCCCAACAGTATCGCTGCCGGTGTACCTGCCAGAGTGCTGCGGCAGATCGACGAGCACGACCGCCTGCATGTATGGGAGAAGTATGTGAAGAACGAACTGCCCGATGCGCAGCGGTGACAACAAAATCTGGGAGCAATTACAAAAACCGTCTCAAGCAACATGTTAGAGACGGTTTTTATATGCGGAGAATTAGGAGAATTGAAACCTGATTTGACCACTACTGCACATTTTGCAATCCAACTGAGCTATCCTATGTCAAATCTCCAGCATTCCCTGCAAGCCCGCGCTGGCGGCCTTTTTGTTCTTATCGAAGGCGTGGGTGTAGATGTCCAGCGTGGTGGAGGGCTGGCTGTGGCCGAGGATGCCCGCTACCGTGGCCACATCCGTGCCGCCCGCGATCATCAGACTGGCGGCGGTGTGCCGGAGAGAATGGACGTTCAGCTCCTGCGGCAAGCAGTTCTTCTTGAGGATCAGCTTGAAGCGGTAGGTGAAGGTGGTGGGCGTCATGGGGAGCTGCGCTCCCTGACGGCGGAACAGGAAGTCATCAGCGGTCAGCTGCCGCTGGTCATACCTCACCGAACTGGCGTGGGCTTACACACCATGGTGTGAGATGGAGGACTTGAAGCAGGAGGCGGCGCTGGCGTTGCTGGACGCGGCGAGGCGCTTTGATCCCGCCTACGGAACGAGGCTGCTGACCTATGCGACGCCCGCGATAGAAGCGGCGCTGTCCGACTATGCCGCGCAGCACGCCTTTCCGCTGTCCGTCCCAACCAGCCGCGGCAGCCAGCTCCGCACCGTGGCGTACTTCTGCGCCGAGGCACAGGATGCCTCAGAGACGGAATTGACCAAGGCGGTATGCGAAAAGCTGAAGGTATCCTCCAAGGCAGCCGAGGCACTGTTGAAGGAATACCGGACGCTGTTTTGCGCGCGGCAGTTGGGGGACGATGTGTTCTCCGTCAGCTGCGGCGGCGATCCAGCCGTTACCTATGACCGCCTGATGCGCAGGACGCTGCTGATGCAGCGGATGGAGGAGGTGCTGACGCCCAGAGAGCTGAATCTGGTGCAAAGCTACCTCGGCATCGGTCAGCCGGACAAGGTCGGCATGACCTTTCAGGAGCTGGCGATCCGGCTCAATTACAACGGTCCCAGCGGTGTGGAGAAGGCGTACAAAGCCGCGCTCCGGAAGCTGAAAAAGGACTTGTACGGCGGTGCCTACGGCCGGTGGCTCTCCGCACAGAAAGCTATTAACAAGGCCAGAGCAGAAGCGGAGGCTGATCCTGGGCATTACACAACTCCTCAGACCACATGGTTGGATGAAAAGGAACTGATGGAGCGGTTTATCTGCGAGGTCGTTTCGCTGATCCGTGTTCATGAGATTTTCAGTGACGCATTGGAGAATATTGCTGCAAAAATTTTTGAGGAGTCTTGAAAACTGTAGCAAACTCATTTCGGACGGTAAACAATTCTCAATACGGGCGATTGGTGCCAAAGTTGAAGTCAAAACACCAGTGATAAAGAACATCGACCGTGAGTATATACGGAGCATCTCAACACGAGCAATGGAAGATGTCGACAAGAACAATTACGATAGTGCTACGTCATAATATATCACGTTGCGACGCCAGCCACATTTGTTTTCGATGTAGTCAGTCATACCCACTACATCAATGTTGTAGTTTCTCGCATTTTCAGCGTTTCTATCAATGGTTGTTATACTGTCTATTCCGAGTTCCCGCTTTAGAAGGGCTCCAATGTTTTCGGTGTATCCTTCCATCTGCTTGGCTTCATCAGGATACAATTCGCTATACAGCTTCTTGTTTTCCGGATATGGTATCCAGAAGCTTTCTTTTCAGGGTGTTCGGGTAGTTTCTCATCGGCGTGGTCTCCTTGAAATTCCTCTCAAGGCGAAGCTTCCGATTTTTTTCAAATTGTCAAGTGTTTTTTTGATTTTTTTGCAAAAATAATCCAGACCGCCCTATCGGCGGTCTGGATTATTGCTTATCTTAATGAGATTACGGATAAGCCAGAGGTTTTGATTTTAAGCCTTGCCGCCGTTATGCAGTCTTCATATCTTGACTATTACCATTTAACGGCTGGTAAAAAAAGGCTGTGGGCCACCCAGATGGACTCCGCTTTCTGGATCAGCTCCGTGGTCGGAGGCCACCACAATCTCATGCTCAGACGCCAACAGCCGGGAGAGCACCCGATCATCGACCCGGCGCAGGAAAGTCTCCTTTTCCGCCGAATCGTGGCGATGGGCCGCTTCATCCGCCCCGTTGATATGCAGCAGCACAAAGGGGCAGCGTTCCGCCGCTCGCAGGGCTGCCTCTGTCTTGGCGTCCAGATCCGTATCCACATCGCCAGTAGCCCCCTTTACCGGGAAAAGCTCCATGTGCAGCAGCCGGGCAATCCCCTTTACCAACTCCTTGCCGCAGATCACGGCGCTCTTCTGGGGAAATGGCGGCAGTGCTACCGGAACAGACTGTCCCCACAGAAGCATACATCGTTCTTTCGTCAGCAGTCTTTCAAAGGCATGGCGCAGTACCAAGCTTCCCTGCGGGCACAGTGCCCGCTGTCCGCCGGAAGGAATCTGCGTTACAATGTTATTCACAGTATGCGCCATGTGGGGAAATACCAGCAGTGCCTGATAGCCGCCCAGCCGATAATAGGTAAATGCAGGATCCTCTACCTTTGCCGGGGCACAGCAAGGCATGGTACAGCAGCCCTCTCCATCCAGCGTGTAGCAGCTGCCCCGCAGCAGCAGGTCATCGGGCCGGACGGGGATTCCGGCCCCCAGCGCCTCTACATAGCCTCGGAGATGTACCGGCAGATCCGTTACCCCCAACAGGCGCAGTACGCAGTGCAGTGTTTCCGGTGGGAAGCCGCCGCAGGTATCCACATACCGCACCGAACCCATGGACGCCAGATGGCCATATCGCTCCACCTGAAAGTGGGGATCCGTCATGCCGTCAATCACGCATAATATCCTGCTCAAGTCTCTCCCCCTTTTTCCATCGGAACTTGTTTCGTTATACTTCCCGGCGCAGCACCCGGTAGACAAAGGACATATCCAGTCCGCCGCGTACCACATCCGCCAGCAGGTCGTACTGCCGTTCCTTGTAGCCGCAGGCGTCAAAGGTTGCCAGCGCGTCAAAGGACACGCCCTTTCTGGCGCACAGTGCTTTCAGGATCGTATCCGTGATGCCCGGCGCGTCAAAAATGCCGTGGACATAGCTGCCGTATACGTTTCTGCTGCCGGTGAGGGCGGGCATCTGCTGCTGACTGCGACCCATGTGGATCTCGTACCCCTCGTAGGCGAGTCCGTTCAGGCCGGAGAGCATTCCCTCCACACCGTGAAAGACGCCTTGCGTCTGGGTCTGCACCTTTTCACCCCGGAATTCGGTGTCCATCTCCAGCAGACCCAAACCGTTGATCTCCGTGACACCGGCGGCCTCCACATGCTCCGGGTCGGACACGGTGCGCCCCAGCATCTGATAGCCGCCGCAGATGCCGAAAACCAGCGTGCCGGCGTCAGCCGCCTTCAAAATGGCCGCCTCCAGACCGGACTGCCGCAGCCACCGCAGGTCGGCAATGGTGCTCTTGGTACCCGGCAGCAGGATCATGTCCGGCTGGTGCAGGTCACTCACCTGATCCACATAGCGCAGCGACACGTTTCCGTAACGTTCGAAGGGGCTGAAATCCGTGAAATTGGAGATGCGCGGCACACGGATTACCGCGATATCCAAGAGCCTTCGCTCTTTGGAGCGGTCAAACCGCTCGGTCAGGCTGTCTTCATCGTCGATGTCTACGTGGGCGTAGGGGATGACCCCCGCCACCGGGATGCCGCACAGCTGCTCCAGCGTCTTCAGTCCCGGCTCCAGAATGGCCCGGTCACCCCGGAATTTGTTGACCACCACGCCCTTGATGCGGCGGCGCTCGTCCTCCTCCAGCAGTGCCACCGTACCGTAGAGCTGGGCGAACACGCCGCCCCGGTCGATGTCGCCTACCAGCAGCACCGGCGCGTCCACCAGCTTGGCAAGGCCCATATTGACGATATCATCCTGCTTGAGGTTGATCTCCGCAGGACTGCCTGCCCCCTCAATGACGATCACGTCATACTCTGAGTTCAGACTGTTGTAGGCCTCCAGCACAGCGGGGATGTAGTCCCGCTTGCGGTGGAAGTACTCCATGGCCTGCATATTGCCCCGCACCTGTCCGTTGACGATGACCTGACTGCCCACGTCGGTGGTGGGCTTGAGCAGGATGGGATTCATGCGGGTGTCCGGCTCGATCCCGGCGGCCTCTGCCTGCACTACCTGCGCCCGGCCCATCTCGCCGCCGTCCTTGGTGATGAAGGAGTTCAGCGCCATGTTCTGGCTCTTGAACGGTGCCACGCGGTAGCCGTCCTGCTTCAAAACGCGGCAGAGTCCCGCCGCCAGCAGGCTCTTTCCCGCATTGGACATGGTCCCCTGAATCATAATATTCATTGCCATAGTGATTTCTCCTTGCAGAATTGCCGGATGGCCGTTATCAATGCTTCATTTTCCCCGTGAGGCCTCACCGCAATGCGATACCACCCGTCGTCCAGCCCGCTGTAATTCCCACAGCCACGGATGGCGATACCCTGCTGCAGCAGGCCCTCCCGCAGCCCCAGCAGCCCACGGAACAGCAGGTAATTGGCATGGGACGGGCATACCCAAAAGCCCAGCGCCGTCAGGTTATCCGTGAGCCAACGCCGCTCCGTATGGATGAGGGATCGTGTTCTTTGCAGGAAATTCTGCTCCGCCAGCGCCGCCACACCGGCGCTCTGCGCCAGCGAGGATACGTTCCACGGCTGGGATGCGCTTGCCATGCGGTGCAGCAGCGCGCTGTCGGCGCACAGGCAGTACCCCAGCCGGATGCCCGCCATGCCGTAGCTCTTGGTAAAGGCCTTCAGGATCAGCAGCTCCGGGTGCGCCGTCAAAAGGGATTTGGCGCTGACGCCGTCCTCCGTGAGATCGAGAAAGCACTCATCCAGAAACAGCCGCGCCCCTTGTGCCGCGCAGTATTGCAGGATCTGCTCCAGCAGAGGGAGCGGGATCAGCCGCCCGGTGGGGTTGTTGGGGTTGCAGAGGAATACCACCTCCGGTTTTTTCTCCTCTAAGAAGGACAGAAACCTCTCGTCCAAATCGAAATTCTGCGCCTGATGCAGGAAATACCGCTCTACGCGGCAACCCACCTGCGCCAGTCCCGCCCCATATTCCACAAAGGTGGGGGCCAGCTCCACCGCCGTCCGGGGCCGCAGGGCGGCGCAGTATGTGTAGATCAGGTCTGCCGCGCCGTTTCCGCAGAGAATATAGGACGCCGGCACCTGCTCATGGCCCGCGATAGCCTGCACCAGCCGGCGGCAGTAGGGGTCGGGGTAGCGGTGCAGCCGGGGCAGAGCCCGGCACACCGCCTCCAGTACGCCGGGAGGCGTACCCAGGGGGTTGGTGTTGGCGGAAAAATCCAGCGTGATACCGCCGCCGTATACATCGCCGCCGTGTTGATTTTTTGTTTGATACAGCATCTATGTCTCCTTCACAGTGCAGAGGGCAGCTTGACCCCGCAGCTCAAAAGCAGGGTGAGGATCGCTGTGACGGTCATCAGGCGGCACACACGGGGGATGTCCTCGTGGGTGATCTCCCGCGATGCGTCGCCGATATACTCCTTTTTGTGCAGCACGCCGTGGTACCACGCATCCCCGGCCAGACGCAGGCCCAGAAGCCCCGCGCAGACGGATTCCGTCTGGGCCGAGTTGGGGCTGGCGTGCTTTCGACGGTCGCGGCGGAAGATCCGCCAGCCTGCCGCCGTATCCAGCCCCATCAGGCCGCCCGCCGTCAGCATCAGCAGGGCGGACAGCCGCGCCGGGATATAATTCACCACATCGTCCGCCTTGGCGGGTACAAGACCGATGTTCTTATAGGGCGGCTCCACATACCCCAGCATGGAGTCCATGGTGTTCACCGCCTTGTAGAAAAAGCCCAGCGGCGCGCCGCCGATGGCCAGAAACAGCAGCGGCGCCACCACGCCGTCGGAGGTGTTCTCCGCCACCGTCTCCACGGCGGCACGGGTCACGGCGGCATCGTCCAGCCGGTCGGTATCCCGCCCCACGATCATGGAAACAGCATGGCGGGAGGCGGCCAAATCGCCGCTTTCCAGCGCGTCATAGACCTTCATGCTCTCGTCCCGCAGGGACTTGACGGCCAAGATCTGCCAGCACATCACGCTTTCCAGCGCCAGACGCAGCCATGGGCTGACCAGACCGCTCAGCCACAGCAGCAGAGCCGGGACGGCGGTGGATACGATGACCACCGCGCCCCACAGGATGGTGCCCGCCGCCCGCTCGCCGGAGGGCGTTTTGGGGCATATGCACCGCAGCCCCCGCTCCAACACACTGATACATTTTCCAATCAGAACTACCGGATGGGGAAAGCCGTGGGGGTCGCCCACCAGAAGGTCTATGCAAAAGCCGATAACAAGTGCCGCAAGCGACCACATCATGCTGTTTCTCCTCCGCCCTGCATCGTAAAAATATAAATGGGATTCTGTCCGCTCATCAGGTGGTAGCTTCCGGCTTTTCTGTCCCGCGCCGCTTGCAGGGATACCACCTCCGTCTCCGCAAAGGGGAACGCCGGCAGGCAGTCCGTCAGTTCAGCCACGGACTCCAGCGAAACGGCCGTGGCCACGATGCGGACATGAGGATTTTTTGCCAGCAGCAGCGCCACGATCTCGTGCATATTGCCGGCACTGCCGCCGATGAATGCGTGAGTGGGGGCTGGCAGACCGACGCAGGCCTCCGGCGCGCTGCCGCAGACCACCTGTAAGTTTTCCAATGCAAACCGATTACGGTTTTGCCCCAGCAGCGCTGCGGCATCCTCTCGCCGCTCTACGGCGCAGACAAGCCCTTGCTTTGCCTGTAAGGCCATTTCCACCGACACTGAGCCGGTACCGGCGCCGATGTCCCAGCAGACGCTCCGCTCCGTCAGCCGCAGCTTGGACAGGCATACCGCCCGCACCTCACTTTTGGTCATGGGAACCACGGGCATTCCCTCCGCACTGCGGAGAAAGGCGTCATCCGGCAGACCCGGTGTGACCACTGCGTCGGGATGGGGGTTTTCGATAAGCGCCACGCTCAGAGGGGCATAGACACCATCCGTCAGTTCCGCCGCCGTGCCGCGCACGATGCGCTCATCTGGGTAGCCCAGCCGCTGGCCCACATACACAGAGACATGGCCCAGATCACCCTCTGTCAGCGTACGGCACAGATCGTTGATACCGCGCTCGCCGCCTACCAGCGCAAAGAGGCGGCCATTTGCCCGCACCTCCGGCAGAATGTTGTGCTGCCGCCCGTGGAGACTCACCACCCGGACATCCTCATAGGAGGTCCGGAGCCGGGCGCACAGATAGGACAACGAGCTCAAACCCGGCAGCACCGCCGTGTCGCAGCCCTCCAGCAGGGGCAGCAGCTTTTTCGTGCCGCTGAAGAAGCCGGTATCGCCGGACATGACCACCGCAAAGCGGCGGTACTCCCGGTGGGTGCGGATAAAGTCCGCAATATCCTGCGGCGCAATGGCGTCGCAGGTGTGCTGTCCCGGCCGCGCCACAGCCTCCAGCATCCGTTTTGCGCCGATGAGACAGTCCGCCGCCTCAATGGTTTCACTGACCTCACGGGTCATAGCCTCCCGGCTGCCGGGGCCGATGCCGACGATCCGCACCTGCGGCCGGACGGTGCAGCCAAACCGCTTACACAGCACATCCAGCACCGCCGCAAAGGGAAGCCCCTCCCGCTGAGGCGGGCGGCCAATGACCACCAGACCTGCGCCCGTCTTCCGGGCGGCGGATGCCTTAGCGGGAAAGCCGCCGGCTTCGCCGCCGTCCTTGGTCACCATCCATGCGGCGTCGGCAAACCGCAGTGTGGCCAGATCCATCTCCTCGGAGAAAGGCCCCTGCATGGCGATGATATGGGCGGCCTTCAGCCCTGCTGCGCGGCAGGCCTCCAGCGAGGCATCCATGGGCAGCACCCGGGCGTATACCCGCTGGGTAAAATCGGGGATGCCGCTATACGCCGCCAGTTCCTTACTGCCGGTGGTCAGCAGGATATTGCCCCGCGTACTCTCCAGAAATGCGGCGGCCGCCGCCGCATTCTCCACGCAGACCACATCCTCCGTCTGTTCGGAGGATTGCCGCAGCAGGCGCAGATACTCCGTCTCCGTTTCCCGACAGGCTGTGCAGATGCTCTCGGTGATGGAGGTGGCATAGGGGTGGGTAGCGTCGATGACCAGATCGAACCGCATCCTTTGCAGCATCCGGATGATGTCCTCTACCGGGATACGCCCCGCCAGAATCGTAATGTTTTCCGCCTCCGGCAGCAGCGTTTCACCGTACTCCGTGGCCACGCATACCGTAGCCTGCACCGGCTGTCCGGTCAGGAATTCCACCAGCTCCCGGCCCTCCGTGGTGCCGGCAAACACGCAGATATTACACATTGCGGTATCCTCTGGGTGTGACCAGTTGACCGGCCACCGTTTTGACGGCGGCGCTGCCGATCAGCACGGTGCAGAACATATCCACCTCCGCCTCCCGCAGTTCTGCCAGCGTCAGGATGCGGCTGCTCTGCCCCTCACGGCCAATATTGCGCACGATGCCGCACAGCCGCTCTCCCGGCAGACGGCGCAGCAGGATATCGCAGGCCCGCTTCAGGTGGTCGGGTCTGCCGTGGCTGGCGGGGTTGTACAGGGCGATGGTCAGATCCGCCGCCGCCGCGCAGTCCAGCCGCTTTTCGATGGTTTCCCACGGCGTCAGCCGATCGCTGAGGCTGATGACCGCAAAGTCGTGGGTCAGCGGCGCACCCAGCACCGCTGCGGCGCTGCAAGCCGCCGTCAGACCAGGCACCACCTGAATTTCAGGCTCCTGCGCCTCGCCCCGCAGCTCATAGACCAGCGCCGCCATGCCGTAGATGCCGCTGTCACCGGAGCAGACCATGGCGACGGTCTTACCGCTGCGCGCCAGCTCCAGCGCCAGCTGGCAGCGCTCGGCCTCCCGTGTCATGGGGGTGGAGTGAAGCTCCTTGCCGGGGTAGCGATCCCGCACCAGATCCACATATACCGGGTAGCCTACGATGGCGTCACACGCCCGCAGGGCGGTATCCGCCCGAATGGTCATATCCTCATAGCTGCCCGGCCCGATACCTACTACAATTACCTTACCCAAAGCGCACCTCCCAATGCTCCGCCGCAACGGCGACGGTCACACCGTCCCGCGCTGTTTTTTGTACGATCAGTTTTTCGGCATCCAGCAGCGCCGCCCGCTCACAGACATTGTCCACGCCGGTGACAGAGCGGACAAAGTCGGAGGGGGTGAAGTCACCCGCCACGCCCCGCAGCTGCTGCGCCGTGTAAAAATGCACCGGCCAGTTGTTTTTCTCACAGGCGGCCAGCAGGCCCGCCTCGTCCTGCTTCAGATCGATAGAGTAGACGCCGCAGATGGCCGCCGTATCCAGCCCATTTTCTGCAAACACCGCCCGCACCGCGTTTTCCACCGTTTCGGCGGCGGTGCCCCGGCGGCAGCCTACGCCTACCCGCAGTACCCGTGGGATGAGCCGCAGGGTGCGGGCAAAGGGCGATTTCGTGCGCCAGCCGATGAAAATGCCCAGCGAGCCGCTCTCTCCGGCAAACGTACCCTCCGGCAGGGGGGAGGGCAGGGGGAACTGGCTGCAAAGGGGGATATCTTCCTCTAAGATCGCCGCCGAAACCGCCTTGGCAAGCCCCATGTCAGAGATGACGCAGCCGTGCCGGGCAGCCCATGCGTCCACGGAAAATTTGCCGCGGACATCGGTGGCGGTGGTGACCACCGCCGTGGCCCCCAGCTTTTCCGCCAGCTCCACCGCCAGCGCGTTGGCGCCGCCGATATGGCCGGAGAGCAGGGGGATCACAAACCGCCCCGCCTCGTCGATGCAAACCACCGCCGGGTCGGTTTTTTTGCTTTTGACATAGGGGGCGATCTCCCGCACGGCGATGCCGCAGGCCCCCACAAAGATCAGTGCGTCCATGGAGGAAAAACTCGCGCCATATACCGCCTTGTCCAGCGGTAGGAACTCCGGTTCCTGAAACCGCTCCATGGTGTAGCACACGAACGCTGCCTCCGGGAGCGCTGCCATCACCCGCCGCGCCGTGACGCAGCCGCCCCGGCTGAAGGCAAACAGGGCGGCTCTCATTGCGCCCCCTTGCGGAACTCCGTTGTAAAATCGGGGTGGTACAGCAGGGAGCGCAGATAGTTGTCACCCAGACAGTTGCCCACCACGATCAGCGAGGTCTTGGTCAGACCGTTGCCCGTCACCGTCTCGTGGAGCGTGCCCACGGTGCAGCGGAAGATCTTCTCCTCCGGCCAGGTGGCCTTATACACCACCGCCACCGGGGTGTCAGCGGTATAGCCTCCCGCCAGCAGCTCGGCTTGCAGCAGTTCGGTCAGTGAGGTGCTGAGAAACAGCACCATGGTGGCCTGATGGGCCGCCAGCGAGCGGATGGACTCCCGCTCCGGCACCGGGGTGCGGCCCGGGGCGCGGGTGATGATGACGGTCTGGCTCACATCGGGCAGGGTGTACTCCGCCCGCAGCGCGGACGCTGCGCCGCAGAAGGCGCTTACGCCGGGGCAGACATCGTAGACAATGTCCCGCTTTTCCAGCTCGTCGAACTGCTCCCGCACCGCACCATAGATGCTGGAATCCCCCGTGTGCAGACGCACCGTGGTCTTTCCCTCCGCCTCCGCTTTCTCGATGAGGGCGATGACATCCTCCAGCGTCAGCTTGGCGCTGTCGTGGATCTCGCAGCCCTCTCTGGTGTAGTCCAGTAGCGCCGGATTCACCAATGAGCCGGCGTAGATCACCACGTCGGCCTCGCCCAGCAGCTTGGCGCCTCGGACGGTGATGAGGTCGGCAGCGCCGCTGCCCGCTCCCACAAAATGTACCATTGTCAGTCCTCCTTTATCCGGCGCAGCAGTGCCGCTGCGTCCTTTGTCTCACAGAGATAGCCGTATTCCTTGGAGAACAGGATGGCTCCCGTCTCTATATCACTGCATTTATAGTGCATCATGTCGTCAATGCGCCCGGCCAGCCGGTGCAGCACCGCCTCGTAAAGCCCTTGCTCCTGCAAAATCCGCAGGGCGTCGTCACAGGTGGCGCAGCGGAGCAGCTCCTCCGCTGCCGCCGCGCCCAGTCCCTCCGCAGCGGCACAGGCCGTCAGAATGTCCGTGCGGCAGTCGCCGTAGCGGGAGTGGGTGTTCCACATACCGCCCGCCAGCTTTACCAGCTTGCCGATATGACCGATGAGCAGCGCCCCTCGGAAGCCCAGCTCCCGGCACATCTCCAGCGCGTCGCCGATGAAGTTGGAGGTCATCACCGCCGTGGCGGGGTCGATGCCCATGGCGTCCTTGATATAGTCCGCGCCGTAGTTGCCGGGGGCAAGCAGTACATAATCCGCGCCGCCCTCCCGCCGCTGCCGCAGCTCTACATGGATGGTGTCCACCAGCGCCTGCTCGCTCATAGGCTCCACGATCCCCGTGGTGCCTAAGATGGAGATGCCGCCCTCGATGCCCAGCCGGGGATTGAAGGTCTTTTTCGCCAGCGTCTCGCCATCGGGAGCGGAGATCACCACCCGCAGGCCGCCGGTGTAGCCCAGCAGGCCGCAGACCTCCTCCACATTCTCCCGGATCATCCGGCGGGGTACGGAGTTGATGGCCGCCGCGCCCACCGGCTGGTCAAGTCCAGGCTTGGTTACACGGCCCACACCCTGTCCGCCGTCGATGACAATGCCCGCGTCCTCTGTTTTCCGCACCTCGGCATAGATCAGGGTGTCACGGGTGATATCCGGGTCGTCACCGCTGTCCTTCCGGATGGCGCAGCGCACACAGTCCGGGGAGCTGTGGATGTCCTCCACCGCCAGCGTCAGCTCCATGCCCTTGGGCGTCAGCAGCCGGATAGTCTCCTTTTTGCCGCCGCGCAGCAGCATCCACGCGGCGGCCTTGGCCGCCGCCGCGGCGCAGGAGCCGGTGGTGTAGCCCAGACGGAGCTTTTTCCCGTCCCGCATCACAAATTCCTTCATGACCTACCGCCTGATCTGGTAGAGCATGGCGTTGCAGATGGCCGCCGCCACATTGCTGCCGCCCTTCCGGCCCCGGGCCACGATATAGGGCGCAGCAGCGGCCTCGATGATGCGCTCCTTGCTCTCCACCACGTTCACAAAGCCCACCGGCACGCCGATGATGAGGGCGGGATGGAGCTTGCCGGCCTCCATCAGTTCCTCCAGCGAAAAAAGTGCCGTGGGGGCGTTGCCGATGGCGAAGATGCAGGGCTTTTCCAGTGCCGCCGCCCGCTCCATGGATACAAAGGCACGGGTCACGCCCCGCTCCTTGGCCTCCGCCGCCACGTCCGCGTCCGACATGAAGCAGTGTACCTCCCCACCCAGCGAGGCGAGGATGGTCTTGTTGATCCCGGCCTTGGCCATCTGGGTATCAGTCACGATGTCGCAGCCCGCCCGCAGGGCGGCGATGCCCTTTTCCACCGCGTGGTCGGAAAAGGCCAGATTGTCCACATAGTCAAAATCCGCCGTGGTGTGGATGACCCGCTTGATGACCAGCTCGTTTTCCGGGTCCAGCCGCCGGTCGCCCAGCAGTTCGGTGATGATGGCAAAGCTGCGCTTCTCGATATCCATAGGCTTCATCTGTTCCGTCATAGCGTCTCCTTTCTGCAAGCCGCCAAAAAGCGCTGTGCCATGACAGGCTTGGCGTAAAAATGGAAGTGGGGGAAACCCGCGTACAGCGTGTCCGTGGCATACGCACAGCGCCACTGCTTGCCGGAGGGCTTTTCCGCCCCAAAAGCATCGCCGGGCTGTGGGGTGTCCCAGTGGTGGAATTCATGCATCGGCACCTGCTCTCCGGCGCGGCAGAGGAGATTGTCCTCCCGGGCCGTGGCGGTGATATAGCCGAACCGGGTCAGCCTCCCCGTGTCAAAGCAGTCCCCCGGCAGCGCACCCACCATGGCGCGGCCTGCGATGGCCTGTGTCAGATACATGAAGCCGCCGCACTCAGCGATACAGGGCATCCCCGTGTGTACAGCGTCTCGGATTTGCCTGCGCAGGGCGTGGTTTTCCTCCAACTGCGCCGCGTAAAGCTCCGGGTAGCCGCCGCCCAAGTACAGGCCCTGCACACCGTCGGGGAGCCGTTCGTCCGCCAGTGGGCTGAAGGGTATCAGCTCCGCCCCCAGCTGCCGCAGCAGGTCGAGACTGTCCTCATAGTAAAAGCAGAACGCCCGGTCCCGCGCCACGCCGATACGCACCGGCGCGCCCTTTTCCGGCAATACCGGCGGCGTGAAGTCCAGCACCGGCGCATTGTGGGCGATCTCCAGCAGCGCGTCCAGTTCCAGCGTCTTTTCCGCTGCCTCCGCCAGCTGCCGCAGCTTCTCCCGCAGATCCGCCACCTCGTCCGCTGTCACCAGCCCCAGATGGCGGCTCTCCAGCGCGCACTCCGGCAGACGGGGCAGGTAGCCGCAGGCGCGGACGCCCAGCCGGCTTTCCAGCTCCCGCGCCAGCGCGCCGTAGCTCATGGCACTGCACCCGTTCAGAATGACGCCCTGCACGTTGTTGTCCGGCGCGAAGTCCAGAAAGCCCTGCACCGCCGCCACAACGGACAACGCCGCCCCCCGTGCGTTCACTACCAGCACCACGGGGCTTTCCGTTTCCCGCGCCGTCTCATAGGTGCTGGCGCGGGTGGATGTCAGCTCCAGACCGTCATAATAGCCCATGACGCCCTCAATGACCGTCACATCGCACTCCTCACCATTGTGAGCCAGCAGATAGCGCATGGTGTCGCGGTCAAAAAAGAAGCTATCCAAATTGGAGCTTTTCGCGCCGATAACACGGCTGTGGAACATGGGGTCGATGTAATCCGGGCCGCATTTCGCCGCCCCTACCCGCAGTCCCCGCCGCACCAGCGATTGCAGCACAGCGCAGGTGACGGTGGTCTTGCCGCAGCCGCTGTTGGTTCCGGCAAGCACCAGCCGGGGCACTCGTCTCTGCATAGTGTCCTCTCAATCCGCCACAATGGTGGCAAAATAGCTGATCTCCTCCGGCAGCTGCCGCAGGTCGGTGTAGACCTGCTCCGTCTCCAGCCCACAGTCCGCCACCATCCCGGCACGCGCTGCAAGACCGTGCCTTTCCAGCGCGTCCACCGTCTCGCGGATGGATCTCCCGGACTTCATCAGCACCTTCGTTCCTTCCAGCGTGAGCGCACTGTCCATGTCCATGCTCCCCGGCAGGATATGGAGAGGCTCCTCCATGCGGGTCAAACTCCGCCCCAGCCGCGCCGCCACGGCGCAGAAGCTGGTGACGCCGGGACACATCACCGTCTCAAACCCGTCAGCGCGGATGCGCTCCAGAATATAGTAGGCCGTGGCGTACACGGACACGTCGCCCAGATTCACCATGGCCACGTCCCGCCCCGCCGCCAGCGCCGCCTCGATGGCACCTGCCGCCGTGCGGTAGCTCTCCTCCCGTACCGCCGCGTCATGCGCCATGGTGAAGTCCAGCGGCAATATGGTCTTTCCCCGCATATCCACCGCGCCTCCGGCGATGTCCAACGCCAGCATCCGATTGGCCTTGGTTCGGGGAGCCGCTATAACGTCACACGCCTCCAGAACCCGGCAGGCCTGCCGGGTCAGCAGCTCCGGGTCGCCGGGACCCACGCTGACGGCGTAAAAAACACCCTGTTTTGCCATGATGACACTCCTTACGGCACGAATTCCAGACTGTCGAAGCAGGGGTCGTACTTCCCGTGCTCCATCTGGTACAGCTTTGCGATATACTCGCGGGTGAAAATCTCCTCCGGGGTGCCGATGCGGTCGATCCGGTCGCCCGCCACGCACACCACGGTGTCGGAGATGCGCTCCGCCAGCTCCAGCTCGTGGAGCGACAGCAGCACCGCCAGATCATTCTCCCGCACCATGCGCTTGAGCACCGTCAAAAGCTCCAGCTTATAGCGGATGTCCAGAAAGCTGGTGGGCTCGTCCAGCACGATGATCTCCGGCTCCTGACACAGCGCCCGCGCCAAGAGGATCCGCTGGCGCTGCCCATCGCTGATGTTGGCAAAGAGCCGGTCGGCAAAGTCCAGCCCGCCTACCTGCGCCAAGGAGCGCTCCACAATGGCCCGGTCCTCCGATGTGAGGATTCCCAGTTTGCCTGTGTAGGGATAGCGGCCGCTGCTCACTACGTCCCGGCAGGTCATCAGCTCCGGCTCCATGCGCGCCGTCATCAAAATGGCCATGCGCCGGGCGATCTCATTGCGGCTGTGCGCCTCCATGGCCTTTCCATCCAGAAACACCGTGCCGGACACCTTGGAGAGCTGACCGATGATGGTTTTCAATATGGTGGATTTTCCCGATCCGTTGGGGCCGATGAGCGTCACGATCCTGCCCCGCTGCACATGGAGGGCGACATCTTCAATCAGCGGCTTGCCGTGGTAGCCCACGGCAAGCGCCTTGGTTTCCAGATATGCTGCCATACTCACGCCGCCTTTCTGTGGATCATCATGTAGATGACGATGGGTGCGCCGAATACCGCCGTGACGGAGCTGATGCTCACCTCTGTGGGGGCAAAGGCGGTGCGGGCGATGAGGTCGCAGAACAGGCAGAACACGCCGCCGCCCAGGAAGCAGGCTGGGATCATACACAGCGGCTCCGCCGATTTGAACAGGGACTTCATCAGGTGCGGCACTGCGATGCCAACAAAGGAGATGGGGCCGGCAAAGGCCGTGACGCAGGCGGACAGCACACTGGACAACAGGATCAGCGCCGTCCGGAAGGCCCGCAGGGGGACGCCCATATTCTGGGCATAGACCTCGCCCAACTGGTACGCCCGGATGGGCTTGGAAAGCAGGAAGGTCAGCAGCAGCGTGATGCCGCAGACAACGGCCATAGTCTTTACGTTGTCCCAGCTCATGCCGGAGAAGGAGCCGAGAGACCAGTTGTGCAGATTCACGATGCTGGAATCGTCGGCAAAGGTCACGAGAAAATCCGTCAGTGCCGAGCAGATATAGCCGATCATCACGCCGCAGACCACCAGCAGGCTCATGCGCTTGACCCGCTGGGAGATCAGCAGCACGAAGCCCATGGATACCATAGCTCCCACGAAGGCCGCTGCGATGAGAATGGCGGAGGAGGTGGTCTTGCCACGGCTCAGCAGCACCAGCATGGCCACGCACACCGTCATCTTTGCGCCGGAGGAGATGCCCAGCACGAAGGGGCCTGCGATGGGGTTGTGGAAGAAGGTTTGCAGCAGATAGCCGGACAGGGACAGCGCCCCGCCCAGGATCAGCGCCGACAGGAGCCGGGGCAGACGGATCTTTACGATGATCTGGCTCTGGGTAAAGCCAACATCGCCCCCCAGTAGGATCCGCCATATCTCAGACGCGGAAAGAGAAACGCTTCCCGCGAAGATATTCCAAATCAAAAATGTGAATAAAAGCAGGAGGAGCAGCAAGAAGCCTCCCCAGATGCGAAGTGTTCGGTTTCTCTTCATGCCGCTCCTCCTTATGATGTAAAAAATGCTCACTTCATCCGTGTCAGAAAGTGAAAAGCCGTATCCGGCGCGTCGTTCAACGCATGGTTCACGTCCAGAATGAGATCGCTCAGCTCCAGCGACTCCTGATAGAAGTTTTTGGTCAGGCACCACACATTACCGCTCTTGACGGCCTTGAAGTCGGCCATCAGTGGATCCAGTGCCACCAATTCGTCCAGCGTGTGCAGCTCGCCATCGATGATGCTGTTGTAGATCAGCACATCGGCGTCCACTGCACCGTGGTAGAAGGATTCCATCTGAATGTTGACGGTGGACTGGGCGTTGTCCTCCGCCGATTCATCGAAGGAGACATAGTCTCCGCCTGCGATGGCAACGCACTTCGCCACATAGTCCGTGGACTTGCGGACGTTTACAGCGCCGCTGCTGGTGATGTAGAAAAACGCCACAGTCTTGCCGGTGGGCTGCTGCTCCAGTACGTCCGCCACGCTGTCCATCTTCTCATTAAACAGCGCCTCGGCCTCGTCCTCCTTGTCCAGCAGCGCCGCGTACAGCTTGATCCACTCCATCCGGCCCATGGGCTGGGTCTCGTAGCTGGATGTCTCCACCAGCACGGGGATGCCCAGCCGCTCCAGTTGCTCCAGCACCGCCGGAGAGTGATAGATCATGGTGTTTTCCACCGCCAGATCGCAACCCTGTGACAAGATCAGCTCATAATCCGGCTCGGAGTACTTGCCGGCGTATACCAGCGCTCCGCTGTCCATGGCGTCCTTGGCACGTTGGATATACCAGTCCGACTGCTTTTTGCCGCTGAGGGTGATGCACCCGACGGCGTCCAGCTTGTCGAAGTAGTCCATGGCGGCGGCGGCTACCAGATAGATCTGGTCCAGCGGCTGGTGCAAAACGGTGACGCCGGCGGGTACGCCCTCCGGTACCGCCGCGCCCTCCGCTACCAGCAGGTACACCCGGTCGTTGTTGATGGTAATGCGCTTGTAGCTCTCTCCGGCATACTCTACGGTAAACTGCTGGGCATAGCGCAGGGGCATGGTACGGTCAAAGACCAACTCATCCCACGATACGGAGACAGTTTGTCCATCTGTTTTGGCAGGGGCGTCTGCCGTGCCGCAGCCACAGAGGGACAGCATCAGCAGCAGCGCCAGTACCGCGGCGGTCAGCCGTTTCACTGGGCTGCCTCCACCACCGTGGTGGAATCAAAGGTCAGGGTGTACTCGATCTCGTGGGGGGTGCTCATAGCGGTGGTGTCGCCGATCACCGTCAGCGGGGTATCCAGCGCCCGCACGGGGATCTCGAAGGTGGAGCCGCCCTCGATGGTGAGAACGTCATAGCGCTGGCCGTCCACCAGCATATAGTCGTACTTCTGGCTGCTCCACACGATGGTGGCGGTGGCAGCGCCGTTCTCCACCTTCAGGGTGCAGGGGGTCAGCACATGGGACTTACCGGAGCCGCCCTCAAAGCCTACCTCGATGGTGTAAGTGCCGTCCGCCAGCGTAATGGCGGCAGCGTCCACGCCGTCATCCTCCTTCAGAACAGGGTTGGAGACGGAAACCTTGTGGTCATACCACACGCCCTTCTTGCCGATGAGGGCCACGTCGAACTCCTCGTCCAGTGCGGGCACGGGGATATCAAAGCCGTTGACCGTCTCGGTCAGGCCATCGGGATAGGTGACGGTGTCCTTGGTGGGCTGCAGCAGCACGGCGCCGTCCTTCTGGGCATCCTCCTTCAAACCGGGGAACAGATTCACGATGCTGGTGGAGGCGAGGCTGACGTGGATGGTCATCTGGCCGTCCTTCACGGTCAGCACGCCCTTGCCGTCGCAGGTCTCGTTGGCGTGGAACATACTGCTGTCGGTGTTGAAGTCGGCGGTGTATACGCCGTCTGCCAGAGCGGGCTGGTCGGGCTCCTCGTTGCCGGGGGCATCGGTCTGCTGCTGCCCGCAGCCCACCAGCAGCGCTGTCATCATCAGAGTGGCCAGCAGAAACGAAAGAATTTTTTTCATGGTAAAGTCCTCCTTGCTTTGAAAAAAGGCTCCGAGGCGATGGTATACCGCCCCGGAGCCCGTTCAGTCCTTGTTACGCGATGGCGTCGATAGCCGCCTTGGTGTGGGCGACATACAGCGCGTGGATGGCATCGATACGGCCCAGACCGGAGATCTGGCAGTTCACGGTGAGACCGGCGGCCTCAAACATGGTCTTCCAGGAATCCTCGTCCGCACCGGCCATGTCGTTGTTGGCGTGGTCGCCCGCCACGACCATCAGGGGACGCAGCACCACGGTGGTGTAACCGGCTTCCTTGACAGCTGCGATCACGGCCTCGCAGGAGGTATCCTCAGGCTCGCCCTCCACGGTGCCGATGAACACGTTCTCATAGCCCAGCTTGTCCATCTGGGTGGCCATCTGGCTGTAAGTGACCTTCGCCACATGCGCCGTACCGTGACCCATCAGCACATAAGCCACACCGGCCTCCTTGGCGGCGGCGGTGGACTCGTAACCGCTCTCGCTCAGAGCAGCGGCGACGACGGCTTTGGCAACGGCTTCCTTATCGGTGTTGATGACGGCGGCGTCGCTTCCCACCTCACCCAGCATGGGCTCGGCGATCTCAACGGACTCGAACTTGTCACGAACCTTGTCAATGGCGGCGCACATCTCGTCGTACTCAGCACCGTGCATCAGATGGGTGGGCTGCACCACCAGCTGCTTCACGCCGTTGGCGACAGCGCGCTCCAGAGCCTGCTCCATGTTGTCGATCTTCTCGCCGTCACGGGCCTGGATGTGGTTGATGATGATCTGAGCGGTGAAGGCGCGGCGCACGGACCAATCGGGGTTGGCCGCCTGCAGGGCGTCCTCAATGCTCTTGATGTCAGCTACGCGGCTGTCGTTGAAGGAGGTGCCGAAGGACACCACCAGCAGCTCCTTCTCGCCGATCTCGTCCTGGTTGCGGGGATCGTCCTTGGACGCGTCACCGGTGTCCAGACCGAAATAGTCGGGGCTGGCTTCCTCACCTTCCACCAGCGCCTTCTGGGCGTCGGTCAGGGCATCCCAAGCGGCCTTGGCGGCCTCACACTGGGCGTCGGTCTCCTCGGTGCGCTCCTGCACGTAGATGGCGTCGATGAGGGCGGCGACCTTATCGGCGGCGGCCTTGTCGGTCTTCTCGGTGTTCACGTCGTTGTTGTCCTTGTTGCCGCAGGCGGTCAGCATGCTCATCAGCATCACAGCCGCCATCAGAAAGGCAAGTGCTTTCTTCATGGTTGATCTACCTCTTTCCAAATATTTGTTCTGAAAGAAATATAAAAGCGGCTGTGTTTCACACAGCCGCCCTCGGAGCTTCTTACTACATATACATCCGTGCGGCGCTCCGCGACGGATCATAAGTTTGTAGGAAAACCAACCCGTTGGCAGCAGGTTTGAGATTCCACACAGAGGCAGGTCTCCTGACTTCGTTCGTCACGGCATTGCCCTTCCCAGTTTCCCAGTGGATTGCAAGGCCGCTCCCGTACACAGTGACTGCATCGCTCCGGATTCCCACCGGATTCCCTTCTCATCTGCTTTTGAGCAGATACCTCTGTGCTACAACTTTATATTTTTCCAGACAGTGGGATTATATCACATTTTGTCGAATTGTCAATCCGTTCTGATGGTGGGGCTATCTAAAATTTGAGGTTTTTCTGCGTTGAATTGTGACATTTTCGTAAACGCTGCCTTCTTCCATTACTCACGGAACTTTATGACTTCTTGAATACTTCCCGAAAAAGAAAAGCCGCCGTCGTTTGACAGCAGCCTTTCCGATAGCTTGTTATGCGTAAATCAGATCGCTTGAAATAATCTCCATAAGCTGATACAACTATGGCATCGCTGGGCGGATGAGCACGGCATGAAAGAGCGGCGTCGTTATACGCTTGACAATGCGGAGGACTTCTTTGCTTTTAACTACTCCATCAAAGAGCTTCTTTCCGAAATTTACAAGGAAGAACTCCAGACCTGCGTTTATAACGCCTTTTATCAGGTAATGATGCCACAGTACGGAGCAGATCCTGCCGAGTGCTACGAAGCGAGGTTCTATTCCTACGGCCTGTTCGGTTTCCTGGACGAATGGATCAAGCGTGGCTTTTATGAAACGCCGGAGCAGATCACGGAGCTTTTCCGAAAGATGATGGAAAGGCGGGGCTATGCTGAAAACGGGAGCCGCTGCATCTGAGATGCATGACCTGTGGGGCGCTCAGACTACTGTTTGACTACTACCGCGAAAAACCTCGGAAGCCCTGCCTTGCAAGGCTTCCGAGGTTTTTCTCCAAAATGGCGGAAATTTGTGCAACACCAACCAAACCCTTGCGCCGCAGGGCTTTCCGGCTTGACGGTCTGATAACTCCGACTCTAAAGGCCGCTGGTTCGAATCCAGTCGGGCGTACCATATTAACGAAACGGTTGATGCGTCTGGCGAAAAGCCAGGCGCATCAACCGTTTCCGGGCTTTTTCGGGCCCGGATTTCTTCTTTCAAACCATAGATTTTTATGGAGGTTTCGGAGCAACTGACCGGATTTGAACTGGGTATTTTCCCTTTCTGGGCAGATGCATTCAGCCAGCGCCCTTTTTGAGCAGAGTTTTTCACGGCTGGCAGCGGTATTTTTCTCAAAAAAACTCACAAAGACTTGGGCGTCGTTTTGTTGGCTTTGACAGGCCGAAAAAGCGGCGCCCTTTTTCAATTTCTAAAAGGGCGCTGGTTGTAGCGTTAATATTTTGTGGGCCGGAGTCTTAGCAATAAGATTCCGGCCATTTTTTTTGTTTCAGAGAGGAGTTCGCTTATGCCGTACTATTTCATGCGAGACACGCCGCTGCAGGCGATGGAGCAGTTGATGATGTCTCAGCCCGGTCAAAAACCCCGGGGCGGCGGGATATACCGCAGCCCATTTCATTACACGCCCAAAGATGTGGCGTGCGAATACTGCCAGAACTATGTCCGCGAGCATCCGTGCCGCCTATGTGAATGCACCTGTCTGGAGGAACGGATCGAAGCGGGGCCTTGGAGCTGAATGAGTTTGTGCGGGACTGCTTCGCACCTTCTATGGGGCCGCAGCTCCGAAAACGGATGCATCAGCAATTCAGAGAAGGGAAACCTCAATTCTTCCTGTCAGATGCCCACCGGCGAAGATGGACACATTGACGGGAACGCTGCTGGCGTCTGTTTGATCGGAACAAAGCGGCCCTCTTCCTGCTCACGGCATACCACGGAGATATCCAAGCAAAAAGCTCCCGGCATACCACGCGCGTGGTATGCCGGGAGCTTTTTTGCGCGAAATTTATAGGTGTATGCCGCGGCACAGGTCAGAACGCGAACGGGCTCCGCCCGGTGTCCGTGTCATGCGCTCTATCCGCCGCGCCGGGGATGACCTCTACGATCATCAAACCTCACTCGGCACGGTTCAGGCCTTCATCCCACTTCCAGCTGCGAATCTCGGGCAGATCCACACCGTTGTCGCGGATGTACTGGCGATGCTCTACCAGCTTATCCTGCATCTTCTGGACCAGGTATGCGCCGCGATTGCCCAGCTGCGGCAAACGGCGCACCGTGTCGATGACCAGATCAAACCGGTCAATGTCGTTGAGCACCCGCATATCGAAGGGCGTGGTGATGGTGCCCTCCTCCTTGTAGCCGCGGACGTGGAGATTCCGATTGTGCCGGCGATAGGTCAGCTCGTGGACCAGGGTGGGATACCCGTGATAGGCGAAGATAATGGGTTTATCCTTGGTGAACAAACCGTCGTATTCCTCGTCGGTCAGACCGTGGGGATGCTCCGTGTGGGGCTGGAGCTTCATCAGATCCACCACATTTACCACCCGGATCTTCAGCTCCGGCAGCTCCTTACGCAGAATGCTGACGGCAGCCAGCGTTTCCAGCGTAGGTGTGTCGCCGCAGCAGGCCATGACCACATCCGGCTCCTCGCCCTGGTCGTTGGAGGCCCAGCTCCAGATGCCGATGCCCTGGGTGCAGTGCTTCACCGCCTGCTCCATGGTCAGCCACTGCTGGCGGGGGTGCTTGCTGGCCACAATGACATTCACATAGTTGCGGCTCTTGATGCAGTGGTCAAAGCAGCTCAGCAGGCAGTTGGCATCCGGCGGCAGATACATCCGCACCACATCCGCCTTCTTGTTGGCCACATGGTCCAGGAAGCCGGGGTCCTGGTGGGTGAAGCCGTTGTGGTCCTGCTGCCACACGTTGGAGGCGAGGATATAGTTGAGGGAGGCGATGTCGTGCCGCCAGGGCAGCTCACTGCACATCTTCAGCCACTTGGCGTGCTGGGCAAACATGGAGTCCACGATGCGGATGAACGCCTCGTAGCTGTCAAAGAAGCCGTGACGTCCGGTGAGCAGGTAGCCCTCCAAAAAGCCCTCGCAGAAATGCTCGGAGAGCATGGAGTCCATCACCCGCCCGTCGGGGTCCAGGTGGTCGTCAATGCCGGGGATCTGCTGGTCCAGGAAGCGGCGGCCGGTCACATCGAAAACGGCCTGCAGGCGGTTGGACGCCGTTTCGTCCGGCGCAAAAATGCGGAAGTTCCGGGCGTCCATGTTCAGCTTCATCACATCCCGGACATAGGTGCCGAGAACATACATATCCTGGGCCTCCACGGAGCCGGGGGACTTGACGTCCACGGCGTAGTCCCGGAAATCGGGCGTACGCAGGTCCCGCAGCAGCAGACCGCCGTTGGCGTGGGGATTTGCACCCATGCGCCGGCTGCCCGCAGGGGGGAAGGAGGCTACCAGCTCCACAGGCGTACCGTCGGCGTTGAACAGCTCCTCCGGCCTATAGGACCGCAGCCACGTCTCCAGCTGGGCCAGGTGTCTGTCCGTGTCCGCGCCCATGGAGATAGGCACCTGATGGGCCCGCCAGCAGTTCTCCACCGGCAGTCCGTCCACCTCCTTGGGGCCTGTCCAGCCCTTGGGGGTGCGCAGCACGATCATGGGCCAGCGGGGACGCTTGGCTTCGCCGGATTTCCGGGCCTCCCGCTGGATGCGCTTGATCTCGCGGATCGCCGCGTCGAGAACGGACGCCATCTGCTGGTGCATGGTCATGGGATCGCTGCCCTCCACAAAGTAGGGCTTCCAGCCGCAGCCAAGGAAGAAGCACTCCACCTCCTCATGGCTCATGCGGGAGAAGATGGTGGGATTGGCGATCTTGAAGCCGTTGAGGTGCAGAATGGGCAGCACCGCGCCGTCGGTAATGGGGTTGACGAACTTGTTGCCGTGCCACGAGGTGGCCAGCGGGCCGGTTTCCGCCTCGCCGTCGCCCACCACGCAGGCGGCGATCAGATTGGGGTTATCCGCCACCGCGCCGAAGGCGTGGGCCAAGGAGTAGCCCAGCTCACCGCCCTCGTGGATAGAGCCGGGGGTCTCCGGTGCTACGTGGCTGGGAATACCGCCGGGGAAGGAGAAGCGCTTAAAGAGCTTCTGCATTCCCTCCTTATCCCGGGTGATATTGGGATACACCTCCGTGTAGCTGCCGTCCAGCCAGTCCTGGGCCACCATGGCGTTGCCGCCGTGGCCGGGGCCGGAGAGATAGATCATGTCCAGGTCGTCCCGCTTGATGACCCGGTCCAGGTGCGTATAGATGAAGTTCTGCCCGGGGCAGGTGCCCCAGTGACCCACCACGGTCTGCTTGATGTCGCTCCTGACGAGAGGACGCTCCAGCAGGGGGTTATCCAGCAGATAGAGCTGGCAGGCGGTCAGATAGTTGGCAGCACGCCAATAGGCGTCGATCTGCCGGAGTTCCTGTTCGCTCAGGGGTGCCTTGCTGCCAAGGCGCACACGGGATCTCAATGCGGACATGGGAATTCCTCCTTACAAAACAAAATATGAGATCGTTGCGGATGAAAGAAAACATACGGTCACAAAGAGGCGCACGGCTGCGCCGTCAGATGTGGAGGGCATCCTCGAAGTAGGTGGTCCGGACAAGCTCCTCCACGTTCTCCAGCCGGCGGCTTTGCAGCGTTTCCAACAGGCAGCGGTGGGCGGCAATCAGCTCCTCGCCGCGCCCGGTGTTGAGCATAGTGGCTACCGTTTCATAGCGCATGGCATGGGTCAGGGTGCGGACGACGCGGCTGATCTTGTCGGCCAGGGGGTTCTTCCCCATCTGTGAGATCAGGTTGTGGAAGGCGTTATCCACCTCGAAGAAGCGGTCTACCACATTTTCACCGCTCTGCACGATGCCGGTCATCTGATCCAGCATGGCGGCCAGTGCGCGGCCCTCCTCCTCGCTGTACTTCGCGCTGGCCAGCCGCATGATGCCGGATTCCACCATTTCCCGCAGCTCCATCAGGTTTTCGGAGGAATCCTGATTCAGGATGATGCCATAGATCATGGGATCGATCATGCTCTCCTGAAAGCCGCTGCAGACAAAGGTACCCTCCGCTCGCTTACTCTCCAGCACACCCAGATACGACAGGATCTTGATGGCCTCCCGCACGGAGCTGCGTGCAACGCCCATAGAGGCGGCCAGCTCCGGCTCAGGCGGGATGCGGTCGCCGGGCTTGAGCTCCTTGCTGCGCATAGCGTCCGTCAGACAGTTGATGACGCTCTGCACAACAGACTCCTTCTTTAAATTCTTCACATAAGCCGGGGTTTCACTCATGGCAGTTTGCTCCTTTTCTTATACACTCCTATGCATAACATAGTACAAAAGGCGCTCTGCGTCAAGAAGGAACTTCCATACGGTACATGGAAAAGGCGCCAGACGGCAAGATATTTGCCGCCTGACGCCTCCAAAAGCGCCGCGCCGGCTTTGCTCAGCGGCCCAGATAGATGGACTGCTTGGCCAAAACCAACTGCAAAAGCAGATCGTTGCAGGGGGTGGGGACGTGATGCTCCCGTCCCAGACGGCACACAGCACCGGTGATGATGCGGATCTCCGTTTCCTTGTGGTGGGTCACATCCTGCACCATGGAGCTGATGGTCTCGTCAGTCATTCTGGCGACCTCGAAGGCGTGCTCCAGCTCCGCGTCATGCTCCAGCGTGCAGCCGCAGGCGTTGGCCACCACGATGGCCTCCTCCACCAGCATACGGGCCGCCTCGTGGGCGTAGGGATTGGCGTCTACAAAGCCGTTTTTCGTTTCCAGCAGGGCGCTCATGCCGTTGATGGCTACATTGGCCAGCAGCTTGTGCCAAATGGCGTTCATCACATTCTCGTGAACCTGTACCTCCAGACCGGCGGCACGCAAGCCCTCCGCCATGCGCTCCACATTTTCCATGGGAGCCTTCAGGGAACCCATGTTGGTAACGCCGGTGCCGGTGTGCCGGACATGACCCGGCTCGATGGGGGTGGAGCCGAAGGCGGTGTTGCCGATGATGATCTGCTCCTCGGGGACCACCTTGGCGATCTCGTCATAGTTGCCCAGACCGTTTTGCAGGCACAGGATCATGGTGTGCCTGTCGATCATAGGCAGCGCATTGCGGACAGCCGCCTCCAGGTACTGATAGTGTACGAAAACGATCAGCAGATCCACCACACCGATCTCCTTGGGATCGGTGGTAGCCATGGCGGGACGATAGGATACGGTTTCACCATTCCCAACGCCGGGAACGCATTCATCCAGCAGAATGCCGTTTTTCCGGATAGCCTCGATGACCGGGGCATAGGTGTCCAGCACACAGACCTCGTGTACCTTGGAAAGATAGCTTGCATAGCAGCTGCCGATGGCGCCGCAGCCGACAAATCCGATTTTCATGGAAATATCCTCCTGTATGTCTGATTTATTTCCGGGCCAGCTCCTGGGCCAGCTCCACAATATGCTCCACCGTCACGCCGTTGATGGCCAGCAGACGCTCATAGGGAGCGGACTGACCGAACTGATCCTGAATACCCACGCGCTTGACGATGCCCTTGCCCATTTCGGCAGCCACCTCGCACACGGCGGAGCCGAGACCGTTGAGAATGTTGTGATCCTCCACGGTGATGATCTTGCCAATGTCGTTGACGGCGGCGGTGACGGCCTCCACATCCAGAGGCTTGATGGTGTGCATATCCAGAACGCGGGCGCTGATGCCCTTGCCTGCCAGCTCCCTGGCGGCCTCGATGGCCAGACGGACGGTATCGCCGTTGGCGATGATGGCAACATCCTTGCCGTCCTGAATGGTGTGAGCCTTACCAATGGTGAACTCCACATCCTCGTCATAGATCTGAGGCACTGCGTCACGGGTGAAGCGCAGATACATGGGACCGTAGGTCTCAGCGGCCTGCCGCACCAGCTTGCGCGCGGCGTTATAATCAGCGGGCATGATGACCGTCATGTTGGGGATGGTACGCAGCACGCCCATGTCCTCAATGGACTGGTGAGAGGCGCCGTCGTTGGCAGGGGTCACGCCGCCGTGGGAGCAGGCAAACTTCACATTCAGGTTGGGATAGCAGACCTCCTGACGGATCATCTCGCACATACGCAGAGAGCCGAACACCGCGTAGGTCACCACGAAGGGGACCTTCCCGCAGGTGGCAAGGCCCGCGGCCAGACCGGCGCCGTTTTGCTCGGCAATGCCCACATTGATATACTGCCCGGGCAGCTCCTTGCGGAAATCACCGGTCTTGCAGCTCTTGCCGATGTCGATATCCACGACCAGCAGGTCGGGATTTTCCTTGCCCAGTGCTACGATCTCGTGGCCGAAGCCGTCGCGGGTGGCGATATTCTTCTTTTCGCTCATTTCATGTCCCTCCTTGCTTAGTGAACCAGCTGGGCCTTCAGCTCAGCCATGGCCTGCTTATACTGCTCATCATTGGGGGCGACGCCGTGCCAGCCGCACTGGTTTTCCATAAAGGAGACGCCCTTGCCCTTGACGGTGTGTGCATAGATGCACTTGGGCTTGCCGTTCCGGGAGGCGTAGCACTTATCCAGTGTAGCTACGATCTCCTCCATGCTGTGGCCATCGATCTCCAGCGTTTCCCAGCCGAAGGCGCGGAACTTCTCACCCAGATCGCCGTTGGGCATCACCTCGTCGCAGGTGCCGTCCAGCTGGAGATTGTTGCAGTCTACAAAGACAATCAGGTTATCCAGCTTGTACTTGTGGGCGGTATTGGCAGCCTCCCAGATCTCGCCCTCCTGCGATTCACCGTCGCCCACCACGCAGAACACCTTGTAGTCCTTGTGATCCAGCTTCCCTGCCAGCGCCATACCGGCGGCGCAGGCCAGACCCTGTCCCAGAGAGCCGGTGGAAATATCAATGCCGGGGCATTTGTTCATGGAGGGGTGTCCCTGCAGCATGGAGCCCTCCTTGCGCAGCGTGTCCAGCTCGGACTCGGGGAAGAAGCCGACGCTTGCCAGGCAGGCATACTGGATGGGGCAGACATGACCCTTGGAGAGCACCATGCGGTCGCGATCCGGCCAGCGAGGGTTCCTGGGGTCGAGGTTCATGTACTTGAAATAGCAGGCGGTAACAAAATCTGCGGCGGAAAGAGAGCCGCCCGGATGGCCGGACTGTGCCTTGTAGATCATGTCAATGACCTTCATGCGCATTTGTACGGCGGTGTTTTTCAGCTCCTGAATGGAAATGTCTTTCATAAAAATCACCTCATAATAACATTTTTGAAGGGGTATTGTAATATGTCTGACAAACTATGAGTACAGTATACTCCTTTGTCGGACAAAGTCAATAGGGTTTTTGATTTTTTTGGTTTTCTACAAATCAGAGGGCGGCTTTTTGTACAAAATGCGGGAGCAGCTGTCCGTTCCGGGGCTTTTTTGCAGGAAAGCTCCGGGAGGAGAGGTACCCGGAGCTTTCCCGCAGGGTCAACCAACAAGCATGGTGGAGAGAGCGGGGATATAGGTGACGAGGAGCAGAACGACCAGCTCTGCCACAAGGCAGGGGACGATGCCCTTGGTGATCTCCTCGATCTTGATCTTGCCGATGCCGCAGGCCACATACAGGTTGACGCCCACCGGCGGCGTGAACAGGCCCACGGCCAGGTTCACGATCATCACCGCGCCCAGATGAATGGGGTCAATGCCCAGCTGCAGCGCCACCGGCGCGAACAGCGGCGTGAAAATGTACAGCGCGGAGGTGGAGTCCAGGAAGCATCCGGCGATCAGCAGGACGATGTTCACGATGATGAAGAAGATGATCGAGCTGCCGCCGGTGACATTCATCATAAAGCCCTCAATGGCCAGATCCAGCCGGGCGCGGGTGAGCACATAGCCGAACAGCGTGGCACCCATGGTGATGAACATGACGGTGGCCGTGGTGCTGCAGGAGTCAATGAGGATGTCCTTGATCTTCTTCAGGTCGATCTCCCGATAGACGAGGATACCCACGATCAGCCCGTAGAACACGGAGACGGCGGCCGCCTCGGTGGGGGTGAAGATGCTGCCATAGATACCGCCGAGGATGATGACGGGCATCAAAAGACCCCAGAATGCATCCTTGAACGCTTTCCAGCGCTCCTTGCCGGTGGCCTTGGGAAGCACCTTCAGATCCATCTTCCGGCCGACGACCAGCGCAGCAACGATCAAGCCTGCGCCCATCAGCAGACCGGGGATCACGCCGGCCTTGAAGAGGTCGGTGATGGAGGCGTCCGCAATAGAACCATACACGACAAAGGTGATGGACGGCGGGATCACCACGCCGATGGCGCCGCCTGCCGCCATCAGAGCGCAGGAGAAGGCGGCGGGATATCCGGCCTTTACCAGGGCGGGGATCATGATCAGGCCCAAGGCCGCCACCGTGGCGGGGCCGGAGCCGGAGATCGCTGCGAAGAAGCAGGAAACCACCACGCAGACCATGGCCATGCCGCCGCGGATGTGGCCCAGGCACTTCTCCGCCAGATTGATAAGGCGGCCGGAAATGCCGGCCTTTTCCATCACATTGCCGGAGAGGATGAAGAAGGGAATCGCCAGCAAAACAAATTTGCTGCTGGCAGAGGAGCACAGACGGGGCAGCACACTCATAATGGCGTCCAGAGGCTTACCTGCACCCTGCGCCAGAATAGCGCCTACGCTGGACATACCCAGACACACGGCGATGGGTGCGCCGAACACCAGCAGCACCACAAAGATGCCCAATAATACGATTCCGACCATTATTTCTTGCCCTCCTGTTCTTTATATTCCTTGCACATGACCAGCATGGTCTGGAAAAAAGCAATTGCCGCAAAGGCTGCGCCGATGGGGACGAAGGCCCCATAGATCCACTCGGGCCACTGCATATTGGCAGTTTCCTGACCCAGCCGATACTGGCTGATGACCATCTGTACACCGAAAAACACGATCAGCAGACAGAACAGCACGGAGATGCCGTACATGACCAGCTGGATGATCAGCCGCGTATGGGGGCTGACGTGGTCGGTGATGATGGAAAGCCCCAGGTGCGCTCTGCGCCGGGCCGCGATGGCGGTACCCATAAAGCTCATCAGGACAAATAGGTAGGTGGACATTTCATCCGAAACCGCCAGAGAATGCTTGAACAGGAAGCGGGCGATGACGTTTGAAAAGACCAGCACCGCCATAATGGAAACGCACGCGCAGGAAACGAATTTTTCGATTTTCTCAAACATATGGATCCTCCTCATTCAATGCCGAAAGCGGCACAGGCGGCTTCGCCATATTGGGCCTTCAGCTCAGCCGTTACATCACTTACCGCGTCCTTAAAGGCCTGAAGCTGCTCCTCCGTCAGGATATCCACCTGCATACCGGCGTCCTGGAAGCCCTGGATCAGCTCGTCCTCCTCGGCCTCCAGCCGGTCGCGGCCCCATTCGCAGGCATCGGAGGCGCACTGCTGGAGAAGCGCCTGTGTATTTTCGTCCAGGCTTTCCCAAACCTTTTTGTTGGCCACAAAGAGATCATTTTCATAGCTGTAATTCCAGATGGTCATGTACTTCTGAATTTCATCCATCTTGGCGGATTTGGTCACGGAGCAGCCGTTTTCCTGTCCGTCAATAGTCTTTTGCTGGATGGCGGTGAACACCTCGCTCCAGCTCATGGCCGTGGGACTGGCGCCCAGCGCCTTGAATACGCCCATATATACCGCCGAGCCGGGGACACGGATCTTCAGATCCTTCAGATCCTCCGGTGTGGTGACCGGATGCTTGCTGTTGGTGAGCTGGCGGAAGCCGTTGTGGAAGGAACCCAGATACGTGATGCCCTTTGCATCCAGCAGCTCTGCGTAGTAAGCACCGCCGGTGGTGTCGATGACCTGCCGTGCCTCCTGATAGGAGGTAAAGGACCAGGGCAGCGTCGCCACGGACATCTTGGGCTCTATGTTGGCCAGGACGCAGGTGGCATAAGCTCCCAGATCCGCTGCGCCTACGGCGATATACTCCACGCCCTTGGTGCTGTTGCCGCCGGCCAGCGTGTCGTTGGGAAACACATCAATGGTGATGCTTCCGCCTGAACGCTCTGCCACCAGGTCTGCGAAGTGGTGGGCTACCAGCGAGTCGATTTGCGTGTCTGTTCCGTTGACCGCCATGGACAAATTGATTTTCCGATATGCGCCGTCCTCACTGTCAGAGGCCGTTGTGCCGCTGCAGCCGGACATCGTGCCCAGCAGCAGTACGGCACCCAGTAGTAATGCGAGCCATCGTTTGCACCGATTCATGTTCCATACCTCCAGCAAAACTTCGTCTTTTGTCATGTGTCTGACAAAGGCATTTATAGTATAGCAAGCCCCATTCTTTTCGTCAACCTCTATTGAGAATTTCAACAATTCGCACTATTCTGACAGAATGGTTTTGTGCAAAACGGAGGGGATATTCCTTGGCCGCCTGTGCCTCTCCTGCAAGTTCAAGGAGGAAACGGGCGAGAGCCTACCAAAAATGTGATTTTAGAGCTCAGGACAAAGATGGGACTGTCACAGGACGAGCTTGCGGAAAAGGTATTTGTGACCCGTCAGGCGGTCTCCCGCTGGGAAAACGGCGAGAGCCTGACGGACGTTATCCTGAAAGAAAAAACAGAGAAGGCCAAGGGCGACTCCTCATAAGGACATCTTGAAAACACCAGATTGAACCGATTGAGAGAATCTCTTGGTGTCGACCAAACGGGAATAGCCATCAACCATTTCATCGTGGTTGGTGGCTATTCCTGTTTAAAGGTATATTCATGTTGAAATTCGAACCGGAATCTTTGTAAAATTCCCTACCGCTCTTTAACCAGAAACAATGGGTAACCGCATGCCTAACCGGGAGAGCAGTTCGTTGGTAATCGTCCCACAGCATGCAGCCAGTTCCTCTGCCCGAATCACCTGACCGCCATCCCGGCCGATAATAGTCACTGTATCGCCAGGAGCGACCTCCGAAAGATCGCTGATGTCCACCAGCAACTGGTCCATGCACATCCGCCCCACCATAGGACAACGCCGGCCCTGAATCAGCACCTGGCCGCCCCGCTGAGGCAGATTCCGGGGCAGACCGTCCGCGTAGCCGATGGTGACCACCGCCAGTTTGGTTTCTTGCTCTGCCTGAAAGACCCGCCCGTACCCGGCGCTCTCTCCGGCTTGCACAGTGCGGATACTGGCCACTCTGGCCCGGATAGACAGAACCGGCCGCAGGTCAAGGCTTCGCTGAACAGGCGCATCATCGCTTCGAACTCCATAGAGTGCGATTCCAGCCCGGACATAGTCACAGGGCTGAGCTGGGAGGTTCCAAAGTCCATAGCTGGACTGGATATGAACTTTGCCGGGATCATATCCGGCAGTTCGGAGCCAGGCCACCGTATCATAGAACAAGGTCAGCTGCTCCTGGGTGTAGGCAACATCTTCGGCTTCCAGGCTGTCCGAGACGTATAGATGAGAAAAGACACCGTCCACTACCAGGTTTGGAAGCCGGAATGCCTCCAGGATCTCCTTCCGGTTTTCCGCCAGGATGCCCAGCCGGTGCATCCCCGTGTCCAGGGCCAGATGGACATGGACACGCCGCCCTCTGGCTGCCAAGGCCCGCCCGTGGTCAATATCCGCCACCGTCTGGGTCAGATGCCATCGTGTCAAGAGCGGAGCTTCCTCCGGGGAGGTATAACCTAAGATCAAGATCGTCCCCCGGATGCCCGCCTTTCGCAGAGCAATCCCCTCGGCCAGGCAGGCCACGGCAAAGGCCCGGACGCCCGCTCGCTGTAAGGTGCGGGCGGTCACTGCCCCGCCGTGACCGTAGGCCTCCGCCTTTACCACCGCCATCAGCTCTGTCCCCGGGGCCAATGTGTTCCGCAGCACCTGGGCGTTGTGCCCAAGGGCCGCCAGATCCACCTCCCGCCAGGCCCGAGCGGTGGGGCTGGGCTTCTTTTGAAGCCTCAGCAGGCAAGGAGCGGAGAGCAGCGCACTGAGCGCCAGCACCACAATAAAATGGAGAACACTGTTTTCAATGAGCATTTCTCCCAGTCCCAGTAGCTTTGCCGCTCCCCGGACCAGTACGATGCAGAGGGGATGGAGCACATACATGGCTGTGGAAAATTCCCGGACTTTCCTGGACTCGCCCTTGTTTCCGCCCAGCAGCAGAGAAAAAAGGCATACTATGCACAGGGGGAGGGCGAGGTACATGCTGTCGTGGCGCTGGACATCCATGCGATGGAGCCACAGCCCCTCGGCGCTCATGGCTGCCAGAGAGAGGAAGAAGCCCGCCAGAGACAGCTTTTGGTTCCACCGCCTTCCGGCGGCCCCAAGCAGAAGGAACAGTGGCGCGAAGAACAGGCCATTGCGGGTATAGCCGCACAGTGTAAAAATGCCGTCGTAAAGGGTCCGAAGCAGCGGGATCTGGGAAACCAGTCCATAGTAACTGTCCCCGCCCAGACCGATGAGATAGAGTAGCGCCGCCACAGGCAGAGCCACCCGCAGGCCCAGCCGGCTGAGCCACCGGGCGATGACGATGCCCAGAATGGTCGCCGGGAAATACCACAGGTGGTAGAAGGTGCCGTCCACCAGCAGTTTCCGCAAAACATCCGCCGGACCGGTGAAGCTGCCGGCATAGAGATTCACTGGCAGATACAAAAGGATGCAGACGCCGTAGAGCAGGCAGAGCTTTTTCAGCTGCCGCCCCACACCAGCCCAGTGATTCCGGCTCAGAAAGTACCCAGTGGTCATCAGAAAGAATGGGACTGCCACCCGGGCCAGTACCCGGGTAAGCCAGAAATCAGCCATGGCAGACACATCCGCCAGGGGCGAGGTGTGGTTCATCACCACCAGCAGGACTGCCGCCAGACGAAAGAGGTCCAAAGTCGGGACGGTTTTCTTAGCCGTTCTCATGGGTATCCCCCCACCATGTCAGGATAAATCCCTCCACATTGTCGCCGGATATCTGGCAGCAGCCCTCCGGCACTTCCACCTCTGTGACGGCTCCGGCGGCGGGCACATAGAACACCTGGGCCATGCGGCCGTTTTCCAGAGCGACGCTCCGGGGACCCTGCCGCAAAAAGTCCCGGTACTCCTCCAGACACAGCCCGTTGGTTTCCATCAGCTGGGCGTGGGGCGCCCCCACATAGCGGAAGTGCCACGGCTCAGCCGAGATCCCGGTGACTTCCTCCTTGCCCCGCTGGTAGCGTTCGATAAAGCCGTACCGGGCCGCCAGACGCCTAAATCTTCCGCAGACGCCGTTATAGGGAAAGGCAGGCCGGATGAAGTCGATGTATCCGGCAGCCTTTCCCAGGTCGATGGCGAGGCCGGTCTGATGCTCACTGCATCCTGGAAGGGCCACATACTGGCGGGTAAATGTCTCCCCATGCTCCGCCATGGAGTCGTCCCAGATCCGCTGCTGTTCCTGCTGGCTCCGCCAGCCGGACACCGGCACGATCTCCCGCTGTCCCCCCGCCTTTTGGATACAGGCAGACAGTAGCTGCCGTGCCCGGCTTTCAAGAAGAATGTCGGGGTGGTGCGGGTCCACCGAGGTCAGCGCAGATCGCTCTTTTTCATGCAGGGGATGCGCCCGGTTGACCAGGACCAGCGGCCCCTGAAAAATCTGCTCCCGGGGAATCGACACGGTTCTCATCCCGCCACCCCCAACTCGATCAGGCGGGTCACCAGCTCCCCAAAGGAAATGCCGATGCCCTGCATCATGCTGGGGTAGCGGCTGTGGGCGGTGAAGCCGGGGATGGTGTTGACCTCATTGAAGACGATCTCCCCATCCGGGGTGAGGAACAGATCCACCCGGGCGAATACCCGGCAGTCCAGGGCACGGTAAATGGTTTTTGCCGCTGCCTGGATCTCTGCCGCCTTCTCCGGCGGGATGCGGGCGGGACAGTGGATGGCGGAGGTCTTTAAGGTGTACTTCTCCTCATAGTTGAAAAAGCCCTCCGACAGCGCAATCTCGTCCACCAGACCCACGGTCAGTTCCTCGTTGCCCATGACCGCGCAGCCCACCTCAAAGCCGGGGATCGTCTCCTCCAGGATCACGGCGCTGTCGTGGCGGAATGCCTCCTCCATGGCGGCGGGCAGCTCTTCCGGCCCGGAGACTTTGGTGATACCGAAGGAGGAACCGGCCCGGACCGGCTTGACAAACACCGGGTATCCCAGTTCCTCCGCTGCCTGGGCGATCCGGCTGAAATCATCGCTGGAATGAAAGACGTGGCTCCGGGGGACCCGGATGCCGGCCAGGGCCGCCAGCTGGTGGGCCCGGTCCTTGTCCATGCACAAGGCGCTGGACAATGTCCCGCAGCCGATGACCGGGACCCCGGCCAGTTCAAAGAGTCCCTGTACCGTACCGTCCTCGCCGTTCTTGCCGTGGAGGACTGGGAATACCGCGTCAAAGAGGAGACGGCGGCCGGAGCCGTCCAGCAGTAGTAAAGCGTGGGCCTCCCGTTCCACCAGCGGGGTGCAGGGGATACAGTCTGCCGCCTGCTGCCAAGTACCGTCCTCCAGCCGGGAGAGGTCGCCGGTATAGCAGAGCCACTGCCCCTCCCGTGTGATGCCCACAGCCAAAGGAGTATAGCGGGCGGGGTCCATGTGGGACAGCACCGCATAGGCGGAATGGAGAGAAACTTCGTACTCCGTGGAGCATCCGCCGAAGAGAACGAGAATGGTTTTCATGGGATAAGACCTCCTAATCAAAATAAAGCGCCTGGTTCTGATACTGAAATGGTACCAGAACCAGGCGTTTCATACTTGTCTATCTACCAACGGATGCCTTGCAAGTTTTCTGCGAAATTCTTGTGATTTTCTTACGGCGCTTCTGAATGGTCTGACGGAAGACAGATGGTGAAGGTGATCCGATCCTCGGTGCTGTCCGCCCGAATGGTCCCGCCGTGGAGCTCCACGATCTCCTTGGCGATGGCTAAGCCAAGGCCCGCACCACCTGTCCGGGTGGCGCGGGAGCTGTCCAGACGGAAGAACTGTTCAAAGATCCGGTCCAATTTCTCCTGGGGGATGTTCTTTCCCGCATTGGAGAAGGTGAGTACGATTTTCCCGGCCTCTATCCGTCCGGCAATTTCCACCGTGCTGTCCGGCAGGCTATAATAAGACGCGTTGCGCAGGAGATTATCAAAGACCCTTGCCAGCTTATCCGGGTCACAGGAATAGTGCAGCTTGGGCGGCAGATCCAGGCTGCATGACAGCCCCGATTCTGCGAAAATGGGGCGGAATTCGCTGGCGACCTGCTCCAGCATCCGCGTCAGGTCCACGCTCTGCCGCTCCAGCTCCAGGCGAGAGAGGTTGAAGCGGGTGATGTCGAAGAACTCGTTGATGAGGTCCTCCAGCCGCTCCGCCTTCTCCAGGGCGATGCCGGTGTACCTGGCCCGGATCTCCGGGGAGATCTGAGGCTCATCCCGCAGGAGGGTCAGGTAGCCGATGACGCTGGTCAGGGGCGTTTTCAGGTCGTGGGCCAGATAGACGATTAGGTCGTTTTTCCGCTGTTCTGCCTCCCGGGCTGCCCGGGCGTCCCGGAGAGCCTGCTCCCGGGCCAGATTCAGCTGGATGGAGATGTCCTCCAGGGAATTCGGCAGCTGGATGGGCTCCTCACTGGGGCGGGATAATTGCTCTGCCGCATTGGCCACCACGTCCAGCTGCTTGATGGGCTTGGAGATAAAATAGAAGCTGATGACCACCCAGCCCGCCAGCACTGTGACGATGCAGACCAGAACGATGTAGTCTCGAACCCAATTCAGGAAGTCGTAGAGCGGCGAGGGCTGCCAGGTGATGCTGGCGCAGATGATGAAGCCCAGGAATGCCAAGGCCATCACTGCGACCACCCAAGCCATGAGGACCAGCAGGTAGCCGCCCCAGATGCGCAAAGATCTCCGGCGGCTGCGGGTATTTCCTTTCTTACTCAATGGTGTACCCCACCCCCCAAACGGTCTTGATGAATTTGGGCTTTCGGCTGGGCTCGTGCATCTTTTCCCGTAGCCGGGCGATGTGACTCATGACGGTGTTGTTGCTGTCCATAAACGCCTCGCCCCAAACATGTTCAAACAGTTCCTCGCTGGACACCACATTCCCCCGGTGCTCACATAGATACCAGAGAATGGAGAATTCCAAGGGCGTCAGGGCCAGTTCCTCGCCGAACAGGACGCACTTGTGAGTGGCCTTGGAGATCTGAAGTCCTCGAAAGTCGTATTCGGTGACCTCCTGGACTGTCCCCTCCCTGGGGTTGTACCGGGTGTAGCGGCGCAGCTGAGTCTTGACCCGGGCCACCAGTTCCAGAGGATTGAAGGGCTTGGTGATGTAGTCGTCCGCTCCCAAGGTCAGCCCCATGATCTTGTCCATATCCTCCACCTTTGCGGTGAGCATGATGATGGGGAACAGGTGGTCCTCCCGGATGCGCTGGCAGAGGGTAAAGCCGTCCATGTCCGGCAGCATCACATCCAACACCGCCAGATTCAAGCGTGTCGTCCGCATACAAGCCAGGGCGTCGGAGGCATTATAGAATTTGTGGATGGTGAAGCCTTCGTTTTTCAGATAGACCTCCACCAGATCTGCGATCGCAGTCTCGTCATCGACGACTAAAATATGTGTAGCCATAGTTGCCGGCCTTTCGTGTTTTTCTGCATTATAGCACGGAACGTATAAAAAAGCGAGTATGACTCTTGATTTTTCCTAAACATGTCCTAAAGGGGACTGTTGCGGTCTCCTGTCTGCGCAAAATTCTCACCAGACTGTATCGAAACTACGATCTTCCAGACTCCTGATTTCGTAGGGTCGAAGTCGTGAAGCTGCGCCGCAGTGCTCTGTCATCCTTCGCTGGCAGGATCGGTCTGCGTATCATACGATGAACATTCCTCCAGATCTGCAGCCTGCTACCCGGATAGGCTTTTTTCAGCTTTGTGACAGCACGCTCCTTTGCCTTTTCCACGGCGGACTCCTTCATCATGTGGTACATGCCGATTTCCTTCAGCGAAGTTTTTTCAAATCCGAATACACCGTAGAATTTTCCGAGGATGTCCCTGTCCTTCTTCGGGAGAGCATCAAATAGTTCCTGCAGCAGCTCAATGCAGACTTTTCGATACACGACCTGCTCCGCAGAAACAGAGAGATTCCCAGGCATCAGCCGCTCAAAGGGATCACCGTCATAGCTCCCAGGGATAAGATCATTGACACCAACAAAATGGGTGTTGTAACGGATGTGCTTGACAGCCTGTTCCAGAAGGACATCCATTTTCTCCGCGATCTCTTCGATGCTGAACTGACCTGAATGATATAGCCTTTGTGCCTGCCGGACAGCATCCATCTCGTGCTTGCTCAGAGAAAGATTTCCGATATGTTGCTCCAGCCAACGGGTCATCCGGCCTTTCAGATGTGGGTACAGGTAGGTGGCAAGCACAGCACGGCTCTCATCGTATTCTCTGCTCTGGACCCGTGTCAGAAATTCCAACGCACCCTCGCCGCAAAGATCCTCCAGAATCGTTTTCGTATAGCCGGACAACTCTCCCGGTCTTTCCCTGTCCATATGCAGACAGTTGAACTCTCTGGCAGTCTCCCGGGCGATGCGCCGGATCAGCCCGAGATTCCTGCGGTACAACTCCTCCAGCGCGCGCTCATCACCGCCGTAATATCGGCGGACCAGTTCCTCATTGGTCATGGGTCCCACCCGCCTTTGCTTTCGGTGGACGCCCTCGGGGCTTGCTCACTCTGGTGATGCGGCAATATTCATACACTTGCGCAGTAGATATTTGTTCAGAAAACTCCTCAACAGAGATATCCGGGCTGCGCAGCGCATCGTAGAGCCGGTCTCGCACATGATCCTTGGCTCTTCTGGCATCCTCCTGAGAGATAGCTCCCCGCTGCATATCCTTCGTGATCCTGGAAAAGGCAGTCAGCTTGGCCTTCACCTTGGGGTTGTTCTTTGCCAGTTCCTTTTGAACTTCCACCGTGCCAAATTGCCGACAGGTGTAGCCAGGAGCGTGGGGACAGGCCCCTTCGCAGTACAAAGCGTGGACGCCGCTCTTCAGCATGAAGTATTTCCCGCAGATGATGCAGCGGCGGATGTTGTGTCCGCTATTCAGGGCCAGCATATAGTCTGCCTTCATCAGCGCCTGTAAGCTGTCCGTCACATGCTCCTGACAGATGGCCATGGAGCCGTCCGGCAGCTCCCGCGGGACATAGGAGAGCATATATTCATCGTGTCTCCTGTAGCAGTCCCCGTGGTAAGTGATGGGGTTGACGATCAGCTTCTCTGCGGTGCGATCATCGTTATAGAAACCATAGAGCGCTGCCGCATAACTTTCCGGCCCATTGGTCGTGAGTGTGGAGAGGATAAACTTGATGAAATTCCGGATGGTAGGAACAAAGGCACGGATGTCGTGAAGATACATCATGTAGCGGTCGATGTATTTCTTGTAGGCACTCCAGGTATCTTCGCACGCTCCCAGGAGGCGAAACATCTCGTAATAAAACAACTCGCCCTTTTCCTCGCTGCCCTCTCTGCGACGAAACAGATCCAGCAGTCCCAAGGAGATTTCAGGATCGCTGTCCCCATCATCACTCTGGAGGAATTCTTCCGCTGAGGCGCTGAGAAGTTTTGTCTGATCATCCTCTGAAAGGCTGTGCTCCTCGGGAGGAAACAAGCTGAACTGTCCTGTGATCTCCCGTATCACCGAAAAGAAAGCGTCATAGCAATCGTCCGGTAGCAAGCGGAACACAGTATATCGGCGAAGTTCCTGACAGAGCTGCTCCATCTCATCATTCAGTTTCCACCAAAGTTCACTCTTGCGGACATACTCGTAGATGTCCATAAGGGTACGGATGCGCACCATCCGTTCGTGCAG